>Ga0209066_10003735_pt1 | contig 17154 bp, 14 predicted proteins | sample All_14_2_FD_187198 | JGI IMG/M metagenome (GOLD analysis project Ga0209066, IMG submission 187198) | Freshwater microbial communities in response to fracking from Pennsylvania, USA - Allegheny Zone_MetaG_DW_15 (SPAdes) (version 2) ... | reverse complement strand
CGGATTCCAGCCGCGCCCGCGTGATGCTCACCTCGCCCGCCAGGTTGACCAGGCGATCGAGCAACTGGATGCGCACCCGCACCGGCTGGGTGCTGATGCCCGGGCGATCCGGCATCGACGCGGGCGGGCGGGCCGAGGGCAGGCGCGTCCAGTCCAGCGGCGCAGGTGCCGCGCCATCGGCGGCGGGTGGCAGACCACCTTCGGCCTGCGACGACTCCAGGTTGTCGGCCGGGCGGGTTTCACCCTCGTCCAGCAACGGCATCATGCCGCTGGCCGTGGCCGCACCGGCGCGGCGGCGCAGGCGCTCGAACGCCAGCGTCAGCGCATCGGCCCGCACCTGCAGCGGCTCCAACTCCTGGGATTCGAGCCGTTCGCGGGTGAGGAACTGCTGCACAGCCGTCTCGAAGCGGTGCGCCATTTCCCCCAGCCGCATGGCCCCCGCCAGACGGGCGCCACCCTTGAAGGTGTGCAGCGTGCGCATGCACGCGGTGCCGGTGGCCAGATCGGCGGGCTGTGCGATCCAGGCGCGCACCTGCTCGGTCAGGCGCGGCAACAGATCCTCGGCTTCTTCTTCGAAGATCGGGAACAGATCGGCATCGACCACGTCGTCCTGGTCGATGTCCATTTCCAGCACGGCCTGCGGCACCACATCGCGCAACACCACCGGCTCGGGGCGCAACAGCGGTTCAGCGGTGACCGGCTCGGGAGGCGCGACAACCCCCGACACCGCCACCTCGGCCACAGGCACTGCCCGCGAGTCAGCCACCAGCTCGGGCTCGGCCATGGCAGGCGCATCCAGCGCGACATCCACCACCGCCGCTTCGTCTGCCACGCCGGCAGATGTTTCCACCCGCGCATCAAGCAAGCGGCACCAGGCATGCAGCCGGTCCTGCAGCAGCAGCGTCGGCGCAGGCATGAAGCCCGCGGCAAACTGATGCAGCAGCGCGCGAATGGCATCGGCCGTCTCGTTGAACAAGGCGGCATCGTCTTCGAGGCCCCAACCCAACGCATCCGAGCGCTGCAGCGCGTCTTCGAGCGCCCGCGCCAGATGGGCCAGGTCGTCGTAGCCCACGGTGGCCGAGCTGCCGCCCAGCGAATGGGCCGCCGTCACCAGGTCCTGCCCGACCGGCCGGTCCAGCGCCTCGGCCCAATCGGCCAGGCCTGCCGTCAGGCGCCGGGACAGTTCCTCGGCTTCCTGTAGGTAGATGTTGAACAGCGCCGTTGGCACCTGCAGGTCGCCGATGTGGCGCACCTCATCGGCAGAAACAGGCTCGGGCTGCGCCACATCGAGCGAGATGTCCAGCAGTGAGGCGGGCGCGGCCGGGGCCTGCTCTTCGTCGCCATCGAGCTGCAGGTCGAGGCCGTGATCGAGTTCGAGATCGAGGTCCACCGTCTCGACGGTGGGCAGCGGCGCCGACTCGGCCCGGTACGGTGCCGTCTCGGTCCAGCCCGCCGCTGGCGCTGGCTCGGCCGGCTCCAGCGGCGCCGGCTGCGTGGCCATCAGCGGCTCCACAAACGGCTCGGCGGCCGCTTCTTCCACCGGCAGGTCGAAGTCCACCCGCTGCAGCGTGCCGGCATCCAAGGCTTCGAGCGCGCTGATGTCCAGCGGCAGGTCCAGCGCCGCCAGGCTGTCGGCCGGCTCAGGCACCACCTCGGGCTCGGCCGGCAGATCGGGCAACGCGGGCAGCTCAGGCAACAAGATCGACGGCTCGGGCGCTGGCGTGACCACCGGCTCGGCGGGTTCAGCCTCGGCCACCGGCTCGGGTGTCGCCTCCGCCTGCACGATGTCGATCGGCGTCGACACGGTCTCTGCCACCTCGTCCATCGGCAACAGCTCGCCGGTCAGGCGCAAATGATCAGCCGCGGCGATGAGCGCACGGCCGTTGATTCCGTCGTCAGCCCGTTGGGCGATGGCGTCGACCCACTGCGCCAGCTCATCCAGCGCCTGCGCGGTGAACACTCGCAACTCGACACTGGCCGGCGCCTGAGACGCGAGCCAGTGGTTGTACAACTGCTCCCCGGCCCAGGCGGCGTCGCCGAAAGGCAGCAACCCCACCATGCGGGCACTGCCCTTGAGGGTGTGGAAGACACGCCGCAGCACCGTGAGGTCGCTGACGCTCTGCGGCTGGCCATTCAGCGCCGCCAGGGCACGTTGGCCATCGGCCAGCACCTCGCGGGACTCTTCGAGGAAGACGTCGCGCATTTCGGCATCGTCTTCCAGGCCAGTGATTGAGGCCTCGCCCACAGGCACGTCCAGCGCCATCGGCCGGCTGATGCTTGGCAGGCCCAGCGGATCCAGGCCCATCGGGCTGGTGGCCGTGGCCACGAAGTCGTTCATTGCCTGAGCGACGTGTTCGCGAACGGCCTCTTCCATCGCGGGGCCGGCACCGGCCGCGGCTGCCTGCTCCAGCGCGGCCTGGGCCGATTCAATGCGCTCGGTGAGCACCGGGGCGTGCGCCACATCGGGCTGCTCCGACAACGCCTGCAGCTCGGCCGACACGGCCGCCAGCGGCACGTCGTCGCGGCGCACCGCCTCGGCCAGGGCCTGGGCGCGGTCCACCCATTCAGGCAGCGGTGCATGGCGGCCCATCACCGGCGACAACATGCCCGACAACGGTTCGAAGACAAACAACGCCCGCGCCATCTGCGGCTGAACGTTGAGCATGTCGATCAGGAACCCGAGCGCGCCCAGGTTGCCGGCCAGGCGGTTGATCCACGCGCCGGCGCCGCCGGCATGGGTGTCGGGCGCCTCCTGCAGCAGGGCCTCGACATCCTCGCGCATGCGCACCAGGGCCAATGTGGCCGCGTCGATGCCCAACACCGCCAGCACGCCGCGCATGGTGCCCAGCTGATGCGGCACGTCCTTCAGCGGCTCGGCGTCGTCGGGGTGGCGGAAGAAGTGGTCGATCTGGCGCTCGACCTCGGCCAGCGTAGCCCGCAGCTCCTGCACCACGCTGCCCAGCGTCTGGCGATCGGCCACGCGCCGATACAGCTCTTCCATCCAGCGGTCCAGCGGCTGGGCGTCACCCCCGGCCGCGGCCTGCTCGATGCGCACGGCCAGGCGTTCTACCCGATCGCCTTCGGTGGGCTGATCGAACTCACCGTCTTCCAGCGCCGCGTCCAGATACAGCAGGCTGGTGGCCACTTCCATGCCCAGGCCGATGCCGGGGGCCTGGCCCTGCGCCACCGTCTGTTGGGCTGCCAGACGCAGCGCCTGTGCCAGCCGCGCACCGCGCGGGAACAGCTGCTCGATCGAATCACCCAGCAGGCTGAACGGCTCGGGCAGCACGGCCAGCCGGTGCATCTCACCGCCCGCCACCTCTGACCAGGCCTGCTTGGCCGCCTCAGCGCGCTTGCGCGCCTGCAGCACCCAGGCTGGGTCGAAGCGGCCATAGTGCGCCGCGCTGTAGTCCACCGCGGGCTGGTTGCCAAGGTCATAGGCAGTGCGCACCGCACGCAGCGCCGCGGCGGGCATGGCCGCGTCGGGCACGGCGCGGGCGCAGTAGAACAGCAGGTCGAGCGCCAAACGCTCGGAGACCTCAGCCTCGCCCTTCACCAACGAGCGCAACTGCCCCAGCACCCGCGAGGCAGTGCGCTTGACGAAGACGTCGTTGGGCAGCAACCCCACCGCACAGGCCTCGAAGAACCCGGCGGCGATACGCCACAGCGTGGCGGTTTCAGCGGCGGCTGCACCTGCGGCCAGGGCATTGCAGTCGGCGCACAGCGCGGCCGCATCGGCCACGGCGCCGGTGCGCACCAGGGTGAGCAAGCGCCGCTCGAATTCGGAGAGCATGCGCGCGCTGGCCGGCTGGGGCTGCGCCGGCAACGCCGCCACGGCGCGCCATTGCCAGTCAAAGGCCCACAGATCGGCCGGATGCACCCGCTCAGCGCTGCTCTTTTCCAGCACCGCCCGCAGTTGCGGGAACAGCGCCACCGGCTCGGCCGGCTTGCCGGCCAGCTTGCGGCCAAAGTAATCCAGCAGCGCGAAGGAGGCCTGCTCCACCGCGTCGACCGCCGCGCTCTCCAGCCGCTGCGGCTTGAGCACAAACCGCTGCACCAGCGCCTCGCTTGCGCGCAGCAACACGGCCCCTTCGGGCAGATTGACCAGTTCCAGCACACCCACGCCCTGGTGCAGCTGCGTGCGCGCCTGGCGCAGCAACGTGGCATCGGTGTCGTCGAGTTCGGCCCCTTCGGTGGCTTGCACGTCGCGCAGGTAGCGGCGCAGGTGCTTGTGCGCCTGCTCCAGCGTCTTGCGCAGTTCCTCATGGACCCATGCCAGGGAGGACAGGTCGTCGGTCGCGGCAGGCGTGTTTGCAGAATCCATCAGGACATCAGGCCACCTTGCGGGGCAGCTCAGGCTGGGTGAGACAGGCTCGGGGCGGAGCGCTGCATTCTTACGGAGAAAACCGACAAAACCGGCCCATCAGCCCTTCAGCTGATCTTGAAGCGTGAGACGGTTTGCCGAAGCTCTTCGGCGGTGCGCGAGAGTTGACGCACCAATTGGGCGGTGGAACGGGTGCCTTCGCCGGTCTGCTCGGTCACGGCGAAGATGTGCTGGATGTTCTCGGCCACCACGTTGGCCGCATCGGCCTCCTGGCGCGCCTGGTTCGAGATGTTCTCGATCAGCTCGGCCAGTTGGCGTGAGACGCGGTCGATCTCGGCCAGCGCGGTGCCGGCGTTGTCGGACAGCTGTGCGCCCACCACCACGCCCTGGGTCGAACGCTCCATGGCCGACACGGCATCGGCGGTGTCGGTCTGGATGGTCTTCACCAGCACGGCGATCTGGCGCGTGGCATCGGCGGAACGCTCGGCCAGGCGCTGCACTTCCTCGGCCACCACCGAGAAGCCGCGGCCCGCCTCGCCGGCCGACGCCGCCTGGATGGCGGCGTTGAGCGCCAGCACATTGGTCTGCTCGGTGATGTCAGAGATCAGCTCGGTGATTTCGCCGATCTCCTGTGACGACTCGCCCAGCCGCTTGATGCGCTTGGAGGTTTCCTGGATCTGCTCGCGGATGACGTTCATGCCGCTGATGGTGTCGAGCACCGCCGTCAGGCCCGACGTGGCCGCCGACAGCGACTGGCGCGCCACCTCGGCCGACTGATTGGCCTGCCCCGACACATGTTTGATGTGGCCGGCCATCTGCAGCACGGCTTCGCCGGTCTCGCGGATCTCGCGCAGTTGCTCGTCAGAGGCGGCCAGCAGTTCAGTCGACGTGGCCTCCACCTGCTGGGTGGTGTCGGTCACCCGGGCGGCAGTGCTCTGCACATGAGCAACCAGTGAGCGCAGTTCTTCCACGGTGTAGTTCACCGAGTCGGCGATGGCGCCGGTGATGTCTTCGGTGACGGTGGCCTGCTGGGTAAGGTCGCCCTCGGCCACCGACTGCAGTTCGTTCATCAGCCGCAGGATGGCGGCCTGGTTGGCGTCATTCACCCGCTTGGCTTCGCGTTCCTGGCGCTCGGCTTCGATGCGCTGCTCTTCGGCCACCAGCGCACGCTGGCGTTGGTCATGGGTGAACACCAGCAACAGCCCGATGCCGCCCACCACGCCCAGCAGCAATGAAGCCCCGAAGAGCACGATGTTGAACCAGCCCAGGCCGGCGGCGGCGGAGAGGCGGTCTTGCACCTTCTCCAGGCCCTGGCGCAGCGGCTCGGTATCGGCCATCACGGCGGCCTGCGCGTCGCGCGCCGCCACCAGGCTTTGCAGGCTGCCAAGGATGGGCGCACCCTGGGTGCGCAGGCCTTCATACGAGCGCATCAGCGACTGCAACCGCTCGCGCGTGGGCGCATCGCGGGTGCCAGGCAGGCGCAGCTCGACATTGCCGTCGAGCAGGCCCTGAGTAAGGTCGCGGAAGGTGTTGAGATCCTTGCCGAGCAGGAACACGCTTTCGCGCGACACACCCTGCATCGTCAACGATTCGTTGGCCGATTTGCCGATGCGCTGGGTCAGCATCACCAGCTGGCCGGCGGTGGACAGCTCGCTGGCGGTGGGGTCGTGCTGCAGTTTGAGCTGCACCACGGCTTCGGCCTCGGCCAGCATCTCGGCCGATTGTTTGTTGATCGCCCGCAGCGCCTGGCCCACCTGGGTGAGCACCTTCTCCTGCGCCAGGATCACCTGCGCGTTCTTCTCAGCCTTGTCCACCAGGGGCAGCAACGGGTCGATCAGGTCCTGCGCGCCGGCGGCCACCACCGACACCCCGCCATCGCCTTCGCGCAGGCCGCGCACATTGCGCGCCAGCACGGTGCTGGCCTCGCGCACCTCGGCGAAGGCCGAGGGTTGCCCCACCAACGCCTGCATGGCCGACTTGGCCAGGCGCTGCGACTGCATCAGGGCCTGGCCCACAGCGCCCACCTGGCCGGCGCTGCCGCCGGCCGAACGCACCGCCAGCACCGAGGCCAGCACCAGGCCCAGCACGCCCACCGACAGCATGCCCACCAGCACGCGCTGTTGTCGGTCAGACGACAAGGCACCAATCACCGGCAGTTCGGCACCGCTGTCGAATATGGACTTGCGACCTTCACGTGCCGTGGTGGCCGGGTTGGGCATGTGGCTATGCACATAGGCCGCCAGCCGGCCGGAGGGCGAAGCCTCGCTGATGATCGAGCGGTCATGCACAGTGGCGCCGATCTCGGTGGGAGCGCCGCGGCTGTCGTTCGGGTCGTCGATCATCGAGTCCATGGCCTCATGCGAGCCGCGGTCACGGCCATCGGCCGATCCCGAGCTCGGGCGTTTGAACTTGTCCAGAAATCCCATGCTTGCCTTTGCCTAGTCGACGATGTGCAGGAAGCGCTCGTCGCGCGCCAGTTCGGCCAGGCGGAGTTCCTGCCACACACGTCCACTGTTGTCGCGCAGACGCCGGCCCACAAAGGCCGGCGGCGGGGAGGCGTCCGCTGCGGGCGCCTCGATGCTGAGTTGGTCAGGGTTGCGCAGCCCGGCCAGGCGATCCACCCGCACGGCCACGTTGATGTCGAGTGCCGGGGTGAAGGCAATCACCCGGGCGGTATCGGCATGCGCCGCGGGGGCGGCGATCAGGCCCAGGAAACAGGCCAGGTCAACCACCCCTGCCAGCGTGCCGCGCAGGTTGGCCACGCCGATGAACCAGGGCTGCGTATGCGGCACCGGCACCAGCGCCTTGGCCGGGAAGATCTCGCCCGCCTCGGCCAGCGGCAGCAGGAACCCGTGCGCGCCGGCCTCGACGGCCAGCCAGCCGGTGGGCCGCTCCACCGTGCGGGCGGCTTGCAGGCGCTCGGCCAGCCGGCCTTGCAGTTCTCGCAGCGCTTCTTTGTTGGCCATAGGCAGTGGTGGGCGCTCGGTTACTCGAACGCGCGGATCTTTTGAATCAATTCGTCAGGATTGACGGGCTTGACGACATAGTCCCGCGCGCCCTGGCGCATGCCCCAGACCTTGTCGGTCTCTTGGCTCTTGCTGGTGCACATGATCACCGGCACGTCGGCGTACTGCGGGTCGCGAGTGATGGTACGGGTGAGCTGGAAGCCGTTCTGGCCGGGCATCACCACATCCATCAGGATCAGGTCGGGCTTTTCCTCGGCGATGCGGCGCAGCGCCTCGTCGCCGTTCTCGGCCGTGCGCACCGTGAAGCCGTGCTGCACCAGCACGCCCGACAGAAAGTGCAGCTCGGTCTTGGAATCGTCGACCAGCAGGATGCTTTGAATCGTCATGGGGGGAAAACGTCCTCGTCCTCGTGGATGCCGGCGGTCCTGGCTTCAGTCCCGGGCCGGCCTCCGGGCACTCAGGCCGGCACGCGCCGGTGCTGCTGCACGACTTGCAGCAGCTGATCCTTCGTGAAGGGCTTGGTCAGGTAGTCTTCGGAGCCCACCATGCGGCCCCGGGCCTTGTCGAACAGGCCGTCCTTGGACGACAGCATGATCACCGGCACGCCCGCGTACTGCGGATTGCGCTTGATGATGGCGCAGGTCTGGTACCCATCGAGCCGCGGCATCAGGATGTCGCAGAAGATCAGGTCGGGGCGGTGATCGCTCACCTTGGCCAGCGCATCGAAGCCATCTTCGGCCAGCACCACCTCGCAGCCGCCTTGCTTCAGAAAGATCTCGGCGCTGCGCCGGATGGTGTTGCTGTCGTCAATGACCAGCACGCGGGTGATGCTCTGATCGCGTTCGGCCTCCATCGGCTTCGAAACTAGTTCCACGGGTGGGCTTCCTATGTGGCTGGTTCGCAAAACGGCCGCTCGCAGGCTGGCGGGCGGCCCTGAGGCCTCACTGAGCAAGTGGCCCTCAGACCGGGACCATCTCGAAATCTTCCTTGCGCGCGCCGCATTCCGGACAAGTCCAGTTCATCGGCACATCGGCCCATGCGGTGCCCGGTGCAATACCATGCGCCGGATCGCCTGCGGCCTCGTCGTAGATCCAGCCGCAGATCAAACACATCCAGGTCTTGTTGTTGTCGGAGCTTGCCATCTTGGTCGGTCTTCGGCTTGTCTACAATGAAATTTGATTGTAGCCAGCGCCTATTCGTGAAACCCCAACTGGCGCGGGGACCTACACAACATTTCTCAGAAACTTCTAGAGCTTTTCGCCCACCCTTGCACATCTTTGGATGTGGATCGCGGCGCGAGGTTTGCGGCACCCCAGGCAGCACTCCCCCATGACCCCCCCAGACCACCCCAAAGACGGCGCGGCAGCCGACCTGAGCGAAGCCCAGGAAGCCCCCGCCCCGGTGTGCGTGATGACCTTCAACGCCAGCGAGCCCAGCGGCGCGGGTGGCGTGGCCGGCGACGTGGCCACGGTGGCCGCGATGGGCGCCCACGCCCTGCCAGTGGTCACCACCATCGTGATGCGCGACACCGCCGAGGTGTTCGATCAAACCCCGCTCGATGAAGAAACCGTGGTCGAGCAGGCCCGCAGCATCCTGGAAGACGTGACCATCGGCGCCTGGAAAGTGGGCTTCCTGGGCACAGCCGAAAACATCGGCGCGGTGGCCGAAGTGCTGTCCGACTACCCCGACGTGCCGCTGGTGAGCTACCTGCCCAGCCTGTCCTGGATCGACGACGAAGACGCGCTGCAGAGCTATTACGACGCCTTTCGCGAACTGGTGCTGCCGATGAGCGAGGTGCTGGTGGGCAACCAGCAGACGCTCACCAACTTCCTGCTGCCCGACTGGGATTCCGAGCGCTCGCCCTCGGCCCGCGAGCTGGCCGTGGCCGCTGGCGAGCATGGCTGCAAGTACGTGCTGGTCACTGGCATGGCGCTGCCCAACAACTTTGTCGACAACGTGCTGGCCTCACCGCAGGGCGCCATCACCGGCGAGAAGTTCGAACGCTTCGATGCCACCTTCGTGGGCGCGGGCGACACGCTCTCGGCCTCGCTGGCCGCGTTGCTGGCGGCCGGGCAGGAGCTGCACGTGGCCGTCTCCGAAGCGCTGGCCTTCCTCGACCAGGCACTGGATGCGGGTTTCCGTCCCGGCATGGGCCAGATCATCCCCGACCGCTTCTTCTGGGCCGTGCCGCCCGGTGACGAAGAAGAAGGCGCCACCGAGAACGGTGAAGACCTGCTGCTCGACACCAGCCAGCCGCCCAACCCCCGCAACATCCATTGAACGCGGGCCCTGCCATGCAGGGCGCCGGTGCAGGTACAGGCCATGAACAACGCTGAACTTTTTGCCCGGGCACAAGCCGTGATCCCGGGCGGTGTCAATTCCCCCGTGCGCGCCTTCCGCGCCGTGGGCGGCACGCCCCGCTTCATCCGCCGCGCCGAGGGCGCGTACATGTGGGATGCGGAAGACAAGCGCTACATCGACTACATCGGCTCCTGGGGCCCGATGATCCTGGGCCATGGTCACCCGGCCGTGCTGGCGGCCGTGCAGGCCGCGGCGCTGGACGGCTTCAGCTTCGGCGCGCCCACCGAGCGCGAGATTGAGCTGGCCGAGGAAATCCTCTCTCTGGTGCCCAGTTGCGAGCAGGTGCGCCTCGTCAGCTCGGGCACCGAAGCGGCGATGAGCGCCATCCGCCTGGCGCGAGGCGCCACTGGCCGCTCGGTGCTCATCAAGTTTGAAGGCTGCTACCACGGCCACGCCGATGCGCTGCTGGTCAAGGGTGGCTCGGGCATGGCCACCTTCGGCCACCCCACCAGCGCCGGTGTGCCGGCCGAGGTGGTGCAGCACACCCTGGTTCTGGAATACAACAGCGTCGAGCAGATCGAGGCCGCCTTTAAGGCGCACGGAGACCAGATCGCCTGCGTGATGATCGAGCCCATCGCCGGCAACATGAACTTCGTGCGCGCCAGCCTGCCCTTCATGCGCCGCATCCGCGAGCTGTGCACGCAGCATGGCGCGCTGCTGGTGTTTGATGAAGTGATGTCGGGCTTCCGCGTGGCGCTGGGCAGCGCGCAAAGCCTGTATGCGCAGCAGATCCCCGGCTTCGCGCCAGACATCAGCGTGTTCGGCAAGGTGATTGGCGGCGGCATGCCGCTGGCGGCCTTTGGCGGGCCGCGCAAGATCATGGAACAACTCGCGCCGCTGGGCCCGGTCTACCAGGCCGGCACGCTCAGCGGCAACCCGGTGGCCACCGCCTGCGGCCTGGCCACGCTGCGCGAGATCCGCAAACCCGGCTTCTTCGAAGCGCTGTCAGCCCGCACGAAATCACTGGTGGACGGCCTCACCGCCGCGGCGCAAGACGCTGGCGTGCCCTTCGTAGGTGAATGCCAGGGCGGCATGTTCGGCTTCTTCTTCGCGCCCGAGCTGCCCCAGCACTACAACGCCGTGATGGCCACCGACAAGGCCCGCTTCAACCGCTTTTTCCACGCCATGCTCGACCAGGGCGTGTACCTGGCACCCGCGCTGTACGAAGCCGGCTTCGTGAGCAGTGCCCACACGGAAGCCGACATCGCCGCCACCGTGGCCGCCGCCCGCGTGGCCCTCAAGGCATGACGATGAGCACCCCCACCGGCCCCACCACCTTCAACGGCCAGCCGGCCGTGCACCTGCGCGCGCCCGACGGCGCCAGCGCCACCCTCCTGCTGCACGGCGGGCACCTGGTGTCCTGGTGCCCGATGGGCGAAGAAGAGCAGCTCTTTCTGTCCCCGCAGGCCCGCTACGGCGACGGCCAATCGGTGCGCGGCGGCGTGCCGGTGTGCTTCCCGCAGTTCTCTGACCGGGGCGACCTGCCCAAGCACGGCTTCGCCCGCACCCGCGCCTGGACACTGGAAGAAGCCCAGGTGCGTGGCGAACATGCTTACGCCGTGCTGCGCCTGGTCGACGATGACGCCACCCGCGCGCTGTGGCCGCATGCCTTTGTCACCGAGATCACGGTCAGCGTCAGCGGCAAGCAAATCGACATCGAACTGGCCGTCACCAACACCGGCCAGAGCACCCTGCACTTCACGGCTGCGCTGCACACTTACCTGCGCAGCGGCAACGTGCTGAAGGCCCAGGTAGAAGGCCTGATGGGCGCGCGTTACTACGACCACGTCAGCGGCGAAGACGGCAAGCAGCAGTGGATCGACGTGCTCACCGTGGCCCAGGAACTGGACCGCATCTACTGGCAGGCCCCGCCTGCGGTGACGCTGCGCGAGCTGGGCCGCCGCCTCACCATCAAGCAAGACACCTTCGAGGACACCGTGGTCTGGAACCCCGGCCCGCAGCAATGCGCCAAGCTGGCCGACATGCCGCCCGAAGGCTGGCGCGACATGATCTGCATCGAAGCCGCCCAGATCGGCACCCCGGTGCGGTTGCGTCCCGGCGAAGACTGGGCCGGCAGGCAGACGATGGTGTTCGCCAGCTGAGCGCTCAATCCCCGAAGCAGACCCCGATCTCTCGCGCGCAACGCAGCAACGGGTGATCGGCCGTCACCTGGCGGGTCTGCCCGGCCACGGCCGACAGCGGCACCTGGCACAGGCGACCGCCCTGCAGCGCCACCATCTGATTCCACTGCCCGGCACGGATCAGGCTCACCGCATGGTGACCGTATTGCGTGGCCAGCACGCGATCAAAGGCCGTGGGCGCGCCGCCGCGCTGCACATGCCCCAGCACCGTCGCCCGCACCTCACTCTTCACCAGCGGCTGCAGCTGCTGGCGCAGCACATGGGCCACCCCGCCCAGGCGCAGGGGATCCGGGCTGCCGGCCACGGTGTGTTCCACCGTCAGTTGCCCACCGATCGGCACCGCGCCTTCAGCGATGCAGATCAGCGTGTAGCGCCGCCGCGCTTCGCGCTCTTGGCAGATCGCAGCCACCCGAGCCACGTCATACGGCACCTCGGGAAGCAGGATCACATCGGCCGCGCCGGCCAGGCCCGCTTCCAGCGCGATCCAGCCGGCATAGCGCCCCATCGTCTCGACAATCATCACCCGGCCATGGCTCTGGCCGGTGGTTTGCACCCGCGCCAGCGCCTCGGCCACGGTCGCAACGGCGGTGTCGAAGCCGAAACTGCGCTCATTGCAGGCGATGTCGTTGTCGATGGTCTTGGGCACACCCACGGCCGGTAGGCCCAGCTCGGCCATGTGGTGGGCGATGGTCATCGTGCCATCACCGCCAATCACCACCAGCCCGTCCAGCCCCAGCTCGCTCACATAGGCCAGCACCTGCGCACTGGCATCGGCGTCATGCCAGTGGAATGGGCTGGCCGAGTTGCTGGTGCCCAGGATGGTGCCGCCGGCAGACAGGATGCCGCTCACGTCGTCCCAGGCCAGCGGCCGCACGCGCCGCTCCATCAGGCCGAGAAAGCCGTCTTCGATGCCGATGACCTCGGCGCGGCACTGGCCAATCAAGGATTTGGTGACCGCGCGGATGACCGCATTCAGCCCGGGGCAATCACCGCCCCCGGTCAATACACCGATGCGGCGGGGACACTGCGTTTGAATTGCCATGTTCAGGGGATCTCGCTTGCCCGTAGTGCCGGCAGTCTAGCGAGCGCCCGTCCTTAGAATCGTGACATGCACATTCACATTCTCGGCATCTGCGGCACCTTCATGGGCGGCGTGGCTGCCCTGGCCCGGGAAGCCGGCCACAAGGTCACGGGCTGCGACGCCAACGTCTACCCGCCCATGAGCGACCAGCTGCGCGCCCTGGGCATCGACCTGATCGAAGGCTTCCACGCCGACCAGCTGGCGCTCAAGCCCGATCTCTACGTGATTGGCAACGTGGTGAGCCGGGGTAACCCGTTGATGGAAGCCATCCTCGACGCCGGCGCGCCCTACACCAGCGGCCCGCAATGGCTGAGCGAACATGTGCTGCAAGGCCGCCATGTGCTGGCCGTGGCCGGCACCCACGGCAAGACCACCACCACCTCGATGCTGGCCTGGATCCTCGACCGGGCCGGCCTCACGCCGGGCTTCCTGGTGGGCGGGGTGCCGCAGAACTTCGGCGTCTCGGCGCGGCTGGGCAAGCGGCAAGACATGAGCGCCGCCGGGCCGCCCCAAGGCGCGAACGCCCCCTCGGGGGGCAGCGCAGCGCACGCAGTGCCAAGCGTGGGGGCCTGTTTCGTCATTGAGGCGGACGAATACGACACCGCCTTCTTCGACAAGCGCAGCAAGTTCGTGCACTACCGTCCGCGCACGGCCATCCTGAACAACCTGGAGTTCGACCACGCCGACATCTTTGCCGATGTGGCCGCCATCGAAACCCAGTTCCACCATCTGGTGCGCACCGTGCCGGCCAGCGGCCGGCTGGTGATCAACGCGCGTGAGGAAACGCTGCAACGCGTGATCGCCCGGGGCTGCTGGAGCGAGGTGGTGCGCTTTGGCACCCGCAAAGAAGAGGCCGGCACCTGGCGCGGCCGCGGCGAGCCGCATGCCTTTGATGTGCTGCGCGGCAGCCTCAACGTGGCCCGTGTCGACTGGGACCTGCTGGGTGAGCACAACCAGCTCAACGCGCTGGCCGCCATTGCCGCGGCCGAACACGTGGGCGTCACGCCGGCCCAGGCCGCCGAAGCCCTGGCCAGCTTCCAGAACGTGCGCCGCCGCATGGAGCTGGTGGGCGAGGCCGGCGGCATCAAGGTCTATGACGACTTTGCCCACCACCCCACCGCCATCCGCACAACCGTCGACGGCCTGCGCCGCAAGGTGGAAGACGCCCGCATCATTGCCGTCTTCGAACCCCGCTCCAACACCATGAAGCTGGGCACGATGAAGTCGCAACTGCCCTGGGCGCTGGAAGAGGCCGATCTGTCGATCTGCCATTCAGGCGGCCTGGGCTGGGACGCCACCGAAGCCCTGGCCCCGATGGGCGAGCAGGCCATCGTCTGCGACAGCATCGACAAGACCGTGGCCGCGGTGCGCAAGCACGCCCGCCCGGGCGACCATGTGCTGGTGATGAGCAACGGCAGCTTCGGCGGCATCCACGCCAAGCTGCTGGATGCACTGGCCGCGCGCTGAGCCCCGATGCCCGGCACGACCCACCTGCTCTACCTGCACGGCTTCCGGTCCTCACCGCACTCTGCCAAGGCGCAGCAGACCGCCCAGTGGATGCAGGCCCACCGGCCCGATGTGCACTGGTGGTGCCCGCAGTTGCCCGCCTCGCCGCAGGACACGCTGCAACTGCTGCGCGACGGCACGGCCGATTGGCCAAGCGACACGATGGCGGTGATCGGCAGCTCGCTGGGCGGCTTCTTCGCCACGGTGCTGGCCGAAGCCACCGGCTGCCGCGCCGTGGTGCTGAACCCGGCCGTCAACCCCGCGCGTGATCTGGCGGGCCACGTCGGCCTGCAACCCAGCTGGCATGACCCCAGCGTGGTGATCGACGTGCGCCCCGAATTCGGCGCCGACCTGCGCGCCATGGCCCCCGGCCCGCTGAAACACCCCGAGCGCTACTTCGCCGTCATCGCCAAGGGCGACGAGGTGCTCGACTGGCGCGAGATGACCGCCCGCTACGCCGGCGCCCAGATCAAGCTGCTCGAAGGCGGCGACCACGCCCTGAGCGATTTCGAGCAGCACCTGCCCGAGGTGCTGCGCTTTCTGTCCCTGTGACTCTGGCCCTCTGACCCCGTCCCATCATGCGTCTGAAGAACAAGGTTTCCATCATCACCGGCGCCGCCCAAGGCATCGGCCTGGCCACCGCGCTGAAGTTCGCCCAGGAGGGCGCCATCGTGGTGGTGTGCGATCTGCGCCAGGCTGGCGTGGATGCGGCCGTGGCCGCTTGTGAAGCGGCTGGCGCGCAAGCCTGCGGCTTTGCGCTGAGCGTGGCCGACCGCGCAGCTGTCGATGCCATGGTGGCAGCTGTCAAGGAAAAGTTCGGCCGCATCGACGTGCTGGTCAACAACGCCGGCATCACCCAAGATGCCCGCCTGCAGAAGATGACGCTGGCCCAGTTCGACGCGGTGATCGACGTGAACCTGCGCGCCGTCTTCCACTGCGCCCAGGCCGTGACCGACACGATGGTGGCCCAAGGCAGCGGCGTGATCCTCAACGCCAGCTCGGTGGTGGGCATCTATGGCAACTACGGCCAGACCAACTACGCCGCCAGCAAGTTCGGCGTCATCGGCTTCACCAAGACCTGGAGCCGCGAACTCGGCCCCAAGGGCATCCGCGTCAATGCCGTGGCCCCGGGCTTCATCGAAACCCCCATCATCGCCACCGTGCCCGACAAGGTGATCGAGCAGCTCAAGCACGACGTGCCCCTGGGCCGCTTGGGCAAGCCCGAAGAGATCGCCAACGTCTACGCCTTCCTGGCCAGTGATGAGGCCAGCTACATCAACGGCACCGTCATCGAGGTGGCCGGCGGCATGACGGTGTGACGCACATGGATCGATCAAGCCATCGTCTTACGGTACATTGATCGGCATGGAAACCGTCACCCTGTCATCCAAGTTCCAGCTGGTCGTGCCGCTGGCCGTGCGCCAGCGCATGCAGCTGCAGCCGGGTGAAAAACTGCAGGTGATCAGCCACCTGGGGCGCATCGAGCTCATCCCCGTGCGCCCCGCCCGGGCCCTGCGCGGCCTGCTGGCCGGCATGAACACCGACATCGAACGCGAGGCTGACCGCCTGTGAAGGCCAGCCCCGCGCGCCCGGCGCGGCGCAAAGCCACCCCGGTGGTCACCCTCAACGTGGTCGATTCCTCCGGCTGGCTGGAGTACTTTGCCGGCACCGACCGCGCCGACCTGTTCGCCCAGACCATTGAAGACACCGTCCATCTCGTGGTGCCCGTCGTGACACTCTACGAGGTGTTCAAGAAGGTGCGCCGCGAACGCGACGAGCACACCGCCCTGCTCATCGCCGCCCAGATGCAGCAAGGCCGTGTGCTCCCTGTCGATGCCGAACTCAGCCTACATGCAGCCACGCTCGGACTACCGCTGGCCGACAGCCTGATCTACGCCACCTGCCTGCGCGAAGGCGCCACATTGTGGACGCAGGATGCCCATTTCGATGGGCTGGCCGGGGTGCGGTACTTCGCCAAGGCCTGACGCCCAGGTCAAGGCAGCGGGCCGCCCAGGCCCATCGGCGACAATCCGCCGCCTATGCATGCCCTGTTTGAAGATGCCGGCAAATTCCTCGCCGGACGTGTGATGTCGGAAGCCGACAGTTCGATGCAGATCGAGCTGGAATCAGGCAAGCGCGTCAAGGTGAAGTCGGCCAACGTGTTGGTGAAGTTCGAGAAGCCGGCGCCTGCCGAGCTGATCGCCGAGGGCCTGCGTCTGGCCGAGGAGATCGACCTCGATCTGGCCTGGGAATTTGCCCCTGAGGGTGAGTTCGGCTTTGCCGATCTGGCGCGCGACTACTTTGATGCCAAGGCCAGCCTGGGGCACCAGGTGGCCGCGCTGTTCCGCCTGCACGGCGCACCGCACTACTTTCGCCGCGCCGGCAAGGGCCAGTTCAAGAAGGCGCCGGAAGAGATCGTCAAGGCCGCGCTGCTGGGCATCGAGCGCAAGAAGCAGCTGGCCGCGCAGATCGAATCCTGGGCGGGGGAGCTGGTGGCGGGGCAATGCCCTGCGCCGATCGCCGAGCAGCTTTACAAGATCCTCTTCAAGCCCGACAAGAACGCGGCTGAATACAAGGCCGTGGTCGAGGCCGCCAAGCAGGCGCAGCGCTCACCGCTGGACTTGCTGAAGAACGCCGGCGCCATCAACAGCCCGTACCAGTTCCACTGGCGGCGCTTCCTGTTCGACGAGTTCCCCAAAGGCACCAAGTTCCCGCCGCTGGAGGCGCCGCCCGTCAAAGACGAGCTGCCGCTGGCCGACGTGCGCGCCTTCTCGG
>Ga0209066_10003731_pt1 | contig 17167 bp, 32 predicted proteins | sample All_14_2_FD_187198 | JGI IMG/M metagenome (GOLD analysis project Ga0209066, IMG submission 187198) | Freshwater microbial communities in response to fracking from Pennsylvania, USA - Allegheny Zone_MetaG_DW_15 (SPAdes) (version 2) ... | reverse complement strand
CAATAAAGCCTGAAACGGGGCAAATAAAGCGTTCATATGCGGTGTTGCATATGGGAATAAAGTGTGATATACTCCTCAGGCGTGAAAAAACGCAAAAAACGTTGGATTAACCAAGAATCGGACGTAAAATTGCGCAAAACGCCGAAAACACCTTTCCAAGCCAGATATCGCCCGAATGCGGGCAAATCGTGCAAGACAACACTCCTCAAAATTGTTGCCGGAATTCTAAAAATTCTTCTTGCAATCCCTATCCCAACCGTGTAAAATAAACCTGTTCGCGCCGCAAAGGCTATGTTTTTGCGCGTGAAAGGGATGAACGGGAGGTTGCCGGTTCTGCCATCCGGGTAATTTCCGCTCAGACCCAACGTCCACACACAGGACGAGGGTGAGTCTACGGAGCAATTCGTGTAAGTCCCGAACGAGTATAGCGCACAGCCGAGAGGCTGGGCCTGCCTTATGAAGAAGGAAACACACGGCTTTGTGTACCGCCCCTATTACGAAGGAGGATATCAATAACATGGCAAACAGAATTCGCATCAAGCTCAAGGCGTATGAAAGCTCTCTGATCGATCAGAGCGCAGAGAAGATCGTTGAAACCGCCAAGAGAACCGGCGCGCAGGTCAGTGGCCCGATCCCCCTGCCCACGGAAACGGAAATCGTTACCATTCTGCGTGCAACCCACAAGTATAAGGACTCCCGCGAACAATTCGAGATGCGCACACACAAGCGCCTGATCGACATTCTCCAGCCGTCTTCCAAGACCGTTGACGCGCTGATGAAGCTTGATCTCCCCGCTGGTGTTGACATCGAGATCAAACTGTAACCAACCGGAGGTAAACATGAAGAAAGCCATTTTGGGCAAAAAGATCGGTATGACGCAGATGTTTCGTGCTGACGGTACCATGATCCCCGTAACAGTCATCGAAGCCGGTCCGTGCCCCATCATCCAGAAGAAAACCGTCGGTACGGACGGATACGAAGCTGTTCAGGTAGGCTTTGGCGAGCTGCGTGAAAAGCTCTCCAACAAGCCGAGAACGGGGCATTTTGCCAAAGCGGGCGTGAAACCCCTCCGTTATATGAGAGAGTTTAAGCTCGACGACGCGAAGAACTACGAAGTCGGCCAGGTCATCAAAGCGGACCTGTTCACCGAAGGCGACAAGATCGACGTGCGCGGCGTGAGCAAGGGCAAAGGATTCCAGGGCGTCATCAAGCGTTGGAACCAGGCGCGCGGCAAAATGACGCACGGCTCGCACTTCCATCGCAGCCCGGGTTCCATGAGCGCAAACTCCAGCCCGTCGCGCGTATTCAAGCACAAGAACCTTCCCGGCCACATGGGCAACGAAACCGTCACCGTGCAGAACCTTGAGGTTGTGCGCGTGGACGCAGAACGTAACCTGCTGCTCGTTAAGGGCGCGGTACCCGGCCCGAAGGGCGGCCTCGTTTCCGTAACGAGTACCGTGAAGTAAGGAGGAGCAAGAGAATGCCTAAAGTAGCAATTGTCGATATCACCGGCAAGAAGGTCGGCGAATACGAGCTCTCCGAAAACACTTTTGGACAGCCTGTCAACCAGTACGTACTCCACGAGGTCGTCAGAGCGCACCTGGCCAACTGCCGTCAGGGCACGCAGAGCGCCCTCACCCGCGCGGAAGTCTCCGGCGGCGGCATCAAGCCCTGGCGCCAGAAGGGCACCGGCCGTGCCCGTCAGGGTTCCACCCGTTCGCCCCAGTGGCGTCACGGCGGCGTGGTGTTCGCACCGAAACCCCGCGATTACAGCATCCGTGTCAACAAGAAGGTCAAGCGCGTCGCTATGAAGTCCGCGCTGTCCGGCAAGGTTCTCGATAACGAACTCGTTCTCTTCAACGAGCTGAACCTCAAGGCCGCCAAGACCAAAGAGATGGTCAAGGTTCTCGAAGCCATCAAGGCGCAGCAGGCCCTCATCGTCCTGCCGGAACCCAACGCCGTTGTGGAGCGCGCTGCGCGCAACATCCCCGGCGTCAAGACCACGCTGGTCGGCACCCTGAGCGCGTACGAGATTCTCAAGTACAAAGTGCTGATCCTCACCGAGGAGTCGGCCAAGAAGATCGAGGAGGTGTACGCATAATGAAGAGCGCCTATGACATCATCAAAAAGCCGGTTCTGACCGAGAAAGCATACGATCAGTTCTCGAGCAAGACCTACACGTTCGAAGTCGACAAGACCGCCAACAAGATCGAGATCAAGAAGGCAGTCGAAGAGATCTTCGGCGTCGAAGTGGAAAGCGTGCACACCATCAACCGCGACGGCAAAATGCGCCGTCAGGGAAACTCTTCCGGCCGCACGCCGAGCAGTAAAAAGGCCTACGTGAAGCTCAAGGAGAACTCCAAAGGCATCGAGTTCTTCGACAGCATCTCGCAGTAAGGGGAGGACGAACCATGGGTATCCGTAAGATCAATCCGATCACGCCGGGCCAGCGCTTTATGACGGTTTCTTCTTTTGAAGAAATCACCAGAAAAACGCCGGAACGTTCGTTGCTCGAAGATAAGAAAAAGAACGCCGGCCGCAACGTCACCGGCAAGATCACCGTCCGCCACCAGGGCGGCGGCGCGCGCCAGAAGTACCGCATCATCGACTTCAAGCGCAACAAGGACAACGTCCCCGCGAAGGTCTTCTCGGTTGAGTATGACCCGAACCGTTCGGCGAACATCGCGCTGCTCCACTATCTCGATGGTGAGAAGCGCTACATCATCGCCCCGCTCGGCCTCAAGGTCGGCGACATGATCGTCTCCGGTGAGACCGCCGATATCAAAGTCGGCAACGCTCTCCCGATCGCGAACATTCCGGTTGGCACGATGATTCACTGCATCGAGCTCAAGCCCGGCAAGGGCGCGCAGCTCGTCCGCTCCGCGGGCAACGCGGCGCAGCTGATGGCAAAAGAAGGCGCGTACGCGCAGGTTCGTCTGCCCAGCGGTGAAGTCCGCCTGATCCCGATGAACGCCAAGGCCACGATCGGCCAGGTCGGTAACATCGATCACGCGAACATCCAGATCGGTAAAGCAGGCCGCAAGCGTCACATGGGCGTCCGCCCGACAGTCCGCGGCAGCGTCATGAACCCCTGCGACCACCCGCACGGCGGCGGCGAAGGCAAGAGCCCGATCGGCAAGCCCGGCCCGGTTACCCCGTGGGGCAAGCCCGCTCTCGGTTACAAGACGCGCAAGCATAAGAACCCGACCAACAAGTACATCGTGCGCCGTAGCAACGGCAGCGGTAAGTAACGGGAGAGGAAGGAGATATACAATGAGCAGATCGATTAAAAAAGGCCCATTCATTAGCGAACGCCTTCTCGGGCGCATCGAGGCGATGAATGCGAGCGGAAAAAAGACGGTCGTCAAGACGTGGTCTCGCGCCTCTACCATCTACCCGCAGATGGTCGGTCATACCATCGCGGTGCATGACGGCAAAAAGCATGTGCCCGTATATGTGACCGAGGAAATGGTCGGCCATAAGCTTGGCGAATTCGCGCCGACGCGTACGTTCAGAGGACACAGAGGCTCCGAAAAGTCCTCTTCTGCAAGGTAAGGAGGAACGAAGCAAATGGCAACCAGAATGAGAGAAAAGTCGGCCAAGCGCGCGGCCAACGCTGACAAGCGTCCGCACGCCACCGCAAAATACATTCGAATCTCTTCGCGCAAGGTGAAGGCCGTGATCGACCTGATCCGCGGCAAGAGCGTCAGAGAAGCCGAAGCCATCCTGCTCTACACGCCGAAAGCAGCGACCGAGCCGGTGGCCAAACTCCTCAAGAGCGCGATTGCGAACGCGGAAAACAACCTTGATCTCAACCGCGAAGAGCTGTTCGTCGCCGAGATCTACGCCAATCAGGGCCCGACCCTGAAGCGTTTCCGGCCGAGAGCGCATGGCCGCGCGAGCGCAATCCGCAAGCGCACGAGCCATATCACGGTCGTGCTGGATCAGGCGAAGTAAGGAGGAAATGAACGATGGGTCAAAAAGTTAATCCGAACGGTTTCCGCGTTGGTGTTATCAGAGATTGGAACACCCGCTGGTACGCCTCCAAGAAGGACTTCGCCGATTTCCTCGTCGAGGACCGCAAGATCCGCGACTTCGTGAAGAAGAAGTACTATCAGGCCAGCATTTCGCGCATCGAGATCGACCGCGCGGCAGGCAAGATCACCGTGAGCATCTTCACCGCACGTCCCGGCCTTCTCATTGGAAAAGGCGGCACGGGCATCGAAGTGATCAAGGAAGACATCAAAAAGACAGTCGGCAAAGACGTGAGCGTCAACATCATGGAAATCCGTGATCCGGACGCAGACGCACAGCTGGTTGCAGAAAACATCGCGTCGCAGCTCGAGAAGCGCATCAGCTTCCGCCGCGCCATGAAACAGAGCATGGGCCGCGCGATGCAGAAAAACAGCGTAAAAGGTATCAAGCTGATGGTCTCCGGTCGTCTCGGCGGCGCGGAAATCGCGAGAAGCGAAGGATACCATGACGGTTCCATCCCGCTGCAGACCATGCGCGCGGATATCCAGTACGGCTTCGCGGAAGCGAAGACCACCTACGGCCGCATCGGCTGCAAGGTCTGGATCTACAAGGGCGAACTGCTCGGCAAGCGCGGTGCTTCCGACAGGCGTGAGGAAGGGGGCAAATAACCATGTTGATGCCGAAAAGAGTAAAGCGCCGCAGAGTTTTCCGCGGCCGCATGAAGGGTAAAGCCACCCGTGGCAACACGATCACGCAAGGCGAATACGGTCTGGTCGCGCTGGAGCCCTGCTGGGTCACCAGCCAGCAGATTGAGGCGGCCCGTGTAGCGCTCACGCGTTACATCAAGCGCGGCGGCCAGGTCTGGATCAAGATCTTCCCCGATAAGCCCGTCACCGAAAAACCCGCCGAAACCCGCATGGGCAGCGGCAAAGGCTCCCCGGAATACTGGGTTGCCGTCGTGAAGCCGGGCCGCATCCTCTTTGAGATTGCTGGAGTCGAGCAGGAAGACGCATATGAAGCGCTTCGTCTTGCAATGCACAAACTCCCGCTCAAGTGCAAAGTAATCAAGAAGGAAACCGAAAAGGGTGGTGAAACCGATGAAGGCAAATAAGTTTCGCGATATGACCAACGACGCACTTGCCGCTCAGGAAAAAGAGCTCAAGAGCGAGCTGTTCAACCTTCGCTTTCAGTCGGCTACCGGCGGTCTTTCGAACCCCAACCGCATCAGCGAGTGCAAGAAAGACATCGCCAGAGTAAAAACGATCATTCGTGAGCGCGAGCTTGCGAAGGCAGCCGAGTAACGGGAAGGAGGACAGAGCAATGGAAGATAGAGGCTACAGAAAGACCCGTATCGGCGTGGTCGTCAGTGATAAGATGGACAAAACCGCCGTTGTCGCCATCAAAACCAAGGTTCGCCACCCGTTATATGGCAAGATGGTCAACCGCACGCGTAAGTTCAAGGTTCATGATGAAGAGAACCAGTGCGGCATCGGCGATACCGTTAAGATTATGGAAACGCGCCCCATCAGCAAAGATAAGCGGTGGCGCCTCGTCGAGATCGTCGAGAAGGCGAAGTAAAGACTGGAGGAACTGGGAATATGATTCAACCGCAAACCAGATTAAAGGTCGCGGACAACAGCGGCGCGAAAGAGATCATGTGCATTCGCGTGCTGGGCGGTTCCTACCGTAAGTCCGCCAATATTGGCGACGTCATCGTGGCCAGCGTCAAGTCCGCATCGCCGGGCGGCGCGGTCAAGAAGAAGGATGTCGTTCGCGCGGTTGTCGTGCGTACGGTGTCCGGCATTCAGCGTCCGGACGGAAGCTATATCCGTTTCGACGACAATGCCGCCGTCATCATCAACGACCAGAAACAGCCCCGCGGCACCCGTATCTTTGGGCCCGTGGCGCGTGAACTCCGTGAGAAGGACTACATGAAAATCGTGTCCCTCGCACCGGAAGTACTGTAAAGGAGGAGAATGACATGAACAGCTTAAACGTCAAAAAAGGCGATACCGTCGTTGTCATCTCCGGCAAAGACAAGGGCAAAAAGGGCAAGATCATGGTCGCGCAGCCCGATGACGAGCGCGTGATCGTGCAGGGCGCCGCAATGGTGACCCGCCACATCAAGCCCCGCAAGCAAGGCCAACCCGGCGGCCGCATCGAGAAGGAAGGCCCGATCCATGCGTCCAACGTCATGCTGGTCTGCCCGAAGTGCGATAAGCCCACCCGCATCGCCCACAAGCTCAAGGAAGTTGAGATTTCCGGCGAGAAGAAACAAAAGAGCGTCCGCGTTTGCAAAAAGTGCGGTAAAGTCATCGACTAAGGCGGAAGGAGGAACTGACAAGTGGCAACGAAGAAAGACATTGAAACCGTGACCGAAGCCGTTGAAGCAGCAGCCGAAACGGTCGTTGAAGAAGTAAAGAAAGCCGCGAAAAAGGCAGCTCCCAAGGCCGCCGAAGCCGCAGAAGCCGTCGAAAAGGCCGTGAAGAAAACCGCCAAAGCCGCTGTGGAAACCGCTGAAAAAGCGGCGGAAGCAGTCACCGAAGCGGCAGCCGAAACGGTTGCCAAGGCAGCAGGCGCCGTCAAGGAAGCCGCAGCCAAGGTAGAGAAGAAGGCGGAAGCCGCAGCCAAGCCCGCCGCCAAAAAGGCGAAGGGCGTGCAGGCGGACATGAAGAAGCTCGAAGGTATGCCGCGTCTGAAGCAGCGCTATCAAGAAGAGATCGCGCCGGCTCTGAAGACCAAGTTTGCTTACGAGAACGTCATGCAGATTCCGTACCTTGAGAAGATCGTCATCAACATGGGCCTTGGTTCCGACAAGGAAAACCCCAAGGGCATCGAAGCGGCCATCAAGGAGCTTAGCACCATCGCCGGCCAGAAAGCGGTCGCAACCCGCGCCAAGAAGAGCGTCGCGAACTTCAAGGTTCGTGAAGGCATGACCATCGGCGCAAAGGTTACCCTCCGCGGCGACCGGATGTACTATTTTGTCGACAAGCTCTTCAACATCGTCCTGCCCCGCGTGCGCGACTTCCGCGGCGTTTCCGACAAGGCGTTCGACGGGCGCGGCAACTACGCCCTCGGCCTCAAGGAACAGCTGATCTTCCCGGAGATCAACTACGACGACGTCGATAAGGTGCGCGGCATGAACATCGTGTTCGTCACGAGCGCCAACACCGACGAAGAATGCAAAGAGCTGCTCACCCAGCTCGGCATCCCGTTTGTGCAGGGTTGATAAGGGAGGAAAGCGAAAATGGCTAAGTTAAGCATGAAGTTAAAGCAGGCGCGCGAGCCGAAGTTCAGCACACGCGGCTACACCCGCTGCCGCATCTGCGGCCGTCCCCACTCGGTTCTGCGCAAGTATGGCGTCTGCCGCATTTGCTTCCGCGAACTGGCGTATAAGGGCGAAATCCCCGGCGTACGCAAGGCAAGCTGGTAAAGGAGGAAACGAACATGACAGATACCATTGCCGATATGCTCACCCGTATCCGCAACGCACTGATCGCGAAGCATGATTCTGTTGAAATCCCCGCTTCCACGATGAAGAAGGCGATTGCGCAGATCCTCGTGGACGAGGGATACATTAAGAGCTTCGAAGTCATTGCAGACGGCGAGAAGAAGACGATCCGTGTTCAGCTCAAGTACGGCGCGAACAAGCAGCGCGTCATCGTTGGCATCAAGCGCATCTCCCGCCCCGGCCTTCGCGTTTACGCGCGTAAGGACGAAATGCCCAAGGTCCTTGGCGGCCTCGGCATCGCGATTGTTTCCACCTCCCGCGGCGTTATGACCGACCGGGAAGCGCGCAAACAGGGCGTTGGCGGCGAAGTGCTGGCCTACGTTTGGTAATGAAAATAGGGCGGATGCCTCGTTTTTCAGCAAGACTGCCACACGGCGATCCGGCTGGAAAGCGGACGTCCGCGCCTGCATGATATTACAAAAGAAGGGTGTTTCGGCTATCAACGGCCGCTAGCGCTCAGTAATACGAAAAAAGGAGAAATCAACATGTCTCGTATCGGAAAACTTCCGGTCAGCATCCCTGCCGGAGTGACAATTACGGTCGAAGACGGCAACGTCGTCACCGTAAAGGGTCCGAAAGGCACGCTCAGCGAGAAAGTCTCTTCTGAGATGGTCATTGAGCAGGATGCCGGCGTACTCTACGTCAAACGTCCCAGTGACGACAAGCGCCATCGCGCGCTGCACGGCCTGACCCGCACGCTCATCAACAACATGGTTGTGGGCACGAGCACCGGCTACGAAAAGAAGCTGGAGATCGTCGGCGTCGGCTACAAAGCGCAGGCACAGGGCACAGGCCTTGTGATCAACGTCGGTTACTCCCACCCTGTGAACTTCCCGGCACCCTCGGGCATCAGCTTTGATGTTCCGGCGCCCACGAAGATCACGGTGAAGGGCATCGATAAGCAGAAGGTTGGCCAGGTGGCCGCCGATATCCGCGCGGTGCGTCCGCCCGAACCCTACAAGGGCAAAGGCATTCGCTATGAGAACGAGGTCGTTCGCCGCAAGGAAGGCAAGACCGGTAAGTAAAGCAGGAAGGAGTGACGAAAGATGTTTAGCAAAATCGATAAAAACGCGATTCGCGTGGATCGTCATTACCGCATGCGCAAGAACATCGTGGGCACCGCGGAACGTCCCCGTTTGAACGTTTACCGCAGCACCACGCACATCTACGCGCAGGTGATCGATGACACCGTTGGAAACACCTTGGTCGCAGCTTCCACGCTGGACGCCGACATCAAGGGCAAGCTGGAGGGCAAGAGCAAGGTCGAACAGGCCACTCTCGTTGGCGAACTCGTCGGCGCACGTGCCAAGGCGAAGGGTGTGACCAAGGTCGTGTTCGACCGCGGCGGTTACCTCTACACCGGACGCGTTGCCGCTCTCGCGGACGGCGCTCGCAAAGCCGGGCTGGACTTCTAAGGAGGAACGAACATGCAAAATAACAGGAGATTCGAAAAAGAGCCCAGCGAATTCAAAGAGCGTCTGGTTTCGATCAACCGCGTTGCGAAGGTCGTTAAGGGCGGTAAGAACTTCCGGTTCACCGCGCTGATGGTCGTTGGCAATGAAAAGGGTAAAGTCGGCGTCGGTCTCGGCAAAGCGGCTGAAATTCCCGAGGCGGTTCGCAAAGGCGTTGAAGACGCGAAGCGTCATATGGTCGATGTCCCGATCGTGGGCACGACGATTCCCCATGCCGTGGAAGGCAGATTCGGCAAAGGCCATGTTCGCATGCTGCCTGCTGAAGAAGGTACCGGCGTTATTGCGGGCGGACCCGCGCGTGCAGTGCTCGAAATGGTCGGCATTCGCGACATCCGCACGAAATCCTACGGTTCCAACAATCCCAGCAACTGCGTGAAAGCCACGATCGAAGGCCTGAGCCAGCTTCGCACCGCGGAGCAGATCGCGAAATCCCGCGGCAAGTCCGTGGAAGAGATCTTGGGTTAAGGAGGACGCTACAATGGCGAAAGCAAAAGAGGCGGAGGCCAAAAAACTCAAGATTACGCTCGTGAAGAGCCCGATCGGCTGCCTGAAAGATCAGCAGGCTACGGTCGTCGCGCTGGGCTTGAAAAAGCTTCAAAGCACCGTTACCCAGCCGGATAACGCCTGCACGCGCGGCATGATCTTTAAGGTCAAGCACCTGATCACGGTCGAAGAAGTTTAACGCAGGAGGACGTGCATCATGAAACTCCATGAATTATCGCCCGCCCCCGGATCGGTCAAAGCCTCGAAGCGCATCGGTCGTGGTACCGGTAGCGGCATGGGCAAGACCTCTACGAAGGGTCATAAGGGCCAAAAGGCACGCAGCGGAAGCAAGAAGAACGGTTTTGAAGGCGGCCAGATGCCGCTGACGCGCCGTCTGCCCAAGCGCGGCTTTACGAACATCTTTGGAAAAGAATACACGATTATCAACGTTTCCGACCTCGACGGGTTGGAGAACGGCACCGTAGTGACGGCTGAAATGCTGAAGAAATCCGGCATGATCAGCAAGATCGAAAAGGACGGCCTGAAGGTTTTGGGTGGCGGCGAGCTGACGAAGAAACTGGACGTGAAAGCCGCAAAGTTCTCCCAATCCGCTCAGACTGCAATCAAAGCTGCTGGCGGAAGTGTTGAGGTGATCGGCTAATGTTCCAGACATACATCAACGCGTTTAAGATCAAAGAGATCCGCAAGAAAATGCTCATCACGCTCTTGCTGATCGTTGTCTACCGGCTCGGAAGTTTCATTCCGATTCCCGGCGTCAATACGGAGCTCCTCCAGAGCGCCGTGTCGCAGTATGACATTCTCGGCTTCCTCGACCTGCTCACGGGTAGTTCGTTCAGTCAGTTCACGATCTTTGCGATGGGCATCTCGCCCTATATCAACGCGTCGATTATCATCCAATTGCTCACGATTGCAATTCCCTCGCTGGAGCGTCTGAGCAAGGAAGAAGACGGGAAGGTTAAGATCGAGAAAATCACCCGCTACACCGGTATTGTGTTGGCGATGGTTCAATCCATCGGTATCTTTATCGGTCTGGGCCCGCAGTACCTCGTGGACACCAGCTTTTGGACCTATGCCACAATCGGCATTTGCTCGACGGCTGGTACCGCATTCCTGATGTGGCTCGGTGAGCGCATCACGGAGAACGGCGTCGGCAACGGCGTTTCGATGCTGATCTTTGCATCCATCGTTTCGCGCGTACCGCAGACGTTCATCAGCCTCGGCCAGCAACTGTTCGTCGGCACGCTTCCCATCTGGGAACTGCTGCTTCTGGCGATTCTGGTCGTGGGTCTCATCACGATGGTCACGCATGTGGATCAGGCGCAGCGCCGCATCCCCGTGCAGTACGCAAAGCGCGTTGTGGGCCGCAAGATGTACGGCGGACAGAGTACCTATCTGCCGATCAAAGCGAACTCCAACGGCGTTCTGCCGCTGATCTTCGCGTTGACGTTCCTGCAGTTCCCTGGCATGATCGCCCAGTTCTGGCCGAAAAGTGCGTTTTATGATTTCTACAAAGCGTACATGGGCACTGACAGCGCGATCTACTATGTCATCTATGCGCTGTTGATCATCGGCTTCGGTTTCTTCTATTCGAGCGTGACGTTCAATCCGATCGAAATGTCGAAGAACCTGCAGCAGAACGGCGGCTTCATCACGGGCATCCGCCCCGGTAAGCCGACGAGCGATTACCTCGCGAAGATCGCCGGACGCCTCACGCTGTTCGGTTCGCTCTTCCTCGCGGTGGTTGCGATCTTGCCGCAGCTGGCGATGCGCGGCATGGCAGAGAGCAGTGCGTTTGGTGCAACCAGCGTGCTGATCATGGTCAACGTTGCCCTTGAGACGACGAACCAGCTCGAAAGCCAGATGCTCATGCGCCACTACAAAGGATTCCTCAACTAACAAAGACGCGGCCAGCGCAAGCTGTCTTCGAAACTTTACAAGCGGATTCAGGCGTGCCGGCCTCATGCCGGCGCGCCGGTTCCGCAGAGTCTCGATTGACTGCAACGGCTGCGGAGCGGAACAAGCAAACATTCGAGCAACCGCACGAACAGCGCTTTGACCGGAGGAAACGGCATGAAACTTATCTTTTTAGGCCCGCCAGGCGCGGGCAAAGGCACGCAGGCGATCAAGATTGCCCAGAAGTTCCAGATCGCACACATTTCGACAGGAGACATGCTCCGCGCCGAGATGCGGGAAGGAACCAAGTTGGGCAATGAGGCAAAAGACCTCATCGAACGCGGCGAACTGGTGCCCGACGACGTCATCCTCGGGATGGTGAAGAACCGCATCCAGAAAGAGGACTGCAAAAACGGTTTCCTCTTTGATGGATTCCCGCGCACGATTGCGCAGGCCGAAGCGCTCGAACAGATCAGTGCGATCGACTACGTGATCAACCTCGATGTTCCCGCGGAGACGCTCATCAGGCGCATCAGCGGACGGAGAATGTGCTCGGGATGCGGAGCAGGGTATCATGTGTCCTCGTATGCGGACGCAGACTGCAGCAAGTGCGGAGCAGCGCTGTACCAGCGTGAGGACGACAAGGAAGAAACGGTGCGCAACCGCCTTGTGGTTTACGAGCGCTCGACAAAGCCCCTGATCGAGTATTACACGAACAAGGGTCTGCTCCATACCATAAACGGTGACGCGGATATCGACGTTGTCGATGCCGCGATTCACGCGGTGCTCGCAAAATGAGCGGGATCACGATTAAGTCCGCGGCAGACATCGAAAAGATGGACGAAGCGGGACGCATTGTGGAAGAGACGCTGAATCTCCTCGCGAAATCCGCCGAAATCGGCATGACCACTCAGGAGCTCGACGACATCGCGGTTTCTTACATCAAGAGCCGCGGCGCAGAAGCCTCGTTTCTGAACTACAACGGGTATCCGAGGAGCATCTGCACCTCGGTGAACGAACAGGTGGTTCACGGAATCCCCGGCAAGTACCGCCTCAAGGACGGAGACATCCTGTCTCTGGACGTGGGCGCCTACAAAAACGGATTCCACGGAGACGCGGCGCGTACGGTGCTGATCGGCAATGTGCCGGAAGAGACGCAGAAACTCGTCCAAGTGACGAAGGAATGCTTCTTCGAAGGAATCCGCTTTGCCAAGCCCGGCAATCGCATCTCGGATATCGCCAAAGCGATTCAGACGCATGCGGAGAGCCACGGCTACGGCGTCGTGCGGGATCTGGTCGGCCACGGCATCGGGCGGAACATGCACGAGGATCCGGAAGTGCCAAACTTCTGGGACGCGGCGCACTTCGGCCGCGGCGCACGGCTGGAAGCCGGCATGACCATCGCCATTGAGCCGATGATCAATGCGGGCACAGCAAGAGTGCTGCAGCTTTCAGACGGATGGACGGTCGTGACGGCGGACGGAAAACCTTCCGCACACTACGAGAACACCGTGTTGATTACCGAGGGCGAGCCGAGGCTTCTGACCCTGCATGAGGAGGAAGAAGGCGCATGAACGAACCGGTGATCGGACGCGTGTGCACATCCCGTGCCGGGCACGATAAAGGCCGCGCATTTCTCATCGTCGGTGTTTTTGACGACAATCATGTGCTGCTGTGCGACGGAGAAACGCGCAAACTCTCGCGACCGAAGAAGAAAAAACTAACGCATTTGCACGTTGAGCCCCAAAAAGCGGACGAAATTGCAAAAAAATTCGAAGAAAGTAAAGAAATACTGGACGCGGATGTACGAAATGCGTTAAAATTATTCGGTTACAACAACGGTTGAGTCCGCTGTCGCATCTTTGCGGCGCGCGCACGAAAACCATTGTGTTGAAACAGACAAATTAGGAGGGATAGCTTGTCTAAACAGGACGTTATTGAAGTAGAAGGTGTCGTTTCGGATTCCTTCCCGAACGCTATGTTCGAGGTAAAGCTGACGAACGGTCACAAGATACTCGCAACGATTTCGGGGAAGCTTCGAATGAATTTCATTCGGATCCTGCCGGGTGACAAGGTCACCGTGGAGCTCTCTCCGTATGATTTGTCACGCGGGCGTATTACCTGGCGCGGCAAGAGCTGATTTTGAAAAGAGAAGTCTCTTTTTAAAAATATGATTTTCTGACGATAGGAAGCGAAAGGAGAACCACCATGAAAGTAAGACCGAGTGTGAAACCCATTTGCGAGAAGTGCAAGATCATTAAACGCAAAGGCCGCATCATGGTTATCTGCGAGAACCCCAAGCACAAGCAGAAGCAGGGCTGATTCCTGAACACTACCGCCGGAGCGGCTGCGTAAGGGATGGGAAACCAAATATTACGTTTCCGGCGGATGCTGATATACAAAACTATTCACGATTGATTACGGAGGTAAAGGAACGATATGGCACGTATTTCTGGCGTTGACCTTCCCAGAGACAAACGGATCGAATACGGTTTGACCTATATCTATGGGATCGGCCACAAGACCGCTTTGGAAATATTGTCCGCGACCGGTGTCGACCCCGACATCCGCGTACGCGACTTGGCTGAGAGTGACGTCTCTAAACTCAGAGATTACATTGACCACAACCTCAAGGTGGAAGGCGATCTTCGCCGTGAAACCTCGATGAACATCAAGCGGCTGATTGAAATCGGCTGCTACCGCGGCGTGCGGCACCGTAAAGGTTTGCCGGTTCGCGGTCAGAGCACCAAGCAGAACGCTCGCACGCGCAAAGGACCCAAGCGCTCGCAGAGCGGCAAGAAACGGTAAGGAGGAATAGCGATTATGGCAGCAGCAAAGCAAGTCAAGAAAACCGCCACCACGCGCAAGCGCCGCGAGCGCAAGAACATTGAGCGCGGGGCAGCCCACATCCGCTCTTCCTTCAACAACACCCTGGTGACCATCACCGACCTGCAGGGCAACGCCCTGAGCTGGTCGAGCGCGGGTTCGCTCGGGTTCCGTGGTTCGAAGAAATCCACGCCATTTGCAGCGCAGATGGCGGCGGAAACCGCCGCGCGCGGCGCGATGGAGCACGGCCTCAAGACTGTCGAAGTCTATGTCAAGGGCCCCGGCTCCGGCCGTGAGTCGGCAATCCGCGCTCTGCAGACCGCAGGCCTGGATGTCAACATGATCAAGGACGTGACGCCCATCCCCCATAACGGATGCCGCCCGCCCAAACGCAGAAGAGTTTAAGGAGGGAAGAGCATATGGCAAGATATACCGGTTCCGTCTGCAGGCAGTGCCGCAGAGAAGGCGTCAAGCTTTTCCTTAAAGGCGATCGTTGTTTTTCCGAAAAGTGCGCGGTGAGCAAACGCCACACGCCTCCGGGAATGCACGGACAGGGCAGAAAGAAGCAGAGCGAGTACGGCATTCAGCTTCGCGAGAAGCAGAAAGTCCGCAGAGCGTACGGCGTTCTCGAATCCCAGTTCCGCAAATATTATGACCTCGCGTCCAACATGCGCGGCATCACCGGCGAAAACATGCTTTCGCTGCTCGAGCGCCGTCTGGACAACGTGGCGTACCGTCTCAACTTTGGCGATTCCCGCCCGATGGCGCGCCAGATGGTCACCCACGGCCACATCCTGGTCAACGGCAAGAAGGTTGACATCGCTTCTTATCTGATCAAGGCCGGAGATGTGATCTCCATCCGCGAGAAGAGCACCGATGTTGATTTCTTCAAGACCCTCAAGGAGCAGGGCGCTGCCAGAACCGTGCCGAAATGGCTCGAGCTGGACGCGGAGAAGCTCTCTGGTAAAGTCGTCGTACTCCCGTCTCGCGACGATATCGACTTGACGATCGAAGAGCACCTCATCGTTGAGTACTACTCCAGGTAAGCCAAGCAGAATTGGCGGACCGCAACAAACAAACCGAAGGAGGGTAAGCAATGCTGGAGATCGAAAAGCCCAAACTCGAATGTGTTGAACTGACGGACGATTACGGCAAATTTGTCGTTGAACCGTTAGAGCGCGGATTCGGCACTACGCTTGGCAATTCCATGCGTCGCGTGCTGCTCTCGAGCCTGCCCGGCGTGGCTGTGACGAGCGTACGCATCGACGGCGTGCTCCATGAGTTCTCGATCATCGAGGGCGTGAAGGAAGACGTTACCGAAATCATTCTCAACCTCAAGGAGCTGTGCTGCAAACTTTATTGCGACGGCCCCAAGAAGGTCATCATCGATCAGTCCGGCGAGGGCGAGGTCAAGGCGAAGGACATCCTTCCGGATTCCGACGTGCTGATCATCAACCCCGAGCTGCACATTGCGACGCTGGATAAGGGCGCGAAGCTCCATATGGAGATCATGCTCGAAAACGGCAGGGGCTATGTCCCGGTCGAGCGCAACAAGCGCCACGACATGCCGATCGGCGAAATCGCGGTGGACTCGATTTTCACCCCGATTGAGAAGGTCAACTTCACCGTTGAGAATACGCGTGTTGGCCAGATTACGGACTTTGACAAGCTCACGCTTGAAATCTGGACGAATGGCAGCATCAAGCCGGATGAGGCCGCAAGCCTCGCGGCGAAGATTCTCACCGAGCATCTCGCGCTCTTCATCAACCTCACCGATCATGTGGTCGGCGTGGAAATCCTCGTGGAGAAGGAAGAGAGCAAGAAGGAACGGATTCTGGAGATGAACATCGAAGACCTCGATCTCTCCGTCCGCTCTTATAACTGCCTCAAGCGCGCGGGCATCAACACGGTTGAAGAGCTCGTGCAGCGCGACGAGGAAGAGATGATGAAGGTTCGGAATCTCGGCCGCAAATCGCTCGAGGAAGTTCAGGCAAAATTGAGTGCGCTGGGTCTGTCGCTTCGCGCACACGATGAATAAGAGGAGGAAGCACAATGGCGAACCGCAAACTTGGTAAGCCCTCTGATCAGCGAGTCGCGCTTTTAAGGAATCAGACCACGGCGCTTATTTGGAACGGCAAGGTCGTCACGACCGAAGCGCGTGCCAAGGAGATCCGCTCGATTGCCGAAAAGATCATCACGCTGGCAGTCAGGGAGTACGATAACAGCCAGACCGTAGAGAAGGAATCCCGCAACGAGAAAGCCCAGATCGTCAAGCGCGAAGTCACCAATGACAAGGCGAGCAAGCTCGCCGCGCGCCGCGCAATCATGGCCTACGTTTACGATGTTCCGGAAACCAAGCTCAACAAAGAGAGCAAGAGCGAATACACCGAGCGTACGAAAGAACGCACGCACCCGGTCGTTGAGAAGCTCTTCCGCGATCTCGCGCCGAAGTATGCCAAGCGTGCCGCAGCCGGCAGCAAGGGCGGCTATACGCGCATGTATAAGCTCGGGCCCCGTCGCGGCGACGCAGCCGAAATGGTTGTTATCGAGCTGGTCGACTAAGTCTTAAGCCAAGCAACACATAAAACCCGTCGGGAAACCGGCGGGTTTTTTGCATTTCGATTGTATTGGGCACTTCAATTTCGTGAAGCATCTGTCTTATGAAAAACCGATGAGATTGTAACTTTTTTTGTAATAAAAGTGGCTTTCTTCAAATCACGGTTTTGGTGTGGTATAATAATTGCCACATGAGGTTTTGGTAAAGCATGAAGGCATCGATTACAAAGAAAACAATCATAGCAGTGATGGTTGCGGCGGTTCTGCCGCTGCTTTTTGCGTGCTCTCAGGAAGCGCCCGCGGCGGACAGCAGCGCGCTTGTGGTCAACGAAGTCGTCTCCAGCAACAAGCGCTCGCTTGTGGACGAAAACCTTGGCACGCCAGACTGGATCGAACTCTACAACTCCGGTTCCGCCCCGCTGGATCTCTC
>Ga0209066_10003730_pt1 | contig 17168 bp, 16 predicted proteins | sample All_14_2_FD_187198 | JGI IMG/M metagenome (GOLD analysis project Ga0209066, IMG submission 187198) | Freshwater microbial communities in response to fracking from Pennsylvania, USA - Allegheny Zone_MetaG_DW_15 (SPAdes) (version 2) ... | reverse complement strand
TTCAGTCTGGTGCCCATAGCGTCCCGGAACCACCCCTTCCCTTCCCGAACAGGACCGTGAAACAGGACCGCGCCCATGATATTGCGCTTCACCGCGCGAGAAAGTAGGTCAGCGCCAGACTTCCCTATGAAAGATAAAGCCCGCCGTCGAAAGACTGGCGGGCTTCGTCGTTTACAGCGACCGAACGGGACGAGTTACAGTAGAACCAGATTGTCCCTGTGGATGAGTTCCTCTTCCTCGATGTAACCGAGCAGAAGCTCGATCTCCTGAGTCGGGTGCCTTGCGATGCGGCGGGCTTCCGAGCTCGAGTAATTGACGAGGCCGCGCGCGATCTCGCGGCCGTCGGCATCGCGACAGGCGACTGCGGCACCCCGGCCGAATTCCCCTGTCACGGCAACGACGCCGATCGGCAGGAGGCTGCGCCGCCCTCTCAGCGCCGAGATGGCGCCTTCATCGAGCACCAAGCTGCCCGCCAACTGCAAGTGATCGGCCAGCCACTGCTTGCGGGCCGCGAGCGGCGACTCGCTTGCGTAAAGCAGCGTCCCGATGCGCTCGCCGGCGGCGGCGCGTAGCAATGCATCCGGCTCGCGCCCACTGGCGATCAGCGTGTGAGCGCCGCTGCGCGCCGCCCGTTGCGCGGCGCGAATCTTCGTGATCATGCCGCCCTTGCTGATGCCGCTGCCAGCCCCGCCCGCCATCTGCTCGTATTGCTTGTCGTCGGCGCGCCCTTCCTCGATCAGCGTCGCCGTCGGGTCACGCCGGGGGTCGGCGGTGTAGAGCCCCTTTTGATCGGTGAGGATGATGACTGCATCGGCCTCGACAAGATTGCCGACTAGCGCCCCGAGCGTGTCGTTGTCGCCGAACTTGATCTCGTCCGTGACTACGGTGTCATTTTCGTTGATGATCGGAATCACGCCGTAACCGAGCAGGGCCTGCAGCGTGTTGCGGGCATTGAGATAACGGTTCCGGTCCGCCAGATCCTCATGCGTCAGGAGGACCTGCGCAGTCTTGAGACCGTGCTGCGCGAACGTGTCCTCGTAGGCGCGGGCAAGCCCCATCTGTCCGACCGCAGCCGCCGCCTGAAGATCATGCATGGCATGCGGGCGCTCTTTCCAGCCGAGGCGTTGCATGCCGGCAGCGATCGCACCCGATGAGACCAAAAGAACCTCGCGCCCCGACGCTCGTAGTGCAGCGATCTGCCGTGCACACTCGGCGACGAAATCGAGTGCAAGCCCCTCGCCATTGTTCGTGACCAGCGCGCTGCCGACTTTGACGACCAGCCGCCTACTCTGCGCTATCCGGATTCTCATCGCGCTTGACCTGCTCCAAGTAGTCCATGAGGGCGAATGTCACTTCACGGCAGCCATCACCGTTGATCGCCGACACCACGAAGTGCCGATCCACCTTGCCGTAACCTTTGAGCAACGCAGCGACGCGAGCCTTGCGTTCCTCCTCGGGAACGAGGTCGATCTTGTTGATCACAAGCCAGCGGGGCTTGCGATAGAGGGCCTCGTCGTACTTGAGAAGTTCCTGGAGGATCGCCTTGGCGTCCTTGGCCGGATCCGCCTCGGTGTCGAACGGCGCCACGTCGACGAGATGCAGCAGCACCCGGGTCCTCTGCAGGTGCCGGAGGAATTGATGACCCAGACCGGCACCTTCCGCGGCGCCTTCGATGACACCTGGAATGTCGGCGATGACGAAGCTGCGATTGCTGTCAACGCGAACGACGCCAAGATTGGGATGCAGCGTCGTGAAGGGGTAGTCCGCAACTTTTGGACGGGCTGCGGACACCGAGCGAATGAAGGTCGACTTTCCAGCGTTCGGTTGTCCGAGCAGGCCCACGTCGGCGAGCACCTTGAGCTCGAGCCGAAGATCTCGCCGCTCGCCTTCCTTGCCAGGCGTGCACTGCCGCGGGGCACGATTGGTGCTCGACTTGAAGTGGAGGTTGCCAAGACCACCCTCGCCGCCCTGGGCGATCAGGGCGCGCTTGCCGTCTGCGTCGAGGTCGGCGACCAACTCGCCGGTGCCGATGTCGGTGACCGTCGTGCCGACGGGCACGCGCAACTCGAGATCCTCGCCGCCCTTGCCGTAGCAGTCCGAGCCGCGACCGTTCTCGCCGCGCTGAGCGCGGAAGATGCGGGTGTAGCGGTAGTCGATCAGCGTGTTCAGGTTGCGGTCCGCGACCGCCCATATGCTGCCGCCGCGACCCCCGTCGCCGCCGTCGGGTCCGCCACGTGGAATGTACTTCTCGCGGCGAAACGACGCGGCACCATTGCCGCCGTCACCGGCAATGACTTCGATCTTGGCTTCGTCAAAGAATTTCATGGTTCAGAAACGCAAAAGCCCTATCGATCACGATAGGGCTTTCGGGCGGAAGAACTCCGCTTAAGCGGCTGCCGGGACGATGGCAACCGTCTTGCGGCGCTCAGCTCCCTTGACCACGAACTGCACGGTGCCCGCCACCTTGGCAAACAGCGTGTGGTCCTTGCCGATGCCGACGTTCTCGCCAGCATGGAACTGGGTGCCACGCTGACGCACGATGATGGTACCCGCGTTGATCAGCTGACCGCCATAGCGCTTGACGCCGAGGCGTTTCGCTTCCGAGTCGCGGCCGTTGCGAGAACTGCCGCCTGCCTTTTTATGTGCCATTTCTCGTTACTCCTGTTCAGGCCGAGATCTCACCGATCTGAATCTCGGTGTAGTTCTGGCGATGACCCTGATGCTTTTGATAGTGCTTGCGACGGCGCATCTTGAAAATCTTGACCTTGTCGTGGCGACCGTGCGCGATGACCTTGGCCGTAACCTTCGCACCCGCGACGATGGGCGCGCCGACTTTCACCGACTCGCCCTCGCCGACCATGAGCACCTGGTCCAGCGTGATTTCCGCGCCCACATCTGCCGGTATCTGTTCTACCTTGATCTTCTCGCCGGCGACGACGCGATACTGCTTGCCGCCGGTTTTTATGACCGCATACATGAATGGGACTCCGTTGATTGAATTAAGACTGCAAAGGAACCGTGCATTCTAGCCAAAAAGCTCAGTCCGGTCAAAGGATTGTTCCTTCGGATTGACGAGGGGTGCATGGCCGCCTACTATCGCGCCTTTTGTCTGTCGGACCGCCCGTGACGCTCGATGACATCTATGCGCTGATTGCCGACGACATGCGCGCCGTCGATGCCGTGATCCGGCAACGGCTGCATTCTGACGTCGCGCTTGTGAGTCAGGTCGCGGAATACATCGTGGCCGGCGGCGGCAAACGAATGCGTCCCGCCCTCGTTCTGTTGGCTGCCGGCGCCATGGGGTACCGTGGCGGCAAGCACCACGAACTCGCAGCGATCGTCGAATTCATTCACACCGCGACGCTCCTGCATGACGACGTGGTCGACGAGTCCGACATGCGGCGCGGGCGCAGCACCGCCAATGCCTTGTTCGGGAACGCCGCCAGCGTACTCGTTGGCGATTTCCTCTACTCGCGCGCATTTCAGATGATGGTCGGCATCGGCAGCATGCGCGTCATGGAGGTCCTCTCGGACGCCACCAATGTGATCGCCGAAGGCGAAGTGCTGCAATTGATGAACTGCCACAACGCCGACATCGATGTGGATGAGTACCTCCAGGTCATACGCTACAAGACCGCCAAGCTGTTCGAAGCCGCTGGCCGCCTTGGCGCGATCATCGGCGGTGCAGACGCTGCGGTCGAGGCCGCGCTGAGCGGCTACGGCATGCATTTGGGAACTGCATTCCAACTGATCGACGACGTCCTCGATTACTCGGGCGCAGAAGCAGAGACCGGCAAGCATGTCGGCGACGATCTGGCCGAGGGCAAGCCGACACTGCCGCTGATCCATGCGATGAAGCACGGCACCCCAGATCAATCCGCCTGCGTGCGCAGGGCGATCGAGGAAGGTGGGCGCGAGCAGTTCGGGGAAGTACTGGGTGCCGTGCGAGATAGCGGTGCGATCGAGGCTGCGCGGACGCAGGCGGAAGTTGAGGCAAAAGCGGCCGCCGATGCATTGACCGCGCTTCCGGCTTCAATTTACCGGGATGCTCTGATACAATTATCGTCTTTCGCTGTTGCGCGTCGGTATTGATGACGCGTCGAGCATCGGGGTGTAGCTCAGCCTGGTAGAGTACTGCGTTCGGGACGCAGGAGTCGGAGGTTCGAATCCTCTCACCCCGACCAGCCTTCTTTGGACGAAGACTGGTTCTTCCTACCCACACTTGTTTCACGCCCGCGGCTTGGTTGGCGCGTTGCGCGCGCGGGGTATCATCCGCCCATGAGCAAGTTGCTTCTGTTGGTCCTCATCGGCGTCGCGCTGTATTTCATCTTCGCGCGCGCCGGCCGTTCGCGGGCCGACGGCAAGGCTGCGCCGTCTCGCGGCGGAAACATGATCCGCTGCGCCCATTGCGGGCTTCACATTCCGGCCGAGGAGGGTGTCGTCGTTGACGGGGAGCCCTACTGCTGCGACGAGCACAGGCGCCTTGGCAGGAACTGAATCCCGCCATGCACCAGCCGCCCTAACGGGCGGCACGCAGCTGCCAGAGTCCTATTGGCACTCCCTGCGCTACTTTTCGGTGTACCGGCTCGTCGTAGCCGGCGTCTTTTTCCTTGCCGCCACCGTGTATGGCGGAACTCCGAATCTCGGCTCGCTCGACATCGAGCTGTTCCGACTTGTGAGCGCGACTTACTTGTTCAGCGCGCTACTGATGCTCTCGGCCGTGCACAGCGTCCGCCGTGGCTTCGACCTTCAGCTGACCTCGCAGGTGGCGGTGGACGTGGGGGCGCTGACCTTGCTCATGTACGCGAGCGGCGGAGCCGAGAGCGGAATCGGCGTCATGATCTTCGTTGTGCTCGCAGGCGCAGGGCTCGTCGGGCAGGGACGCATGGCCATTTTCTACGCGGCGCTGGCAACATTGGCGGCGCTGGCCGAGCAGTCCTATCACGTGCTGCGCTTCGGAGAGGAACTCGGTGCGTACTTCCGCACAGGACTGACCAGCATTGGCTATTTTGGCACTGCGATCGTCGCCAGGCTGCTGGCGCGTCGCGTCATAGCGAACGAGTCGCTTGCCGTGCGGCGCGGCATCGAACTCGCCAACCAATTGCAGATCAACCAGCGCGTGATCCGCGACATGCAGGACGGCGTCCTTGTCGTCGCCGCCGATGGGCGCGTCCGCCAATGCAACCCGCGGGCAGAGGCGCTGTTCGGAACGCGTTTTCAGGAGGGGGCTGACCTTGCGATATTTTCGGTTGCGCTCTCCGAGCAGTTCGCGCGCTGGATCGCACGGCCTGCCGAGGCAGAGGCCGTCCTGCGCGTTGCAGGAAGCCAACGCCTGCTGCGTGCCCGCTTCCTGCCGCCGGGCGATGGCGACAATTCGCTGATCTACCTCGAGGACATCGGACGTATTCAGTCTCAGGTTCAGCAGCTCAAGCTGGCAGCCCTGGGGCGCCTCACCGCGAACATGGCGCACGAAATCCGCAATCCACTCTCCGCGATTAGCCATGCCGCGGAGCTGCTCGACGACGAGGAACGTGCAGATGCACGCCGGCGCCTCATCCGCATCATCGGCGACAACACACAGCGCCTCAATCGCATCGTTGCCGAGATCCTGGAACTGGGGCGGCGCGACAGCGCGCTGCCCGAGCAGATCAGACTGGGGCCATACCTGCGAGAATTCGTCGAGGAGTTCGCGCTCCACGACGCCTCAGCCCCGGCCAGGCTGCGCATCGAAGGCGAGGATGCGACCCTCGTGTTCGACCGCGGCCATCTTCACCGCGTGCTGTGGAACCTGCTGGTCAATGCCCTGCGCCATTCGAGCCAGACGCCGGCGGCCGTCCGACTCATCATGGCGGCGCGGGACGATGGCAACGCCGAGCTCCATGTTCTTGACGATGGGCCGGGAATCGAGGAATCTTTGCGCGGCCAGGTATTCGAACCCTTCTTTACAACCCAGGGAACCGGAACAGGTCTTGGCCTGTATATCGCGCGCGAACTGTGCGAAGCGAATGGAGCGCAACTCGATCTCCTCGAGAACTCTCCGGGTGCCCATTTCCGCATCGTCGCCAAGGGAGCCAGATGAATTCGAAGGACCGCCGCCTTTCGGGTGATGCCAGCAGGGTCCTCGTCGTCGACGACGAGGCGGACATTCGCGAACTGCTCGACATGACGCTTGCCCGCATGGGCTTGAGCGCGGACTGCGCCGGAAGCGTCGGCGAGGCGCGGCGATTCCTCGCCGACGGCGGGCGCTACCGGCTCTGCCTCACCGACATGCGGCTGCCGGACGGCGAAGGCCTGGAGTTGGTGCGCCACATCGGGGATCAGTACCCAGACGTTCCGGTCGCTGTCATCACCGCCCACGGCAGTCTGGAGAATGCAGTGAGCGCGCTGAAGGCGGGCGCCTTCGACTACTTGTCCAAGCCCGTCTCGCTTGATCAGTTGCGGGCGCTGGTGCGTACCGCGATCGATTTGCCGGCGCGGGGCGGAAGCCCCGCCCAAAAGGCGGGACAGTCGCTCCTCGGCGATTCGCCGGCGATCGCCCAGGTGCGGTCGCTCATCGACCGCGTTGCGCGCAGCCAGGCGCCCGTCTACATTTCCGGCGAGTCCGGCAGCGGCAAGGAACTCGCCGCGCGCCTGATCCACGCGCACGGCACCCGGTCCGGCAAGGCGTTCGTCGGCGTCAACTGCGGCGCCATCCCGGAGAACCTGATGGAGAGCGAGTTCTTCGGCTATCGCAAGGGTGCTTTTACGGGCGCCGAGCAGGATCGCGAAGGCTTCTTCCACGTTGCCGACGGCGGTACGCTCTTCCTCGACGAGGTTGCCGATCTGCCGCTGGCGATGCAGGTCAAACTGCTGCGCGCCATCCAGGAGAAGCGCGTGCGCAAGGTTGGAGCCACCGCCGAGGAGCCGGTCGACGTGCGCCTCATCTGCGCGACGCACCAGGACCTCCGCGCGCTCGTCGAGCAAGGCCGCTTCCGTCAGGATCTGTTTTACCGCCTCAATGTCATCGAGATCCGCATGCCCAGCCTGCGCGAGTGCAGCGATGACATCCCGCTGCTTGCCCAGCAGATCGTCGGTCGGCTGGCGCAGGAGGCGATGCGCTCCGCACCCCGAATTGAGCCGGCGGCGGTCAAGGCGCTGCAGGCGTATCCGTTCCCGGGCAACGTGCGCGAACTCGAGAACATCCTCGAGCGTGCGCTGGCGCTGCTCGCCGGCGATGTGATTACCGCCGACGACCTGCAGCTCGCGCCGAGCGGAACGCAGGCGATCGAGGCGCCGGCACCTGGACAGGTGCCGCTCCAGGATTGCCTCGACCAGGTCGAGCGTCAGGCGATCCTGGATGCGCTACAGAAGACGCGCTTCAATCGCACCGCCGCCGCCCGTCTGCTTGGCGTCACCTTCCGCTCCCTGCGCTACCGCATGGAGCGGCTTGGGCTGAATGACTGACGTGCCGGCGACCGCCGCCGCCGCGGGCCTGCTCGCGGGGGCCGAGTTCATAGCATCGCCGAACTTCGACGACCGGCCGGCCGGCGAGCAGGTCAGTTTGATCGTCGTCCATGCGATCAGCCTGCCGCCCGGCGAGTTCGGCGGTGACGGCATCGAGCGCCTGTTCACCAACCGCCTGGATCCCGGCGCACATCCGTACTACGCGGAGATCCAAGCGTTGCGCGTCTCCGCTCACCTGCTGATCCGTCGTGACGGCAGGGTGATCCAGTTCGTCCCTTTCGACCGGCGCGCATGGCATGCGGGTGTTTCCTCGTGGCGTGGTCGTGAGCGCTGCAACGACTTCTCGATCGGCATCGAGCTCGAAGGTTGCGACGACAAGCCCTTCGAGCCAGTGCAGTACCGCCGTCTCGCCGCTGCAGTTGCCGCGCTTCGACGACGCTATCCGACGCTCGACGTCGCGGGCCACGCGGACATCGCGCCGGGGCGCAAGACCGACCCAGGCCCGCATTTCGATTGGCAGCTGCTCGCGGCGTTGCTCGATGAGGAACGCGACGACGCGTGGTAAGCGCGCAACGATGTCGGCGGTATGTGCCAGCGGCATCAAAAAAATCTTGCACGTAAAAAACGCCCCCCCTAGAATTAGTCGCCAAGTGTGGTATACACACTACATCTAGTAGGTCGACGGATTGCGGAGTAATGAAGCTGAACGCCATTCACCGCCAGCGACGCGGAGCCACCCGATGCAAATGACGGCATGCACTGCCGCCGACAGGCATCCGCTTTCCATGCCGCTCACCGCTCCGTCCGTCCCCCGTATTTCCTCGCTTCTTCTCGTCACCCGCATCCACGCGCATCCGCATTTGCGAATGTCGCTTCGCGTCGCGCAGAGCGCGTCCCAAAACATCGAACGACCCCGCAGCAACATCAGTGGAAACGAACTCCGCGCACCGGCGTTGGCCGGCGATATGGACGGAGAATCGTCAGGAATTCGGCGCTTTCAACTCTTGAAGGCGCTGGATAATCCGTGCTAGCCCAGACGGGTTTGAAGTAAATGGTGTTTCCTTTCCTGTTATCTTGCTCTAAGGAGGTTCAACATGGCTGAAGAGAAGAAAGCCAAGAAGCCCGCGGCGAAGAAGCCTGCGGCCAAGAAGGCGGCTCCTGCGAAGAAGCCCGCTGTCAAGAAGGCTGCTCCGGCCAAGAAGCCGGCTGCCAAGAAGCCCGCCGCTGCCAAGAAGCCGGCCGCTGCGAAGAAGCCTGCTGCCAAGAAGCCGGCTGCGAAGAAGGTTGCCGCCAAGAAGCCGGCCGCCAAGAAGGTCGCTGCGAAGAAGCCGGCTGCGAAGAAGGTTGCCGCCAAGAAGCCGGCCGCCAAGAAGGTCGTTGCGAAGAAGCCCGCTGCGAAGAAGGTTGCCGCCAAGAAGCCGGTCGCCAAGAAGGTCGTTGCGAAGAAGCCCGCCGCGAAGAAGGTTGCCGCCAAGAAGCCGGTTGCTGCCAAGAAGCCCGCTGCCGCGAAGAAGCCTGCTGCCAAGAAGCCGGCTGCTGCGAAGAAGCCCGCTGTCAGGAAGCCGGCCGCTGCGAAGAAGGCTGCTCCGGCCAAGAAGCCGGCTGCCGCGAAGAAGCCCGCCGCCAAGAAGGCTGCTCCGAAGAAGGCTGCTGCGAAGCCCGCCGCTGCTCCGGCCCCGGCTCCTTCGACCGCTGCCGCTCCGGGACTGAAGTCCTCGCTGAACCCCGCTGCGGCCTGGCCGTTTCCGACCGGTTCGCGTCCTTCCTGACGCACCGCACGAATCGGGCGGGCAGGCTCGTACTGCCCGCACCGAGGCTTTCAAGGCATGGTGACGCCGTAGCGATACGGTAGTCGCCATGCCTTTTCAATTTCCACCGCGGCCGGCTCAGCCGCTGAGGAATCTCCCGATTCGATCGATGCCTTCCGCCAACTTCTCGCGCGTCACCGTGTAGGCGAAACGCATGTGGCGCGCTGGCGCGTTAGTGCCGAAATCGAGTCCGGGCGTCGCAGCCACACCTCCGCGCTCGACGAGATCCAGCGCGAACCGGTAGCTGTCTTCAGCGAGTGATCCCAGCCCGGCATAGACGTAGAACGCACCTCGTGGCTTGGTCGCGACCTCGAAGCCGAGCCCTGCGAGACCGGGCAGCAGGACGTCGCGCCGCGCCTGGAATTCTTTGCGCCGCGCTTCGAGGATCGCAGTCGTTTCCGGCTCGAAGGCGGCAAGGGCTGCATGCTGGGCCGGCGTCGGCGGCGCGATGTACAGGTTTTGCGCCAACTTCTCGACCTCGCGGATGTAGCCTTCCGGAACGATCAGCCAGCCGAGGCGCCAGCCGGTCATGCCGAAATACTTCGAAAAGCTGTTGATGACGAATATGTCGTCGGCGACCGAAAGGGCGGTCTCGGCGGCGACGCCGTACGTGAGGCCGTGATAGATCTCGTCGACGAGCAGGCTGCCGCCGCGTTCCCGCACCGCCTGCCACAGCGCGACAAGGTCCGCACGCCCGAGCAGGGTTCCCGTGGGATTCGACGGCGATGCGACGAGCAGCGCGCGTGTGGCCGGCGACCAGTGCTCGGCCACCTGTCCGGCGGTCGGCTGGTAGTCGGTGTCGGGGCCGACGGCGATACCTCGCGCCCGGCCTTCGAACATGCGCACGAAGTGACGGTTGCAGGGATAGCCGGGATCGGCCAGAAGCACCTCGTCGCCCGGATCGATGGTGACGCCGAGCGCCAGCAGCAGGGCGGCGGATGCGCCCGAGGTGATGACGATGCGCGATGGGGCGACGCTGACGCCGTAGCGCTGCGCGTAGTGCCCGGCGATCGCCTCGCGCAGCGCCGGCAGGCCCAGCGCGTTGGTGTAGAACACCTGTCCGCCGGAGATGAAGCGCTGCGCGGCTGCGACGATGGGCTCGGGCGTCGGGAAATCAGGCTCGCCGACCTCCATATGGATGATCGAACGCCCCTGGGCCTCCAGTGCCTTGGCGCGCGCCATCAGATCCATGACGTGGAACGGGGCGATGTCGGCCATGCGCCGGGCGATGTGCATGCGGTCCTCCGGGAAGCGAAACGGCCACCCGAGGGTGGCCGTTCGGGATCGGTTCGGGCGAAGTCTAGTCGACGAGCGCCAGCTCGAAGAGCGCGCGCTTGAGCGCCAGTTGCTGCGGCAGCTTCTCGCCCATCTTGTCGAACCACTCCTTGTGCATCGCCAGTTCCTCGCGCCAGGCCTTGGCGTCGACCTCGGTCAGCGCCTCGAACTGTTCCCGCGTCAGCCCGGTGCCGCTCCAGTCGATGTCCTCGAAGCGGGGCATCCAGCCGAGCGCCGTTTCGCGTGCCGGGACGCGTCCCTTGACGCGATCGACGATCCACTTGAGCACGCGCATGTTGTCACCGAAGCCCGGCCACATGAAGTCGCCCTTGTCATCCATGCGGAACCAGTTGACGCAGAAGATCTTCGGCGTGTGCTCGACGGTGTGGCCCATGCGCAGCCAGTGGTTGAAGTAGTCGCCCATGTGATAGCCGCAGAACGGCAGCATGGCGAACGGGTCGCGGCGAACGACGCCCTGAGCACCGAACGCTGCTGCGGTCGTCTCCGAACCGAGGGTCGACGCCATGTAGACGCCGAAATTCCAGTTGAAGGCCTCGTAGACGAGCGGCACCGTCGTGGCACGGCGGCCACCGAAGATGAAGGCTGAGATCGGCACGCCCTGTGGATCTTCCCAGGCCGGGTCGATCGACGGGCACTGGCTGGCCGGCGCCGTGAAGCGCGAATTCGCGTGCGCCGCCTTGCGCCCGGCCTTGCCGTCGGCGGGCGTCCAGTCCTTGCCCTGCCAGTCGACCAGGTGCGCCGGCGCTTCCTTGGTCATGCCTTCCCACCAGACGTCGCCGTCGTCCGTCAGGGCGACGTTGGTGAAGATGATGTTTTCCTTCAGCGTCGCCAGTGCGTTGAAGTTGGTCTTCTCCGACGTTCCCGGTGCGACGCCGAAGAAGCCGGCTTCCGGATTGATCGCGTAGAACTTGCCGTCCTTGCCGGGCTTGATCCAGGCAATGTCATCGCCGACCGTACTGATCTTCCAGCCATTGAACGACTCCGGCGGGATCAGCATCGCGAAGTTCGTCTTGCCGCAGGCCGACGGGAACGCCGCCGCCACGTAGCTCTTCTCGCCCTCGGGCGATTCGACGCCTAGGATCAGCATGTGCTCGGCGAGCCAGCCTTCGTCGCGCGCCATGGTCGAGGCGATGCGCAGGGCGAAGCACTTCTTGCCGAGCAGCGCGTTGCCGCCGTAGCCCGAACCGTACGACCAGATCTCGCGTGTCTGGGGGAAATGGACGATGTACTTGACCGTCGGGTTGCACGGCCAGGGAGCGTCCTTCTGGCCCGGTTCGAGCGGTGCACCCACGCTGTGCAGGCAGGGCACGAACTCGCCGTCGCTGCCGAGCACGTCGTATACCGCCCGGCCCATGCGCGTCATGGTGCGCATGTTGACGACGACGTAGGGGCTGTCGGAAATCTCGACGCCGATGTGCGCGATCGGCGAACCCAGCGGCCCCATCGAGAACGGGATCACGTACATGGTGCGGCCGCGCATCGAGCCCTTGAAGAGACCGGTCAGCGTCTCGCGCATCTTCGCCGGTGCCTCCCAGTTGTTGGTCGGGCCGGCGTCTTCCTGCTTCTCGGAGCAGATGAAGGTGCGATCCTCGACGCGGGCGACATCCGACGGATCGGAGCAGGCCAGGTAGGAATTCGGCCGCTTTGCCGGGTTCAGCTTGATCATTGTCCCCGCTGCGACCATCTCGGCGCAGAGCCGGTCGTACTCTTCCTGGGAGCCGTCGGCCCAGTAGATGTTGTCGGGCTGGGTCAGGGCGGCGACCTCGGCAACCCAGGCCTTCAGCCTGGCGTGTCTGACGTGGTCGGGTGCGTTCAATTGGACTGCGCTCATCGTTGTCTCCACGGGGGCGGCATCATTAATAAGCACCGTGCCGCCTATAAAACGAATTGTGCCACAATCACCGGCTTCGACCGCCAGAAATCGCCCCTCACGCCAGCATGGACGAACGCATTCGCCGCGCCGCACTCGAGTACCACCGCTTGCCGAAACCGGGAAAGATCGCCGTCACGCCGACCAAGGCGCTGACTAATCAGACGGATCTCTCTCTCGCGTATTCCCCCGGCGTCGCCGCGGCTTGCGACGAGATCGTGCGCGAGCCCGGAACGGCATCGCTGTATACCTCCCGTGGCAACCTCGTCGCCGTGATCACAAACGGCACCGCAGTGCTTGGCCTCGGCAACATCGGGCCGCTGGCAGGCAAGCCGGTGATGGAAGGCAAGGGCGTGCTTTTCAAGAAGTTCGCCGGCATCGACGTCTTCGACATCGAGATCAGCGAGAACGACCCCGACAAGCTGGTGGACATCATCGCCTCGCTGGAGCCGACCTTCGGCGGCATCAACCTCGAGGACATCAAGGCGCCCGAGTGTTTCTACGTCGAGGCCAAGCTGCGCGAGCGCATGAAGATCCCCGTCTTCCACGACGACCAGCACGGCACCGCGATCATCGCTGCCGCGGCGGTGCTCAACGGCCTCAAGGTCGTCGGCAAGGACATCGGTGCGATCAAGCTCGTCTGCTCGGGCGCGGGCGCTGCGGCCATCGCCTGCCTCGACCTGCTGGTCAGCGTCGGCGTCGACCGCAGGAACGTGTACGCCGTCGACAGCAAGGGCGTCATCCACTGCGGCCGCGAGGGACTCGATCCGTCCAAGGCGCGCTACGCGCAGGACACTACGGCACGCACCCTCGGCGAAATCATGCCGGGCGCCGACGTCTTCCTCGGCTTGTCGACCAAGGGCGTGCTCAAGCCCGAGATGGTTGCGACCATGGCGCGCGATCCGCTGATTCTCGCGATGGCCAACCCGGATCCCGAAATCCTGCCGGAAGACGCCAAGGCGGTGCGGCCCGACGCCATCATCGGCACTGGCCGCTCAGACTATCCGAACCAGGTCAACAACGTCCTCTGCTTCCCGTTCATGTTTCGCGGCGCGCTTGACGTCGGCGCGACCACGATTAACGAGACCATGAAGGTCGCAGCGGTCAAGGCGATCGCCGATCTGGCCCAGGCCGAGCAGTCCGAGGTGGTGACCGCCGCCTACGGCAAGGAGGACATGGCATTTGGTCCCGAATACCTGATTCCGAAGCCCTTCGATCCGCGGCTGATCATGAAGGTCGCGCCGGCCGTCGCCAAGGCGGCCATGGATTCCGGCGTCGCCACTCGGCCGATCGCCGACATGGAGGCCTACCGCCAGCAATTGTCGGAGTTCGTCTACCACTCCGGCTTCGCGATGAAGCCGGTGTTCGCCGCGGCGAAGAAGAGCCCGGCGCGCATCGTCTTCAGCGAAGGCGAGGACGAGCGCGTGCTGCGCGCCGTCCAGACGGTCGTCGACGAGGGTCTCGCGCGCCCGATCCTGATCGGCCGGCCGGAGGTCGTCGAGAAGCAGATCTCGCGTCACGGCCTGCGCATCCGCGCCGCCAGCGACTTCGAGCTCGTCAATCCCGATTCGGATCCGCGCTACAAGGAGCTCTGGCAGGATTACTACGACCTGATGTGCCGCAAGGGTATCGGCGTCGAATACGCGAAGCGCGAGATGCGTCGGCGCACGACGCTGATCGGCGCCATGCTGGTGCGCCACAAGTATGCCGACGGCCTGCTCTGCGGCACCTTCGGCAAGCATTCGCTGCACCTGCGCTACATCGAGAACGTCATCGGCCTGCGCGCCGGCGTGCGGAATTTCTACGCCATGAACATGCTGGTGCTGCCGAACCGCACCTTGTTCATCGGCGACACCTACGTGAACTACGATCCGACTGCCGAGCAAGTCGCGGAAATGACGCTGCTCGCGGCCGACGAGGTCAAGCGCTTCGGCCTGACGCCGAAGGTCGCGCTGCTGTCCCATTCGAGCTTCGGCACGGACGACACGCCGACCGCGATGAAGATGCGCCGCGCGCTCGAGTTGCTGCGCAGCCTGGCGCCCGGCCTCGAGGTCGACGGCGAGATGCACGGCGACGCGGCGCTTTCGGAGACCATCCGCACGCAGATATTCCCGCCGTCGCAGTTGCACGGCCAGGCCAACCTGCTGATCATGCCGACGCTCGATGCCGCAAACATCTCGTTCAATCTTCTCAAGACGGCAGCCGGGGATGGCCTCACGGTCGGGCCGATGCTGCTCGGCGCGGCCCGACCCGTGCACATCCTCACACCGACGGCGTCGGTGCGCCGCATCGTCAACGTTACGGCATTGCTCTCGGTCGAGGTGGCGCAGCAGGCCGCGCGAATCGGTGCCTGAGATGGGGCGGGAGCCGAAGACTGCGCTGATACTCACCGGCGGCGGCGCCCGTGCCGCCTACCAGGTGGGCGTCGTCAAGGCGGTCAGGCAGTTGCTGCCCGACCCCAGCGTCAATCCCTTCCCGATCCTCTGCGGCACCTCGGCCGGGGCACTGAACGCGGCGAGCCTCGCCGCGTCTGCAGAAGACTTCGGCGCTGGCGTCGATGCGCTCGAGCGCGTGTGGGCCGAGTTCCATGCCGCCGACGTCTATCGCGCCGACGCCTTCAGCATCGGCCTGTCGGGCGCGCGCTGGCTTTCGGCGCTGGCGCTGGGCTGGCTGACCCACGGCAACCCGTGCTCGCTGCTCGACAACACGCCCCTGCGCCGCCTGATCGAGCGCCACATCGACTTCGACCGAATCGAGGGGGCGATCGCCCGCCGTGTCCTACATTCGGTGAGCATCACCTGCTCCGGCTACGACTCGGGCCAGAGCGTCAGCTTCTTCCAGGGCCGCGCCGACCTGGAGCCGTGGAAGCGCAGCCAGCGCTTCGGCGCCCACGTCAAGCTTGGCGTTGACCACCTGATGGCCTCGGCGGCGATCCCGTTCGTCTTCCCGGCAGTCAGGCTGCACCGGGAGTGGTTCGGCGATGGCTCGATGCGTCAATTGGCGCCGATTTCGCCTGCAATCCATCTCGGGGCGGACCGCATTCTCGTCATCGGCGCCGGTCGCCGCACCCCGGAAGCCCCGCGTACTCAGGGCGAGCGCTATCCGTCGCTGGCGCAAGTCGCCGGCCACGCGCTGTCGAGCATCTTCCTCGACGCGCTTGCGGTGGACCTCGAACGCATGATCAGGATCAACAAGACGCTCGAAAAAATCCCCGAGAATCTACGCCGTGAAACCGGTATTCCCCTGCGTCCGATCGAAGTCCTGCACATTTCGCCCTCGCAGCGCCTTGATCACCTGGCTGCCCGGCACGCGCATGCGCTGCCACGACCTGTCCGGGCACTGCTGCGAGGAATTGGCGCCATGAAGCGGAACGGAGGCGCACTGACGAGTTACCTGTTGTTCGAACAGGCCTATACCCGGGCGCTGATCGACCTGGGGTACGCCGATACCATGGCCCGCAGCACCGAAGTCCAAGCCTTCCTCGACGCTGGCACGTAATCTGGTGACCCCATTTCCTCTTTAGTTTTCGGGCCTTGGGTCGTTAACCTAAATTGCATTATTCACTCATGCCCGGTAGACTTGCGGGGCGGGTGCATAGGAGAAACCATGAAGCCAATCTGGCTGGCCATGCTCGTTGCGGCGAGTCTGGCGAGCGGTGCCTTTAGCGTGGAAGCGCTGGCGGCGCCGCCGAAAAAGAAGGTCGTCGTCGTCAAGAAGCACAAGCATGTCCGGGTTTCGGCAAAGTCGGTTCGACATCTGCGCACCCCTTCCGCCGTCAGCCATGCCAAAGGCTTGGCCCTGAAGTCTTCTTCCGCACTGGTGCTGGACCCGATCACCGGGGCGGTGCTCTACGAAAAGAACTCGAATTCCGTTGTTCCGATTGCCTCCATCACCAAGCTGATGACGGCCATGGTGACCCTCGATGCCAGCCCAGACCTGGGCGATACGCTGACGGTCAGCGCAGAGGATGTCGATACCCTCAAGGGCACGCACTCGCGCCTCCGCGTCGGTACCCGGCTCACGCGCGAGGAAATGCTGCACCTGGCGCTGATGTCCTCCGAGAACCGCGCCGCCGCCGCGCTCTCGCGCTACTACCCGGGCGGCCGCGAGGCCTTCATCGCAGCGATGAACCGGAAGGCGCAGGAACTCGGCCTCAACGATACGCGGTTCGCAGACCCGACCGGACTGACTGCAGCCAACGTCTCCAGTGCGCACGACCTCGTCAAGATGGTCGGTGCCGCCTACGAATACCCGCTGATCCGCGAGTTCTCCACTTCGCCCGAGCGCCGGGTGGCGATCGCCGGCCGCATGCAGACCTTCCGCAACACCAACAGCCTGGTCAAGAACCGCGACTGGGAAATCGGCCTGCAGAAGACGGGCTACATCAACGAGGCGGGCAAGTGCCTCGTGATGCACACCTGGCTCAACAGCAAGCCGATCATCATCGTGCTGCTCGACTCATGGGGCAAGCTGACGCGCATTGCCGACGCCAATCGCGTCAAGCGCTGGGTCGAAAGTGCAGCGCTGATCCGCGCGTCGGCCGGCTAGGGAGCGCGCGAGCGGTCGTCACGGCGGGGGCTGCGGCCCCCGTTATTAGTTGCAGCGTAACGCCCGCTAACTGTGATGTTTCAATAGGTTGTTCACCCGGAAGGTTCTGGGAAACTGGAGTTCTCGAGGCTTCAGTAACCCAAGGAACACAACCGGATGAACAGTCATAAGAATGCCAGAACGACCTTTGCAGGGCGCAAATT
>Ga0209066_10003729_pt1 | contig 17169 bp, 12 predicted proteins | sample All_14_2_FD_187198 | JGI IMG/M metagenome (GOLD analysis project Ga0209066, IMG submission 187198) | Freshwater microbial communities in response to fracking from Pennsylvania, USA - Allegheny Zone_MetaG_DW_15 (SPAdes) (version 2) ... | reverse complement strand
GTTGGCTGTTTTGGCACCCAAGGAAAGATGACTTTCGTCGGCGCCGAGGAAAAATTCATCGAGAAGACGACATTATGGCGTTTTATCAATGCGCTTGAGTGAGTGTCGCGTGCTTTGTCACGCCACAGCTGCGCGAGGACGAGAACGATTTTCTCGAACTCGGCAGCGAGGAGGTGGTGATCGATGGGAAGGTGTTCCACCGGTTTGCCCCACGCGGCAGCGCCTGGGCGGCCTCGCTCGCCGCGGCAATGCGCCCGCATGTGTTCAGTCTCGGCCCCGCGCCGCTGGCGCTGGTCGGGCTCGCGCCGCGCGGGGCATTCCGTGCCGAGCTCGAAAGCCCCCTCCCCACCTTGCTGGCTAGCGCGATCGGCGCGGCCGCCGAAGCCGTGGCAACCGACTTGGCCGCGGTTCGCGCAGCTGTGGCGCTGGGCGACGAGCGCCTGGCCGAGCTCTATGCCTCGTCGCAGGCGCCGGCGGTGTGGCAGCTGATCTGTGGGCTAGGCCCCCTCACCCGCGCCGAGCTGGCCCGCGCGCTCGGGGTGACCCGTCGCACCGCCTCACAGGCCGCTCAGGCGCTCGAGCAGGCCGACCTGGCCATGTTACGCCCCGGAGACCATGCGCTGGCCCCTAAAGCGGCTCACAGGGCTTCCTGAGCCCCCTACGGCGCCAGCGAGACCTCACGGTAGGGCACGCCAATTCGTTTGGGGGCGCTGGCTCGGCGGCGCAGCAACTGGCGGGCAAAGCGCGCGGCCTCGTCTTCGCCCGCAAACGAGACCGCCCTCCCCTGCCCTCGCGTCCCGATCCGTCCCCATGCGAACTCGACGATCGACGAGCCGAACAGGTCACGGCTCAGCGCGACGGTGTAGCGCCGCGCGACATTGCGCTCCGCGCAGATCGCCTCAAGCCAGATGAGGCTGCCGTGGTTCAGGGTGTCCATGCGCGCATGAATGCCGCAGCAGGACTCGCGCGATCCAACGGGAATTTTGAATCAGTCGAGTCCGACTGATTCACGCAGGCGATTTATCGTTCCCGACGCCCCCAAACGGTCAGGCTGGTTGCTTCGCTCAGCCTTTCTGCAAGACCACCTCGATCGCCTTCAGCACTTCAGCAGCTGTGGCACCGCTTCGGGGCGGAACCTTGAATGTGTACCCTCCCCTCGCCGAATGCGCATAACGCATGATCACCTTGCCGTTCATCCCCTTCACTTCGACATCGGAGCTCGACGACTTCACTGGTGCAACCGTTGCTCGAATGAGGCGCTTCGCAATCTCTGGCGCGGGAAGCGCTGTTCCCAAATCATTGCGCTCGGCAGCAATTGCCCGACCTTCGGCGATCATCAGATCCAACACTCGCTTGTCAGATGTCAGTGGCTTGATGTCCCTCGCGACGCGCACGGTAATGCCGTGGGTGTCCGGGAAAGCGGCCACGATCTCTGACGGCAGTCGCGCCACATCCAACAGGCGGCTGAGCCACGACCGAGAGATCTTCAGATGCTCGGCCATTTCACTCTGGTTCGAGTTGTAGAACTCGTCGAGCGCGCGGGAATATTCCTTTGCCCGCTCCCAGTCCGAGATATCCTTCCGAGAACGATTCTCGATGTCGGAAACTCGGAAGGCCTCTTCATCGGAGACGTTCTGGATCGTTACAAGGTATTCGAATTCGGGGTGATGGTGGGTGCGTAGCCACTGGACCGTCCACCAACGGCGAACGCCCGCAACAATTTCGAAATCGTAATCAGGATCATCCTTTAGGCGGCGGACGATTGCTGGAATGCGTTGCTTCTTGGCAGAGAGGAATGCGTCTATGAGATCGCGGCAGCTCTCTTCGGAGAGATGATCGAGATCGCGATTGTGAAGCCGCCATGGGCGGCATCGCGCCGGGTCGACCCACTCGGTCCGATCGGTCACAACTTTGCCGGCCGCTATCCGTGCCAAGCTTTGACTGCGGCTCGCCATAATGCTTTCCGAGGGAGCTGGGCCGCCCACCTCGATATCGTCATCAAGCCCTTCAGTCAGACTGCTTCCGAAGCCCCGATTTCCCTTGGCCATAGCGTATTCCGAACCTCTCTTTTATATTCGCCGGCGGCGATGTTGCCACGTGGCAACAATCTTCTATGACGCGCTGCGAGACCGCCAGATTTGGCGAGTTGCCACGTGGCAACATCGCCCAGAAAACTCTTAAATCCAAATTCCAAGCGTCATGCATGGCGGCTTCAGTTTATATCCATGCCTTTGATATTAATATGGTTTTTGGTCACGTTGCCACGTGGCAACACCAACTAGACCGCCTCCCCTGCCCTGCTCGTCCAAGTCCGCAGGACATCCGTCTCAATCTCTTTGCAGACGTCAGTCAAATGCTTCATGCAGCGGTTGTGAACCTCATGAGAAGTCACCGGTCGATCGAGTTCAAACACCGTCTTCATTCGTGAGCTGGCGTTATCGATCTCTGCGCTGGTTTTCAGAACGGAGGTCGCCATTGAGCCGCCAAATACCTGGCGCATCATCGATAGAATTTCCCGGTGCATGGACTTGCTTTCATCCACCCTGCTCCCGACGAGGCGGATGAAGTTATAAGCCGGCTTCACTCTTCCGGCTATCTGCTCAAGCTGCTTCATCGTGGTGCGGGCCATGTCGATGAAGGACACGGTCGAAGCGAAGTCGATCACACTCGGGGGTACGGGAATAACCATCGCATTGGCCGCCTGCAGAACTGCCATCGAAACCATGCCGAGCGCCGGTGGAGGATCCATGACGACGATGTCGTAGTCGTCGACCACCGTGTCGATGGCTTCGGCGATCAGGTCGATGATGTCGAAGTTCTGATTTTGCGCCAGGTAGCCCGCAATTTCATATTCGAGATTGTACAGCTTGAGGTTGGCCGGGATCAGATCGAGACCATAGAAATGCGTCTTGCGGATGATGGACCGCACACCGAGCAGCTCGGGGTTGTGGAAATGGCCATAGAGAGTGTCGTCCTCGGTCAAATCCACGTCTGGACGGTACCCGAACATCATTGTCGAACTGGCCTGGCTGTCGCAGTCGATAAACAGAACCCTGTAACCGTGAATGGCAAAATGCTGCGCGAGATGCAGCGCGACCGTCGATTTGCCGACACCGCCTTTGAAATTCGAAACGGAGATAACCGCAGGGGTGTCCGTTGGCGCTCGCCAAGGTCGAGTACCGAAGACAGCACGCATCTGATCGAGCTCTTCCAAGGTATACTGCACCCGGTGACCAGATGCTGTTCTATCCCGTTGCGGTAGCCGCCCATCGCGCTCGGCCTCTCGAATTGCCGAGGCAGTTCTCCCGACAAGCGCAGCCGCCTTCGAGATTGAATAGGATGGACCGACCTTTTGACCGGTCTCCGGATCCAGGGCACCATCACGAATTCGCTTGAGGATGGTGAGGGCTTTGCGGTGCAAGGTCCCCAGGCCGTCTTCCAAGAGTTCATCGGTCTGTGCGTCGAGCGCTACTTCGCTAGCCATTTTCACCGCTTTGTTAGATTGAGCAGGCGAATTAGCACTCTTGGCAGTTTTGAGCAAACATTGGCCACCAACCTTACAAACTGACCGATGATCTCCGTGCCCTTTTCCATTCTGGTTGCGAATCAGACCTTTCAAATCAGTCCAAAGCAGGTGACAGCCACAGGTGGGTAGGTCGGTATCGCTATGGGCAACCGGACTTGTACGGAAGTTCGGGCACTTGGCTTGGCGACCTTGTGGAAAACCGCCGATGATCTCGGTGCAAACCGATGAATTCAGTGCATTTAAGCGATGATCTCGGTTCCCTTGAGACCGATGATCTCGGAGCCCATACCTACTACAAGGAATCTCCTAAGAAAAACCGATTCGCGAATCGCTTTTTGACAATTTGAGTTTGAGTTGGGGCCAGTTCAACCAAACCGCTCTGAGATCATCGGCCATTTTGGAGGTTTGAACCCCGGAAATCCTTCAAAACTGCCAATGGCCTTGCTTTCGAACCTCAAACCTGTTGTTTAATGACCAACCCGAGGCTCCAATGAGTCGGGAAGGGACGGTTCAATGAGCGGAGACACACTGCGTCCAATCGGACATCAATACGCCCTAGCAATGCTAGGCGGTGGTGAGGAGCGAGTCAGGTCGCTCGCGCAGTCTGCCGGTACACAACTAACCATGGACGCGTTTCTACGGGTTCAGGACGAAGAACCAGTTCCGGCATTTCTGCATTCGGCACTTTGCGCAATGTCGCTGCCGACGAAGCGACCGAAGGATGATACGCAGCCGATCCTCCGCGAAGACGGAAAGTATGCACTTGCGATCAACCCCAGGCCCATATTGCAAACCGTCGATGGCAAGCCGACGCTGCGAAGTATCGGAGTGCCATATGGTGCTTATCCGCGCGTCGCACTGATCTATTTGCTGTCGCAAGCAGTCACCAAGCGCTCGCGCGACGTCTACTTGGGCCGTAATTTTACCGAGTGGATGCGCCGTCTAGGCTATCAGACGATATCCTATGGGCCTCGCGGGACTGCCAATCTGATGCGAGAGCAGGTCGATCGACTGCTTGCTTGCGAATGGCAAATTCGTTGGGAAGGTAATGATGGCGGTGACAACGCTTTTGCCGTTCGGGATGTCAAAATTTCAAACGAGTATGCCGGTTCGCTAGAGAAGAATGGCGCATTTGCGCGCGAGATTCGGATGTCAGAGGCTTTCTATAGCCATCTGCTCGATCACGCCGTTCCGCTTAACGAGGTCGCCATTCGCGAGCTCAAAGGTACTCCGACCGCGCTCGACCTTTATACCTACCTTGCGTACCGACTGCCGCGGATTGGTAGTGACCGGGGGCAAGTGATCTCCTGGGATCAACTGGCGAAGCACTTGGGCAATGACGCCGACAACAAGCGCTTTCGGCAAACCGTGCGCGAGACCATGCAATTGGTCTCCGCGGTTTACCCCAACGCAGACGTCGATTTCAGCGGACGCAAGGTCGTCCTGCGACCTTCACCAGCACCGTTGGAGCGCAAGCTCGTTGGGCCGCACCTTCGTGCCATTGGCGCGCCAGCACTAGAAACCGCACCGAGATCATCGGTCATCAAGGCCACTGGCATGCCACTTCGCGAGGTGAAGGCCTCAGATCCTCTTCTCCATTTCCCTAGCGGTAGCCTGACATACGGAGATAGAGAGACAAAGTTTCGGGCGATCGGTGTAGACAAGGGCGCACCCTGGTGCGTCGATACTATGGCGAACGCTTTTCGCGCTGGCTTCCCCGGGATCAAGCAAGCGCGCACCGATGCCGAGTGGCTCAGGGTCTGGGAGGCATTCGTCATCAAATACGCCGAACGGCGTTCACAATCTGGCGCAAGCTGACCGATGATTTCCGAGCACTTCGCCCCAGCCTAAATCGCGTCGGGGGAGGGGAGTGGGGACGAGCTGGGCGATTATGTCCTTCGTCTGCAATCACCCCACTTCAAACCTACGCGCCCTCGTCGCCCGCCTCGGTGGCAAGTGGTCAGGCAAGACGGCTATGTGCCGTTGCCCCTCCCATGCAGATCGAACTCCATCACTCGCGATCCGGCAAGGCGACCGCGGCATCCTGGTAACATGCCACGCGCGGTGCGACGCGACCGATGTTCTTCGAGCACTTCGCCGGATCGCTGATCTCCCAAGCATCGGTCCTGCGGTGGCCACAGCACGCTCGTCCCAAAAAGCACTGCCTCATCTCAACATCTGGCAAGCTGGTCGCCCGATCGAGCAAACTCTTGCCGAACGATATGTCAGGGATGTCCGCAACATCTGGGCACCGCTGGACGACCTACGCTTTCACTCGAGGTGTCCAAGGGGGCAGGGGAGGTTCGTCCAGTTCGAGCCCGCCTTGCTGGTCGCTTTGCGCAAAGCTGGCGAGATCGTCGCGATCCAGCGGATATTCCTCGATCCATCAAGCGCCAGCTACACCGAAAAGCTGGTACTTGGGCGCGCAATCGGCGCTGCCTGGACCAACGGACCGCCGGGCAAGACGATAGGCCTGTGCGAGGGCTTCGAGACCGCAGCGGCCTACACCTCGCTGACCGGAATTCAGGCCTGGGCCAGCATGGGCGCCAAGCGGTTCCATCAAGTCGAAATCCCGCCCAGCGTCGAGCGGGTGATCCTCTTGGCTGACAATGACCCCGAAGGACGCCGCGCGGAAGCAAGGGCGCGTGAAGCGCTGGCCCGACCTGATCTCGTGATCGAAACCGAATGGCCTCCCGGGCGCATGAACGACTGGGCCCAGCTTCTGAAGCGGTGAGGGGAGGGGGGGTGAGAGCGGGCGTGCCGCTGATCGGCGCGAGCTCAGGAGACCTACATGACCACCACGCTTCCCCGCGCCAGCGCGATCCTTGGCGCTGCCCGTACACTTGCCGCAAAGCTCCTCCTTGCTGTGCCGATTGACCGCGCAGCGCTGAACGAGGCAATCACGCAAAGTAGCGCAGGCAGTGACGCGGCGGGAGCCTGGCAACAACGCGACAGCTTCGAGGCGCTTGAGGTCGCGTTGGCCATGGCGATCCCGGAACTTGTCGGCCACATGGATGCGGGCGCCGCGATCAAGACGTTGGAAGCCCTGGCAAGGGAACTGCCGACCCATACGGTACGCAGCGAAGACCAGATTGCGTTCCAGCAGTTCTCGACCCCACCGGCGCTCGCGTGCCTTGCTGTCCATCTGGCACGGCTCGCCAGCGACGATGTCTTGCTCGAGCCCAGCGCTGGCACCGGGATCATCGCTTCGCTCGCTAAAAGCGCGGTCAGACAGTGCCTGCTCAACGAGCTCGAACCAACCCGCGCCGACCTGCTTGAGGGTCTATTTCCCGAGGCGAGCGTCTACCGCCATGACGGCGCGAAGATCGCCGCGCTGCTCGCCGGAACCGAGCGACCCAGCGTGATCGTGATGAACCCGCCGTTCTCGATCTCGCAGTCGCGCGGGGAAGACCAGAACACAGCAGCGCGGCATCTGCGCGCGGCGCTTGATCATCTGGTGCCAGGCGGCCGGGTCGTAGCGATTATGCCGGACTGGTTTACGCCGTCCGCACGCGGGGCCGAGGTCTTCCGCCGGACTCTCGAAGGCGCCCGCATTGCGCTATCGCTGAGGCTCGACAAGGGCGGCTACGCCAAGCACGGCACCGGCATCGCCGTGCGCCTGCTGGTGATTGACAAGGTACCGGGCGACACGTCGGTCTCGACAATCAACCGGGCCTCCGTCAGCGAGCTATTCGCGGCCATCGGAGCCGTGCCAGCGCGAGCTGCGCTGCGTCAAGCTGCCGTGGCGGCCACCACCCGGCCCAAGCTCAGCTTGTTTCGTGCGATCAAGAGCGGTCCGGCCCGGCCAGTCATCGTGCGCGCACCGCAGTCCAACGAGGTCAGGCCCATCGCCTACCAGGTGCTCGACGAGCCCGCTGCGATGGGCGAGCAGCGCGGGGTCTATGCCGACTATCGCCCCTCGCGCGTCGTCATCCCCGAGGCCGGGGAACACCCGACACACTTGGTTGAATCTGCCGCCATGGCGTCGATCTCGGCGCCCAGGCCCCAATATGTCCCCTGCCTGCCCGAACGCACGGTGACCGCGCGGCTGCTCTCGGCTGCCCAGCTCGAGACCGTGATCTATGCGGGCGAAGCCTGGAGCCGCGATCTCCATGGCCGCTTCACCCAGACCGCAGGTGAGGTGGCGCTGAAGGAAGACCCCGAAGGCCAACTCTACCGCACCGGCTTCTTCCTTGGCGATGGCACCGGGGCAGGGAAGGGGAGACAGGCGGCGGCCTGCATTCTTGATCAGTGGCTCAAGGGCAATCGCCGCCACATCTGGATCTCGAAGAACGCGCCGCTACTCGAAGACGCTCAGCGCGACTGGACCGCGATCGGCGGGCTGCCGTCAGACATCATCGACCTTGCCCGCTGGAAGATCGGCGAGGAGATCGCCGCGCCCGAGGGAATTCTATTCGTGCCTTACGGGACGCTGCGCTCTGCACGTGTCGAGGATACCCGCCTTGACCAGATCCTCCGATGGGCCAGCGCCGAGTTCGAGGGCGTCATCGTCTTCGACGAGGCTCATGAAATGGGCGGCGTTGCGGGCGGGGAAGGGGCTTTGGGTCAGAAGCAGGGCTCGCTTCAGGGGATCGCGGGCGTGCTCTTGCAAAACACGCTGCCAAGGGCCCGCGTACTCTACGCCTCGGCCACCGGAGCGTCGGACGTCAACAACCTCGCCTATGCTGTCCGGCTTGGCCTGTGGGGACCGGGAACAGCCTTTGCCAATCGTGAGCAGTTCATCTCGGAGATCCGCGACGGCGGCATTGCCGCGATGGAGCTGGTGGCACGCGACCTCAAGGCCTCGGGGCTCTACCTTGCCCGGGCGCTCAGCTTTTTGGGAATCGAGTACGACATCCTGCGCCATGACCTGACGGCAGAGCAGATCGCGATCTACGATACCTACTGCGAGGCCTGGACGATCATCCACCAGAACCTTGAGGTCGCGCTCGAACTCACCGGCATCGTCGATGGGCTGGAAAACCGCACGCTCAACAGCGGCGCCAAAGCGGCGGCGCGCAGCCGGTTCGAAGGGACCAAGCAGCGCTTCTTCGCGCAGGTGCTGCTCGCCATGAAGCTGCCATCGATCTACCCTGCGATCGACGAGCACCTGGCGCAGGACGAGAGCGTCGTGGTTCAGCTCGTGAGCACCGCAGAATCGATCCTCAATCGCCGCCTCAGCGAGCTCGACCCCGAGGAGCGCGAGGCGTTGGAACTGGACCTGTCGCCTCGTGAGGCGATTGTCGATTACCTCACTCGCGCCTTCCCCACCCGGCAGATGGAAGAATATATCGACGAGCTCGGCGACGTCCGCTCGCGGCCGATGTGGGATCAGGCGGGCAACCCGGTCCACAACCCGCAGGCCGAGGCTGCACGCGGGCAGCTGATCGAGCATATCTGCGCGATGCCGCCGATCCCGACTGCACTCGATGCCTTACTCGATCACTACGGCGTGAGCGCGGTCGCCGAAGTTACGGGGCGGTCCAAGCGCCTGGTCCGCGACGGCACAGGCCAGCAGCGCCTCGAAAGCCGCTCGCCGCGCACCAACCTAGCCGAGACCACCGCGTTCATGACGGGGACCAAGCGCATCCTGGTGTTCTCCGACGCTGGCGGGACGGGCCGTAGCTACCATGCCAGCCTCGATGCCAAGAATCAGCAGCGCCGGGTGCATTTCCTGCTCGAGCCGGGCTGGCGCGCCGACCGAGCGATCCAGGGGCTGGGGCGGACCCACCGCACCCACCAGGCCTGCCCGCCATTGTTCCGTCCGGTTACCACCGACTGCAAAGGCGAAGCCCGGTTCACCAGCACGATCGCGCGGCGGCTCGATGCGCTTGGTGCCTTGACCCGCGGCCAGCGCCAGACCGGCGGGCAGGGGATGTTCGACGCTTCCGACAATCTCGAGAGTGCCTACGCAAAGCATGCGCTGCACGACTGGTACGGGCTGTTGGCAATCGGCAAGCTCAAGAGCACCTCGCTGAAGGAGTTCCAGACGATGAGCGGCCTCGAACTGACCGATCAGGACGGGATCTTGCGCGAGGACCTGCCGCCAATCCAGCGCTGGCTCAACCGAATCCTCGCGATGAAGATCGCGGTGCAGAACGCAATATTCGATGAGTTCCTGACCCTTGTCGAAACCCGGGTCTCGGCCGCCAAGGAGGCCGGAACCTTCGACATCGGCGTCGAGACAGTCTCGGCCGAGACCTGTGAGGTGCTGTCGGACACTGTGATCCGGACCGATCCGGTGACCGGAGCGACCTCGCACCTGCTCGAACTGTCGCTCACCCAGCGGCGCAAGCTCTTGTCGCTCGAACGGGTGCTGAAGATGGCCAGCTATGAGGACAAGCCGTTGTTCCTGCGCAACGCCAAGTCGGGCAAGGTCGCGCTCGCCATTCCCGCGCCGTCGCACATGGACGAAGAGGGCGAGCTGATCCGCCGGTTCGAGCTCGTCCGCCCGCTGCGCAGCGAATACATCCTCGCGGGCAGGCTAGACGAATCCGCCTGGGAGCCGGTGTCCAAGGCAGAGTTCAGCGCGCTGTGGGAGGCGGAATACGCTGAGGACGACAGCCAGCTGGTAACCGAGACGGTGTTCCTCGCTACTGGGCTGCTCCTGCCGATCTGGGGCGCACTCCCCAAGGAAGACCTCACGGTCAACCGCATCGTCGATAAGTCCGGCGCGTCGTGGCTTGGTCGCCACGTCCACGACCTCTACGTCGATGCGACACTCGAGAAGCTTGGCGTGTCCCGCAAGGCGCAGACCGATCCGGCCAAGATCGCCCAGGCCATCCTGGGGGGCGGCACATGGAAAGCGCCGCATCCGCTGAACTTCACCGTCCGCACCTCACGCGTGAACAGCGCGCGGCGGATCGAGATTGTCGGCGCCGAGGCAGCCCGCATCCCCGAACTCAAGGCCATGGGCTGCTTCACCGAAATTATCGCCTACAAGACCCGCGTGTTCGTGCCGACCGACAAGGCTGACGTAATCATCACGGGCCTGGTCTCTCCAGAACAATCCTATGGCAGGTAGTCAGAGCTGGTAGGCGGCGCGCAGTCGGCTTTCGACGGTTTCGCGCGTCATGTTCACATCGAACTGCCGCGGATCGAAATCTGGCTCACGTGCCGCTTGGTCGATGAACGCGCGCACGTCTGCCGCCACCGACTCAGGGAGCGTGTATCGTGCTTCTGCACTCACCAATTGGAGCAGCCGCGCTACGTCGTTACGGTGTTTGCGGATGTTCTTCTCGTCGATCTTGGCGCTTTCGTCGCGCTGACGTGAAAGATCGAGCCAGGCGCGGGCCTTGAAGGGGATGATTGCCGCTTCGTCGAGGACCGGTATCCCGTCCACGGCGCGCACCATTGACTTCAGGAAGTCATAGTAGGCCTCGTCCAGCAGGATCGCTGAAAGGCTCGCCGCCGCTTCGTCGATCGGGAGGGGGGTCAGATGCGAGTCTCCGGCAAGCGTCAGGCCTTCAGGCACCCGCGAAAACAATTCCAGCATCGCCGGAAAGTCTGCAGCCTTCGGATTCCGGAAGCGGTAGAGGATCTTCTCCCCTTCGCTGCGCTCTCTGATCGCGTATTCACCTGCCTCTACGAATTCCCAGAACCGCTTCGCAAACGCGGTGTCGAGCGCCTCGACAATCAACACGATGTCGAGGTCCTTAGTGGCGCGAAAGTCGAGCCCTACTTCGTCCATTATCAGTTCGCAGGCAGCCCCGCCGATGAGAACATACTGGTGCTCATGGCCGACGAAATGCTCCCGAAAGCGATTGACCCCGGTCACCATGGATATGTCTCCAGCAATTCTTCAGCGGCTTGCGCCATGCGCTCGTCAGGGTCGTTTCTGATGGTCAGATAAAGCGACAGGCGGTCGACTACGCCATTTTGCGCCAGGACCTGAGGATCATAGGTCCATGTCTGGATCGCGACACGATCATCGTCGAAGGGCGTGGCGGGCCTGAGCTGGATAGTCTGTTCGACATGTTTCCAGCTCGCGCCAAGAAGGGCCCTTGTCTCGCCGCAAGGCTCGCTCAGCATAGTGTATCGGGCCAAGGCGCTCTCTCCGGCAAGCGGGCCGATCTTGTCGCCATGCGCCGTTCTCACGACGCGAACCTTACGCAGTGGCGATTGGAGACGATCCCGGACCTTGATCCAAAGCTCGCGGCCGCCAAGCAGCATATGCAGCCGACGTTGTCGGCCAACATGATGGGCCTTTGCCAGTTGGAGAGCCTCCAGTTCGTCGAGCGTCCGGCTGATGCTCATGATTGACACGCGCAATGCGTCGGCGAGTTCGGTTAGGTTCCGATCTTCCAACGCTTGGCCCTGCAGAAGCGCCAAGAGCAGCATTTGTGTGGTCGGACTGATGTTCTCGCCATGTGCGATGGCGAATGTGCTCGCGCGCTCGCGCAGATCGAGGAATGCTTCGGGCACGTAGATCTGTGCGCCCGGTGCCAGGAACCCGATTTTGCGTTCCATCATTTGGCGACGAATTGCGTTGGTCGCGCGATCGACCAGAAGAAGCACCAGTTCAGCGCCAAGTTCGCGGCGCACCAAGTCGCGGTGCTTCAGAAACTGGGCGGTTGCGCCGGAACCCGATGGCAGCATTTCGCGGAATGCCATGAGCAGAATGTTCCGACCCTGCAGCTGTCCTTGCCACATGCTGTAGCGATCGAGAATGAAATGAGGCAGAGTTTTTGGCGCGATCGGAATCAGCGCGAGATGTTCTCCGAACGCCTCATCGACATAGGTTTCCGCCGCTTCGGCGAGCGCTTCCAGTCGTGCGTCAGTGATCCTTTCTAACATCATGTGGCGTATTTAACATTAGTGATGTTAAAAAGCAATTGCACTGTTAAACGCAGAACTCCGACACGCGCCGTGTCCGCTGAAATCGCGCGCGTGAGGCATAAAGTCGGAATTTATGCCTCACGTTTCGGTCCGACACGTGGACCAAGGTCACGGGTGACCATCGATGCCGGCCCCAGAACCCGGGCCGTTCCTGAAATGTCGAGGGGAGGGGGGCTGGAAGGGGTGAGCCGAAGGGCTCGGTCAATCCAGCTTTCAGGAGCACCCCCAATGAACGACATAGAGATGATTCCGCTTGGCAAGCTGCGCTTGTCCGAGGCTAATGTGCGCAAGAACGACAGCAACCTCTTCATCGAGGAACTGGCGGCCAACATCGAGGCCAAGGGCCTCCTCCAGAACCTGATCGTCGCCCCTGCCAAGAAGCGGGGTATGTTCGACGTGACCGCCGGTGGTCGCCGCCTGCGCGCGCTCAATTTCTTGGCTAGCACGGGCAAGCTCGCCAAGGATCATCCCGTTGCCTGCCGGGTCCTCGACATCGATGCCGCCGAGCAGTCCGAGCTCTCACTGATCGAGAACGTGATCCGGCTAGATATGACCCCGACAGATGAAATCCGTGCCTACAAGCACTTCGTCAATGAGGGCAGCGACCTCGACGCAATCGCCAAGCGCTTCGGCCGCACCCGCCGGTTCATCGAGGGCCGCCTGCGGCTTGCCGACCTTGCCGATCCCATCTTCGCCGCGCTCGAAGAAGGCAAGATCACGCTCGATGTCGCCAAGGCCTACGCAACCACGCCCAACCACGAACGTCAGATGCTGGTGTGGAACGAGCTCTCCAACAGCTGGCAGGGCAACCAGGCAGATTCCATCCGCCGGATGATCACCCACAGCGCGATCCGCTCGTCCTCGCCGATGGCCAAGCTCGCGAGCGAGGCCGACTACCTCGCGGCCGGCGGCAAGATCGAGCGCGACCTCTTCACCGAGGATGGCGGTGAGACCTGGATCGACGCGGAAATTGCCCAGCGCATTGCCGGTGAGAAGCTCCAGGCATTCGCGACCCAGATCGCCGAGACCTCAGGTTACGCCTGGGTGCGTCCGATCCTCGAAACCCGCGTCACCTACAACGCGACCGAGGATCTCCACCAGGTCCACCTCGAACCCGCACCGCTCACCGAAGAAGAACAGGCCGACGCCGACCGGCTGCTCGAGACGATCTCGGCGCTCGAAGGCGAGAGCGAAGCGCTCGACGAGGACGACGAGGCGGCGGCTACGGACTTCCAGGAACGCTGGGACGCCGCGACCAATGCTTACGACGCGCTCCACGACAAGCCGCCGGTGATCCCCGAAGAGATGAAGGCCAATGTCGGCTGCTTCGTGATCATCGGCGCCGACGGCGAACCCACGGTTGCCAGCGGGCTCTACAGCGACAAGCCGCTCGAGAAGCGCAAAGCGCGCGGGCCAGCTGACGCGCCTGGCGGGACCGAAGGCGGGGCAGGGGAGGGTGCTGGCGCATCCTCGGTGCCCAAGCCGCTGTCGCAGAAGCTCGTCGAGGAACTTGCCGTCCAGCGCCGCGACATCCTGGCGATTAACCTCGCATCGAACCCTGCAATCGCGCTCGATTACCTGATCTTCGCGATCGCGGATTCGCGCGCGCTCTACAGCGCCCAGGCGCTCGGCACGACGCTGCGCGCACCATCGCCGTCGCTCTACCTCGCCAACTATCCCGAGAGCCCGGCGCATACCCTGATGGCCGACATGCGCGAGACGCTCGATCTCTCCTGGACCGAACACCGCCGCACAGTCGACCGGTTTGCCGCGTTCAGCGCGCTCGACGACGATGCCAAGGCAAGCTGGCTCGCCTGGTGCATGGCCAAGACGCTCGAAGCGAGCATGGGGATCGACAAGAAGCCCGGCCAGTCCGGTCCTGAGCCGATCGACCTCCACGATCACCTCGCGGCGCTGATGGGGATCACTGTCGCGAGCCACTGGCGGCCGACCTCGGCCAATTACTTCGACCGGGTGAGCAAGCAGACACTGCTCGCCCACGTCAGCGAAGTTGGCGGACCGACCATGGCGGCGAGCTTCATGGGCTCAAAGAAGGGCGACCTCTCGGTTTCCTGCGAGAAGCTGTTCGCCGGCGAAACCATCGTCGCGCCCGAGGTCAAGGAAGCCGCGCTCGCCTGGGTGCCCGAAGCCATGCGGTTCCGCGTGATCGTCGCGAGCGACACCGAGGTCGAGCAGCCCCCGGTCGAAGGCGATAGCGATGCCGAAGTCGAGGACATGGGCGACGCGCTGGTGCCTGGCGAGGAACAGTCTGTTGAGGCGGCCGAGCCCGTCGAAGCCTGATCCATCCATCTCGGCAAGCAGCCGCAGGCCACAGCGCCTGCGGCTGCGGTGCCATGCATCCAGGAACTCCTGCCATGACCGCATTGACCAAATTGCGTGCCCGGGTCTCGCCCGAGGTTATTTCCAAGGTGACCCGCATCTTCAACGGGACCCTCGACGACATCTTCAACGAACTCTTCCAGAACGCGCGCCGCGCTGGCGCCACCTCCGTTACCGTGACCGCCGAGCATCTGGACGATGCTTGCCTGATCACCGTCGTCGACGACGGCGGCGGCATTGCCGACCCGGTCGATCTGGTCTCGCTCGGCCAATCCGATTGGCCTGGTGACTGCCGGACCCGCGAGGACCCTGCCGGCATGGGCTTCTTCAGTCTCGCCGGACTCGACACGGTGGTAAGTTCCACCAGTGCCGCCAATTCGTTCTCGCTGGCGATTGCGGGCGATGCCTGGACCGGCGAGGCCGATATCGACGTGTTGCCCTGGGATGGCCCGCGCGGCACGACAATAAGCTCTCACTTCCCGCCCGGACCCGACGGCAAGCTCGAACGGACGATTGAAGCGGCAGCGCGCTTCTTTCCGCTGCCAGTCACTTACAATGGCAAGGACCTCGCGCGGGCGGACTTTCTCGCCGATGCCTACCGGGTCATTGAACAGGGCGGCTACCGGATCGGTGTATTCCGTGATCGGCATTCGCCGCACGTCGCCACGCTCAACTTCCACGGGGTGACCCTCAAGCACGCGTTCCCGGTGGTGAAGGAGGTTCATCACACCCAGTGGAGCGTTCAGGTCGACATCGTCGATGCGCCCGACCTTGTCCTCGTTCTCCCTGCCCGCAAGGAAATCTACCGCAATGCCGCGCTCGACCATCTCGTCGAGCTCTGTCGCCGGGCCATCTTCTCCGTCATCTTCGCAGAGCCGTTTCACCGGTTGAGCTTCGAAAACTGGCTCGAGGCGCGGTTCTATTGTGAAGATTTTCCGCCGGCTGCCCGGCAATTGCCGCTCTGGTCGCCGACTACTGCCCGCGAAGACTATCGCCCGGTCCCGGCCTTCGCCGATCTTGAACCCGGGGCTGCGATCTACGACGACACGGATTCATTCGATGCCGTGACCTTCGGGCGCGCCCTGCGCCGCTCTGCGGGCGACGAACCGCACAAGCTGGTCGGCCCGCAGCCGCTGGCGTTCTACGAGCCCATCACCAATTTCATCGGCTATCCTTGGTACGATGCGATCCCTTGCTTCGTGCGCACCGGCGAATGCTTCACCCATGACCAAGGCGTGCCCGAGGGGGGTGCGGACGCGCTGACAATTCGGCCCGATGCCATTCGCCTCGAACTCACCGACCAGCACGGACGCCGCCTCAACATCCAAACCGATTTCGTCATTCAGGAAGGTGACGATAGCTGGGGCGATCCCGACTATGCGCGGATCGCACTTACTCGCACCTCGTCCCTGACGCCGGAGGATCTCACCGATCTTATAATCGATGCTGTATTCTCGCCGTCCGACGATTCCGATGCCGACAGCTACGACACGCAGGAGACTCGGTTCCGGCATGACGCGGCCGTGCGCGCCCATGCCATCCTCGAAGGCGAGGACGCGGCCATCATCGCTGGTATTCGAATGGCTTTCGCCGACCGGATTGCCTGGCGCATACCGCATGGCCGAACGCTGAGCCTCACCTGGTCGCGGGAAGGCTCGCACCTCTCGCTTGCCGATGCGGGGGAGGGCCCAAGCCAATGACCCGCCATCCCAAGCCCGACGTCGCCCAGGTCATCACCGACCTGATCCTCGAAAAGATCGCCGCCGGCACCGCGCCCTGGCTCAAGCCATGGTCGGCGACCAGTACCCGGCCGCTGCGCCACAACGGCATTGCCTATTCGGGGATCAATACGTTCTACCTCTGGGCCGTCGCCGAAAGCCGCGGCTACACCAGCCCCTACTGGATGACCTTTCGCCAGGCGCTCGAACTCGGCGGCCATGTCCACAAGGGCGAGAGCGGCTCGTTCAGCGTGTTCTACTCCTCCACCCGCAAGACCGACACCGACCGTCTGACCGGTGAGTCGACCGAGAAGACCATCCGGTTCATGAAGTGGAACCACGTGTTCAACGCCTCGCAGATCGACGGGCTGCCGGGGCATTACTACCCCGAGCCTCCGGACCCGGCCACTATTGGGGAACTCTCCGCCGGGGTGCGCGATTTCCTCGATGCCATCCCGATCCGGGTCGTCCATGGCTGTGACAGCGCGCATTATTCGCTGGGGACCGATACGGTCACGTTGCCACACCCCCAGGCATTCCACTCGATCGAGGCTTACTTCTCGACTCGCTGCCACGAGCTAGGTCACGCCACCGGGAGCGCCAAGCGGCTCAACCGGCAGTTTGGCAAGCGTTTCGGCGATGATGCCTATGCCTTCGAAGAAATTGTCGCGTTATCTGGACAGTCTGCACCGTGCCTCACGCACACTTGAACGGTATGTTTTGGCGCAACGCAGGGGGGCATCAGGC
>Ga0209066_10003728_pt1 | contig 17171 bp, 18 predicted proteins | sample All_14_2_FD_187198 | JGI IMG/M metagenome (GOLD analysis project Ga0209066, IMG submission 187198) | Freshwater microbial communities in response to fracking from Pennsylvania, USA - Allegheny Zone_MetaG_DW_15 (SPAdes) (version 2) ... | reverse complement strand
TGCGGCTGGCCGCCGAGTCGGTGGCCAGAGAGGTGGAGCGGCGGGCGCCGGAGCTGGCCACGTCCCGGTGGTGGAAGGAAGAACGCGGCGCGCGGGTGTTCGTCGACTTCAACCAGAACGCCAAGGACCGCACGGTGGCCTCGGCCTATTCGGTGCGCGCCAGGCCTGATGCGCGGGTATCCACCCCATTGCACTGGGGCGAGGTGCCCGGTTGCCGGCCCGAGCTGTTCACCGTCGGCACGGTGGGGGCCCGGTTCGCCGAGATCGGCGATCCGTGGGCGGAGATGGATGCGCACCCGGGCGATCTGACCGAACTGCTGGCCCTCGCCGATCGGTTGGGGCCTGCGGAGAAGCCGCCGCCGAAGAAGAGCGTCGACGGACGGCGGACCTCGCAGATGCCACTCATCGAAGTTGCCAGGACCAAAACCCGCGACGAGGCGATGGCGGCACTGGAGGTGTGGCGCGACCGCCACCGCGAGGCGTCCGAGCGGCTCGAACCGGTGGACATCCTGATCGATGGAATGCGCGGTCCGAGTTCGATTTGGTACCGCGTCCGGATAAATCTGCAGCACGTGCCCGAAGGGCTCCGGCCGCCCCAGGAGGCGTTGATCGCGGACTACTCGCCGTGGCACAACTATTCGGGAAATCAGTCCGCACACTGATACCGAAAATTGGGCTACCCAGCCCTAATGTGTGCCCACCATTTCGGTTGATGAAACCGATCACCGAAAACAACTGCCCAACAACGGGTTTCAATTTCTTCAACGAACCCTTATCCGGCTCTCAGACTATCTTCTTAGCAAAGTATTAACCACTACTCCCAAGTACCTTAAGTTCCGCCGATAACTTCGAAGACATCAGCACGACAGGTCACGAACCAGAAGGGAGGCAGAACATGACGATCGCATTTCGCTACGGCAACCCGGCGGTCGAGTGCGACGGCGCCGAACTGCGAGCACAATGCCGCCACCTCGCGATGGTGGTGACCGTCTCAGGTGCCATCGATGACGACAACTTCGATCGACTCACCCAGAAGGTCCGCCGACTGGTCCTCGCGGAAAAGCCGTTCGCACTCGATCTGAGTGACGTGACGTACCTGTCCGCGCGTGGTGTGTCTCTCCTCTACGCCCTCGATGATGAGTGCGATATCGCCGGAGTCGAGTGGGCGCTCATCGCGAGCCCCGAGGTTCTCGATGTCCTGCGACTGCTCGACGACGCATTCCCCATCACGGTCTCCGTCCCGGAGGCGCTGCACCACTTCGCCGAGGGCACCCTGGCCCGGCGTCGGCTGCTCCCACTCCTGCACAAGACCGCATAACCGAAAGGCGGAACACACATGCTGCTCGATGTTCGCTGGCTGACCGCTCTGATGGGACGTCACCGCAAGACTGCCCGCTAAGAGGCCCACTCTCATCCGATGAGCCCTCCCGCCGACCGGCGGGAGGGCTCATCGCTGTCACTGCGGACGCCACCGCCGGTCTTTGCGTCGAGCCAACTCCTGGGGGTCGACCAGCTCCAACATCGGCCGACCGGGAACGCAGATCATCGTCACGGTGAACTTGCTCGGGATATCGGCGCGGTTGTTGCCGTCGCTGTAGTGGATGACATCACCGCCCGGCTCCCAGAACGCCTCCCCGGCTCGGACCACGCGCGGTGGCTGACCCTCCAATTCGAAGAGCATCTCGCCCTCGATGACGTACCCGAACGCCGGCCCCGGATGACGGTGCGGAGGGGCTCCCGGATCACCGGGCGGGTACTCGATGACGATGGTCATCACGTGCGCGTCCGGCGGGATCACCGGTTGTGTTTCCTGCAGGACGGTCACCGCCGTCTTCCAAGCCTCAGACATCTGGGGTCTCTCCTCTGCTAGGCGGCAGCGCCGCCACCATCGGCGTGCAGGGTCAGGCCGGTGACGAAACTGGAGGCGGCGGAGGCGAGGAACAACACCGCCTGCGCGATCTCGGCGGGCTCCGCGGTACGCCCGAGCGGGAGTGCCCGGCCGAGTTCGTCATTGGTGGCGCCCCATTCGGCGACCACCCCTTCGGTGTTGGTCGGCCCGGGTGCCACGGTGTTGACTCGCACACCGTGCGGCCCGAATTCCACCGCCCACGTGCGGGTCAGTGACTCCACCGCGGCCTTGGACGCGCTGTACACCGACGCGCCCGGCACGCCCTTGGACGCCACCATGGAGGTGACGTTGATGATGCTGCCGTGCCCACGCTGCAGCATCCCCGGAACCAGGCCGGCCACCAGAAAATACGGGCCCCGGACGTTGGTGTCGAAGGTGGATGCGAAGGTGGCGACATCCTGTTCCACGGTCAGGGCCCCCGGGAAGGTGGCGGCATTGTTGACCAGGATGTCCACCCGGGGCGCCTGTTCGATCAGTGCCGCGACCGATTCGAGGTCGGACATATCGGCGTGGAGGAAGCGGACATCGGCACCGAGGGCGGCGGCCGCGGACTCCCCTCGCTCGCGGTTGCGCCCGGTGACCAGCACCGTGGCCCCCGCATCGGCCAGCAGGCGTGCGCAGGCCCTCCCGATGCCCGCGGTGCCACCGGTCACCAGGGCGGTCTGCCCAGTCAATTCCTTTGTCATGTCGTGCCTCTCCTTGTTTTCAAGCCGAAACATCCTCAAGCGGAAACCTGTTCGAGCTGGACGCCGCCCACACCGCGTTCCCGGGCGACGCCGGCCAAGGTGTCGCGCAGCTGCGCGCGGGCGCGGAACACCCGCGACATCACGGTGCCGACGGGGGTGCCCATCACGCGCGCGGTCTCGGCGTAGGTCAGTCCCTGCACGTCGGCGTAGTAGAGGGCGGTCCGGAAGCCCTCCGGAAGCTGATTCAGCGCGGCCTTGATGTCGGCATCCGGGAGGACCTCCATCGCCGTCGCTTCCGCCGACGGGGCGCTGCGCATCATGGCGGCGGGCAGGTCCAGATCGGCGACCGACCCGACCGCGTGCTCCGCCGGGCGCCGTTGCCTCATCCGATGGTTGCTGATCCAGCGGTTGTGCATGATGCGGAACAACCACGCGTTGAGGTTGGTGCCGGGCTCGAACCGGCGGAAACCCATGAATGCGTGCATCAGGGCGTCCTGCAACAGGTCCTCGGCGTCGGCTTCGTTGCGGGTCAGCCGGCGCGCACCCCGCATCAATACGGGTCGCAGGGGCGCGGTGTCACGTTCGAAACGCGCAGCCAGTTCGGCATCGGACTCGGTGACGGTGCTGATGAGTTTCACACGTCCCAGACTTGCGTCTTCCGTCAGCCGGCGGACCCTTGAAAACCCCTAGTCACCGGTCCGTAGGTCAGGTCCGCGGACTCCGGGGCGTTTCTTGCCCGGGCACCGGGCTGATCGGGCCGACACCCTGGTTCCCGGTGCCCGCGCATCCCTGTTCGGAATCCGGTTCCAGGACTGCCTACCGCAGTACCGCGCTCATCCCTTGAAGTAGACGATCTGATGGCTGGTGGCCAGCAGCCTTCCACCGGTCCCCCAGATCTGGGCGGCTTGGTCGAAATGGCCGGACGAATACTGTTGTGCACGTGCGGTTGCCAGCACATGGTCATCGCCCTGGGCGGCCAAGGCGTCGCTGTCGGCGTGGAAGTACACCGTGATCGACACGGTGCCCGCGGGCAGCGGACGCCCGAGCCGCAGGTAGATGCGCGGGCAGAAGATGTCACAGACAGCGGTCAATGCGGCGAAATCCCATGGCCGAGGGGGGTTGTCCCGAACCCACAGCGTGGTCTCCGAGGACGCGGATTCACCGTCACCGGCATCCGGGATGGCGCCGGTGACATAGCGCATGTCGTAGTTGCGCATCCAGGTCGGCCCCTTGTCCGGACCGACCGGCACCTCCGCGGGTGCGGGCACCGACGGGCTTGCCGGTTCGGTGTCACCCCAGGTGTCCCGCCGGACCCCGAAAACCGCGGTGGCGGTGGTCAACACGTCACCGTCCTGGCTGAGCTCGACGAACCAATGCTGGTTGGATCGGTTGGTGCGCACCGCGCGGGTGCTGATCTCGAAGTCGCCTTCGACGATCGGAGCCAGGTAGTTCACCGTCAGCGCCACCGGTTGACCGTGCACATCGGGCTGCAGTTCGATGGCCCGCAGCAGCGCTGCGGCGGTGATGCCCCCGAACGGGCCGACCATGTTCGCCCATTCGGGCACGGTGCGACCGCGCAACAGTCGTTCACCGGCGGGTTGCAGGGCGATGCCATTGTCGAAGGCCGTCATCGGTCTTCCTCCAGGGTCGGGCGGTTCGCTCGGTCGACGGCGCTGCCGACCGGCGATCCACGTTACCCGCGGACCGCGGACCGGCTCCGTGGCCGTCCCGCTCGTGCGCTAGGCGAACCGTCCGGCGAAACCCCGCAAGGGCAGGTCGGCACTGGTGAGCAGCCCCGGTGCCGCCGCGACCACCGAGGCGATGGCGTTGAGTGCGGGCAGACCGGTCACGGTCATCCCGATCGAGGCGAAGCTCGCCGGATCGGAGAGGTCGACGCCGGGTTTGGGGAAGATCATGTGCTTGTTGTACACGCACGGATCGCCCGTCACCTGGGTGATGTAGCAGCCCTTGATATCCCAGCTCGGGTCGGTGTGCGGGGTCATCTGCCATTCGAGGTGGGTTTCGATCTTCGGGACACCGTCGACCATCCCCTGGTACTTGATGTAGTTGCCACCCAGCGACCCCTTGGGCAGCTGGTACCAGCCGAGGTCGACGTCCTTGGTGGTGGCCCCGAGTTCGTAGCTGAACTTCACCTCGTCGAGGTGGACGTCGAAGCAGTCGGCCATCAGCAACACACTGTCGGCGAAGACCCGGGTGTACTTCTCCAGCATGCCGGGCAGCCGCGGGTCGTCCACCGGCAGCCCGTAGCCGACCTCTTTCCAGGTGTCGGCGGAGTGGTGACAGGACACATCCACCGATTCGATGGTGGTGACGTTCTCGATCTCGGCGACATCGGCCGAACACACCACGCCCAGAATCTGATTCAGGCCCGGATTCATACCCGTGCCGTAGAACGTCGCACCGCCCCTGGCCGCAGCCGCGGCCAGCACCTCGCTCACCGGCCGCCCGGATGGGTGCGGATGGTTGGTGTCGCGGTGCCAGCCGGTGATCCAGTCCGCGGTGGTCACGATATTGATCCCCGCCTCGAGCACCCGCACGTAGAGGTCCTCGTCCGGGAACACTCCGTGGAATGTCACCACATCGGGATCGGCGGCGATGATCTCCTCCACCGTGCCGGTGGCGATCACCCCGTTGGGTGCCAGACCGGCGATCTCACCGGCATCGCGACCCACCTTCTCCGGGGTGTAGCAGTGCAACCCGACGAGCGTCAGATCCGGATGCGCGGCAATGCGTTTGATCATCTCGGTGCCCACATTGCCGGTGGCTACCTGGAAGACGCGGATCATATGGTGTCTGCCTCTCGAACTCTTGCCAGGTCCGCGGCGGATCCGCCGAGACCGTCTGGATAGAACTGCATGGCCCACTTGCGAATTGCGGTGAACCCTTCGTACTCGGCGGTGGCCAGCGCAGGCGGATCCGAATAGCGCTGGTGCGACCAGATGTGGATGTCCTGGGTGAACTGCCGAATGACTTCGGCACCGAACTCGCGGGCCTTGTCCTCGGCCCGCTGGTCGTCACGACCCGGGGTCCGGCCGATGTAGACCATGAACCGGACGTCGGAGGTCCGGTCGTCGACCGGGGTGACCGCCGAGATGGTCCGGTTGTCGACCATCCCCCAACTCTTGGTGACGGCGATACCGAGCCCACCGTTGATCGCCTCGACGCCGCTGTTGACGTCCTCGATCCGCTGTCCGTCGTCGCCTTCGAAGGTGATGGTGAAGTCGACATAGGACACCGGCCCGGCGAAGTCGTGGCGGGTGAACACCGGCACGATGGGCGTCTGGTGCACATATTTGAAATGCGCGAAGTCCACCCCGTTTTCGAGCACGTACTGCGGATGTAGTTCCAGTTCCTGTCGGAAAAGGCGCTGCTGGGGGTAGTAGTCCTCGGCGGTGCGTGCACCGAAGTCGGCGAAGATGTCCGGAGCGTCGAAGAACGGTTCCCGGCCCTGCACGTCATGCCAGATGTAGACCGACGCGTTGCGCTCGACCACCGGATAGGTCCGTATCCGTCTGCCTCGGTTGGGCCGGTCCTGATACGGGATGCAGACGTTTCGACCCTCGTCGTTCCACTGCCAGCCATGGAAAGGGCATTGCAGTACGTCGCCTTTCACCTGCCCGCCGTAACCGAGGTGCGCGCCGAGGTGCTCGCAGTAGGCGTTCATCACCGTCAGCCGGCCGGACGCCGCGCGCCAGGTGATCATCTCCTGGCCGAAGTAGGTCATCCGGTGTACGTCACCGACACCGATCTCGTCCGACCAGGCCACCTGGAACCAGCCCGTCGGCTTCATCGACAGTGGTGGCTTTGCCATGGGCCAACAATCACAGAGGGTTCTATTAAAGTCAAGGGTCGCGTAGCATCCATCCGGTGACCGAAGCCGCCGAGCGCCGCACCAACCGGCGCGGGCAGGCCAGTCGCGAGAGCATGCTCGATGCGGCGTTGCAGGCCTTGGCATCCGGAGCACCCGGGTCGGTCTCGGGTAACCGGATCGCCAAAGATGCCGGCGCGACCTGGGGCACGGTCAAGTACCAGTTCGGCGATATCGACGGGCTGTGGGCCGCCGTTCTGCGCCGGACCGCCGAGCGCCGCGGCACGCTCCCGGCACATGCCGCACCGCACGGAACCCTGGCGCAGCGCGTCGCAGCCATCCTGGACATCCTCTATGCCGGACTGAGCTCGACCGACTCCCGGGCCATCGAGAACCTGCGGGCCGCGCTCCCCCGCGATCGAGCCGAGCTGGAACGCCACTATCCGCAGACCGCGTCCGAGCTGGCATCCTGGCAGAAGACCTGGATCACCGACTGCCAGAGCGCCTTCGCCGACCTGGACGTCGACCCCGCCCGTGTGCGCGAGGTCGCGCTGTTCATCCCGGGGGCGATGCGCGGCATCACCTCCGAACGCCAACTCGGCTCATACATCGATCTCGACGAGGCCCGTCACGGCCTGTCCAAGGCGATCGTCGCGTACCTCCAGGGATGAGGGGACTTCCGGCCCTACCGGCCGGCGCCGCGCCCGCACAGACTGGTGGCATGGCGACCACATCGCAGGCCCCACGCCGGGTGAAGATCTTCGAGGAGGCCGTGCACCTGGCGTGCCGGGCCCCGTCGTACCACAACAGCCAGCCGTGGCGCTGGGTGGTGACCTCCGACAGCGTGCAACTCTTCGTCGACACCGACCGACTGGTCGCCACCGATACCACCGGCAGGCAGGCGGTGATCAGTTGTGGCGCAGCGCTCGACCACTTCCGCGTCGCGGCGGCCGCGGCCGGATTACAAGCGCGTGTGCAACGCTATCCCGATCCCGAGGATCACCACCACCTGGCCACCATCACCTTCGCCGCGCTGACCGATATCACCGCCGGCCACCGGCGGCGTGCCGATGCCATCCTGCGCCGGCGCACCGACCGGCTGCCGATGGAAGCACCATCCGATTGGGCCTCCTTCGAACTGCTACTCGGTGAATCCGCTGATCCCGCCGTCACCTTGGACGTCATCGCACCGGCCGACCGGCCTGCCGTCGCGGACGCCTCCCAACTCACCGATGCGCTGCGTCTCTACGATTCGGCCTACCATCACGAGATCGACTGGTGGACATCCCCCTTCGAGGTCAATGACGGTATCCCGCACAGTGCTCTGGTGTCGGCGGCCGAGGCCGACCGGGTCGACGTCGGGCGGTCCTTCCCCGTCACCCAGAATCGCGAGCGCCGCCCCCACGTTGCCGAGGACACCGCCCAACTGGTGGTGATCTCGGCCACCGACGACACCCGGGCCGGCATATTGCGCTGCGGCGAGGCACTTTCCGCCCTGCTGCTCGATGCCACCGTCGCAGGGTTGGCATCGTGCACACTGAGCCACCTCACCGAGGTGCCGGTGAGCCGAGATATCGTCGGCGCCCTGGTCAACCGGCCGTTCCCACAGGTGGTCGTGCGCTTGGGACGAGTGCCCGAACTCGACGACGTGCCGCCTCCCACGCCCCGCCGCCCGCTGTCGGAGGTGTTGGCGCTCAAGCTCTGAATGCGGCGAGCATCGCGTGCAGTCGGCGGCCCACCGCGTCGAGCGGATCGGTGCTGCGCTCGGCCCGACACATGGCCACCGCACCCTCGACGGCGGCGACCACCAGCATCGCGGTGTCGGCGGCGTCCGCGTGGCGCGCACCGTCATCGCGCAGTGCGCCGGCCACCGCCGACGTCCAGTTGCTGAAGGCGAACACCGCCGCATCCCGCGGCGCGACATCGTCCTCGCCGACCTGCACCGCGACCGCCAGCACTGCACAACCGCACTGGAAGTCGCTGTCCACCAGAGCTTCCCGCCACAAATTCAGTAACCGATCGACGAGCGCGACCGCACCGCCCGCCGCCGCATCCTGCAACTGCGCCGTCATGCGCGCGTCCACCCAGCGGATCGCCTCGGCGGCCAACTGCGACTTTCCGCCCGGGAAATAGTGGTACGTCGATCCGAGCGGCGCCGCGGCGTGCCTGGCCAATTCCCGGACCGTCAACGCGCTGAAGCCGGCGCGCCCCAACATGTCGGCCGCGCCGGCCACCATGCGCTGCCGCGTGTCCCGGTCGGATTCCACCATGGATCCACCCCCTATAACGTTCGTCATAAAATATCACGAGCTGGGATTATGACGGGTGATATAGGAATCGGGCCGGTCGCCGCCCGAGGAATATGAGATGCGGACCACATCGCCGGGGCATTCCGTGTCAAGCGCCCGATATGCGGGTAGCCGACCGAATGAAGGCGCATCCGCGCCGCACGGTCGATCCCGACCGATGACAACACATCCACCAGGGGGCCCACGTCATGACCGACACCACCACTCTCATCGCCAACCTGCGGACCATGCTGGAACTGACCAGCACCGAGATCCAGATCGCGGAGTTCCGCACCAGCCAGGCCCGCACCGATGCGGTGCATCAGGAGCTGACGAAGAACGCCGAGAATGCCCGCACCCGCGCGGCGCTCATCGAGGCCACCATCCGCGAACTCGGCGGCACACCAACCATTTTCGGCCCGCTACTCGGGCGCGCCGCGGCTCTGGTCAAAGCGCTCACCGAGCAGGCCGAGCCGTTTTCCGAGGCCCTGCTGGGCGATCTCGCCCTGGAACATCTGCTCGTCGACCGTGCCCGCTATCTGAAGTCACTGGCCGTCGCGGCCGGCAACTCCCAGGTCCAGGACCTGGCCGACTCCCTGATCGAGGCACACAATGCCACCGTGGTCTGGCTGACCACCGTGTTGGCCGAGGACGCCCTCGGCGGCCCTGCGGCGCTGCGTCGCACCCCGGTGCAGGCCGCAGCCGGCGTCGCGGTCAAACTCGCCAACCTGCCGGGACAACTGGCGACCCGGGCGGTCGACCGCGTGCTGACCACGGTCCGGTCCACCCGCCCTGCCGTCGACGATGCACTCGCACGCGGCAGCCAGGCCGGCGAGATCGCCGCCAAGACCCTGTCGGCATCACGTGACGCCGCGCTCTCGGCGGCGGAGAAGGTGAGCCGACGCGAAGGCGCCGGCGAGGTGGCCGACGCCCTGCACAACCTGCGCGGTAAGACCGGCGTCCTCGACGCCGCGGAACTGCCCATCGCCGGCTACGACGAGCTGAACGTCAACGACGCCGTGGCGGCGGTCAAGGAACTGTCCGAGCCGGCCGACATCCGCGTCGTCATCGCCTACGAGGAGCTCCACAAGGATCGCCAGCGAGTGGTCTCCGCAGCTCAGACGCGGCTGAGCAGTATCGCCCAGGAGATCGTCGGCATCAGCTGATCGCTTCGGATTCCGGCGAATCCGTTGGCACCGACCGCACCCTACGGTACCGTAAGTTACGGTACCGTAGGTTTAGCGGTGTAAAGGGAACGGAGACCGCCATGGTGGATCAGAACGGCGTGCTGCACGAGCTGGAGCCGATCGTCGAACAGAACCTCGAGCGCCATCTCGACACGGTCAAACCCTGGGATCCGCACGACTACGTGCCGTGGAGCCGGGGGCGCGATTTCGCGTTTCTGGGCGGCCAGGACTGGGCACCCGAGGATTCCCCGCTGGACCCGGTCGCCAAGGCGGCACTGACGGTCAACCTGTTGACCGAGGACAATCTGCCCTCCTACCACCGCGAGATCGCCACCCGTTTCGGGCGCGATGGCGCGTGGGGCACCTGGGTCGGGCAATGGACCGCCGAGGAGGGCCGCCACAGCATCGCGCTACGCGACTACCTGGTGGTGACACGCGGTGTCGATCCCAGCAAGCTCGAGGCGCTGCGGATGGAACACACCGTCGCCGGATACGACTCGGGCGACAAGACCCCGCTGGCGGCGCTGGCATACGTGTCGTTCCAGGAGTTGGCCACCCGTGTGTCGCACCGAAACACCGGGCGCGCCTCGGGTTGTCCGATCGCCGACCAGTTGCTCGCCCGGATCGCGGCCGACGAGAACCTGCACATGGTCTTCTACCGCAACCTCATGTCCGCCGCGCTCGATATCGCACCGGATGCCGCCATGCGTGCCATCCGCGACGAGGTCATCGGCTTTGCGATGCCCGGTGCCGGAATGACGGACTTCCACGAGAACTCGATCCTCATCGCCAAAGCCGGCATCTACGACCTGCGCATCCATCATGACGAGGTGCTGCAGCCGGTGTTGCGCTTCTGGCGGATCTTCGACCGCGACGATTTCGGGCCCGCCGGCGAACAGGCCCGCATCGAATTGGCCCGGTTCCTCGATGCCGTGGACGAACGCGCTCGCTTCTACGAGGAGAAGGCGGCCCGCCGCGCGGTCGGCGCGCAGGCCTAACGACCCGGGCGCCGCAGTACGGCTGCGGCATCCGACACCGCGGCGCCGACGTTGCCGACCAGCTCGCTGTCCAGTTTCCAGCTCTGCCAGTACAACGGCACATCCAGGTGGACGTCGGCGATCCGGACGAAATCCGCGTTCACGAGTTGCTCGGGGTACATGCCCCACCCCAGTCCGGCGCGGACCGCCGCGCCGAAACCCTCCGCGGTCGGCACATAGTGCACGGGGCGCGTGATCGGCCGCCGGAAGGCCTTGCGGATCAGGTTGTCCTGCAGCGCATCATCTCGATTCCAGGCCAACGATGGCGCGGTCGACGCCGCGGCTGCGGTGAATCCGGCCGGCAGGTACTCGCGCACGTATCGCGGCGCGGCCACCGGCACATAGCGCATCACGCCGAGCGGCCGCACCCGGCAGCCCGGGACCGCGGTGCGTTCGGTGGTCACCGCACCCATCACCGCCCCCTCGCGGAGCAGCCTGGCCGAGTGGTCCTGATCCTCGATCCGGATATCGAACAGGACGCCGGGCAGCCGGCCGAATACGGCGTTGAACCAAGTGGCCATCGAATCGGCGTTGACCGCGATCGCGATGCGGGTACGTTCGGTCGATCCCCCCGCCGTTTCGGCCAGCGCCTCGGACTCGAGCATCTCGGTCTGCGCGGCCAGCCGCAACAACGGAATTCCGGCTCCGGTCGCCCGGCAGGGTTTCTCACGGATGACCAGTACCTGCCCGACCCGCTGCTCCAGAGCCTTGATCCGCTGACTGATGGCCGACGGTGTGACATGCAGTCGCTCGGCGGCCGCATCGAAGCTGCCCAACTCCACCACCGCCGCGAACGCGGTCAGCTGCTGACCGTCCAGCTTCATCCGTTCAGGCTAATCCAGCGGTGCGGCCGCGAGCCGGATACCGGGATACCCCGACCGTCTGGATAGCCCCCTAATAATTAGGGTAGTATCCAACTGCCGCCGCCGGAGCGCGGCGCCCTCGAGGACCTTGGCGATTCATGCCCTGGTCCTAATTTTGTTTCTACACAAGATGATTCGATGTTTCGACCGCGTTTCGTCGGTGAGGCGCCGGCAACATAGACGTATTCCATCCCTAACCAGTCGGCAATGGTGACCGCCTGTAATGGAATCAGCCGAACTCACCGGCATCCGGCATCGTCGCCGATCCACAGACACGTGAAACACGGAGACCCCCATGTCTTTTGATTCGTCCATCGCCGAGAACATCGCCACCTCACTGGCCGAGATCCCGCATCCGTCGCTACCGAAGGGATCCAATATCTACGGCGGCACCAAGATCTTCCCGGACTATCAGGCCGACGAGGGCGAGAGTTACTTCACCCTGGTGCACGGTATCGCCCACGAGTCCTCGGTGTCGTTCGTCGCGGTGCTGCAGGCCACCCGGGCGTTGCGCAAGGGCTTCGAATCGGCGCTGTACTTCTACGGCCCCGGTGCCATCAACTGCCTGGCCACCCGCGGATTCCCGAAGACGGGTGACTCCGGATTCCCCGGAGAACAGAACATCAACGACGCCCTGGGCACCTTCATCAAGGAGGGTGGCACCGTGTTCTGCTGCCGGTTCGGCCTGGGACTGCACGGTGGACGGGAAGAGGATCTCATCGAAGGCGTCATCCCCGCGCATCCCCTCGATGTGCAGGACGCGTTGATCTACTACGCCCGCAAGGGCGCGATCATCAACTCCACCTACATGGTCTAGGGACATCCACCATGACCACGCTGGCCGCCGTCTCGGCGAATTTCACCCGGGACCTGGAACAGAACTACGCGCTCATCGCCGCCCTGACCGCACAGGCCCGCGAGCAGGGTGTCGACTTCATGGTGCTGCCGGAGGCCGCCGTGGGCGGCTACCTGTCCTCGCTCGGCAATCACGGTGACACCGTGAAGACCACCCGACGCTCGTTGCCCCCGGCGATCAGGCTGGACGGTCCCGAGATCGCCCGGATCCAGCGGATCATCGGGGACCTGGTGATCGCGATCGGATTCTGCGAACTCGCCGAGGACGGCGAAACCCGTTACAACACCGCGGCCGTACTGGACGGCAACAGGATCTACGGCACCTACCGCAAGGTGCACCAACCCCTCGGGGAGGGGATGTCCTACTCGGCGGGGTCGGGCTACGGCGTCTTCGACACCCCGGTCGGCCGGGTCGGGCTGCAGATCTGCTACGACAAGGCCTTCCCCGAGGCGGCACGCATGATGGCACTCGACGGCGCCCAGATCATCGCCAGCCTGTCGGCATGGCCGGCGGCGCGCACGGCCACCGCGGAAAATCTGCAGGACGATCGCTGGACCTACCGATTCAACCTGTTCGACATGGCCCGGGCACTGGACAACCAGGTCTTCTGGATCGCTTCCAACCAGAGTGGGACCTTCGGTTCGCTGCGCTACGTGGGCAATGCCAAGGTGGTCGATCCCGGCGGGAACATCTTGGCGACAACACTTCTGGATAGCGGGATGGCGGTGGCCGAGGTCGACCTCGACACCACGTTCCGCACGATGCGGGCCGGCATGTTCCACCTGCGTGACCGCAGGCCCGATGTCTACGGCCCACTGACCGCCGACACGGACACCGCGAAATGGCAGGAACTCGCGCATGCCTGAAATGACCTTCGACGTCCGCTGGCCGGACGGCAGCATCCAACGCTGCTACTCGCCCAGCCTCGTCATTCATGACTACTTGCGCACCGGCGGGTGCTACACGGTCGGCGAGTTCGTCGACAGGTCCGGACGGGCCCTGGCCGAGGCCAGCGACCGAGTCCGGGCAAAGTTCGGCTTCGCGTGCACGTCGGCGGCCGAGACGGGTCACCGCATCGTCAGCGCCGCTTCGGATTTCCCCGACGATGCCGTCATCGAGATCACGGCCATGCACCCACCGATGGAGCCCAGATGACCGTCACTCACGTCCCCGTCGCCGTCATCGGGGCGGGACAGGCCGGACTCTCGGTCAGCTGGTATCTGGGCCGCGCCGGAATCGAACACCTCGTGCTGGAAGCCGGCACCCCGGTACACGCGTGGGCGGACACCCGGTGGGACAACTTCACCCTGGTCACCCCCAACTGGCACTGCCGGCTGCCCGGATATCGCTACGACGGTCCCGACCCGGACGGCTTCATGACCCGGGACGAGGTCATCACGTGGCTGGCCGGCTGGCTGGACACCTTCGACCCGCCGGTCCGCGCGCACACCCGGGTCACCCGGCTGTCCAACGGGCCCACCGGCGGATTCGAGCTGACGCTTGGATCCGCGACCGGCGAGGACACCATCACCTGCGAGCACGCCGTCATCGCCACCGGCGGGTATCCGCTCCCGGTGATCCCGCCCTACGCGGATTCGCTGCACGAGTCCGTCCTGCAGATCCACTCGGAGCAGTACCGCAACGCCGAACAGCTACCCGAGGGTGCGGTTCTGGTGGTCGGCACCGGGCAATCCGGCGCACAGATCGCCGAGGATCTGCATCTGGCCGGACGCCAGGTCCACCTCGCGGTCGGCAGCGCACCGCGAGTGGCCCGTGCATACCGCGGGCGTGACTGCATGACCTGGCTGTCCGATATGGGCCTCTACGACCGACCGGCCGCCCAGTACCCGGGCGGCAAGGCGGCCATCGAGAAGACCAACCACTACGTCACCGGGCGTGACGGGGGTCGCGATGTGGACCTCCGCCAGTTCGCCACCGAAGGTATGCGACTCTACGGCGCACTGGCCGACGGAGCCGGCACACTGTTGCGGTTCGATCCGACCCTCACCGCGGCCCTCGACAACGCCGATGCGGTGTACAACTCGATCTGCGCCGATATCGACCGCCACATCGACCAACAGGGAATCGACGCACCTCCGGCCAGCCGCTACGAACCGGTCTGGATTCCCGAATCCGAGCCCACCACGATGGATCTCGTCACCCAGAACGTCACGTCGATCATCTGGGCGATCGGGTACCGGCCCGACTACCGGTGGATCGAGGCCAGCGCCTTCGACGGCGGAGGACGCCCCATGCAGACCCGCGGTGTCACCAACGTGCCGGGGCTGAGTTTCATCGGGCTGCCCTGGATGCACACCTGGGGATCGGGCCGGTTCCTCGGCATCGACCGCGACGCCCAGCACATCGCCGCCACCATCATCAGCAACTACCACGAGTCCGTGCTGCGGCTCGCGGTCGGTCACTAGGCCGGCCAGACGCAGCGTCTGTCATCGACCGCAAGACCCGTCACCTAGGAGCTCCTCATGTCGGTTTCCACCCGAGTCGATCTGGCCCTGCTCGGTTTCCGCGGCCGGCCACCGGTCAGCCGGTCCGCCGGCGCCGGCCCGAGCGCCGACGGGCATCTCGTCATCGACGGCATCAACGCCGCGATACCCCGCAACGACGACAGTCCGTTCGTCTTCGACGGCACCCGGGTGCTGTTGGACGGCCAGGACACCGGGCTGGACGTCGAGGTCATCGAACGGCCCGCGTTCTATGATCTGCGCACCGCCGACGGTGTGCCGTACGAAAAGCTGGCTCGGCTGCACGGCCGAAATGTGCTTGCCACCACGGTGGTTCAGACCTGCATTCGCTATGCACCGGATCAGCGCTGCCGGTTCTGCACCATCGAGGAATCACTGCGCTCGGGTGCGACCACAGCCGTCAAGCGGCCCACCGATCTGGCCGAGGTCGCCGAGGCGGCGGTCCGGTTGGACGGGGTCACGCAGATGATCATGACCACCGGGACGTCGGCCGGAACCGACCGCGGCGCGCGTCATCTGGCGCGTTGTGTGCGGGCCGTCAAGGCCACCGTCCCCACCCTGCCCGTCCAAGTGCAATGCGAACCGCCGGCCGATCTCGCCGTCATCACCGAGTTGCGCGAGGCCGGTGCCGATGCCATCGGCATCCACATCGAGTCCCTCGATGACGAGGTCCGCCGACGCTGGATGCCCGGGAAGGCGACGGTGCCCATCCACCGGTACCACGAGGCCTGGCGGGAGGCGGTGCGGGTGTTCGGACGCAACCAGGTCTCGACGTACCTGCTGGTCGGTCTCGGTGAAGACGCCGACGCGCTCATCGCGGGCGCAGCCGAACTCATCGAGATGGGGGTCTACCCCTTCGTGGTCCCGTTCCGCCCGCAACCCGGTTCGCTGGCCGTCGACGTCGACAGGGCCACCGCCCCGGACGCCGCCGTCGTCGAGAAGGTATCCCGCGAGGTCGCTGCGCTGCTCTCGCTGGCCGGGATGACCGGAGCCGACCAGCGGGCCGGCTGTGCCGCCTGCGGGGCGTGCTCGGTGCTGCAGGGACTGGGTGCCTGATGATCCACTTCGACCGCAGCACCCAGACATTCCCCGCCGACCTGTCGATACTGGCCGGATCCCGTCCTAGCGCACCGTTTCTCATCCGGCGCGCCGAAGACGAAGACCAACTGAGCGGGTACCACCGGTTGCGCAGGGAGGCATTCGTCGACGAGCAGGGATTGTTCATCGGCAGTGACCACGACGACACCGACGACGACCCACGCACCGTGGTGCTGGTGGCCACCGATCCCGCGGGCACTGTGGTGGGCGGCGTACGGCTGGCCCCTGTGGGTTCGGTAGACCTGGGTTGGTGGACCGGCAGCCGGCTGGTCACCTCCGCCGACGCGCGAACGGCCGGAATCGGGCCGGCGCTCATCCGGGCCGCCTGCGCGTACGTGGAGTCCGCCGGGGTGCTGCGGTTCGAGGCCACCGTGCAGCGGCGGTACCGGGCCCGGTTCAGCGCGCTGGGTTGGGACAGCCTGGGCGAGACGGTCGTCGCCGGAGCGCCGCATGACTGGATGCGCTGGCCGCTCAACCCATTCGACCGGCTGGCGCGCGCCACGAAGTCCTTCCTCGGCGCCACCTTGGCACCGCTGCGGGCCGTTCGCGGCGGACTCGGCCCGGCCGGTTTCGCCGGTGACGACGGTGCACCGGTACCGGGCACCGATATGGTCGTCGCCTGCGATGCCATCATCGCCTCGATGGTGGAACGCGATCCGGAGTGGGCCGGATGGTGCTCGGTCCTGGTGAATATCAACGATCTGTCCGCGATGGGCGCCACCCCGACCGGCCTGCTGGACGCGGTCGGCGCGCCCACGCGCAGCATGCTGGACCGGGTGATTCGCGGTATCACCGCGGCATCGGTGGCCTGGCAGGTGCCCGTGCTCGGCGGGCACACCCAGCTCGGCGTGCCCGCCGCCTTGGCGGTGACGGCCCTGGGACGCACGACCGACCCCATCCCGGCGGGCGGAGCCACCACCGGCGACCGGATCCGG
>Ga0209066_10003726_pt1 | contig 17171 bp, 20 predicted proteins | sample All_14_2_FD_187198 | JGI IMG/M metagenome (GOLD analysis project Ga0209066, IMG submission 187198) | Freshwater microbial communities in response to fracking from Pennsylvania, USA - Allegheny Zone_MetaG_DW_15 (SPAdes) (version 2) ... | reverse complement strand
GCTGGTAGCGCCAGCTTTGGCAAGCGCTCCAAGAGCAGCCCCCGGCGTCAACCCCGCAAGGACTCCCAGATGCGCCTGCAGGCCGCCCAAGCCAAGCGCGATCGCCGCGCTCTGCGCAACCAGCAAATCAAGGCGCGTGGCGGCTACGGCCGCTGATTCCGACCTGTCACCCAGCAAGCCCCAACGCACGACCAGGAGCATCACATGGCGAGCAAGAACATCAGTTTTGAAACGATCCCGTCGAGCATTCGCAAGCCGGGCAAGTACTTGGAATTCAACACCAAGCTGGCAGTGCGCACGCTGCCCAGCAACAAGCAGCGCCTGGAGATCATCGGGCAGCGCATGAGCACCGGCACGGCCACGGTGGGCCTGCCGTTCAAGGTTTTTGACGATGAGACCGCCGCCCTGTGGTTTGGTCGTGGCTCTCAGTTGCATCTGATGGTGCGTGCTGCCATCGTGGCCAATCGCTTTGTGGAGATCACGGCCATTGGTGTGGATGACAACGGTGCAGGCACCGCTGCCACCAACACACACACGTTCACAGGCACGACGACGGGCGCAGGCTTGGTGACGGTGGGCTGTGGCAACCAGCGCATCGAGGTGGCCATTGATACGGGCAAGACCGCTGCCCAGGTGGCCACGGCCGTGCATGCCGAGCTGATCAAGCAGGTCAACTTGCCTGTGACCTACAGCGTTGCCGCTGGCGTGATCACGGCGACCAACAAGCACAAGGGCACGGTGGGCAACACCATCAAGATGGAGGCCACCACCACAGCGCCTGGCCTGGCTGTGGCCACCACACAGCCAGTCAACGGCTTGACGGATCCAGACCTGACGGCGACGCTGGCCAGCGCGTTCACGGCCACTGAAGAGATCCTGGTGGTGCCCTACGGCGCCCAGACCACGCTGACCGCTGTGCGCACCCACCTGAATGACCGCAGCTCGGCCATTGAACAGCGCGGTTGCGTGGCGGTGTATGCAAGCACGGGCACGCTGTCGGCCGCCACCACGCTGGCGGGCCAGATCAACAGCGGCCGCATGGTCAGCGCGTTGCTGCCAGGCAGTGCATCGCCCGGCTATGAGATCGCGGCCGCGATGGCCTCGGTGATCGCCTTTGAAGAAGATCCGGCCATGCCGCTGAACACGCTGGTGCTCACGGGCATCGCGCCACCGAATCAGGCCAGCCGGCTGGGTCGCACCGAACAGGAGGTGTGCCTGGCCAACGGTGTGACACCGCTGGAGGTGGGGCCTGGTGAGCAGGTGCAGATCGTTCGGGCCGTCACCACCTACACCCTCAATGCCGAAGGGGTGACCGACATCTCGCTGCTGGATCTGACCACGATTCGGACGCTGGACTATGTGCGCAAGGCAGTGCGTGAGCGCATGAGCCTGCGCTTCCCTCGCGGCAAGCTGTCCAGCCGCACTCCCAAGGCCGTGCGCAGCGAGATCCTGGATGTGCTCTTCAAGATCGAAGAGCTGGAAATCATCGAAGAGGTCGAAGCGAACAAGGATGGCTTGCTGGTCGAGCGTGATCTGCAAGACCCGAACCGCCTGGACGCTCGCATCCCCGCCGACGTGGTCAACGGTCTGCATGTGTTTGCTGGCCGCATTGATCTGCTGCTCTGAACCCGCCTGAAAACTGCATTTGAAAGGGCTACAAAATGGCTTTGGAACAATTTGTCGGCGCCATCACCCTGGAATGGGATGGGCGCGAGATCGACTGCGTGAGCCTGCAGGCGCGCGAGAGCACTGGCCGCAAGCTGGTCAAGACCATAACAAGACCGGCAACGCTGCGGGCTTTGTCAAGGGCGTGACCCAGTACGACATCACGGTGGTGGTGGTCATCCCTGCCGACGGCAAGGAGCCCAAGTGGGTCGACCTGGAAGGCGCCAAGCTGACCCAGGAGCCGATCGCCGGTGGCCAGCGCATCAGCTACCTGGACTGTTTCAGCACGGACGTGAGCGAGTCCTATGAGGTCGAGGGAGAAGCCCGTCGCACAATCCAGGTCCACGCCATCCGCAAGGTCGAGGAGTAATCCATGACCGGCATCACCATCTCGGGCACCCTGCCCATCGGCGTGACGGTTGACGGCGTGACGCATCGCGCCTTTGTGTTGCGTGGCGCCCTGGTCAGCGACAACATCGAGGCCACTGATGAGCTGGTGGCCCGGGGTGAGAACCCCGACCAGCTCCGCATTGCCACCGCGCTGATGTCCTATCAACTGGTGCAGTTGGGCACATTGATCACGCACGACGCTGCGCTGCAGACCAAGGTCAGTCCGCAGGTGACCACCGACCTGCTGCGGTCGATGCACATCGCTGACTGGAACCACCTGGACAAGGAAAGCGCCGCGCTTGAAAAAAAGTTGCTGGGCGTCGATCAGACGCCAACAGTAGCTGGTGGCTGCACGTCCTTGCCTGGTGCGGCCGAAACCGGATCGACCCCGACCACCTGAAGGGCCTGCACATGTCGGACCTGGCCTGGCTGATTGACCAGGTCACCCCTCCGGCCAGGACTGCACCAGCCGCCAGGCCAGCTCAGCCCCCAGCCCCCACCACCTTTGTGGCCACCCGCCGCAAGAGCCAGCAACCCAAGGCGCCTACATGACCGACATGAATCTCGCGATGGTCTTGTCCCTGAAGGACAAGATGGTCGGCCCGCTGCGCCAGGCAGTCGAGCAGGTCGAGCGCGAGTTTGTGGACCTGGAGCGCCAGGCCAAGAAAACTGGTACCGCCACGTCGGCTGTGGCCGATGGTGTGGCCAAGGTGGGCCGCACGGCAGGCAATGCCAAGGCGGTGGCCACCGAGCTGCGCAAAGTTGGGGACGAGGCCAGCCGTGCCAACCGCGAGCTGAAGAACATGGAGTCGACGGGCTCGCGCCTGCGCTCCATGATGTCGGGCGCTGCCAAGGGCGTGGCCGGTGTGATGGCGTTCAACCACGTGGTGGCTGACCCCGTTCGTAGAGCTGCTGACTACGACATGGAGTTGCGGCACTTGTCGAACACAGCCTATGCGGGCAAGCCAATGGAGCAGCGACGGGCGGGGCTGGGCAAACTCAACCAATCCATCACGGATTCCGTACGCGGTGCTGGGGGCAACAGAGAGGATGCGCTGAATGCCCTTAAAAAGATGATTGCCACAGGTGCAGTGGACTCACCCGACGCAGCCGCTGATTTGCTTCCGGTTGTCATGAAGTTTGCAACTGCGGGCAATGCCAGCGCAGTGGACTTGGTGGAAATTGTCAAGGGCGCCAAGTCCATGGGCATTTCTGGCAAAGACGGGATTACTCAATTGTTCGAACACTCGCTGGCAGCGGGCAAGGCTGGTGGCTTTGAGTTCAACGACATGAGTAAATTCCTCCCCTCGCAAATGGCTGCGGCCGCTTCGATTGGTATGACCGGCATGAAGGGCGTTGACAGCCTGCTGGGTGCCAACCAAGCGGCCTACATGGCCGCAGGGAACGCGGGCGAGGCAGGCAACAACATCTTGAACCTTTTGGGCAAGGTCACTTCGCCTGAGACCATCAACAACTTCAAGAAGCACGGTATCGACTTGACAGGTTCGCTGCTGAAGGCGCGTGGTGAGGGATACGACCCTCTCAACGCCTTCAACATGGCTGTCCAGAAGGTTGCGCAATCTGACCCAAGGTATGAGGCGCTGACAGTCGCTGCATCGAAAGCCACTGGAGCTGAGAAAGCTCAGATCCTGGCGTCGCAACGGCAACTGGTCGAGGGTGCCAGCATCGGCACCGTGATTCAAGACCGCCAAGCGCTCATGGGCTTACTCGGCATGCTGCAGAACGGTAAGTTGCTGAACGATGTGTCCAAAGCCACAGCTGAATCAAAAGGAGGTGGCGATTCTGACCTCGCCTTGATCAAAGAAGGCGCTGCATTTGCGTTTGATCAAGGCAACTTCGACAATCAGGAAGCGCAAACCAGGGCCATGAGCAAGGGCAATGGGGTTCTGGGTTGGGCTGCTGATGCGAAGAGCAGCCTGTATCGCAACATGCCTGACTTGGCAGCCACCTATGAGGGCTCCAAGGTCTTCTTTCAAGGCGTTGGAGGTGCTATCGCTGCCACAGGGCTTTGGAATTTGTTGGCCGGTGGCGGTAGCGGCACAGGCGCCGCATCGGTGGGCAGCTTTGCTTCCAAGATCGCATCCACCGCCACAGGCGCTGCGACGAGTGCAACCGGCCTCGCCTCAGGTGCCGTGATGATGGCCCCCGTACTGGCTTCCATCAACCCGAACAGAGACTTCGTCGGGGCTGTTGCTGATCCATCCGTGATCGGGTCAGCCGACTTCGCTTCTGCGCTATCGGACACCATTGCGCAAAGCAAAGCCGCTGCGGATGCTGCCAAGGCAGCAGCTGAAAGGCCATTGGAGATTAAGGTCATGCTGGATGGCCAGCAGCTGGAAGCCGCTGTGAACAAGCAGTCTGACATCAAGGCGAGGCGCGGCCAATGAGCTGGGACCAAACATTCCAGGAAGCCAGCTTTCGTGGCCACGTCTTTGAGGTGTTCACGGTCAGCAACCGCGAGGCCAAGGCTGTGGTCAGCCATGAGCGTCCGTACATGGACGGCTCCGAGCCTGAAGACCTGGGCTTGCGGGGTGAGCAGATCGACGTCCGGGCCCTGCTGCGTGGTGATGACTACGAGCTGCGCCTGGAGGGCTTGCGCCAGGCGCTGCGCGTGCGTGGTGCCGGTGAGCTGATCCACCCCATCCACGGGTCCGTCATGGTGGTCGCCCAGGAATGGGACCACGCCCACGAAGCCGACAGCCGCGACTCGGCCACGCTGTCCATCAAGTTCCTGGTGCACAGCCTGGCGCCAGCGCTGTTTGAGGCCCCGGCGCCGATCGTGGTGTCCGATCGCGTCGAGGCCGCGGGTGCCGAAGCTGTGGCCCAGTCGGGTGATTCGGTTGCCAACCAGGTGGAAGACCTGGCCGACACGCCCAACCCTCGCAGCCTGGGCGTGAGCGCCGCTTTCGACCAGGTCAAGACCCAACTGCGCAAACTGGTCGACCTGACCAGCGTGCGTGTGGTGCTGGCCGACATGGAGCCATTGCTCTACCCTCGCGCCGCCCTGGCTGACCTGCAGGCCATCGTGCAAGGCGCGTTTCAGGGCCTGCCATTCGGCGGTTTGAACGCTCTGTTTGACCGCTCGACCGTGTCCATGGCCGACGCCATGAGCGACTACGACCGCCTGACGCAGGGCCTGGACGCCAACCTGGTGGTGATCCCATCGAGCACCGACGAACGTGATGCACGCATCGCGGCCGCAATGACGGCTCATGCCCGCATCCTGGCCGCTGTGGCGGCCGCCCAAGCTGCTGGGATGATCCTGGCGGCTGAACTTGAGGAGCTGCAACTGGAAGTGGCCGACCTGCAGCGCCTGGTCACGTCCAGCCGCACAGCCATCCAGTCGGCCATGGACGCTGCACGCCTGGGCCTGGATGCCGAGCGCCGCGCCCTGGTGGTGGCCTCGCTGGCCACGATGGCTGAGCAGGTGCAAGAGGCAGGCCGCGCCGCCATCGAGCTGCGCCCACCCGTGGTGGCCAAGCCTGCCCCGGTGGGTGGCCATGCCCGCCTGCTGGCCCATCACCTGTACGGTGACCACACCCGTGCGCCGGAAATCGAACGCCTGAACAGCCTTGGCCGCAAGCTGCTGATCGACGCTGGGGAGGTGCTGCGTGTCTACGCTCGCTGACGTCAAAGACCCCGTGGAGATCGTCGTCGGCGGTCGCTCGCACAGCGGCTGGACGCGCTATTCCATCGACTCTGACCTGATCACCCCGGCCGATGCCTGGCAGGTGTCTGTCAGCCAGGCTGAGATCAACGTGCCTGCGGAGATCGTGCCAGGCGCCACAGTGCACGTGCGGGTGGGTGGTGAATCCGTGATGGTGGGTCAGTTGGATGACCGGCACCACCACATCGGCAAGAGCGCCCACACGCTGGAGCTGAGTGGGCGCGATGGTGCCGCCGCATTGCTGGACTCGAGTGCGCCCATCTTCAGCGGCCAGGACATGACGCTGGAGCAGATCGTGGCCAAGATGGTCCGGCCCTTCGGTGTGATCAAAATCCGCATCGATGCCGATCGCACCATGCTGCGCGAACGTGTCAGTGTGGAGCCCGGTGAGTCGGCCTGGGACGCCCTGCGCCGTGCCGCCGAGGCCAATGGCCTGTGGCCATGGTTTGAGCCCGATGGCACCCTGGTGGTGGGCGGGCCCGACTACAGCACACCCCCTGTGGCCTCGCTGATCATGAGGATCGATGGCCAGGGCAACAACATCGTCGACGCCGACGAGAAGCGGTCCATCGTTGATCGCTTCAGCCAGGTGACCGTGCTGGGCCAGGCTCATGCAGCCGGTGCCCACGAAGGCAGCAATGCCGTCAAGGCCGTGGTCAAGGACGACGGCGTGACTGTGCACCGCCCCAAGATCGTGGTCGACCACGAATGCGTGAACACCGACATGGCCCGCGCCAAGGCCCGCAAGATCATCGGCGACGGTCGACTCAAAGGCTACGAGCTGACCTTGATGGTGCGAGGCCACCGAGTCAGCGATAAGGGTGCGCTGTGGAGGCCTGGCCAGCGCGTGCATGTGATGGTCGAAAAGTTCGGCGTGGATGGCGTGTTCTTTGTCATGTCGCGCCGCTTCACTGGACTGCCTCAGATGACAGCGCTCAAGGTTGTTGAGGACGGCGCATGGGTGGTGGACGCCCGCCCACAAAAGGGCCGAAAGAAGCACAAGGGCAAGAAGGCTCCCGTTCAAGGAAAGATCATCGACGTGGGGGGTAGCCAATGAGCCCGGGCGCCGTCAAAAAGGCCATGCTGCAAGCCCTGGCCAGCGTGCGTGGTGCGTTCCGCGCCAAGCTGAGTTCAGTTTCCGGTGACCCCGTGCAACGCGCCGTTGTTGAGGGGCTGCAAGGTGAGCCGCTGGCTGGTCTGGAGTTGTTCCAGCAGTTCGGTTTGACATCGGCCCCACCGGCTGGCACTGCTGTGATCGTGGTGCCCCTGGGCGGCCGGACCAGCGCCAGCGTCATCGTGGCCACCGAGGCTGCTGCATACCGCCTGCAGCTTGGGGCTCAGGGCGAGATGGCCATCTACAACCAGTGGGGTGATTCGGTCTGGCTCAAACAAGGCGGAGAGATCGCCATCAAGGCATCGACCAAGGTTGAGATTGACACGCCGCTGGTGCACATCACCGGCGCCCTGAAGGTCGACCTGGACATCACGGACAACGCCACCACCAACGCCCGAACGGTCGCTGGCATGCGCACGGTTTTCAACGGCCACGTGCATCCAGAGAACAACTCAGGCAACACCAATGCACCAACCGCGCTGATGTGATGGACACCTACATTGACCCCACCACGGCCGCGTACAAGGCCACCAGCGATGGCCTGGCACGTGACCCTGCAGGTGGCCTGGCCAACGCCATCTATCTGCGCCTGATGACGCCGCTGGGTTCGTACTGGGCCGCCCCGTTGTTGGGCTCCCGTTTGCATGAGCTGCAGCGCGCCAAGGCAGTCAGCAATGTGGGCTTGCTCGCCAAGCAATACGCCCAACACGCGCTGGCCGAACTGGTGACTGATGGCCGGGCCCAGTCGATCGAGGTGGACATCGCTGTCAAGGTGATGGATGACGCATCCAAGTCTCTGGCCATGCAGATCACTGTCGTCGACGCAACAGGCCAGCGCCGCACTTTCACGCACGTTGTGCGCGTGGCTTAAAGAGGGTTTACATGCCGTTCCAAGTCCCCACGTTTTCAGAGATCCGCGACACCTACTTGCAGGGTGTGCGCAACCAGGAGCCCGACGCACCCACGGGCGTGGACAGCGACCACTTCGTGCGCGCCTGCGCCGTGGCGGCAGTGGTGGAGCGGGTCTATGCACATCAGATGTGGGTGTGGCGCCAGCAGTTCCCCGACCTGGCTGATGAGGACATCCTGGTCAAGACCGCCGCACAGCGCGGTGTGCCACGCAAGACGGCCAAGGTCGCAGAGGGTGTGGCACGATTCACAGGCCCAGATGGCACATTCATTCCCACCGGCACCCGTGTGGTCACGCTGCTGGCCAGCTACACCACGACGCAGGATGTGACCGTCGGCGGCACCGGCGTGGTCGACGTCGCTGTCCTGGCCGAGGCCGCTGGCCAGGCCGCCAATGTGTCGGTGTTGACCAATGCAAGCTTGAGCAGCTCGGTGCCTGGCATCAGTGTGGTCAAGATGGTCTCGGCCACCGGCGGCTCTGACGCTGAGAGCGCGGCCGCACTGCTGGATCGACTGTTGATCGTGCAAAGCCAGCCCGCCCAGGGCGGCAACGAAAACGACTACCAGGTGTGGGCGCTGGAGGTGCCTGGCGTGCGCCGCGCCAAGGTGTTTCCGCTGCGTCGTGGCATCGGCACAGTGGACGTTGTGCCAATGCCTGTCACGGGCCTGCCATCGGTGCAGTTGCTGGCTGATGTGCAGGCCTATATCGATGCCATTAGGCCCGTTGGCACGGGCCCATCAGGCTTTCTGGCGATGGCACCTACCGCCGTGCCCGTCAACATCACCGGCACGCTGACGCTGGCCTCGGGCTACACGTTGGGCCAGGTGCTGGTGGGCATCAACGCAGCCCTGCAGGTGATCTTCGATGGGCTGATGCCTGGTGATGTCGTTCGCGTCACCCGCATCGAGGCTGCGATCATCAATGTGCCTGGCGTCCTCGATGTCGTTCTCTCGGCGCCTGCAGCCAACGTGACGCCCACGGTCAACAGCTCGACGCTGCAGTTGGCCACACTGGGCGTCGTGGCCCTGGGGGTGTGACATGGACATCGTCGACACGCTGCTCCAAAGCCTGCCGCCTGTGGCCTATGACCGCCAGGCGCTCACGGTGGTGGGGGAGATGCAAACCATCGCAGCCTGCATCGCCGAAGCGGTGACCAGCGCCGAACAGATCCTGGTGGAACACGATCCGGCAACAACCCAGCTCTCTTTGCCCGACTGGGAGCGCGTTTACAGCCTGCCGGATCCCTGCTCCGGTTTGACTTCCAGCGTCGAGCGCCGCCGTGCGGATGTGATTACCAAGATCACGGCGCGGGGCAATTTGAGCGCCCCCCAGATGATTTCGGTCGCGGCTGACATGGGATACCCAGGCGCGACAGTCAGTCATTATTCACAAATGACCTGCACAGATCCTTGTGATTCCGGTTTGTTTGATGAGCAATGGTTATTCGTCTGGTCACTCAACGTGCCAGAAACTCTGGCAATCGAAACAATGACGTGCAAGAGTCCTTGTGATTCGCCCCTGCGACGCTGGGGCAACGAACCTATTTTTTGTGCAATCCAGCGATTTAAACCGGCTCACACGCTGGCGCTGGTCAATTTTGACTGAGGTAAATCACCATGCATCGTATTGACACCACCAATGCTGTTGCCGATTTGTTTGGCGTTGGTAAACCTGGCTTTGGGCCGGGCAACCCATCGACCAACACACCGGCAACTTACCTGGATGAAGATTGGTGCAACGCCATTCAGGAAGAACTGGCTACGGTCGTTGAGGCCAACGCAGCATTGAATAAATCGAACAGAGGCCAACTGCTCGCAGCGCTGCAAGCGCTGTTTTTGAGAACCTCGAACTTCACCGGCGCGAATCAATCACTCAGCTCCGCCTCTGGCTTCCAAAAGCTGCCTGGTGGGTTGATCGTGCAATGGGGTAGTGGTGTTGGCTCAAACGGTGCCGTCGTGACATTGCCCACCGCCTATCCAAACGCCAACCGCATGGTCGTTGGATCTGATGTGGCGGGATTTCAGGTTTTCGGCTGCACCTCCAGAAATTTGACTCAATTCACCATTCAAACGCCAGCAACCACCATTTCGTATTCTTATATTTCAATCGGATACTGACATGACGATTCATTACGCACCATCCAATGGCGGCTTTTATCATTCTGAAATCCATGGTGACGCGATCCCAGTTGGCGCGGTTGAAATCACCGAGGAGCTTTATCAAAGCCTTCTTGAAGGCCAAGCTGCCGGGAATACCATCGTCTTTGGTGTCGATGGCCTTCCTGCTCTGCAGGCGTTGCCCACGCAGGAAATGCAAATTCTGACGACGGTTGTGCAGGAGTACATTGACGTCCCTGCTAAAGAGTGGGGATACGACGACGCAAAATCAGCGGTCACGTATGTGGGTGATCCATTCATGCAGTTTCATCTGGAGGGAACAGCGATTCAGGCATTCAGGTCCACCTGCTGGCAAATCTCGCAGCAGATCAGGGCGGATGTGATCGCGGCGCTGCGCCCGATCCCGAGCGTCGAGCAGCTGCTCTCCGAACTCCCTGCACCACCCGCTCGGCCGTGAAGCTGGCACACGACGACGCGAAACCTGAAAGCGAGAACGACTTTCACCTTTCGCGTCGGCAAACTTTCAACTTTCGCGGCGGCTTACACTTACAAAAAGGTGGACCAGAAGGTTGGTAAGCATAGGAAAACGGACCGAGTAGACCCGTTTTTACTAGATCTCTGGCGGAAGCGGTGAGATTCGAACTCACGGTAGAGTTACCCCTACGCTAGTTTTCAAGACTAGAGCCTTAAACCGCTCGGCCACGCTTCCTTGGGGCCAGATTGTAGGCTAGAGCGCGCCCGGCTTTTGCGCCTGGGTGCACGGAATCTGGATGACTTCGCGCCCTTGTGGCGTCAAGCGCACCGCCGTGAGGTGCCCGCCCCACACACAGCCGGTGTCCAGCGACAGCAGGTCATCGCGGTTGATCAGGCCCAGGGTGGACCAATGGCCAAAGGCCACCGGCACGCCCTCGGTCTTGCGCCCGGGCACCTCAAACCAAGGCATGAAGCCCTCTGGCGCACCGCCCGCCCCTTCTTTGGCATCAAATTCCATGGTGCCATCCAGCGCGCAAAACCGCAGCCGCGTCAGGCTGTTGATCACGCAGCGCCAGCGGTCGGCGCCCCGCAGGGCATCGTCCCAGCGGGCCGGTGCGTTGCCATACATCTGCGGCAAAAAATTGGCCAGGTCCGGACCGCGCAGCAGGGCTTCGACCTCGGCCGCCAAGTGCAGGGTCTGGGCCGCATCCCACTGAGGCAACACGCCAGCGTGCACCATCAACCAGCCATGGGCCTGCACCGCCAGGCGGCGTTGCGACAACCAGGTCAGCCAGTCGTCACGGTCGGGCGCCTCCAGGATGGCCGACAAGGTGTCGCTGCGGTGGGGCTTTCGCACCCCGTGGGCGACTGCCAACAAATGCAGGTCGTGGTTGCCCAGCAAGCAGGTGGCTGAGGCCTCCAGGGCCTTCAGCCGCTTGAGAACCCCCAGCGAGTCAGGCCCTCGGTTGACCAGGTCCCCCAGGACATACAGGTGGTCTCGGGAGGGCGAAAACGCCACCTCGTCCAGGAGTCGGGCCAGCGGGTCGCCGCAGCCTTGCAAATCGCCAAGCAGATAGATCATGGAGCGATTCTCGGTGATTCTGCTAAATTGCCGACATCTTGACAGTTGGCCCGGCGATTGCTGGTGCCTCACATGGACCTCGCGTTACTGATTTTTCTGATCGTTCTCAATGGCTTGTTTGCCATGTCCGAGATGGCCTTGGCCTCCAGCCGCAAGGCCCGCCTGCAAGTGATGGCCGAAACCGGTGACGACGGTGCCCGCGTGGCCATGGACCTGCAGGATGACCCCACCAAGTACCTCTCGACCGTCCAGATCGGCATCACGTCCATCGGGGTCCTGAACGGTATCGTCGGTGAAGCGGCGTTTTCTGCGCCCCTGGCCCAACTGCTCCAGTCCTATTTTGTGATCCCCGATGGGGCTGCGTCGATCACCTCCACGGCCATCGTGGTGGTGTTGATCACCTTCATGACCATCATCTTTGGCGAGTTGGTGCCCAAGCGCGTGGGCCAGATGTACCCCGAGTCGGTGGCCCGCCTGGTGGCCGTGCCCATGCGCTGGCTGTCGCAACTGACCAAGCCCTTCGTCAAGCTGTTGACCTTCTGCACCGAGGCCACGCTCAAGCTGCTGGGCATCAAGGACAACGGCATCCGCAGCGTGACGGAAGCCGAAATTGCCGCCAGCCTGGAAGAAGGCCTGGATGCCGGTGTGATCGAGGCGCATGAGCACCAAATGGTCCGCAACGTGTTCCGCCTGGACGACCGCCAGATTGGCTCCATGATGATCCCGCGCAGCGACATGGCCTGGCTGAACCTGGAGGCTCCCCTGGCTGACAACCTGGCCATCATCAAGGAGCATGGGCACTCGCGCTACCCGGTGTGTCGTGGCGGCCTGGACGATGTGGTCGGGGTGATCACGGCCCAGGAGCTGCTGCAGCAGTTTGCCTCCACCCAGACCGCCGATGTCGAAAAGGGCATGATGCCCGCCGTGTTTGTGCCCGAGACCCTCTCGGGCATGGAGCTGCTGGAGCACTTCAGGGCGCTGAGCTCGCAAATGGTGTTTGTGGTGGACGAGTACGGCGAGGTGCAGGGCGTGATCACCCTGCGCGACGTGCTGGAAGCCATCACCGGCGAGTTCACGACCGATGAACCCGAAGACGCGTGGGCCGTGCAACGTGAAGATGGCTCCTGGCTGGTCGACGGCCTGATCCCGGTGCCCGAGCTCAAGGACCGGCTGGAGCTCAAAGCCCTGCCGGACGAGGACCGTGGCCGCTACAACACCCTGGCCGGGATGGTCATGATGTTGTTGGGACGCTTGCCTCAGACCACCGACCGGGTCGAGTGGGACGGCTGGCGCTTTGAAGTTGTCGACATGGATGGCAAACGCATCGACAAGGTGCTGGCCTCGCACGACTCGTCGCGCCGGGAAGCCTGAGCACGCCCTCAAGGGGTGTAGAACACCTGGCAGGCCTGCCCTGGTGCCCACAGGGCGCGCCGGATGGGCAGGGCCAGCGATTGCTGCGTTTCATCAAAGCCAGGCGGCAGCAGGGCCTGCAACAAGGTCGATTCCTTGTCGCGCCCTTGCAGGTGCACCAGCAGGCAGCGGGCTGACAGCAAGGCCGCAGGCGTGAGGCTGACCCGCGGCTCCACCACATTGGGCGGCGGCGGGGCTGCCACCGCCATGCAGCGCTGAGCGCCGTCGGGCAAGGCTTGATGCGGGAACCAGGAGGCCGTGTGGCCGTCGCTGCCCATGCCCAGCACCACCACATCGGCAGGCCATGAGGGGCCCTGGGCCAGTGAAGCTTCCAGCAAATTGAGCCCCTCGGCCGGGGTGACGGCGCCATTGAACAGCGGCCACCAGCGTGCCTGCGCTGCTTGGCCCTGCAGCAGGTGCTGTTGGAGCAGGCCTTCGTTGCTGGCGGGGTGATCGGGCGGCACCCAGCGTTCATCGGCCAGGGTGATGTCCACCCGGCGCCAGTCCAGCGGGGCCTCCCGCAGCGCCTGCCACATGGCCACCGGCGTGCGCCCACCCGAGACCACCAGGGTGGCCCGGGGCCGCTGCGCCAGCGCCTGTTGCAACTGATCGGCCACCAAGGCGGCCACCTCGCGGGCTTGCTCGGTGGCATCAGCGCCACGGTGCAGCACCGGGCCTGCCGTTGCAGCAGGTTCAGAAGAGGGAGATGGGGGCCTTGTCACCATGGGCTCAGTTTAAGGAGGTTATCCTGTGCATGACCCATGCGAAGGTGAACTTTGTGACCCTGAACTCCCGCCTGACCGACGTCACTGAGCGCATCCGTGCGCGCAGTGCCACATCCCGCCAGCATTACTTGGACCTGCTGGCGCAGCAGGCCCGTGCCCATGCCAGCAACGTGCAACGCGCCGCGCTGGGCTGCACCAACCTGGCCCACGGCTATGCGGCATCGCCCGCGCAGGACAAGATCTGGCTGCGCGAGCAGCGCGCGCCCAACATCGGCATCGTCTCCAGCTACAACGACATGTTGTCGGCCCACCAGCCGCTGGCAGAGTACCCCGCCTGGATCAAGCAAGCCGCTCGTGAGGCGGGGGGCACGGCGCAATTTGCAGGCGGCGTGCCGGCCATGTGTGATGGCGTGACCCAGGGCCAGGCGGGCATGGAGCTGTCGCTGTTTTCGCGCGACGTGATCGCCATGAGCACCGCCATTGCCCTGTCGCACCAGATGTTCGATGCCACGCTGTGCCTGGGCGTGTGCGACAAGATTGTGCCGGGCCTCTTGATCGGGGCGCTGAGCTTTGGTCACCTGCCCACCATCTTTGTGCCCGCTGGGCCCATGAGCACCGGCCTGAGCAACGACGCCAAGGCCAAGGTGCGCCAGCGCCATGCCGCGGGCGAGATCGATGCCGCCGCGCTGCTGGCCGCCGAGGAGCAGTCGTACCACGGCGCGGGCACCTGCACCTTTTATGGCACGGCCAACAGCAACCAGATGCTGATGGAGATCATGGGGCTGCACCTGCCGGGCACGGCCTTTGTGTCACCGGGCACGCCCTTGCGCGAAGCGCTCACACGGGCCAGCGCCCGGCGTGTCCTGCAAATCTCGGCCCAGGGCGACGAGTACACCCCGGTGGGCCGGGTGGTTGATGAGCGCAGCGTGGTCAATGGCATTGTGGGCTTGTTGGCCACCGGGGGGTCCACCAACCACACGCTGCACCTGGTGGCCATGGCGCGCGCCGCGGGCGTGATCATCACGTGGGACGACTTTGACGCGCTGTCCGAGGTGGTGCCCCTGCTGGCCCGCGTCTACCCCAACGGCAGTGCCGATGTGAACCAGTTCCATGCGGCTGGTGGCATCGGCTTTGTGATCCGCGAGTTGCTGCAAGCCGGTCTGTTGCACCCGGACGTGAGCACGGTGGCGGGCCGCGTCAACGGGGCCTCCGGCCTGTGGGCCTACACGCACCGCCCTGCCCTGGTCGATGGGCAGTTGCTGTGGGAATCGATCCCGCAGGCCAGCGGTGACGACGCCATCGTGCGCACGCACGCTCAGCCCTTCTCGGCCGATGGGGGGCTGCGCGCCCTGGATGGCCCGCTGGGCCGTGCCGTGATCAAGGTGTCATCGGTCAAGCCCGAGCACCGCGTGATCGAGGCACCCGCGGTGGTCTTTGACAGCCAGGAAGAGTTGATCGCGGCCTACAAGCGCGGTGAGCTGAACCATGACCTGATCGCCGTGATTCGCTTCCAGGGGCCGGCGGCCAACGGCATGCCCGAACTGCACAGCCTGACCCCCACCCTGGCCAACCTGCAGGACCAGGGCTTTCAGGTGGCGCTGGTCACCGATGGGCGCATGTCGGGGGCCTCGGGCAAGGTGCCTGCGGCCATCCACGTGACACCAGAGGCCGCCAAAGGGGGCCCGCTGGCGCGGGTGCGACGTGGGGACCTGATCCGCCTGGACGCCAACCAGGGCCTGTTGCAGGTGCTGGTCGATGACGCCACCTGGCGGGCTCGCACCCCCGATGTCATCGACCTGACGGCCCACCACCGCGGCACGGGTCGCGAACTGTTTTCCAACTTCCGCCATGCCGTGACCAGCGCCGAAGAAGGCGCCATGAGCTTTGGCACCATCCCCCTCACACCATGAACGACCGCACCGCCCTGATCCGAGAAGCCCTGAGCCTGAGCCCGGTGATCCCGGTGCTGGTGATCGACCGCACCGAAGATGCCGTGCCGCTGGCCCGCGCCCTGGTCAAGGGGGGGCTGCAGGTGCTGGAGATCACCCTGCGCACGCCCAATGCGCTGGAGGTGATCCAGGTGCTGGCGCAGCAGGTGCCCGAGGCCGTGATCGCGGCAGGCACCATCACCACGCCTTCGCAATGGGCCTCGGCCTACCGGGCGGGGGCGCGCTTTGGGGTCTCGCCAGGTTTGACGCCCGCCCTGATCGAGGCGGCCGAACACATGGGCATGCCCCTGCTGCCCGGCGTGGCCACGGCCACCGAACTGATGACGGCCCTGAGCGCAGGGTTTGAGTGCTTCAAGTTTTTCCCGGCGCAGCAAGCCGGCGGGGTGGGCATGCTCAAGGCCTTTGGCGGGCCGTTTCCGGATGCGCTGTTCTGCCCCACGGGCGGGATCACGCCAGAGACGGCCCCCGACTACCTGGCGCTGCCCAATGTGGCCTGCGTCGGAGGCTCATGGCTGGCGCCCAAGGCGGCCGTGCAGGCGGGTGACTGGGGCGCGATCGAAGCGCTGGCCCGGCAAGCTTGCGCGCTGTCACGCCCTCGCTGACATCCCCACTCACTGACACCCACCCACCGCCTCAGCGGCGGGAAGCGGGTCGGCTCAACGCGCCGAAGGCAAGCTTGAGCACCAGCTCTACCTGGCGAGCCATGTCCGCGGCATCGTCGGCCGTGCTGATCAACTGCACGGCCTCGATCAACTGGGCCAACAGCATGCGCGTCAACACCTCGGTGCTGACCTCTTTTTTCAGGCGCGGTGGTGTGTGCTGCTCGACCATGGCCGTCATCAGGCCCAGGGCGTAACGCATGTCGATCTCGCGACATTGAGCCGCCCCCAGCACCACGGGCCCCTCTACGAACAAGACACGGCGATACCCCTCGCGCGTGGCCAGGGTCAGGAAGGCCCGGATGGGCTCGTGCACCCCGCCACTTTGCGTGCGCGGGTCCTGAGTCAGGTCATGGATCAAGGTCTGCGACAAGTGTTCGTAGGCCGCCGCAAACAAGGCCTTCTTGTCCTTGAAGTGGTGATAGACCGCGCCTTTGGTGGTGCCCACATCGGCAGCGATGTCGTCCAGGCTGGTGCCCGCGTGACCGTGCGTCGAGAAACGGCGCACCGCCGCCTCGACCAGGGCCGCGCGGGTGGCCTCTGCATGCTGATCCCTCAGGCGTTTGACGCTGTGTCGTTCATTTGACATACTTGCGGTATCTTAAATTCTTTTGGTATGCCAATCGGGGTCGCGCAAATCGAACCTGGGGCGTCGGTGGAGACCGTGATGACGATGTGGGTGGACCATGTGGTGGTGGGTGGTGGGTCAGCCGGGTGTGTGCTGGCCAAACGCCTGAGCGAAGATCCAACTGTGCAAGTGTGCCTGCTGGAGGCCGGCCCGGATGACTGGCACCCCTCGATTCACATCCCGCTGGGCATGCTGTGGCTGATGCGCAGCCGGCGACTGAACTGGCAATTCAACACCCATCCCGAGCCCGCCCTGGCTCAACGGCGGCTTTACTGGCCACGCGGGCGCATGCTGGGCGGCTCCAGCGGCATGAATGCCATGTGCTACACCCGGGGGCACGCCAGCGACTACGACCACTGGG
>Ga0209066_10003725_pt1 | contig 17172 bp, 17 predicted proteins | sample All_14_2_FD_187198 | JGI IMG/M metagenome (GOLD analysis project Ga0209066, IMG submission 187198) | Freshwater microbial communities in response to fracking from Pennsylvania, USA - Allegheny Zone_MetaG_DW_15 (SPAdes) (version 2) ... | reverse complement strand
CGAGGAACTGCGGTCATAGGGCTTTCGCGACCAGGTTGGCGCCGCACCACCGACCGCTTTCCCTTTACCTGGACTGGCGGTACCGACCCTGAGCGGACAGTCGGCCACGACTGCAGAGCAGTCCGTCAGTGCCCAAGGGCCAGCGCATCCAGCGGGCTGGCCGTGCCACCTGCCGCTACCTTGAGCACATGCGTATAGATCATGGTGGTGGACACGTCCGAATGTCCCAGCAGTTCCTGCACTGTGCGAATGTCGGTGACCGCCTGCAGTAGGTGCGTGGCGAAGGAGTGGCGCAGGGTGTGGACGAACGCCGGCTTGACGATACCGGACTGAGCCACCGCCTTCTTCAGTTCCCGGTTGAGCCGTTCCTCGTACCGGTGGTGGCGGCGCTCAACGCCCGTCTGCGGATCGACCGACAGTTTGTGCGACGGGAACACCCAGAACCATGCCCAGCTTTCGCCCGCCCGCGGGTATTTGCGCTCCAGCGCGTGAGGCAGGAATACACCGCTGTGGCCTCCAGCCCGATCCTGACCCCATACTGCTCGCGTATGCGCCAGCTACGCCTGCGGGCTGGGCGCCAATGCCTTGGACAACATCACCACCCGGTCCTTGTCACCCTTGCCGCTTCGAACCACGATGGCGTGCCGGTCAAAGTCCACGTCCTTGATACGCAGTCCCAGTGCCTCGCACAGGCGCAGCCCGCTGCCGTAGAGCAAGGCTGCCATCAGAGCTTCGGTGCGGGTCATGAGACTTAGCACCGACTGCACATCCTGAACCGTCAACACCACCGGAATGCGCTTGCGCTCCGGTGGCCTGCCGATCTGTTGCATCCAGGGCAGCTCCATACCCAATACCTGCCGATACAGGAAAAGCAACGCAATGAGCGCCTGCCGGTGGGTGGCGGGCGCCACCTGCTTTTCGACGGCGAGCATGGTCCGATATCCTTCGACTTCGGCCTGCTCCACCTCGCCTGGAGGCCGGAAACTGACACCGCTGCAGGCGACCCACAACACAAATCCCTTGGCCCAGTAGACGTAAACCTTCTCCGTCCGTAGGCCGTGGCGGGGGTGGCTCACTGAGCCATGAGCCAACGAGTCAATCGATGGAGGCGACCATGCTCGGCACACCAGCGAGAAAGGCGGCGACATGCATGGTGATTACCCGTTGTACCGGCAGCGTCGTTTTGTCGTTGTAGATGTGTCGCCGGATCGCCAGGTGCGAGATATTGCCGTGTAGTACCCAGCCCATCTCACGGCGCAACTCTGGGGAGTCGGGCAATGTCATGCCTGCCTCAAACGCTGCCTCTTCAACAATGCTGTCCAGCAGGTCACGAATGATGTCGGCAATGTAGGTGGGCGCCATTTCCACCTCGGCAAGCGATGCGTAGAGAAACAGCCGCAGCCAGCCACGCGTGAGGATGGTGTCGTAGTACTCGCCATAAAACTGGCGCAGCCGCTGTTCGAGCGGCACGCTGCGATCACGCAATTGCACGAACCAGATGGCCTTGAAAGGGCCAGCGATGTCGGATTCGTACACCGCATTGATGAGTGCGGCCTTGTTGGGAAACGCGCTGTAGAGCAACCGCTGTGACACACCGCACGCATCCGCGAGTGCGCGGGTCTGTGCCGTCAGCCCATATTCAGAGAAAAACTCAAATGCCTTGCCCAGGATCTGAGCGCGGCGGTCTGCTGCGGACATGCGCGTGGTCGAGCGACGCTGACCCGTGCGCGGCTTGTTGTCCTTGGTTTTGGTCGCAGTATCTTGCCGTTTGGCGGCCAGCAGGTCGGATTTTGCTTGCATGAACTTGCTCGGATGCACCGTTTGAAATGGGTAGACACATGTCCACTTTAACGTAAAAATCTATATCGTCAATCGACGATAAATGATGTGAAAATATCGGCATAAAGCGAACCACTCACGCAAAGGAGCTCCTGTGATTTTTGAAATGCGAACCTACCAAGTGCAGCCTGGAAAGGCCGGTGAATTTCTCCAGATGTACCAAGCCAGCGGGCTGCCCATCATCTCGCGCTACGCGCGCCTGATCGGCTGTTGGACCAAGGAGACGGGCGTTTTGAACTCGACGGTGTTCATCTGGGCCTACGACGACCTGGGTCATCGAACCAGCCAGCGTGCGCTGCTCGCGCAAGACGCCGAATGGAGCGCCTTCGTGCCCCGCATGCTTCCCTACCTGGTGCACCAGGAAAGCGTTTTCCTGAATCCAGTGGCTTTTTCGCCGCTGACCTGAACGTCTGGTCCGTCCATGCCAGTCAGTGCTTTTGACCTGTTCAAGATCGGTATCGGGCCTTCGAGTTCGCACACCGTGGGTCCCATGCGGATTGCCCTCGAGTTTGTCCGCCAGCTCGAGCGTGAACGAACCCTGGCGGCGACGGCCGCTGTGGAGGTTCACCTGTATGGCTCGCTGGCCCTGACCGGCCGCGGGCACGCCACCGACCGTGCCGTCATGCTGGGATTGATGGGACACGAACCCGAACGCGTCAATATCGAGCTGATCGATACGTGGCTGCAGGCGGCAGGCATGGTGGGTCGCCTGACATTGATGGGTCACCATGCGGTGGCTTTCAATGCCTGTCAACACATCCACTTTCACAAGGATCGGACGCTGCAGGCGCACCCCAACGGCATGCGATTGGTCGCCCTGGACGCCGCGGGCGCCGTGCTGGCTGATGAAACGCGGTTTTCCATCGGTGGCGGATTCACGGTCAGCGAAGAAACACTGCGGGCCGGCCCGTCGGCCACCGGCCCAGCCTGGCCCCATCCCTACCGATCAGCCGCCGAATTGTTGGCCATGTGTCACGAACACAGTTGCACCATTGCACAGCTGGCAATGGGCAACGAACTCGCGTTGCGAGAAGAAAGCGACGTTTTCGCCCAGCTCGACCACATCCGCGATGCCATGGTGGCCTGCATGGATCGCGGCCTGACCGCCCAAGGCGTGTTGCCGGGCGGACTGGGCGTGCGTCGCCGTGCCAGGGGCATGCACGAGGCCTTGATGCAGAGGGCGGGCGTTGCCGGTCCGCTGCGGGAGCTCGACTGGGTGAATGCTTTTGCGGTGGCCGTGAACGAGGAAAACGCGGCGGGTGCGCGGGTGGTGACCGCACCCACCAACGGCGCTGCGGGCATCGTGCCGGCCGTGTTGCGGTACTTCGAAAGCTTCTGTGCCGGCGCAGTGCCGCACCACAGCCGCGACTTCCTGCTCACCGCCGCCGCCATTGGTTCGCTCTACAAAGAAAACGCCTCCATCTCGGGCGCTGAAGTTGGCTGCCAGGGCGAGGTGGGTGTTGCCTCCTCGATGGCGGCAGCGGGGCTGGCGGCGGTGTTGGGGGGCAGCAACGAACAGATCGAGAACGCTGCCGAGATCGCGATGGAGCACAACCTCGGGCTCACGTGTGACCCTGTGGGTGGCCTGGTGCAAGTCCCGTGCATTGAGCGCAATGCCATGGGGGCTGTCAAGGCCATCAATGCGGCACACCTGGCGCTTGCGGGGGATGGGCAGCACCTGGTGTCTCTCGACAAAGTGATCCAGACCATGAAGCAGACCGGTGCCGACATGCACGCCAAATACAAGGAAACCTCGCTCGGTGGATTGGCTGTGAATGTCGTCGCCTGCTGACTTGAAGGTCAAAAATAGTGGTTATCGTCACTTGACGATAAAGAGACTTCTCGGAATAATGAATTCACGGTCGGACAGGTGGCAGTGGGTCGCCAGTCTGTGTACCTGGTGGTGCGGCGGCGTTGGTGCGGGCCGCGGTTTTCCTTCAAGGAGCGTGTCCCAATGAGCAATATCTGGAACGGCGATGCCTCGCGTCGTGACTTCCTCAAGTTGGCGGCTGCAGCCGGTGCCGCAGGAACCGGCGCCCTGTCGCTGGATGCTGCCGCGCAAGCGGGCCAGCCGATCAACTTCTACACCTGGTCAGCCGCCGTTGATCTGGTCAAGAGTCACCTGACGGCGTTCGAGTCCAGTACAGGCCTCAAGGTCAACTACAACAATGCGCCCTGGGCGCAGTACCGCGACACCATGGTCACCAAGTTCGTCGGCAAGGCACCACTCGACGTGATGTGGGTGTCCGACAGCTGGCTGCCCGAGTGGGCCGAAGCCGGGTGGATCGCCCCCATTGACGGCTTTCCCTCGCTGATGAAGTACAACGCGGACGCCGATACCTTCTGCAACGAGTCGATGCGCTACAAGGGCAAGCAGTACGGTCTGACCTACTACACCGACTACATGGCCTTCTTCTACGACGAAGAGATGCTCAAAAAGGCCGGGATCAAGGCGCCGCCCACTACATGGGACGAACTGCTGCAGCAGTCGCTCAAGATCAAAGGCGCCGGGCTGTCCGAGTATCCGATGATGCTGTCCATGGCACGGGAGAGCTGGCTGATCGAGTTCCTGAGCGCGATGGTCTTCTCCAATGGCGGCCGTTTTACCGATGCCGACGGCGCTGCCGTGATGGCGGACCCCAAGCGCGGTGCCCATCAGGCGATGCAGTGGGTGGTTGACGCGGTCAACAAACACAAGATCATCTCGCCCGCCTGTGTGGAAACCGGTGAGCTCAATGGCCTGAAGGCCTTTGGTGCCGGCAACCACGCGTTTGCGTTGCTCAGCCGCTACCGCGTGCGCACGCTCAACGACCCCAAGCAGTCGGCGATTGCGGGTCGCGTCAAGCAGGCGCTCATGCCCATGGGCCCGGGCGGGTCGCACGCCACGGTGGGCTGGATGCGTTTTCACGGCATGAGCACCCAGGCCGCTGCCGACAAGACGCGCGCTGCCAATGCCGCGAAGCTCATCGAATGGTTCGGCGGCAAGGCCGGCAGCCAGTACCAGTTCCAGAAGATGCTGTTCAGCGATCTCGGCTCGGGCTTTGGCGTCAAGGAGCTGTTCCGGGACCCGGAAGTGCAGGCCAACTACAAGAAGTACTCCGACATCGCCATGTACGAAGCGCAGCAGAAGCTGGCGCGCAAAAAGGACGTGATCGCACCCTGGTTCGGTGAGTGGGACGAGGTGAACGGCACGGCCTGGCAAACGGCCGTGGTGGGCAAGTCTTCCGTGGCCGCGGCGCTGAAGAAGTCGTCCGAGGCCTGGAACGACCTGCGCAAGTCCTGATGACGTGGTGCCCGGAGGCCGCAGACCCTGCGGCCTCCGGGCCTGTGCGAAAGACCCTCCAGATGCAAGACATTAAGCGGCCCCAGCGGCGCTGGTTTGTACGGCCCAGCAGCGCCTACGACCAGCGCAGCGCCATGCTGTTCCTCGCCCCCATGATGCTGGTGCTCAGCGTGGTGGCCGTGTTTCCCGTGCTGTATTCCTTCTGGATCAGCCTTCACGATCTCAAGCTCACGCGGCCTCACCGCGTGCCATTTGTCTGGTTCGACAACTACGTCAAGTTGTTCACCGATCCGTTGTTCTGGGAATCGGTCGGGCGAACCGCAAGCTTCACCGTGATGTCGGTGCTGGCCATCATGGTCATCGCTACGCTGATGTCGCTGTTGCTCAACGAAAACTTCCGGGGCCGCCGCGTGCTGTCGGCCATCCTGCTGATTCCATGGGCCATCCCCTACGTGGCCAACGGGCTGATGTGGAAATGGATCTACGACTCGGGCTATGGCGCTCTCAACGGACTGTTGATGCAGATGGGCCTGATCGACAAGTATGTGGTGATGCTGGGCGACACCGCCAAGACCATGCCGCTGATCACCAACGCCTTTGTCTGGAAGGAAGTGCCGCTGGCGACCATCTTGCTGCTGGTCACGCTGAAGTCGATACGGGCCGACCTGTACAGCGCGGCCAAAGTCGACGGTGCCAACGTGTTGCAGCGTTTCGTGCACATCACGCTGCCGCAGCTGGTGCCTGGCTTTGCCTTGGTGATGATCTACGAATCGATGATGGCGATACGCCACTTTGACCTGTTCTTCATCCTCACCGAGGGCGGTCCTGCGGACGCTTCGCACGTGGTGGCCTGGCAGGTCTATGTCGAGACCTTCCGGAAACTGGCCTTCGGTACGGGCTCGGCGCTGGCCTACATCATGGCCGTGGCGACCTTCGTGCTCGCCTACTTCGTCATTCGCAGCACGAGCCGAAAGCTCTGAGCGCTGCCACCCCAGCGAAAGTTACACCATGACTTCATTTCTGCCGGGTCGGCGCACCCTGCTGTTCTTCGGCTCGCTCCTGTTTGCCCTCTACGTGCTGGCACCCATCGCCTGGCTGGTCTCATCCTCGTTTCAGTCGGAGGCAGAAATCACCTCGGTGCCGCCGCACTGGGTCCCCGAGCAGCCAACGCTGGAGAACTTCGCCGCCATCTTCCAGTCCAGCGAAGAGGTGGTGACCTACGAAAACCGCAAACAAGGCGACACGGCCACCGGCGGCTTCATTCCTTCGACTGCGGTCAACCTGCTGCCCTCGATGAAAAACAGCTTCATCGTGGCTCTGGCGGTGGTGGTGCTCAATCTGCTGGTCAGCGTGCCCGCCGCCTATGCGCTGGCCAAGATCCGATTCATCGGTCGCACCAGCTCCATCTACTTCATGCTGAGCACGCGGGTCATTCCCGACATCGCGCTGGTGGTGCCCTTCTTCCTCTTCGTGCAGAAGCTGGGGCTGATGGACAACCTGTGGGCGCTGATCATCACCTACCTGGCGATCACCGTGCCGTTCAGCATCTTCATCCTCACCGGCTACTTCGAATCACTGCCCGACGAACTGGACAAGGCGGCCCGCGTGGATGGCTGCTCACGGTTGCAGACACTGGTGCTGGTCTACCTGCCGCTGGCCCTGCCATCACTGGTGGCGGTGGTCCTGTTCACTTTCCTCACCAGCTGGAACGAGTTCCTGCTGGCGCTGATGTTCACGCAGACACCGGCCTCGCAGACCATGCCCATCGTGGTCGCTTCATTCACATCGGATTTCAACATCAGCTTCTCGTTCATCAACGCGGCCGGCGTGATGGCCATCGTGCCCCCCGTGATCATCGCAATCATGTTCGAGCGCTACATCGTTTCAGGTCTGACCGCTGGCGCGGTCAAGGGCTGAGCAGACAACAGGAGTTCACACCATGGCCAGAATCAAGTTTGAAGCGGTCGGCAAGAAGTACCCCAACGGCTTTGCTGCGCTCGAAAACCTCAACCTCGACATCGCGGACAAGGAGTTCCTTGTCCTGCTCGGCCCGTCAGGCTGTGGCAAATCCACCACCCTGAACATGATCGCGGGCCTGGAGGACGTGACCGATGGAAACCTGATGTTCGACGACGCGGTGATGAACACCGTGCCCTCCCACAAGCGCGACGTTGCCATGGTGTTCCAGAGCTATGCGCTCTACCCGCACAAGTCGGTCTACGAGAACATCGCCTTTGGCCTGAGGATGCGCAAGTACCCCAAGGACGAAATCGACCGCCGCGTGCGCGATGCCGCGCGCCGTCTCGAAATCGAGCCGCTGCTGGAGCGTCGGCCCGACCAGCTTTCGGGCGGCCAGCGCCAGCGCGTGGCGCTGGGTCGCGCCATGGTGCGCCAGCCGCAGGTGTTCCTGATGGACGAGCCGTTGTCCAACCTCGACGCGGCCTTGCGCATCTCCATGCGCGCCGAGATCAAGCAGCTGCACCAGGCCATGCAGACCACCTTCGTCTACGTGACCCACGACCAGGCCGAGGCGCTGACACTGGCCGACCGCATCGTGGTGATGCGTGGTGGCGTGGTGCAGCAGATCGGCGTGCCCGACGAAATCTACGAGCGCCCGCGCAACATGTTCGTGGCCTCTTTCCTGGGCAATCCGCCGATCAATTTCATCGAGGGCAAGCTGGTCGATCTGGGGTCGGGTATGGCCGTCGAGCGAGGCGGCCTGAGGGTGGCGCTGCCACCTGAGGCGGCCCTCAAGGTGCAGGGCCAGAGTGGGCGCGATGTGGTGCTGGGCCTGCGCGCCGAAGACGTGGTGGAGGACCCGTCGCCGGTGGCTGACGCCACCCTGAGCGGGCGCGTGGCCGCGGTGCTGCCAGTCGGTTCCGATCAGTTCCTTGAGATGGAGGTCGAGGGCAGCAAGCTGTTCCTGCGTCTGGGCAAGGAATGCCGCTATCGCGAAGGGGATAACGCGTCGCTGACCATCAACGCCAACCGCCTGCACCTGTTCGACAAGCAGAGCACCCAGAGTCTGCTGTGGGCTTGACGTGAGAACGCGTTGAAACCCGCTGCCTTCACCTACCACCGCCCGGCCACCCTCGACGAAGCACTGGCCCTGATGAGCGACCTGGCTCCCGAAGCCAAGCCATTGGCCGGCGGGCAAAGCCTGGGGCCCATGCTCAACATGCGCCTGGCCAATCCCGCTCACCTGGTGGACCTGAACGACCTCACCGAACTGGGCCGCATTCGCGACCTGGGCGATGCGATCGAGGTCGGCGCGCTGGCGCGGCACCACCAACTGGCCGATTCGGCTTTGCTGAGCGAGCACTGCCCGCTGCTGGTTCAGTGCGCGCAAAGCATCGGCCACTACGCCATACGGCAGCGTGGCACCCTGGGCGGCAGCCTGGCGCACGCCGACCCGGCGGCGCAGTTGGCGTTGGCTGCCATCACGCTGGGCGCCACCCTCACACTGGTGCGCCGCGGAGGGCACCGCGAGCTCGCGGCGCTCGATTTCCTGCAGGCCGCCATGACCACCGCGCTGTTGCCCGATGAGCTGCTGTTGTCGGTGCGTTTCCCCAAGTTCGCCGCCCGCGAGGCCTCGGCCTTGCGCCTGTTCAGCCGCCGTCATGGTGACTTTGGCATCGTCTCCGTGGCCACCTGCGTGGCGCTGGATGGTGATCGCGTGTCGCGCCTGCGCCTGGGTGTCGGTGGCGTGGCGCCGGTGCCGCAGCGACTGGACAGCATCACCCGTCCCTTTGAACAGCAGCGAGCAAACGCTGCTTGGGTGACGGCCGTGGCTGACGCCGTGGCCCAGGCCGTGCAACCAGAAGACGACCCCCGCATTCCCGCCGAATACCGGCGAGAACTGGCCCACACCATGGTGGTGCGGGCGCTGGACAGCGCACTGCAACAACTGAAAAAAACCAGGCCATGAACGAGCAGCGCATCACCCTGACCGTCAACGGTCGCAACATCGAGTTCGAAGCCGAGCCGCGCAAACTGTTGTTGGACGCACTGCGCGAAGACTGCCACCTCAGCGGCACCCATGCGGGTTGTGAGCACGGCGTCTGCGGCGCCTGCACGGTATTGGTCGACGGCCGGCCCACGCGTTCCTGTCTGTGCTTTGCCATCCAGATGGAAGGGCACGAAGTGCAGACCATCGAGTCGGTGGGCACGCCGCAAAAGCTGTCGGTCCTGCAGCAGGCGCTGCATGAGTGCCATGGCCTGCAGTGCGGCTTTTGCACGCCAGGCATCGTGATGACGTTCGAGGCCTACCTCAAGGACCACCCCGAACCCACCGAGGCCGACATACGTGAGGTGCTGTCGGGCAATCTGTGCCGTTGCACCGGCTACCAGAACATCGTGGCCGCCATCGCTCTGGCGGCGCGGCGCATGCGCGAGGCGAGCCCGCATGACCAGTGAAGCCTTTGTCCACATCGGCTCACACCAGCCGCGCAAGGAAGACGCCCGCCTGCTGACCGGCCATGGGCGCTACATCGACGACATCGTGGTCTCTGGCGCCCTGCACGCGTGTTTCGTGCGCTCGCCTCATGCCCATGCGGAGATTCTCAGCGTGAACATGGGGGCTGCGCTCGACATGCCGGGCGTTGTGGCCATCTACACCGGGCACGACCTGGCGCAGTGGACCACGCGCCACCGCATGGCACCCCCCATTGATGGCCTGCGTGCCATGGAGATGGACACCTTGCCCACCACCAAGGTGCGTTTTCAGGGTGACCCGGTGGCCTGTGTGATTGCCACCAACCGCTACTTGGCTGAAGACGCGGCCGAGCAGGTGCAAGTCGATTACGCCGTGCTGCCCGCGGTGAGCACCATGTGGCAGGCATTGGCCAGCGACGCACCCCGGGTCGACAACGATCTGCCCGACAACCTGCTGTCGCACCAGCACGCGGTGCATGGCGATGTGGCCGGTGCGATGGCGGGCGCGCACCGCGTGATCGAGTCGACCTTTTCGCAGCACCGACAGACCCACTTGCCGATTGAAACCCGTGGCTGCATCGCCGACTGGGACGTGGGGCGCCAGCACCTGAACTTCCAGGTCGGCACGCAGGTCCCACATCCCTACCGCACCACGCTGGCCGCGCGCCTGCGTCTGAGTGAATCACAGGTCAGCGTGGTGTCGCCCGACGTCGGCGGCGGTTTTGGTCAGAAGATAGCGCTGTACCGCGAAGAACTCACGGTGGCCGCCGTCTCGATGCAGCTGGGCCGTCCGGTGCGCTGGCGCGAAGACCGCATGGAAAACCTGCTGGCCTCGTCGCAGGCGCGCGAAGACTTCTGTCGCACCCGCGTGGCGGTGGATGCACAGGGGCGGGTGCTGGCGCTGGATCTGGAGATTGTCGAAGACTTCGGCGCCTACAGCTTCTATCCCGGCAACTACCTGGCCCGGGTGGTGGCGATGATCGTCACCGGGCCCTACCGCATCGCGAGCTACGCCTACGACGTGAAGGTGGTGTTGTCCAACAAGGTGGGCAACGGCCCCATGCGGGCACCGATGTCGGTGACGAGTTGGGTGATGGAGGGCACGCTGGACGCTGTCGCGCGCGAGCTCGGGCTGGACCCGGTGGCGGTGCGCCGCGTCAACATGCTGCGTCCCGACGAACTGCCTTACACCATGGCCACCGGCGAGGTGCTGGCCGATGTTTCACCGAACGCCACCATGGACGGCGTGCTCGCCGCAATCGGCTACGACAGTCTGCGCGAGCGTCAGGTGCAGGCCCGTGCCCAGGGCCGCTGGTTGGGCATTGGCGTTTGCAACGTGGTCGAGTCCACCACCTACGGCTCCAAGTTCTACAAATCGGCCGGCATCGCTGGCTCGGGACACGAGGCGGCGTGGATACGCATCGAACCCTCGGGTGCCGTCAACGCGTCGGTTGGCCTGGGCGCCACAGGACAAGGCTACGAGACCTCGCTGGCCAACGCTGTGGCCGATGGCCTGGGTGTGTCGCCGGCCGACGTGCGCGTGCTGCTGGGCCATACCGACATTGCGCCCTACGGCATGGGCAGCCGTGGTGCGCGTGGGGGAACCGCTGGAGGCGGCACGCTCTACCTGTGCGCGCAGCAGGCCCGCACAGCCGTTCTGGCCATTGCGGCGCACCTGTTGGGCCTGGCCGACGCGCAGGCTCTGCGCCTGCTCGAAAGCCGGGTGCAGCAGCAGGTCGAAGACCGATGGCAGGACACGGCGCTGACCCTGGCCGACATCGCCCGCGTGGCCTACCTGGACCCACTGGCGCTGCCACCAGGCGTGAGCCCGGGGCTGGAGTTCCACCTGACCTACGAGCCGCCGCCCATGACCTACTCCAACGCCTCCCACGCCTGTGTGGTGGAAGTGGATGGGGCCACCGGTGCGGTGCACATTGAACGGTACGTGGTGGCCGAGGACTGCGGCACCGTGCTCAGCCCCGTGGTGGTGGAAGGCCAGCAGCATGGGGCCATTGCCATGGGTCTGTCGGGATCGCTGTACGAGCACATCGAATACGACAGTGCCACCGGGCAGAACCTGTCGGGATCGCTGGCCGACTACCTGGTGGCCACCTCGCACGAGCTGCCTCACTTTGAACTGATCCCCATGCACACGCCCAACCGCAGCACGCCGGCCGGCATCAAGGGCATGGCCGAAGGTGGCGTGATGGGTGCCATCGGTGCGCTGAGCAATGCCGTCAACGACGCGCTGGCGCACCTGGGGGTGGTGGTCAACCAGCAGCCCCTGACCCCCATGTACCTGCGTGGCCTGATTCGCCAGGCCCAGCAGAACACCAACAAGGCAAGCACATGAACACCACTTCCAACACCACTGCACGCATCGGCTTCATCGGTCTGGGCATCATGGGCCAGAGCATGGCCGGCCATCTGCTGTCCGCCGGCCATTCGCTCGCGCTCTACAACCGCAGTCGCGAGAAGGCGCAAGTCCTCGTCGACAAGGGTGCGCAGTGGTGCGACACCCCGGCCCAGGTGGCTGCGCAGTCCGACATCGTCATCACCATGGTCGGCTACCCCAGCGATGTGGAACAGGTGTGGCTGGGCAGCGAGGGCATCATCGCCAACGCGCGCAACGCCTTGCTGATCGACATGACCACATCCAGCCCAGCACTGGCGGTCCGTCTGGCCGCCGAAGCAGAAAAGGGCGGTCACCAGGCACTGGACGCGCCCGTGTCCGGTGGCGACGTGGGCGCGCGCGAGGCCAGGTTGTCCATCATGGTCGGGGGCGACCCGGTCGCGTATCAGGCGGCATTGCCGGTGCTGCGTCTGCTGGGGACCAACGTCGTTCATGTCGGCGCTGCCGGGGCCGGTCAGCACACCAAGATGAGCAACCAGATCGTGATTGCCTCGACCATCATGGGCGTGTGCGAAGGGCTGGCCTACGCGCGCGCCGCCGGGCTCGACGAGACCGTTCTGTTGCAGGCCATTGGCGGTGGCGCCGCCGGCAGCTTCCAGCTCAATGTGATGGGGCCGCGCATCGTCAAAGGTGACTTTGCTCCGGGTTTCTTCATTGAACATTTTCTGAAGGACTTGGGCATTGCCCTGGCCGAGGCCGAGCGCATGAAGCTGGCGCTGCCTGGCGCCTCACTCGCGCAGAGGCTCTACACCGAACTTTCTGAACGAGGGCTGTCGCGCCAAGGCACGCAGGCGCTGTTCCAACACTACCTGGCCGGAGCCTGAACATGGAATTCAGTGGTGAGTACCGTCTGCCCGTCGCGCAACAGCGTGTCTGGGAAGCCCTCAACGACCCCGCTGTGCTGCAGGCCAGCATCGCGGGTTGCCAGCAACTCGACAAACTTTCTGACACCGAATTCAGCGCCGTCGTCACCACCAAGGTGGGACCGATTTCGGCCACCTTCCGCGGTGCGGTCGAACTGAGCGACCTCGACCCACCGCGAGGCTACACCTTGACAGGGCGCGGACAAGGCGGGGCGGCCGGCTTCGCACGCATGACGGCCCGCGTGTCGCTGGAGCCGCTGGACGAGGGTGCGGGCACCTGCCTGCGCTACACCGCCGAGGCCGAGATCGGGGGCAAGCTGGCCAGCGTGGGCAGTCGCCTCGTGCAGACGGTGGCGAAGAAGAACGCCGACGATTTCTTTGGTGCATTTGCGCGCCAGCTCACGGGTGAGGCCGCACCACGGGCCGAGGTTGCGGTGCAGCCTGCTGCGGTGGTCACACCTGGCGGTCCCATGGCCGGGTTGCCCACGGTGGTCGGTGGAGGCGGTCTGGGCGCTCCGGTGCCCGCCTGGCTGGTGGTGTTTGGTACCGCACTGGGCGTTGCCCTGGGTTATTGCATCGGGTTGCTGGCCCGCTGAATGTCGGCACGCCCAGGAGTGTGAATCGAATGAAACTGATTGACGACATCGTTGGACAGGCCGCGGGCATCGCCGCTCTGAGGCGCGACATCCACGCCCACCCGGAACTCTGTTTTGAGGAGAAGCGCACCGCCGACATCGTGGCCACCAAACTCACCGGGTGGGGCATTCCTGTTCACCGTGGACTGGCGGGCACTGGTGTGGTGGGCACGGTGCATGGGCGCGACGGAGGTGCCAGTGGCCGTGCATTGGGGCTGCGAGCCGACATGGACGCCTTGCCCCTGCAAGAGCTCAACCAGTTTGCGCATGCGAGCCAGTACGCCGGCAAGATGCACGCCTGTGGGCACGATGGGCATACCGCCATGCTGCTGGCCGCAGCCCAGGAGCTGGCGCGAAACCGCGACTTCGATGGAACCGTCTACCTGATCTTCCAGCCAGCCGAGGAGGATGGTGGTGGCGCCCGCGTGATGATCGAACAGGGCTTGTTCGAGCTCTTCCCCATGCAGGCCGTCTTCGGTATGCACAACTGGCCAGGGGCGCCTGTGGGCACTTTTTCGGCCAGCCCTGGGCCGGTGATGGCGTCCAGCAACGACTTCCGCATCACCATACGCGGCAGGGGCAGCCACGCGGCCCTGCCGCACAACGGCATCGATCCCATCCCGGTGGCCTGCCAGATGGTGCAGGCGTTCCAGACCATCATCAGCCGCAACAAGAAGCCGGTCGACGCGGGCGTCCTTTCGGTCACCATGATCCACGCCGGTGAAGCCACCAACGTCGTGCCTGACGCATGCGAGCTGCAAGGCACGGTGCGCACCTTCTCACTGAAGGTTCTGGACCTGATCGAAAAACGCATGAAGGACGTGGCTCAACACACCTGTGATGCCTACGGGGCCGGGTGTGAATTCGAGTTCCATCGCAAGTACCCGCCCACCGTCAACAGCGGGATCGAGGTTTCGTTGGCGCGCGCAGTAATGGCCAACATCGTTGGAACTTCCAGGGTCCTGGCCCAGCAGCCCGCCATGGCTTCAGAGGATTTTTCCTACATGCTGCAGGCCAAGCCGGGAGCATACGTCTTCATCTCCAACGGTGAGGGGACGCACCGCGACATGGGGCACGGCGAGGGGCCCTGCACACTGCACAACCCCAGCTACGACTTCAATGACAAGCTCATCCCTCTTGGCGCCACCTACTGGGTTCAGCTGGCTCGAACGTGGCTGATGAACATATAGATCATGGTGCCGTTTCTCCGATCACCACCGACGGCTGTCAGAGAGGTGCTGAGCAGCGCCGTGCTCACAGCGTTGAAGTCGCGAGCTGGTGTGGTTGAGTGTGCGTTTTCGGTGTGTGCCTGAGCCGATGGAAAACCTCGATCTGTTCGTGCTTCGCACCTTGCTCGACTGGCGGTTGTCCGGGCAGCGCGCCGTGCTCGTCACCGTGGTTCGAACCTGGGGCTCCGCGCCCCGTCCGGTCGGTTCGATCATGGCACTTTCCGAAGATGGGCAGGTCGTGGGGTCGGTTTCGGGGGGGTGCATCGAAGACGACCTGATCCATCGCTTCACCCCGGCTTATCTTCCTGGGCCATCGGCCGGTCATGAGCGCCACGCCATCCCCCACGGGCCGCCACAGCTCGTCAAATACGGCATCGACGCCGATGAAGCGCATCGCTTTGGACTCCCTTGCGGCGGCACGCTGGAACTGGTGCTGGAGTTCGATCCCGATGCCGCCGTGTTGCAAGCGCTGGTTCAGCGGCTGTCGTGCGGCGAAATGGTTAGGCGTGTGCTCAGCATGGTCGACGGCAGCGCACAGTTGCATCCGGCTCAGGCCGGTGACGGCCTGTGTCTGAACGAGCAGTCGCTTCGCAATACTTTTGGGCCCGAGTACCGCATGCTGCTCATTGGTGCGGGTCAACTGACCGAGTACCTGGCGACCATGGCGCAGTTCAGCGGTTTCGCGGTCACGGTGTGCGACCCGCGGCAAGAATACACACGAGCCTGGTCGGTGCCGAATGTGCAACTGGCCTCCGGTATGCCGGACGACGTGGTGCGTGACTTCCGGCTGGACCGGCGCAGTTGTGTGGTCGCACTGACGCATGACCCCAAGCTGGACGACCTGGCCCTGATGGAGGCCCTGACCAGCGAGGCTTTTTATGTGGGCGCCATCGGTTCTCGCCGCAACAACGATGCCCGACGCGACCGCATGAGAACCCACTTTGATCTCAGCGAACAGACGCTGTCCAAGTTGCGCGGGCCCATCGGGATCTATATCGGCAGCAAGACGCCGCCGGAGATCGCCATCAGCGTGATGGCCGAGATTCTTGGCGTCAAGAACGGCGTCCATCTGCATGACAGCATGACCGTTGCAGCCGCCAAGGACCATCTGCATTCCAGTCCGAAAAGCTTGACCGACCCCACACCAACTGCAGCGGCCTCGGCACCGCCACATGAGCCGCTTCGGTTGTCCCGCGTGAGTTGCCCAGATCCGGGTCCGGGCTCGTCGGCGCCCTCAGGGCCTGCATGACATGGAAAGGGTGGGCGCCGTGGTCCTTGCTGCAGGCGCTGGCGCGCGGATGGGGAACCGCCCGAAGTGCCTGCTCGAACTCGATGGCATTCCATTGATTCAGCGCCAGCTGATGGCCCTCTCAGGGGCCGGAGTTGTCGAACAGGTGGTGGTGTTGGGTCATCACGCAGCCCGTATCCAGCCTGTCATTAGCGACTTCCCCATCACCCTGGTCTGCAACCCCGATCCCGCAGCAGGGCAAGTGTCATCGCTTCGGCTCGGGCTGCGGTCGCTTTCATCCAGCGTTGACACGGTGTTGGTGGCGCTGGCGGACCAGCCACTGGTCAACGCCCAGGACATCGTCGATCTGCTCGGTGCATACCGTCAGCGGCCAGCGGGAACGTCCCTGGTGCGGGCCGATGTGGACGGACAACCCGGTAATCCTGTGGTGTTCAGCATCCACGTGTGCAAGGAAATCCTGACCAGTGATCCGGCGTTCGGCGGCAAGCAATGGCAAGAGGCCCATCCCGACCAAGTCCATTGCTGGATCAGCGGTAATTCCCACTACCGGATGGATGTCGATAGCCCGGAAGACATCGAGCTTCTGGCTGTGCGAACAGGGTATCGATTGCACTGGCCCGTGGACCTGTCTTCCCAGACTGAGCATGCTCAAGTTGAGCATGCATGTTTAGTTCCAGCTTCGCCAGTTATTTCATAGAAGCCAAAGTTTTTCGGCAGATATAGCTGTAATTTTGTTTTCAGAGCGGTTGACAATTGTCGCGGTTGCAGGCCGACTGGTGCGAACGACCGGTTTAGCCAGCTTCGATTTCCACCATGGCTAAGGTGAAGGTCAAGTTCCAAGTTCGACCGGTCGCTCGTACGGAAATCCGCCACTGGCTCTGCTGGGTCGGGCACAGCCGCTCACCCCAGGCGCGAGGAGTCGTTCTCGAAGCGTGACCAGGCTGGCATGTGTTGAGAGGCCGGTGACGGATGTGCAACGGTCGTTCGACCCTTCCATCCTTGAATGACAGCTGACCCCGGCTGCCGACATTCAGGCGTGCCAGGTCACCGACAGCAAGCAGCCTTGAACTGACCTTGATCATGGCTGAGTGAACTACCGTTCATGGCCGGGAGCGTGAGCACGCGGCAGTGCCGGGAACATGACCTTCACTGCCAGAGCTCTCGCCAACCAAAGCCAGGCGTTGGCACTGTCCACGAACTGCCACTGCCGGCCAGCTCCTGCCGTTC
>Ga0209066_10003723_pt1 | contig 17174 bp, 11 predicted proteins | sample All_14_2_FD_187198 | JGI IMG/M metagenome (GOLD analysis project Ga0209066, IMG submission 187198) | Freshwater microbial communities in response to fracking from Pennsylvania, USA - Allegheny Zone_MetaG_DW_15 (SPAdes) (version 2) ... | reverse complement strand
GCGCCCGAGGTGGCGAGTCGATAGAATCCGTGGCGGAGACGGCCTCCAGGGCAGATCGCCTGGCTGGGCAAGGGCAATTTCATGGCAATGAGGTGGTGATTCGTTCACGCGGCCATGACAGCGCCCATAACGACAGGAACAACATGTATGAGCGCGATTCGCGTGATGATTGCCGACGACCATCCTCTGATCGTGGAGGGCCTGACCAGCGTGCTGGGGCGCCACCACTTGCAGGTCGTGGGGGTGGCCAGTGAAGCGGCAGCCGTGGTCGATACCTTTGCCAGGATGCAGCCCGATGTGCTGGTGCTGGACCTGCGCTTTGGCGATGGCGGCATCGGCGGGCTGGACGTGCTGCAGGCCTTGCTGGCCCGCTTTGCCGACGCGCGCGTCGTGATCTACACGCAGTTCGACCAGGACGCGGTGGTGCGCGAGGCCTACAAGCGTGGCGCCAGGGCCTTTGTCACCAAGAGCGCAGACCCGGCTGATCTGGCGCAGACCATCACCCGTGTGCACCAGGGCGAAACCGTCTTCCTGCCCGAGATCGCCACGCGCCTGGCTTTGCTCAGTGTGCGGGGTGACGAGTCGCCCCTGGCCAAGCTGCAGCCCCGTGAAATCGAGGTCTTCAAGCTGATGGCGCAGGGCCTGACCAATGTGGAAATCGCCGAGCGCCTGAGCCTGTCGCCCAAGACCATCAGCACCACCAGCCAGGCCATCAAGGACCACCTGGGCATCCACCGGCCTGCCGACATCACCCTGCTGGCCGTGAAGTGCGGCCTGATCGAGCCATGAAGCTGTTGCAGTACCCCGGGCGCCTGGCCGCCTGCCTGATCATCATCACCTCTGCACTTTGGTGCAACGCCCTGGCCCAGTCACTTGACGCGGGCGTCGACCCCAGTGATGCCACCTACCCCGTGGTGATCACGCCGACGCGTCTGAAGCAGTCATTGGCCGACGTGCCCGCCAGTGTCACGGTCATCACGGCCGAGACCATGCGGCGCTACGGCATCACCCGCATCGAAGAGGCCCTGCGACTGGTGCCCGGCATGGCGGTGTCCCAGTCCAGTGGCAACGATTTCACGATCAACTACCACGGCACCAATGCCATTTCGCCCAGGCGCTTGAACGTGCTGATCGATGGCGTCTCGGCCTATGAGCCCGCGTTCTCGCGTGTGCAGTGGACGGTGTTGCCTGTCGCCATGGAGGATGTGGATGCCATCGAGGTGATACGGGGCCCGGACTCGTCCTCATACGGCCCCAACTCGATGATGGCGGTGGTCAATATCCTGACCCGGCACCCCAAGGATGTGGAGCGTGGTCTGGCCTCCATCAGCCTGGGGTCGCATGGCATGGTCGATGGCACCGTGCGCCTGGCCACCACGGTGGGCGCCACCAGCTTGCGCGCGACCGTCAACACACTGCGCAACAGCGGGTATGACCGGCTCTCGCTGGCCAGTGGCGACCACGACAGCACCCGGATCAAGCGCCTGAACCTGCGTGCGCAACATGACCTGGCCGATGGCGCCTCGCTGGACCTGCAGTTCTCGCACGTCAGTGGCACCTTGGAGCTGGCCTATGGTGACCCGTTTCAGACCAGCTACCCTGACTCCGACATGCGCAGCACGCAGCTGAGCGGCCGATGGACCAAGGCCTTGTCGGCCAACCACGAGTTGCAGGTGGACGTGTTCCATGCCCGCATGGCATCGACGCAGCGCTGGACCAGTTGCTGGCCCTCGGTGGCTTTTCTGCCCGAGCTGGCCGCCTTGCACCAATCCAATCCTGACTATGTGGTGCAACTGATTCGGGGTGAGACGCCCACTGGCGGCACAGCGCAGGACGACGCCTTGCTGGCGCAGTTGCAGAGCCGGGTCTCAACCATGGGGTTGTCTGCTATCGCGCCAAACTGTGGCCAGGGCAACCAGGATGGGTCGGAGTCCCGCACGCAGATCGAGTTGCAGGACACCTTTGTCGTGTCCGATACCTTGCGCTTCGTGGCGGGCCTGGGCCTGCGCTACCAGCGTGCCGACAGCCAGACCTTTCTGGGGGGCGCGGTGGACAACAGCGTGCACTGGGCTTTCGGGCACGCCGAGTACCGGCCCAACCGCTGGCTGACGGCCAATGTGGGCGGCTATGGCGAGGCCAACTCGCTCAGTGGGGGCACCTTCTCGCCCAGGCTGGCGCTCAACGCGCGTGTTGCCGACAACCAGACGGTGCGCGCGGTCATGTCCCAGGGCACCCGCACGCCTGACCTGTTCGAGCAGCGCGCCAACTGGAACTACACCTTCACCGATCTGGCACGTCCCGTGAACGGCTCGACCACAGGGCGCCTGTTCATGACCGCGCGTTCGCCCGCCGGCTTGTCCAGCGAGCGAATCTGGTCGCGCGAGCTGGGCTACCTGCTGACCTTGCGGCCACGGGGTCTGATGCTGGACGCCCGTGTGTTTGATGACCGTCTGAGCCACTTGATCTCGGACCGACTGACCTTGCCCGACTTCGCCCCGTCGAACGAGGGGACGGTCAGGTTGACCGGTGCCGAGGTGCAAACCAGCTGGGAGCTGGCCTCGGACTGGTCTGCGCAGCTCAGTTATGGCTACCTGCTGAACCGGGGCGCCAACAAGCCCCGCGAGGTCTCGCAGTATTCAAGGCACAGCGGCTCGGTGGGCGTGAGCCATGCGTGGTCGAGCAGATGGCGTGCCTCGCTGGCGTTTTATGGGGCCAGCGCAGATGCCTTGCACCAGCGACGCTATGGCCGAACCGATCTGACCGTGCTGCACGCCTTGAAGCTGGGTGCGTTGCCGGCGTCGGTGTCCTTGAGCGTGAGCTACCTGGACAACCCCGCTGTCAACATCTACCAGGACACCACGCGGTTTGTCACCTCGTCCTACAACCGCCAGTTGAGCGTACACGGGCAGGCCCGTGTGGCCTTCTAGATCGGCCTGACGACCCGTTCATGCCGGTGCTCAGCGACTCCACAGCCCACCTGATGCAAAGGCGCGCGTGCTGTGCATGGCTGGGGCTTTGCTGCGCACCCTGGTTGGCGCCCCATTTGGCCAGGGCGGCGGGGCCTGTAGCGCGTGAGTTGCGCGTGATCACGGCCTCCGACGCCGAGCCTGGGCGCCAGATGCTGGCCGCACTGAAGGCTCGCTACCCGGCATTGCAGGCCGATGCCGAACCCCGGGTGCTGGACGCGCGGACGGGGCCCGCCATCTATGTGTCGGTGGGGCCGGCTGCGCTGCGGCGGGCCCTGAGCGCCGACCTCAAAGGGCCGCTCATCTCGGTGCTGACATCCAGCCAGACCTACCGACAATGGACCGGTGCGGATGCGGTGGGCGCCAAAGAGCGCGCCAACGTCACCGCCCTGTATGCCGATGCCTCGCCGGCCAGCCAGTTGCAATTGATCGCGGCCTTGTTCGAGCGCCGCGTCACCGTGGGGGTGCTGCTGTCAGATGCCTCGGCGTATCTTGAGCGGCCTTTGCGCCAGGCGGCCTCGCAGGTCGGGGTCGAGTTGCTGGTCGAGCGATCGGACCTGAGCAGCGATGCCGCGCGTTTGCTCACCCGGCTGACTGGCGCCCAGGTGCTGCTGGCTGTGCCGGACAGCACCTTGTACACGCGTGAGACCTTGCGCTCGGTGCTGGAGTCGACCTACCGGCGTGGCATGCCCGTGATCGGCTTTTCAGCGGCAACGGTGGCAGCGGGCACCCTGGCAACGGCCCACGCGACGGTCGATGACGTGGTGGCCGACCTGGCCGAGGTGCTGGACACCTGGGGGCAGGGCGCCTTGCCTGAGCCGCGCTTTCCGCGCTACTGGCGCGTCACGGTCAACGACAACGTCGCGCGCTCGCTGGGTGTGCCGGTGACGGAGAAGGTGCTTAACCTGGGCCATCGCCCTCCGGGGAGGGTGCCATGAGCAAGTGGTTCTGGCGCGATTGGGGCATTGCCGCACGCCTGCTCGCCATCGCGGTCTTGCCGGCCAGCGTGATGTTTGTGGCCGTGACATTTGCCTTGTATGTCACGGCCCAAAGTGATGTGCGCCGTGACGTGGCCGAACGCGGACGCTTCATCGCCACAGCGCTGGCGCAGAGCAGCCAGTACGGACTGGTGTCGGGCAATGTGGCCTATCTGCGCACCACCTTGCGTCATCTGCTGGAGGCCGAGCCCAGCATTGCCTGCATCGACATCATGAATGCCGCGCGGCAAGTCGTTGTGTCCGACTGCGCGCAAGCCAAGGTCACAGAGCCCAGCACGATCGAGGCGCCTGTGCGCATCGACAAGCTGCCCGAAATTGACCTGTTCGAGTCCGACCTGGGTCAGGCGCCGCGTGGCACGGTGCGCCCCGTCGAGCGAGCGAGCGCAGTCCACACAGTCGGGCACGTGCGCGTCACGATGACGCCTGCGCCCATCTTCCAGGCCCGGCGCCAGGCCTTGCTGGCCGCTTCAGGGCTGGTGCTCGCGGCGGCGGTCGTGAGTTGCCTGATCGGTCTGCAACTGGCCAAACGCTTGCGACACACGCTGGTGTCGGTGATGTCGGCATTGCGTGGCATCCGAAAAGGGCGCTTCGAGGTGGCGTTCAGTGACGTGCAACAGGGCGAGCTGGGCGAGTTGCAGCGAACCATTGTTCAGATGGCACAGACACTCCATGCTGCGCGGCACGAGCTGGAACAGCAGGTGGCCACGCGTACACGCGAGCTGCAGGACGCGGTGGATCTGGCACGACAGGCCGATGCCGAAAAGCGCAGGCTCATCGTGCACAGCAACGCCGTGGTTGAAGAAGAGCGGCGGCGCATCGCTCTGGAGATGCACGACCACCTGGGGGCCGCCCTGACCTCGGTGCGTCTGGAGGCGGCCGCCTTGGTGGCGCAGGCCGAGGCCTCGCACGAGACAGACATGGCCCGAGGCGCACGCCGCATTGCCACCACGGCCGAGTCCCTGTATGCCAGCACCCGCCACATCGTCAAGAGCCTGCGCCCAGAGGCGATTGACACACTGGGCCTGGCTGGCGCAGTGGAAGACCTGGTGCGCGGCCTGGACAAGGTGCACCCCGCATGCCGCTTCACGTTCAAGTCAGATGCCACGCTGCCGGACCTGCGAGGCGAAAGCGCCATGCCGGCCTACCGTGTGGCCCAGGAAGCGCTCACCAATGTGGTCAAGCACGCGGGCGCCAGCCAGGCCGCGGTCAGCCTGAGCCGCGCGCCTGATCAGGGGCATCTGCGCCTCGTCATCCAGGACAACGGCCGCGGGTTCGACACGCAGGTGCCCGACCGCAACGGCATCGGCCTGATCGGCATGCGCGAGCGCGTGGCGGCGGTGGGGGGCGAGATCGTGGTGTCATCGGCGCCGGGCGAAGGCACGACGGTGTGCGTCACCCTGCCGATGCCCAGCAACTAGAATGGCGCCCCACTCTGACGACGCCAAGCGACCCCTCTCTCATGAACATCACGGTCAAAGAAGAACTGCGCATCTACATCGACCCTTTGACGCCTGACGAGCATGACGCGCTGGAGCGCAGCATCCTGGCCGAGGGTTGCCGCGATGCGCTGGTCCTGTGGGGCGAGGTGCTGGTGGATGGCCACAACCGTTATGGCATTTGCCAAAAGCATGGCATCCCTTTCAACACGGTGCAGAACACGCACTTCAAGTCCATGGACGACGTGCACCTGTGGATGATCGACCAGCACCTGGGTCGACGCAGCGTGTCGGACTTCCAGCGCGGCGTGCTGGCCTTGCGCAAGAAGGACATCCTGGCCGCGCGCGTGTCCGTGCCAGCAGCCGAGGCCTCATCTGACCAGGCCAGCGCGCAGCCTGATCAGGTCGTGGTCGTGCCGGTCATCAGGCCGATCGAGCCGCTGAACTCGCGTGAGGCCATCGCCAAGGCCGCGCGCATCAGCAGCACCACGGTCAGCCAGATCGAAAAAATCCAGAAGACCGCCGCACCCGAGCTGGTGGCCGCTGTCAAGGCGGGCGACATCTCGATCAATGCAGCCGCTGCCGTGGCGTCCCTCCCTGTTGATGAGCAGGTGGCCGCGGTGGCTGGCGGCAAGAAGGATTTGCAGCAGGCCGCCAGGCAGGTGCGCGAAGCCAAGGCCCAGGCGCGTGCCGTGCCCGTGGGCAACATGCTGGATCAGCCCGCAGCGCAAGACGATGCTGCTGCGCAGTCCACGGATGCGCTGATCGCCCACCTCAGGCAGACGATTGCCAGCCTCACGGACGAGAACACCATGCTCAAGGCCAGGCTGGCCGAGCTGGCGGCGTGAGCTGTTCCCGCTTCATTCGTTGGCGACGGCCTCAACCTGGATGCGCAGGATCACGTCCATCTTGAAGCCCCAGTCCTTGCCGGCACCGATGCCGAACTCATCGCGGTTCAGCGTGGCCAGCGCATCGGCACCGCACAGCTCGCGCTTGAGCATAGGGTGAGGGATGCACTTGAACGAATTGATCTGCAGTGCCACTGGCCGGGTCACGCCGTGCATGGTCAAGTCGCCGACCACCTTGGTGGGCACGCCATTGACGAAGCCATCCAGGCGGCCCTTGTAGACCGAGGTGGGGTACTTGGCCGTATCGAACAACTCGGGGCTTTTGGCTTTGCTGTTCATCAGGTCGAAGCCGTAGTCGATGCTGTCCATGTCGATGGTCACTTCCAGCGTGCCTTGCGAAGCGGCCCTGTCCAGCGTCACCTTGCCGGCGGACTTGTTGAACTTGCCCCGCCATACCGATACGCCTCCCATGTGGTCGGCTTCGAAGCTGGGGAAGGTGTGGCTGGGGTCGATGGTGTAAGTGACCGGGGCGGCACAGGCCTGGCCGATGCCCAGGGCGATGAGGGACAGTGGCAACAAGGACTTCATGGTGTGGTCTCCTGTGGGTGTTGAGGGTGTTGGGGTCATTTGCCAATAGGCGGGGTGTCGGGCAACAACAGCTTGAGGCCTGCCGAGAAAAGCGAGCCCATCTGCGACACGAGCAAGGTGGTGGCCGCACCACCGGCGGCCAGTGCGAGGGACGAGAGCCAGGCTGCCAGTGTGGAGAGCTTGTAGATCTCTTTCAGGCTGCGGGGGCCCTTGCCTGCTCGCCGCAAGGCACCCAGATCCCCCAGGCCCACGCCGATGGTCATGCAGCAGATGAACACCTGCAGAGACCAGTACAGCAGGCTCAGCCAGGCATCGGTGTCGGAGGCATTCCAGAGCACGGTGGCCCCCAGCGAAGGCAGGATCAGTGCGGCGGCCAGGCACAAACCTTTTTCGATACCATTGCGGCCACGCAGGTGCGGGTAGTAGTACATCAGGAAGTAGCCCAGCGCGGGCCATCGCAACAGGTCCAGCACGATGAAGGCCAATTGAGACACGGCAAAGGCGTTGGTGAGCGGTGGACCAGAGCGCGACACGTTCACGCAATAGCTGGTGATCCAGGGCAGGGACAGCAAGGTGGCCATCAGGGCGCCTCGCCAGGCGGCCAGGTTCGCTTTGGCGCTGGACCCGACATTGAGGGCCAGTTGCGCCAGCGCACGGGCACGCATGTCGGGGTACTCGCTGGCCGCGATGGCGCGGTGCAACTCACCGCTGCGGTTCTGTGCCTTGGTCAAGGTGGCGTCGCCTTTGGCCCATTGTTCGCTCAAGCCTTTCTGCATGTCGCGCTGCCAACTGCTCAGCTCGCGGTGGCGGCTCATGACCTTGAGCGCATCGTGCAGCATGCGGGGGCGCGAACTTGTGGGCAGACGCAAGGGGCGTGGCGCGAACACCCAATACCGGGTGAGCGCCCAGCCGATGGCCAGGGCGAGCAACATGGGCACCCAGTCCGAGCTGGCTCGCCAGTAAAAGACCACGAGCAGGAAGACCCAGGCAGCCGACTGCTGCGACGGGGGCAGTCTGGCCAGCCTGGCCTGGGCGGCGTGCAGCGTGAGCCAGTACACGAGCAAGCCCACGGCTGCCACCTGCCACAGATGGGCCCATGCCCAGGCCGTGGAGCTGAGCAGCCACGCGGCGGACGTCCCGTGGCCTGGGCTAACGGGGGGCGTCGTCAGCCAGGCCATGGTCAAGGCGCCGAGCAGCGACAGGAGCCACCGGCGACCGGGTGACAGTCCGTCAGCACCCGATGGCCACCAGTACACACTGGCCCGCGCGAAGGCCCAGCCAAAGGGCAGGGCCAGCAGGGCCGCCATCATGGGCTCATGGGCGTCGGTCAGCCAGCGGCTCAACAGCCATGCCAGCACCATGCCCAGCACCCACTTGCAAAAGCTGCTCGCGCTGCGCAAAAAGCCGACTGACTCAATGGCCAGCCACCACGCGCTGAGCCCGAACACCAGAAGGGCAGCCACCAAGGTCATGGCCCCTTGAGGCGACAGGCTCAGGCTCAATGGGTTGACTTGAAAATTCAGGCCCAGCTGGTTAAAGCGGTGCAGTTCCTTGAGTTGAACCAGCGTCAGCAAGGTGCTGACACCCGTCACCACCAGCATGCCCACAGTCCAGCCCAGGGCCGCGGCGGGCCGCACCAGCTTGCCTTGCAGCCACAGTGCGGCCAGGGTGGGCCAGATCAAGGCGATGAACACGATCTTGGCTGTCGCGGTCGTCCGGCTGGGGTGGGGCAGTCCCGTGTCGTACAGTGCGGGTTGCCATGCAGCCCAGCCCAAGCGCTCAACCGTCTCGGCCAGTGTCAGGCCTGCCAGCAACAGCAGCGCCAGCCCGCAGCCCCTGATCAAGGCTTGCGCGACAAGGTCGCCTGGCGTGGCCTGTCGGCGTGCCCACCAGAGCAGCGCGACAAAGGGAAGGCCATAGCCCAGGCCCAGCCACAGCGGGTTGAGCACCGCGAGCTGGCCCCGGATGGCCTGAATCAGGGTGGGCGCCACACGCGCGACCGGGTCGGTGCTGCGCAGCATGGTTTGGATGGGCGCGTCGGCCCGTGTCACGTTCAGCGCCAGGCCGGCGTCTTCCGGAGGCAGGTTCACCCACGATACCTGTGTCCCGGTCTGGGCGTGGGGCACAGGGTGGTCTGACCAGATACCCATGTCGGCGGACACCTTGATGTGTATCGTGGTTGCCGCGGCGGGCCAGGCACCCTGGTTGCCGACGAACACCTGGTAGGACGTCTCTTCGCCCGTCAGCTCGTCGTCAGTGAAGTGGGCTTGCGTGCTGACCTGGACAGTGTCCGGTGCCTTGTCGTCCACGCTGATCTGCAAAGCCTTGAATGATGGGAGCGCGTTGCCCACGTTCACACTGTTGAACACTGTTTCACGGATATGGTTCAGTGCGCGTGCGTTCAGCACCGTCGACCCGGACATGGTGGCCCGCAACTGCTGCAACAAGGGGCTGCAGCGATCGAACTGCGCACGCAGTGTCACCGTGGCTTGAGCCTGGCTCAGGTCAAGCAGCACTTCTCGCTGCTTGAGCGTGGGGGCGTGCGACGGTGCTGGCGGGCCAGGTTGTGGTACGGGCTGGCTGGTGGCGTTGGCGGCCTCGGCGGCGGGACAACCCTGCGCGAACTCACCAGGCCAGTTTTGCGGTGGTTCGTCGATGGGCAGAGGGGCCTGCTGCTGAGCCTGCTCGCCACCTACCCGGTACCAGAGGTGATACAGGGTGGGCTCCAGCATGTTCCAGCTGAGCACGAAAGCCAGCCAGGCCGCCAGCAGGCGTAGCACGTGCATGGCGTCGGTGAGGAGGGGTCTGTCCACGAGCGTGTCTCCCGGTTTGGCAGTGACTATACGACGGTGATGCACGCCGGTTCGTGTCGTCTCCGACACCCCGAACCGGTGGGTGCGCTTCAAGTGCCTCGCGTTTCGTCCGATATACAGACCACAATCAAACGATGGCAGTACCAACGGACAGACAGTGGGCTTTCTCGTACACAAACCGAAGCTGATCGGGCAACTGATGAATTGGCTGTTGCCACGCCGTACGTGGCCGCCCGAAGTCCAGTGCGCACGCGATCTGATCGCTGCTGTTGATGCAGGCGGCGTGCCCCTGCACCCCGGCAAGGTCAACCAGATTGCCCGTGGGCTGGGTCTGGAGGTCTCCAGCAAGGCTCCGGTTGAAGACACCATCGAGCGGGTTCGCCAGGCGGTCAAACGGGCACAGGAAATCGCCTGAGGGGCCCGCAGGCCCTGTTCAGATGGGGGCGGAAACCGGGCTAGCATCCATGGTCGTCGGTCACCGACATGCCTGCATCTGCCCATGCCCCAAGCTGCTCAACCCGTTCTGTTGATTGCCAACCGAGGCGAGATCGCCATCCGCATTGCCCGCGCCGCCATCGAACTGGGTTGGCGCACGGTCGGGCTGGTGGCCGAAGACGATCAGGCCGCGCAGCACGCCAGCCATGTCGATGCGGTTCAGGTCCTGCCAGGCAAGGGTGTGCCAGCCTATCTGCACATTGAGCATGTGATCGCGGCCGCACGGGCACAGGGCTGCACGCACGTGCACCCGGGCTACGGCTTGCTGAGTGAAAACGCCGACTTCGCGCGCGCTTGCGCCGACGCTGGCCTGACTTTTGTCGGGCCCTCGCCCGAGGTGCTGGACCTGCTGGGCGACAAGGCCCAGGCCCGCGCCCTGGCGCGCCGTTGCCAGGTGCCGGTGACCGCAGGCATCGACAGCGCCATCACCCTGGCGCAAGCGCAGGCCTTCTTTGCGCAAGTGGCATCGGGCGGGCAGGGCGCCGTGATGATCAAGGCCCTGGCCGGTGGCGGTGGGCGCGGCATGCGCATCGTCGAGCAGGCAGCCGACATCGAAGCCAGTTTCGCGCGGTGTCAGGCCGAAGCCCTGGCCGCGTTCGGTCGAGGCGAGGTCTACATCGAACAACTGGTGCGCCGTGCGCGCCACATAGAGGTGCAGGTGCTGGGCGATGGTACCGGTGCCGTGAGCCATGTGTGGGAGCGCGATTGCACCGTGCAGCGCAAGCACCAGAAGCTGGTTGAAGTGGCGCCTGCGCCGCAACTGGACCCGGCCCTGCGTCAGCACCTGCTCGACGCCGCGGTGACCCTGGCGCGGGCCGTGCAACTGCGCGGCCTGTGCACCTTCGAGTTCCTGCTCGACCTGGATCACCCTGATGCCTTCACCTTCTACTTCATGGAGGCCAACCCGCGCCTGCAGGTCGAGCACACGGTGACCGAAGCCATCACGGGCCTGGACCTGGTACAGATCCAGTTGCGCCTGTCGCAGGGCACCACCCTGGCTGACTTGCAGGTGCAGCAGGCCGACATTCCTCGCCCGCGCGGCACGGCCATCCAGCTGCGTGTGAACGTCGAGCGCATGGGCCCCGATGGCCTGGCCTTGCCCACGGGCGGCGTCATCCGCGCGTATGAACCGCCTGCAGGGCCGGGCATCCGGGTGGATGGACATGGCCACGCTGGCATGCAGCCCCACCCGGGCTTTGACACCTTGCTGGCCAAGGTGATCGTGCACCACCCTGCGGGCTTTGAGGCCGCCTTGCAGCGCGCACGCCGGGCCCTGGCCGAGTTCCGACTCGACGGGGTGGACAGCAACATCGCCTTCCTGCAGGCCTTGCTCGCCCATGTGGACCTGCCAGGCTACCAGCTCAGCACACGCTGGTTGTCCTTGCATGTGGCGGCCCTGCTGGCTGCGGCCGAGCATCAGGTCAGGCCACGGGCCTTGCAGCACGCCTGGCACGAGCAGGCAAACGCGGCAGCGGCCTCCGCCAGCCCGGTGCCCGAGGGGTGTGTGGCCGTGCCAGCCACCGTGCCCGGTTCACTGGTTGGCATGCTGGTGCAACCGGGTGACATCGTGCGCGCCGGCCAGCGCCTCGCGGTGATCGAAGCCATGAAGATGGAGTTCGAGATCCTGGCCACCCAAGGCGGGCGTGTGGCCGCCTGGTTGGCCGAAGTGGGCACCGTGGTCGCCGAGGGCCAGGCCATCATGGCCATTGACGCATCCGCCGACGATGGCCAGCAACATGCCACCCAGGATGAAGCGCTGGACCTTGACCACATTCGCCCCGATCTGGCCGAGGTGCTGGCCCGCCATGCCGTGACGCTGGACGGGCACCGCAGCGAAGCCGTGGCCAGGCGCCACGCCAAGGGCCACCGCACGGCCCGCGAGAACGTCAGCGACTTTCTGGACGAGGGCAGCTTCATCGAATACGGCGCGCTGGCACTGGCCTCGCAACGCATCCGACACAAAGAGGCCGAGCTGATCACCCGAAGCCCGGCTGACGGGCTCATTGCGGGCCTGGGCACGGTCAATGCAAAGCAGTTTGGCGAACAGGCGGCACGCTGCATGGTGCTGGCTTACGACTACACCGTGTTCGCGGGCACGCAGGGCATCACCAACCACAAGAAGACCGACCGCATGTTGCACCTGGCCTTGCAACGTCAACTGCCCCTGATCCTGTGGGCCGAAGGCGGTGGTGGGCGGCCCAACGATGAATACCCCGGCGTCAGCCTGCTCGACAACATGACCTTTCTGGGCATGGCGCGCCTCAGTGGCCAGGCCCCCACCGTGGCCATCGTCAATGGCCGCTGCTTTGCGGGCAATGCCTCGCTGGCTGGTTGCTGCGACGTCATCATCGCCACGCGGGACACCACCATCGGCATGGCCGGCCCCGCCATGATCGAAGGCGGCGGGCTGGGCCAGTTCGCGCCCGAAGAAGTCGGGCCCGTCAGCATGCAGGCGCCCAATGGTGTCATCGACATCGTTGTGGACAATGAAGCCGATGCCGTGCGTGTGGCCCAGCAATACATCAGCTACTTTCAGGGCCGCACAAGCGATTGGCACTGCGCCGATCAACGCAGCCTGCGCCATGTGGTGCCCGAAAAGCGCACGCGCATCTACGACATCCGCGAAGTCATCGTCACCGTGTGCGACATGGCCTCGGTGCTGGAACTGCGCCGCGACTTCGCGCCCGGCATGATCACCGTGCTGGCCCGCATCGAAGGGCGCGCGGTGGGCCTGATCGCCAACGACCCCCGACATCTCGGTGGTGCCATCGACGCGCCGGGTGCCGACAAGGCAGCACGCTTCATGCAGCTGTGCGATGCCTATGACATCCCGCTGATCGCCCTGTGCGACACGCCGGGCTTCATGGTCGGGCCCGATGCCGAGAAGACGGCCACCGTGCGCCACTTTTCGCGCATGTTTCTGGCTGCGGCCAGCATCACCGTGCCGTATTTCACGGTGGTGCTGCGCAAAGGCTATGGCCTGGGCGCACAGGCCATGACCGCAGGCAGCCTGCTCGCGCCTGACTTCACGGTGTCATGGCCCACCGGCGAGTTCGGCCCCATGGGCTTTGAAGGCGCGGTGCGTCTGGGTTTCAGCAAGCAACTCGATGCCATCGCCGACCCGGTCATGCGGCAGCAGGTGTTCGATGGCTTTGTGGCGGCGGCCTATCAAAAGGGCAAGGCCTTGAACATGGCCGCGCACCTTGAGCTTGATGATGTGATCGACCCGGCCGATACGCGGCACTGGTTGGCGCGAGGCTTGGCCGCCATGCCCTTGCCCGCGCCCAGAGCAGGCCGCAAGCGGCCCTTTATCGATGCCTGGTGAGGAGCAAGGTGTGCACCGAACTTGAGCAACTTTGCACACATTTCGAGCGCGCATGCGCTTTTGCCAACATCTCGTTTCGATTGTTTGGCCATTGAGACGTCTTGCATCACCTGAACATCTGAGACCTGCGTAGATTCGCGCCTTAGCTGTACACAGGGAGCGACACATGGTTATCGATACAGATCAGACACCGTCTGACCTGGCTTTGCAGGATCACATCAAGCGGGCGGGCAGTTTGGCTGCCATGGGCGCGGCGCTGGTTTCGGCGGCAGGCTGCTCCGATGAACAGTTGGGCCCACCAACAGATGAAGAAGCCGCGCGCTTTCTGGGGCAGGCCGGCCTGGGTGCATCCACCGCCGGCATCGAGTCTGTGATGCAACTGGGCTATGGCCCCTGGCTGGATCAACAGTTCGCCATGCCTTTGTCCGAATCGCTGTGGCGATGGGCGCAGGCCAAAGGCTTTCAGGTGCCGGCCTACAAGGCATCCGACATGGGCATGGACCACGCCCTGTGGTACCGCCTGATCAACAGCCCCGATGTGCTGCGCCAGCGTGTGGCGCTGGCCTTGTCCGAAATCTTCGTGGTCTCGGTGCGCAACATGCCGGTGCCTTGGGGGCAGTTCGGCTGCATCGCCTACTGGGAGCTGCTGGAGGCCGAGTGCTTCGGCAACTTCCGCACGCTGCTGGAGCGCGTGGCGCTGTCGCCGGCCATGGGTGTGTACCTGAGCATGCGCGGCAGCCGCAAGGAAGACGCCACCGGCCGTGAGCCCGATGAGAACTTTGCGCGCGAGATCCTGCAGCTGTTCACCATTGGCCTGGTGCAACTCAATGACAACGGCACGCCCAAGCTCAACGCACTGGGTCAAACCACCGACACCTACAGCAGCAGCGACATCAAGGGCCTGGCCCGCGTCTTCACGGGCTGGGACTTCGACCGCTTCGACGAGGCCACGCCGGACTACCTCAACAGGCCCATGGTGTTCAGTGCCGAGGCCCACAGCCAGAAGGAAAAGACCTTTCTGGGCACCGCCATCGGGGCTGGCACACCCGGACAGCAAGCTTTCAAGCAGGCCCTGGACACCATCTTTCAGCACCCCAATGTGCCGCCCTTCATCTCGCGCCAGCTGATCCAGCGCCTGGTCACCAGCAACCCCAGCCCAGACTACGTGGCCCGTGTGGCCGCCGTGTTCAAGGACAACGGCCAGGGCGTGCGGGGTGACATGAAAGCCGTGATCCGCGCCGTGCTGATGGATGGCGAGACCCGCATCGGCCTGTCGCCCGTGCCGCTGCAGCTGATGGGCAAGCTGCGCGAGCCCGTGCTGCGCTTTCTGCAATGGGCGCGCGCGGTCAAGGTGAGCTCGTCCGATGGGCTGTGGAATGTGGGCGACCTGTCCGGCCCCGACAGGTTGGGGCAAAGCCCGCTGCGGTCGGCGTCGGTGTTCAATTTCTTCAGGCCCGGTTATGCGCCGCCCAATACTGTTCTGGCCGAGCAAGGCGCCGTGGCCCCCGAGTTCCAGATCACCGATGAGTCCACGGTCATCGGCTACGCCAACTTCATGTTCCGTGTGCTGCCCTTTGGCGGGGCCAACGTCAATGTGAGCTACAGCGACTGGCTGCCTCTGGCCCGTGACCCGGCGGCCCTGGTCGACAAGATCAACCTCCTGTTCACCGGGCGCAGCCTGTCCGAGCAGACCCTGTCCTCGCTGACCGAGGCCGTGGGCACCATCGGTGTGATCGATGACCAGGGCGCGTTCCGCCGGGTGGTCTCGGCCATGCTGATCGTGTTGTGCTGCCCCGAGTTCCTGATCCAACGTTGACGAAAGCCTTTGCCATGTCTTCTTCTGATGTGAGCCGCCGCGCCTTTCTGCGCCGTGCAGGCGCCCTGTCCATGCTGGGTTCTGCAGCACCCTGGGCGCTGAACCTGTCGGCCATGGCGCAAGCCGCTGCCGCCACCACCGCGGCCGATGACTACAAGGCTTTGGTGTGCGTTTTCCTGCAAGGGGGCAACGACCACGCCAACACCCTGATCCCCGTTGATGCCGGCAGCCACGCACGCTACGCCACCGCGCGCGGTAGCCTGGCCTTGCCCTTGAGCAGCCTTCAGGCCACGGCACTGAGCCCCACCCAGGTCTTGCCCGATGGCCGGCAGATGGCCCTGGCCCCCGCACTGGCGTCGCTCAAGCCCTTGTTTGATGGGGGCAAGCTGGCCACCTTGCTGAACATCGGGCCGCTCCTGCAGCCCACCACGCTGGCCCAGTTCAACAACCGCAGCGTGCCCCTGCCACCCAAGCTCTTCTCGCACAACGACCAGCAATCCGTCTGGCAGTCCTATCACCAGGAGGGCCCCAACCCTGGCTGGGGTGGCCGCCTGGGTGACCTGTTCATGTCGGGCAATACCAAGGCCGCGTTCACCTGCGTGAACCTGGGTGGCAACGCGGTGTACCTGTCGGGTGACCAGGCCATTCCCTATGTGATGGACCCGCTCGGGCCCTCGCCGTTGCTGGCCGCCGATGGCCAGATGTATGGCTCGCCCGAGTGCTCACGCCTGCTTGCCAAACTGGTGACGCAGACCACCAGTCCCTACGCCATGGCGCAGATGCACACCCAGGTGATGCAGCGTGCGGTGGACGCCCAGGTCGAGCTCAGTGCCGCGCTGGGCAAGGCCACGACACTGACCACGGCCTTCACGCCTGGCAACCGCCTGGCCGCACAACTCAAGATGGTGGCGCGCATGATCTCGGCGCGCGCCACGTTGGGCCTCAAGCGCCAGGTGTTTTTCGTCACCCTGGGTGGCTTCGATCTGCACGACAACCTGTCCATCCAGCACCCGGTGCTGCTGGGGCAGGTGGCCGATGCGCTCAAGAGCTTCATGGACGCCACCACCGAGCTGGGCGTGGCCGACCGGGTCACCACCTTCACCGCCAGCGACTTCGGGCGCACCCTCAGCAGCAATGGCGATGGATCGGACCACGGCTGGGGCAGCTACCACTTCGTGATGGGTGGCGCCGTGCAAGGCGGGCGTTTCTACGGGCAACTGCCGGATGCCGGCCTGCTGGGCCCGCAGGATGTGAGCCGGGGCTGCCTGCTGCCCACCATGGCGGTGGACCAGCTGGCCGCCTCGCTGGCGGGTTGGATGGGTGTCAGCGCCACCGACCAGCGCAGCCTGATCGCCCCGCAACTGGCCGCGTTTGATGGGGCCGTGCTGGCGAATCTCTTTGCGGCGCCGCTGCCATCTGCGCCCCCCGTGCCGGTCTGAATCCGCTACCATGCGGCCCCAGTCACACAGGAGTCCGCATGAGCAGCAAGCCCAATCAACTCAGCCGCAACGTTGCCAGGTTCAAAGGGCTGCCTGTCAGCCTGCAGCCCTGGGTGACCAGTCTGCTGCTGGGCAAGGTCGTGCCGCTGGTGGGCACAGCCGGCCTGCGCTTTGACGAGATCAGCCACGAGCGCGTGGTGGTCAGCATCCGCAACCGCCGCAAGGTGCAAAACCACATCAAGGGCGTACACGCAGCCGGTATGGCGCTGCTGGCTGAAACGGCCACCGGCTTTTGCGTGGGCATGAATGTGCCGGACGACAAGCTGCCGCTGATCAAGACCATGAAGGTGGACTACCTCAAGCGCTCGGTGGGCGACATGAAGGCCGTGGCGCAACTGCGCCCCGAGCAGAGCCAGCAGATCCTCACGCAGGACAAAGGCGAGGTCACCG
>Ga0209066_10003722_pt1 | contig 17175 bp, 20 predicted proteins | sample All_14_2_FD_187198 | JGI IMG/M metagenome (GOLD analysis project Ga0209066, IMG submission 187198) | Freshwater microbial communities in response to fracking from Pennsylvania, USA - Allegheny Zone_MetaG_DW_15 (SPAdes) (version 2) ... | reverse complement strand
CATGGGCCTCACTGTGCCATAATTTCCGTCTCCCAGATTCCAGCCCGGGTGGTGAAATTGGTAGACGCAGGGGACTCAAAATCCCCCGCCGCAAGGCGTGCCGGTTCGATTCCGGCCCCGGGCACCACAGATAAGGCCGCACAGTTCCGAGAACGTGCGGCCTTTTTCTTTTTCCCTATGAAAGCCGCATGTTAGCAGTTCGGTAACGTTCGGGGAGGTTCGGCACAATCCGGTCAGTTCTGGGGGCACATTTGGGGGCATGGTGGCATTCCAGGGGGGCATTTTGTGCCCCCTACCTGAAAGACTGAAAAGGAACCACAGTCATGTGGAATGCCCCCTGCAAACCCCGCAAATCGGGCACCTCTCGGAGTGTGCTCCGGCCGTATGCCCCCAGGTGTCGGTGCTTGTCTGGCGTTTTGATCGTCTGCCGCCACCTGGCCAAAACGCCGTTCGCCGGCGCCTGGGTGCCAGTGATCCTGACCAGGGTGCCCACGGAGTTGACCGGCTGGCGGTGGGGCCTGAGCTGCAGGCGCACCAGGTCGAAGGCTTGCCGTTGGGCTGGGGGCACCTGGTCGTGAACTGGGGGCACCGGATCAGGCCTGTGGTGCTGGCGGCGGCCCGGGCGGCAGGCGCTGCCGATAAGGTCAGCAACGGTCGATTGCCCCTTGATGGGCATGCTTACTTACCCCCTGCAACCAAGCACAACTAGTGAAATTTCGGGGCGCGAATTACCCGCAGTGGACATGTCCAGGGAGGACCCGTTGATCGTGGCGCGCACGATTGGTGCCCGTGTGATGTGCTCGCGCTTCACACCCGCCAGCACGCGGAAGCGGAAGCGCAGGGGGCGCACCAGGTAGGGTAGGCCTCGGCGCCCGGCTGCTGGGCGGTTCGATCATGCGCACCAGGTCGAGGGCTTGACTGTTGGGCTGGGGGCACGTGGTCGCGAGCTGGGGGCACAGGCTCAGGCCGGTAGTGGCAGCGGCGCGAGCTGCAGGCGCTGCCGACAAGGCACACCAGATCGAAGGGCTGGCCGTTGAGCTGGTGATGACCTTCACTTAACCCCCTTAGGAGCACCACGGAACAGTCCGCGAGCGGGGCGCGAATTACCCGCAGTGGCATGTCCAGGGAGGACCCGTTGATTGTGCTGGCGACACCTCGATAGTGGTTTGCTATCGGCGTCCACCGTACACCGTTCACCGTCCACCCTTTTCCAGAGGCATTCACTGCCGACCCATTGGGGCGCGAATTACCCTTACCTTGGATGGCCAGGGAGGACCCGGACCGGGATGGCTTGACCTCACATCGGGGCCAGGGAAATGGCACGGCGTTCGTCCGATTCCTTCGGGGGGTCAACACAAAACAGTGGGAACACTGGGAACAGATCAACAAAATGAACGTAAGTTGTTGATTTAATTCATATTTTCCGTTCCCGTTTGTAGTGGGAACAGATCCAGAAACACCGGGAACACTGGGAACAACTGACTCCGTTGAGGTTCGCCAAGGTCCGGCGGCTCATCGGGCAGACGCCCTCACAGCGCCCTACCGTCGCCACTTCCACGCATCCGTCCCAGACATACAGGGCGCCCGGCACGTCGGTTGTGGGAAGTCTGCAGGCGGTCTCCACCTTGGAAATTTGGCGCGAAAGAAACCTCTCCACCACCGCCCATCGGCGGCCCGCACAGTCGCCCAGGGCGCGGCCAGATCGTGGCAACAGGGATGCCCTGCGTTCACCAAACAGGTGGGCTGGTGAACAGGCCAGGTCACCGACAAACACAGCGCACACATCATGGCCGGGGCATTCGATCACCCATGGCGCACAGGCCGAACCACTGGCCTCACTGGTACGGGAATGGGCTACAGCGTGCCGATCAAAAAGGCGTTGGGATGAACCACAGTTCCCAGGCAAGCGCTCCCCATCGCCACCAGCCCTATCCCTTCACGCCCAGGTCAATCCGGCTCCCCTGGCTTCCATCGGCCATTCCTCACGAGGCAATCGGCCACCTCACGCACGCGGCCCCACCTGGCCGAAAGGACGTGCAAGGCCACCCGCTGGGCGAACGCATGGGCACCGCTGGCATGACTGCCGAAAGCCAATCGAAGCATCTCGTCGGCGCGCTGATAGTCTGTCGTGTGCGGGTAGTAGATAGGTCCGACCCAGCGCACACCAGCATGAACCAGTTCAGCCATGAGCCCGGCGTGATACACACTCGCGGCGGTGGCTGCGAGCACACCGCTTTCATCAGGCGGCGGGTCCGGGCAGTCTTGCCACAGGCTTCGGTCTGGCCATTCGGCAGAACCCAGAACGACTGGACCCGTTGCATCGATGCTCGCGCCAGGGCTTGCAAGACCCATCCACTGCATCACAACAACATGGCCCGCCTCGTGGTAGGCCACCCGATCCAGCGCATTGCCGAACTGCGCAGAATCTGGCAACGACTGCCAGGATCGGCACCGTCGCAGGTTGCGTGGCTCGGGAGGTTCTATAGGGGTGACCGACTCGCAACGCCCGGGAGGAACGGGCGCATCCGCTGTCGGTCTTGTCGAGGCAATCGACCGCTTGCCTGACGCGGTGCCTGGTAAGGCTTTTTCTTCGAATGTCATCAGGGCCTCACGATGCCGGTGCGGCGTAGCGCGCAAGCCCCTGGTGCTTGAATGAGGTGACCGACTCGCAACACCCAGGAGGAACGGGCGCATCCGCTGTCGGTCGTGTCGAGGCAATCAGCCGCTTACCCGACGCGGTGCCCAAATGGGCTTCTATCGTGGAGGTCATCCGCCGCGAACGATGCCGTTCCGGCGCAGCAGGCAGGCACCAATATCAGCGATGACTCGGGTGTGAATACCATCTTTGAAGACCTGCTGCGTGGGCTTCCCGAGGCGCACGGGGGTCTTAACACCAAACAGGCGCAACACACCGACGGGTGGGCACACTGCCGGGTCGGCCAGCAGAAACCAACGCCCGGCGGGCAGGTTGGCCAGAACGGATACCGTGATCTCGATCCCCAGGTCCTGGACAACAGTTAGAGCATAAAGTTCCAGATCCGGCTCGACCACCAGGTGCCGGGCGCGAAGGTTCGCCTCATGGCCTGATGCCGTCAACTGCTTGCGCAACATCGACATGGCCTTTCCCACCGCTTGGCCCGTGAACACTTCACCGGGCAAATCGTTCAAAAATTCCGCACCAAAAACCGGTAGTTGATCATTCATCAACGGATTGCCCTCCATGGCCGTGGCAACAAGGCGCGACTCAAGACGGGCAACGCTCAAACCGGCGGCGGAAAACAGCCTGCCGATGTCGGCAATCTGATTGTTGTAGACGGCCTCCCGAGTGACCGTGATCAGCTTGCCGAAGCTGGTCAATCGCGCTGTGAGTCCGCCCCCTGACAGCGCAGCATTGAACTGCTGGATTTCCTGGCATTCGGTCAGCTCGTCCAGCATCAAATCAATGTCAATCGCGCTGATCGGAGTCGGGTTGTAGTTTTTCACTTCCTCTGTCGAAACAAACGAAAGATGCTCCGCCTGAGCGTGGTACATGGCCTTGGTGATGATGCCGAACCCATCCAGCAGAATCTGTGAGAAATCGGAAGTGGACATGCCGGCGGAGACAACGGCAGAGCTGCGATCTTCGTCGTGAGGATTGTGGACAAGGCTGCAGGCCAGGGCAATTTCCTTGAAACTCATCTCATGGGCCAGCGGGTGTGGACGCTCAACCTTGGCGCCGGATTGAACAGCGATGGCATCCGGGGCCGCGGCGATGATCTCTTGGTAGCGTTTGGAAAATTGGTTCATTTGAGGCAATCAAAAAGAGGTGGTTTGGAGGTCTTCATGATTCCCGCGGCTCACTGAAATGTCCCGGCCTTCACTTCAGTAGGTCGTACAGCATTCGCTGCGTTTTGGGGACGCGCCCGCCGGTCAGAAACGCCCGGTATATCGCCACATCGGAGGGCGAAAGGTCGCAGCCAAGCCCGGCCCTCAGCCGCGGCCACAGCCTCACCTCAAAGCGGTCAATGGCATCCGCAACACGCCCGGCAACAATCCACGCGCCAAGCCCATCGCCGCCCAGGATGTCGGCGGCCTCCTTCAGGGCTGAGTCACGGGCCTTGACTCTGGAAACACGCTCAAGGCGGGCCGATTGATCGCGGTCGGGTTGATCGTGCAAAAGGCGAAGCGCGTCCGCCTGCGTGACCGGCTCACCAAAGGCGAGCTTCAGCAGCAAGTCGATCGTGCTGAGCGAGCCATGCCCACTCAGCAGGCCGCAGCCCGCAGAGTCAAGACATGAGCCCTTCATGATCGACATACCGACGGCGTCTAGCGGCCTGAAATCACAGGTCCAACTCGAAGATGCGGGCCTGGATGCGGTAGCACCAGGTCGGCCCCATGCCGGGCAACCGTTCCTTGATGGTGAAGCGGCCTTCCTCTTTGCGTGTCAGGCACTCGTGATCAAGCAGCACGCGGGCGACTGCCTGCGGGTCGAAGCCCTGGCACAGCTCGCTTTTGAACACTTCGGGCAGAACGAAATACTCCACCGTCACGCCCTCGCCCATGGCCGCCGGCATCCGTGCGCCGTAGTCCGTGGCGTGGTCGTGGTTGCTTTTGATCGGTTCGCCCCGGTCATTCAACAAGCGCCGGAATCCGGCCCGGTGCAAGGTCTTGGTGTTGTGGTCATCGGCCGCCCGGTGCCACCATGTGAACCGGCCCTCACCGTGGGCCTCAAGGAAGCGCCGCACCTGGCGCAACATGGAAACCACTTCGCCGTTACCGATACCGCCACGGGCCGCCAGCCAAGCATTGAAGCAATCGCGCGCGGCCCGCTCGCTCTCGCCCACGGTCCAGCCTGTGAGGCCTGCAGCCGTCGCCATCTCGCCAGCGGCACCCACCAGGGCGAAGCGGGCGCCCACGCGCTCTACCTGCCCGCCTGCGGCCTCTGGAACCATTTTGGCACCCTGCTTTGCAGAGGCCTCGCGGATGCGTGCCTTGAGGGTGTCCGCGTTCTCGGTCAGCCACTGCAGCCATGCCCGGCCCACGGCCCCGTACACGCTGCCAGCCTGGCTCACAAGGTGGCGCGAAAAGTTCGACCCCCCTTCATGGTCGTGAAGATCCTCAAACGCGCCCATGCCCTTGCCAGCATCGACCGGAATGTCCGCCATGCGCACTTCTTGCCCGGTGCGGGTTCGCTTCATGCCTTCGGCCATGTGGTCAGCCAGGCCCAGCTCGCCAGCACTCAGGAACAGCAGGCGCCAGGACAGGCGGGCGCGCGGTGTGCCCGTGCGTGTCGCCCTGGCCTTGCTCTGTTCGTTGGCCAGCATGTAGGCGCACTCGCCGGCTGTCTTGGGGTCAACCTGCGCCAGTTCGTCCAGGATCAGCACGCCGTCACAGTGCTGCGCCGCGATGGCTTCCAGGGCGTTGTCTGTGGTGCGCCACCGCTGCAGGTATGAAGGGCCGCCGTACACGCTGGCGGCCACCTTGAGTGCCGTCGTCTTGCCGCTTGAGCTGTCGCCACGGAAGTGAAAACCCCCGCTCTCCATGCCGGCAGCGCGCAACAGCGGGCCGGCAAAGGCGCAGGACAGCGCGAACACCAGGCGCGAATTGCCGGCACACGGGGCCGCGATGCGCTGTGCCCACTGCGCCTGCGTGCCCTTCACGCGGAATGTGTTTTCCTGTGCGGCCTCCGACTGGAACACGATGCGTTCGGCTTCATCGCCGATGGTTTCATGTGGCAGCACAAAGGCCAGGCGGTCGCCACTCTGGTGCCAGCCCACGCGGTCGGTACAGGTCGCGTACTCGCCAGGGTTCCGCGTCTGGACGTACTGCGTCAACAGGTTCTTGGCGCGCGGACTGGTGGCGATGCGCAGACCCATGCCCAGCAGCGCCCCACGGTATTCACCACCGTCACCGGCCAGCATTCGGGCGGGCATGGACCATTGCTTCAACTTGCCCACCGGATCGGTGAAAGTCAGCAGGTAGCCCCACCCCTGGCCGTCCTGATCGCGCGTCAGGGCTTCGACGTCCAGGCGACTGCACACCCATTCCGGTGCGGTCGGCCTCCCATCCTTGTCCACACCGCGATAGAACACGCCGGCATCGGCCACGGTGAAGCGGTCCCAATCGGGTGCCGGCTGGTCGCCATTGTCTTCAGGGTCACCCGGTGGCGCACCAGGTGGCACAGATGGCGGGCCGTCAGCGCCGTTTTTTCGGGTCTTCCCCACCTGCTCAATGCCCTTGGTGGCTTTGGCCTGCTGGGTGGCCGCCTGCGCTTCCGCATGGGCATCGATGGCCGCAGCGACGATGCGGCGCACAGCCGCCAGCCCTTCGGCGCCGCCCAGGTGCACGGCCAGGTCGTTGAAGTCTGACCCGCCATCTGGCAGGCCATCGGGGAACACGGACAGACCGCGCACTTCCTGAGCCGCGGCCGTTGCCTTCACGCGCCCGGGGTTCGTTCCGGTCTGCGACTCGGTGGCTTGATCATCGTCACCACACAGCACCAGCAACGCGGCCGGGTGCAGCTTGCGCAGGGCGCGGGCCACGTGTTGCAGGTTGCCAGCGTCGAAGGCCACGGCCACCGGGTAGGCCGTGGCTTCGTGCAGCGTGGCAGCCGTGGCGTAGCCTTCGGCGATCAGCAGCACGGTCGGGCCGGTGGAATCGTCGCCGCTGGCCAGCTTGCCCACCAGGTGCCACAGCCCCGACTTGCGCCCACCCTTGAGGAACAGCTTTTCCGGTGCGCCGCTCTCGGTCTTGGTCGGTGCGATGCGTTGCACGTTCCACAGCTTGCCCGCGCCGTCGCGCAGGGGCACCAGCAGCACGCCACCATCGGCGAAGCGCACGCCGTGGGACTGCACTCCTTTGCGCACCAGGTATGGGCTGGCGCCGCTCTCGCTGGCGTCCTGCCACTGTGCCGCCGCCTGTTCGGCTGTTGCTGCGTGGCCGGCGTCAATGAGGGCCTGTTCCTGCCGCCGGCGTTCGATTCGCTGGCGCTCGCGTTCGGCCAGCTCTGCCGCCGTGGGCGCGGCCGGCGCCTGCCCGTTCTTGGGCAGCGTGAATCCGTGCTCTTTCGCCAGGTGCAGCAGCGTGGCCACCGCCACACCGCCGCCCGCCTTGATGCTGCGCCAGGTCGAGGCCACGGCCTTTTTGTCGTAGCGGTCCGCATCGCTGGCGCTCCATGCGTCGAACAGGTCGAAACCGGTGCCGTCCGAAAACTCGCTCTTGATCGACATCCCAACTCGCGCCCATTCGTCGCGCGGCAGGTTCGCAGGGATGTGCGCAAGCGCCGAGCGCACCAACTCGGGTGTGATTGGGGTTTGCGGGGTCATGCATCCCCTTTCGACCCACGCGGCCCAAGCCCATCAAGCCACTCGGCAATTTCGAGAAATTCAACGGCGCGGCGCGTAGCCTGAGCGCGAGTGAGGAGGCCATCCTTCGTGCGCATGCCGCCAGGATCGTTTTTGCGATACATAAGCACACCAGCGAGCGATGTCAGGATCTTCGACATGTTGGTGGCGCTGGTGGTGCCGGGCACCAAGCACGCACGAATTTCCTCAAGCAAGAGCTCAATCGGCATTTCCAGCAGTGGGTCCGCATCCCATGTGACACGGCGTTCGGCGCCGGGATCGGGCGGTGTTGTTGTGCTCACATGGCTCTCCGTTTGTCGCGCGTGAGCTGGGCGATGATGGATTCGAGGTTGTTGGCGCTTTCTTCGTCGTGGGTGTTGACGGGGTACGGAGCGTCATCGAGGCGAATGTCATGGACGTAGCGGCGGCCGACGGCGGTTGCACCATTGCTGCCAAGTCCGAACGTGGTTTGCTCGGCAGCCTTGAGCAGGGCTTCGGAGATCGTGGAGGTGGCGCCACCGTATTTCATCTGTCCTGGGTTGCTGAAATAGGGGATGCCGCCCTTGCCGTCGCTGAACTCAAGGGCGACGCTTCTGGCTTGCTCATCACCCAGGCCAGCCTGCTTCAGGAAGTTGGCGATACCGGTCAAGGTGGTCAGTTCGCCACCCATGGCCAGGCGGCCACCGGACTTGTCCAGGGTGAAGCCCTCCGCATCGGTCTTGGGGGCACCTCGCCCCATCAACTCGTTGCGCAGCTTGATGTATTCGGTGCTGCTCAGTGCGCCACCTTGCTTGAGTAGGTCGGCCTGGGCCTTTTTCAGATCTTCTGTCGGTATGTCGCTCAAGTCGCCACCACCGGCAGCGAAGCCCTGCAGCTCTTTCAGGCGCTGGAGTTGAGCGGCGGCGTCGGCAACGCCTTTGGCGAATCCATCGACGGCCTTTTTCCCGTCGTTCATGTTCTTGATGATGGCGTTACCCGCATCGTCCACCTCGATCTTCAGGCCGTGCATCGCGGCCTCAGCCTTCAGCGCTTCGCTGGCAACGCCGCCATTGGCCGCAATGCTGGCCTCGGCCATCTTCTTCCATGCTTCCATCAAGCCTTCGCTGGTGTAGTCCCCGCTGGCCTTGACCCGCTCGAAATCTTTTGCCGCCTGATCGGCAATTTGAGCCAGCTCTGTTTTTGATTTGATGCCCAACCGCGTGAATGCATCACCCGAACGCTCAATCGAACCGCTGGCATCACGGATGCTGCGGTCCAGGTTCTTGTAGGCATCGGCGGCCCGATTGGCAGAACCTGCGGCGCCCTCCGTCGCGTCGCCTGTTTTTTTCATCAGATCCAATCGCTTTTTCAGCAGGTCACTGGACTTCCCGACCGCCTCGGCCTCGGCCAGTTTGGCCTGCGCCAGGCGGATGCTCAGCTGGAGCTCTGCTTCCTTGACCGGCGTCAGCTCGCCATTGGCCTGAAGTTCGGCCAGCTTGGCCTGGGCAACGGCGATGGAGCCTTCGGCTTCGGCGCGGGCCACGTTCACCTTGGCCTCGGTGATCTGGATCTCGATTTCGATCTGCTGGATCTTGGCTTTCCTGATGGCCGTTTCATCGCCCAGCAGTTCGGCCATATCGAGCGACTGGCGCGCCAGCTCACGTTGGACGTTGAGACCACTGATGGCGATGTCGGCATCGCCACGACGGGCGATGCTGAGGGCCTCAACGGCTTCAACTTCCTTGCTCAGTGCCTTGCTGGTGGACTCCGAGGAAGCCACCTGGACTTCTGCTGTTTTCGCGGCTTGATCGCCCAACTTCTGAACCGCCAAAGCCGCCCGCAGAGCGCCTTCTTCAACGGGTTTTGGGCTATTGCCAGCCTCCTCCCACATGCGCTTGGTCCGCTGGCTGGTCTCGACCATGCGGCGCTCGTAGTTCGCCAGCGCTTCCTCGATGGTGGAGTCGGTGAAGACTGCCGCCGCGATCTCTTTCAGCCCGATGAACTTGTTGTAAAGCTGCTCGATCATGTCGCCCGCAGCGATGCCGAACTTTTTGGCGTACTCACTGTTCGTGAGCAACATGTCGCCGATCTGATAACCCACCTCAAAGCCCGTGAAGGCCAGGGCGATCTGCAGTGTCTTGGGCAGTGCGCTCATTTGCAACGCGAGCAGGCTGGTTGCTTTTTGTGCTGCGACGACTTCGACGATGTAGGTGCGAACTGCACCAGCGGCCTGCACAGCCATGGCCGCAGCAAGCACAGCGCCAGCTCGGCTTGCGAAGCCCGCAATTTCGTCCAGGTTGGTCGCAACGGCGTTGATCGCGCTGGCTGCGGCTGTGCTGGCGCCTGTGGCCTTGTCAACCTCGCCGACGTAGATGGTCCAGTTGGTGCTCAGGTTCTGAATCGCTCGCCCGACGGTGGCCGGGAGCTTGGAGAATTCGGAAGCAACGGCGTCGGCCTGGCCCTGCAGGGCCTTGAGCACGACTTCGCTGGTGAGCTGCCCTTCTTTGGCCATGGCGCGGAGTTCGCCGGTGGTCTTGCCAAGACCGGCAGCGAGGGCCTGAGCGAGCCGCGGGCTTTGCTCCATGACCGAGTTGAACTCTTCACCACGCAGCACACCGCTTTGCAGGCCCTGCACCAGCTGGATGATCGACGCCTTTGCACTCTCAGCTGAGCCACCCGACAGCTGGATGGCCTGGTTGATAGTCTGCGTGAGGCCGAGGGCCGCTTCCTGCGAGAGGCCAAGCTCTTTGCCCGCTTCGCTGATCCGAGCGAACAGGGTGCCGGTGGCCTCAAGTTCGCTGTTCGTGGCAAGGGCGATCCGCTGCACACCCTGGAAAGCCGAATCGAAGGCGGCGCCCTCTCCCGTCACGAGCTTGATGCGGGCAGCGAGGTTGCTGTATTCGTCAGCGACGCCAGCGACATCTCTGGCCAGCGAGGTGATGAAGGTGCCGCCGATAGCGGTTGCCGCGATGTTCTGGACAGTGCGCAGCTGGTCGCCGAGACTCTTGATGTCGCCCTGGGCGGCCCGGGCTACCTGACTTTGCTTGGCTCCGCTGGCGGTGGCAGCAGTAGCCGCCGCGCTGTAGGCAGGCACCATGCTGGCGACTTCGCTGCGCGTGGCGGCGATGGCCTGGCGCACAGAGCGCTCTGCCGTGGCCAGGTTGGTGCTGGCGATGCCGTAGCTTCGCAGCGTGTCGCGCCCCTGATCGAGGGCGCGCGTCTTTGCCTGCAGCTCGGTCTTTGCGACTCGCACCGCCTCGCGGAGCTTTTCCATCTGCCCGGCCTGGGCGCGGGTGGATGCTGCGCCAGTGGACAGGGACTTGCCAAGGTTCTGAGCAGCAGTCTGCGCATCGCGCAGGCGATCGGCCGCGCCACCCACCTCGGTCTTGAGGCGGGAAAAGTTCGAAATGGCCTCTTGTTTGGAACCGAGTTCGCGGATGGCCTGGGCGGCCAGCTGAGCCTGCACCTTGAGGTCACCGTCCAGCGTGTTCGCCAGATCGTCCAGTGTGCTGGCCAGTTTTTTGATGTCCTGCTCACCCGTGACATCGGTTTCGACCAGGATCTGAATGGGCTTGATGGCCATGGGTTACCTCTGTGTGTTGTTGGTGGCGCTTGCACCGTGGTGCTGGTCGGGTTCTTCCCGGAGCCCCAGGGCCATGCCGGCGCCCAGCGGGAGGGGCGCGGCAATTTCGGCCCCGATGGAGTGGCGTGCGTTCGTGGTGGTTTCAGCCATGGTCATCACCTCCTGCCGCATTGCCGTTGACGCTCTTGCGTTTGCGGCCCATGTGGTACGGGGTCAACACGCCGTGCACCATCACACTGAGGCCGGTGCGCTGTTCGCCATTGCTGCCAGCCCATGCACTTATCTCCGCCTCACCCGATACGGCCACGCTGTCGCCGTCCTCCAAGGCTTGAACGGCCGCATAGGCGGTGGCCGAAAACGTGATGCAGGAACACAGCACGCTCACGCCGTTGCGGTCGGCGGCGGCCAGGCGGAAGGATGCGAACGGGGTGCCGTTGCTGGCGGTGCGGAATGTCGGGGCGCCGCGCACGCGGCCCGAAATGAGGGCGTCAATCATGGGCGCCACCCGTCTGCTGGCGTTGGGCTTGCCAGGCCGCAATATCCGATTCACGCCAGGCCACAGCGCGAGCGGACAGGCGCACGGAACATGGAAAAGTTCCGTCCTTCATGCCAGAGTAAATTGAGCTTTTCCGTAGTGAGGTCAGGCTCTCAACATCGGGAAGACGTAGCAGCCTCTCGGGCTTGCTGCGTTGTGTGTTGGCGTTTGTTTGCACTTGTTGGACTCCATATTGGTTTGCGAAGGAGCCCACTTTTCCCGAATGACTGTGCAAAATCTTAAAAATCCTGCACTGTTTTAACGACGGGAAGAGCGCCCGCACAAACGCGGTCACCGGGCAACTGCTTGGGCCGAGACTCCCGGCAAGAGAAGCCGGGAGCAGGATCACGCCGTTGCGGTCGGCTGCGACGGGGCGGAACGATGCGAACTGGGAGCCATTGGAGGCGGTGCCGAATATCACGGCGCTTGGCTCATGACCGGCGATCAGGACACCGGTCATGATTCACCTCCTTTCCGCTGACGCTCGGCCTGCCAGGTGGCAATGTCAGATTCCTTCCAGGCCACCGCGCGGATGGCCAGGCGCACGCAAATCGGGAAAGTGGGCGGGGTTGCCTTCATGCCCGCATAGATGGTGGATTTTTTTAAGCCAGTCAGGCTCTCGACCTCGGGGAGTCGGAGGTACTTTTCAGGCTTCCGAGATCGTTCAATAGGGTTTACTTGCACGGTATGCGGCTCCGCTTTGGTTGAACAAGGCGCCCACTTTTCCCGAATGACTGTGCAAAATCTTAAAAATCACTGCACGATTTCAACGGGGATCGGGGAGCCTTCAAGACCTCCCCGGGTCTCCGGTTGATCTATTCGGAAATGGGCAGCGGTCTCACGCCCGGCCACCGCGCAGCACGTGCCGCGGTTCTGCCGTCAGGGCGCGCAGCCCAGCGCCCCAGGTCTTGCGCACTTCGGTCAAGCCGTGAAGCAGCCGCGTCCGTTCGATCAGTTCAACGACGTGGCCTCGGCGCATGGGTCCTGTGGTGCAGCTGGCCAGGCCGATGCGCTGCGCGTCTTCCCTGCCGCGTAGGCGGTTCCGGCTGCTGCAATCGACTTCGAGAATTGGCGCTGCCGTGGTGACGGCCATCTGGCAGGTGCGGCCGTTGGTGAATCGCCGCAGCTTGGCTGATACCAGCACGAGCTGCAGGTCCTTCAGGGCGATGGAATGCCTGCGGTCGCAACCACCAGCACCGGCGTCTTGTGGGCTCATGCAGCACCGCCCTTCTGCTGGTCTTGGTAGATGCGCATCAGGTCTGCAGCCACCCAGGCGAGCGCGCCCACCCGATCACCGGCGTTGCTGCCAGCAGGGTTCTTGATGCCCTCCAGGCGCCGGGCAACATCGGGGCACATGGAGCACACCACGTCAATCTCGGACAGCTTGAAGCTGGCCTCACCCATCCAGGCGATGGCGTCCAACAGCGGTTGAACGTGTGCGCTCAGTTCAATGGTGTTGTCGTCGCTCATTGCTGCGCTCCCTGTGCGGCTTCGGCCTTGGCCTTGCGGCCCGGCTTCTTGCTTTCGGGAACGAACAGGGCCTTTAAGTCTTGAAACGCCTTGTCCTGGCTGGCTGCCCAACAGCGGGCCATGAAGGCGCGCCATTCGCGATCACCATCAGGGGTCAGGCGGTAGGCTTTGGCGCGCAACTCTTTGGCCTCGCGTTCGATGTCGCGGCGCTCAAACCAATACCAGTCGCGATCACCAGACATGGTGATGAGGCTCCAGCTGTCCAACTCGATCCACGAACCTTTGTGCCCATAGGGACGCATGCGGCGCAGCCGGTATTCGAGGCCGTTCACGCTCCACACCTTTTCGGCAGAGGCCCGCGGCCATTCGAAACCGCCAGGAATGAGGCCCTCAGACTGAAGCTGAGCGGCGGTGCCCCTGTAGTCCACCCGGCTGGAACAGGGATGCAGGCTGATGACCAGATCGTGTTCGGCGGGCTGGTGGGCGGTGGCCGTGCTCATGCTGCACCGCCTTCCAGCGCGGCCGTTCGGGCGCCAATGTCTTGCAACAGGGTGACGATCTGGATCATGCGCTCGATCGCCACGGACAACACCGCCCGGTCGTTGCCGGGATCATTGCCGTGAGCAAACTGGCCCGCTTCCAGGATGGTGAGGTTTTCGATTGCCATCGACCACGCGAGCGCAGCGCGCTGGTGCAGAGAGGCATCGGGGTTGATGATCAGCACATCTGGAGTGCTGTCGAGGCTCCAGTTCGAAACGGTGGCCGGTGTCAGGTTCAAGACCCTGGCTTGCTGGTTGGGTGTGTTCATGGCTCAACCCTCCACCTGGTCAGCTGCAGCGCTTGCGCGCTTCAACAGCGTGGCCGCGCGCACAGCGCGGGCCGTGGCGGTCCTGAGGTGAGCGGACGTGCAGTCGGGGCGCTGCAGGCAATGCAGGGCCGTGGCCAGGGCGTTGTGAGCCTGGGCATGCAGCTGGATTTGATCCAGCGAGTCGAGAGTGGGGGTGAGTGTCGGCGCAGCGCGGCGGCTGGCCAGGGAAATGACCGTGGTCATGGCTTCATGCTCCTGTGTGAGACTTGAAACCACCAACTCCGTTTTCAAGCAGAGCGGGTGGACTGGATGTTGAAAACACGTACACAGACGTGCGCCAGGTGTTACCACTCTGACCATCCAGCCCATAACCTGAATGCGCCTTGTGGGCACATTCCGAGCCCCTGGCATTGCACCAAGAGCCCAGTATTTGGACGTGACAAAACCTCGCTATCGGGGAGGTTGCACCGCTGTGTATGGTGTTTTCAAGCACCGGCCCTTTCGGGTTGAGCGCACTATAGCACGCACCCCCGCGCCGCTGTCAACCGCTGTTCAACTGGCGGCGCGCTGCTCGCTGTTCTCTGCCGTGCGCACGCTTGCGTCGGCTATGTCCACGATCATGACCGTGAGTTCAAACCAGATGCGCGTCAGCAGGTAGATCAGCGCCGCAGCGCCCAAGCCGATCAGCAGGCTCCAAACGGTGCCGTCCCGACTGAGCATCGCAATGACGCCACCGATCACGCCGCACACCGCCAGGAAGTAGCCGAAGAACAGGCCCAGGCGCACCACCGTGCGGAAGGCTGGGTAGTGCGTGCCGTCGCGCAAGTTGTTGATGAATGGCTCGGGTGTGTGGCCGGTGTAGCGATGCACCTTGGGCGGTGGTTTTGGCGGCGCAGCTGGTGAACCGTTTCGGGCCGGGAAGCCGGAGTCTGCGGGCTTGGCAGACCGTACCGGCTGGCCGCTGGCCATGGCGGCTTTCACGCGGGCATAGATGGCGCCGCACTGTGGGCAGGCCTCGGTTTCTGAGCCCGTGGCCGCGGGGTTGACGTGGCCACACTTGAGACAGGCTTCTTCTGACATCGTGCTTTTCCTCCTGCGCACATTCTGTCACCCCCGGCCGGACACCAGCCACCTGTGGTTTTGACGCGGACTCTAGTTGCTTCGCTCAGGCAAAGAGTGGAGCGCGCTCGATCCGGTGGCTGAAATTTGGTAGCCATCTGGCGTGTGCTCCAAGAACCCCGCCCTCACCAACGAGGCCACGGTCTGCCGCTGGTGATAGTAGAAGCGCCCACCACCAATGTGTGACCGATCCCCTGAGGCGACCGGGATGACGAGGCTACCGTTCTCGGCATTGATGAGCACGCGACGCTGCCGAAAAGTGAGCGTTCTCGGCTTGGTTCGTGGTTCGGTTGGTAGCCGCTCAAATTCAGCGGGCAGTCCCAGAGATGCATGGGGGTTTTGCTTGACATGAGAGGCAGCTCTCCCAGGACTTGAATCTGAGCGGGCGAACACGCCACCAGGTGATTTGCTTTGGCGTGCGCGCCCTCTCCTTTTCGCCCCAGCGAGCCACCAGAACACACCCGCGATCAGTGCAAGTACAAGAAAATTTTCCATGTCCCCCCCTATGGATTGCGAACGTCTCGTGGACCCCGCGGCGGTCAATTCACCGCGGCATTCGCACCCTGGCCATTCCGATTGTGAGCCTGCCATTCATTTTGGGCGCTCTGTCGCGCCGGCCACGGGGGCGCGCAGCACCACGTAGCCCGGTGGCGGTAGGCGCCAAGGGAAGTGCTTTCGCGCGGCATTTTTGCCTCAGTGAGCGAAGCGATGGACCGGCGGGCGAAGTGCGTGGTGAGGAAGGGGAGGAAATAGGTTCATTGTGAGAGTGTTCCCACTCTGTTCCCTATATGTTCCCACTGTGTTCCCGGCACCCTGTTCCCCGCAAACCCGCATGCCTGCCGGGTTTCGCTGTTTTGTTCCCGGCGTTCCCATGGTTTTGCAGGGCAGGACCGGGAGAAAACTGCAGGCGCCTGCATTGGCCGCCTGCGGGAATGGGTTCGGTTCCCACTTTTGGCACTCGGTTCGGTTCCTGACTTTGACGTCAGGCGGCGCGCTTGGGCATCTGCACCACGGTCCCGGACTTGCGACCATCCAGGTAGTCCGCCCACCACTGCAACAGGCTGGCGCGGTCTGGCATGTAGCTCGAACGGTGGTAGGCGGCCCGCACCTTGTTGCGTTCCTTGTGCGCCAGCTGGCGCTCGATCACGTCAGCATTCCAGCCGCACTCGTTGGCCGTGGTGCTGAACAGCGCCCGGAAGCCGTGCGCCGTGGCGCTGCCCTTGAAGCCCATGCGCGTCATGGCGCTGTTGAACGTGTTTTCGCTCAAGGGTTTGCTGCGGTAGTTCGGACTGGGGAACACCAGGTCGCTGTCACCGCTCAAGGGTTCCATGGTGCGCAGCACTTCAAGGGCTTGGCGGGACAGTGGCACGCGGTGCTCGGTGCGCATCTTCATGCGCTCGGCTGGGATGACCCACAGCGCCCCGTCCAGGTCGAGCTCTGCCCAGCGTGCGCCGCGCACTTCGCCAGGGCGGGCCGCGGTCAACATCAACAGGCGCAAGGCTTGCACGGTGCTGGGATCGCCTTCGTAGGTGGCCAGCTTGCCCAGGAACTCGGGGATGTCCTTGTCGGCCAGGGCGGCCCGGTGGTTCACTTCGCGGGGCTTCAGGATCTCAGAGGGCACCAGGTCAAGCATGGGGTTGGATTCGATGCGCTCATGTGTGACGGCCCACCGATAGATCGACTTCACCCGCTGCAGCACGCGGTTTGCCAGTTCGCCAGCGCCCCGGGCTTCGATGGCCTTCACCGCTGCCATGAGTTCACCGGGCTTGATGCTGGCCAGCGGCCGGCCCCCGAGCGTGGGGAAAATGTCCGCCTCCAGCGATGCCCGGATGCGCTGCAGGGTGACAGGCTCCCAGCGGGCCGCCTGGTGCCGAATCCAGTCCTGCGCCACCGCCTCAAGGGTGTTCTCCTGTTCGTACAGGGCGCGGACCTTTGCGGCCTTGCGCAGTGCCCCGGGGTCGTCGCCCGCTTTCAACAGGGCATGGGCTGCAGCGGCCCGGTCGCGTGCGTCACGCAGGGAGACAGCCGGATACACCCCAAAGGCCAGGCGCTTTTCCTTGCCCCCGTGCCGGTATTTCAGGCGCCAGTACCGCCCGCCCGCCTTCGTCACCTCCAGGTACAACCCCCCGCCGTCGAAGTGCTTCCCGGGGTCGGTCAGGGTTCGCAGCTTGGCATCGGTCAGCTTCATGAGGGGCATCCTTCACAGTCTGGGGGCACATTTGGGGGCATTTTTACGGATTTTGCCTCGCTTTCATAGGGGAGTTCGTGTGCGGCCCCGGCACCACAGACAAGGCCGCACAGTTCCAAAGACGTGCGGCCTTTTTCTTTTTTTCACGATGAACAGGGCACCCATGCAGTG
>Ga0209066_10003721_pt1 | contig 17179 bp, 20 predicted proteins | sample All_14_2_FD_187198 | JGI IMG/M metagenome (GOLD analysis project Ga0209066, IMG submission 187198) | Freshwater microbial communities in response to fracking from Pennsylvania, USA - Allegheny Zone_MetaG_DW_15 (SPAdes) (version 2) ... | reverse complement strand
ACCGCTTCCCGATCGCCGCCGCCGACGCCATCTCGCAGCTGGATCCGCGCGAGGCGGTGACCATCGAGTTCAGCTTTGCGGGCCGAGGCGGCGCTGACGTCGTGCGCAAGGCCTATGTGGAAGTCGGAGATTTCGCGGCGGGGCGGGCGTTTCTGCGGTAGAGCCATTTCCGACCTGATTGTTTCATCAGGGGCGGGCAAAAAGGGCTCTAAATCAAAAGTTTAGAGCATTTTTCGATCCGACAACCGTTTCACACTTATCGGAAAATGCTCTAAGCGGTTACCGCGGCGCGAAGGCGATGACGTTGTCGCCCAGGCTGGTCGGCGGCTCGGGTTCTGGCGGAACGGGGGCGACCTCCGGGTCGGTCGGCGGCTCCACAGGCACGGGCGCGGCCTTCAGCGGGGCCAGCAGCACCGGCAGGCGCACCGAGACGCTGGTGCCCGCGCCCATGCGGCTCTCGATATGCATCTCGCCGCCATGCAGCTTGGCGAAGGCGCGCACCAGCGACAGGCCAAGGCCCGTACCCTGGGCGCGATGGTCGGCGCCGCCGGCCTGTTCGTAGGGGCGACCCAGGCGTTCGAGGTCTTCGGGGCTGATGCCGACGCCCGTGTCGGCGACGACAATCTCCAGTACGCCATCATAGCCGTCGGCCGTGACCGTCACCTGGCCGCCGCGCGGCGTGAACTTCAGGGCGTTGGAGATCAGGTTCAGAACGATCTGCTTCAGCGCCCGGCGGTCGGCGTCGACCTCCAGGTCATTGGGCGGCAGCACGCCGCGCAGCTGCACGCCGGCGCTGTCGGCCTGGACGCGCATCAGCCGCATGGCCGCCGTCATCGCCTCGCGGGCGTCGAACACCCCGCGCGACAGCTCAAAGCGTTCGGCCTCGATCTTGGACATGTCCAGCACGTCGTTGATCAGGTCCAGCAGGTGACCGCCGCTCTCGTGGATCAGCTCGGCATATTCGCCGTAGCGGTCGGTCAGGGGACCAAACATGCGAGCGCGCATGATGTCGGAAAAGCCCATGATGGCGTTCAGGGGCGTGCGCAGCTCGTGGCTCATATTGGCCAGGAAGCGGGCGCGGCCGGCGGCCAGGGCCTCGGCGTCGGCGCGGGCGCGATCCAGAGCGGTCTCGCGGTTGCGCTCGACGGTGACGTCGCGCAGGAGGCCCACCAACATGACCGGCGAGGCGCGCTGCAGGTCCAGGGCCACGATGCGCTCGACGCCAAGGGCGGGACTGAAGGTCAGGCTGACCTGGCCCTCGCGGAAGGCCTGGGCGATGGCCCCGCCGACCTTCTGACGGTCGTTGGGCGCAGCGGCGCCGGCCAGACCGCGATTGACGATGTCGGCGATGGTGACGCCGGGCGGGGGCGCGCCGCGCACGGCGGTGACCTGACCCCTGGTCGTCACCGCGATGGCCAGATGGGGCAGGCCGTCCAGCATGACGTCCAGAGACGCCATCTCGGCGCTGTGGCGCACATCCCGCGCGCCAAGCCGGCGATGGCCGATCAGCAGGCCTGAGGCCAGACCAAGCCCCGTGGTGGTCAGGGCCAGGAAGCCCAGAATGAAAGCCAGAGCGCCGGTGGGCGCGGCCGGCGCGAGCCCCGAAAGCTGGGTCAGGGCGGCCACGCAGCCGCCGATCAGCGACAGGGCGGCGCCCTCGGCGAGGCGGCGCGGCGAGACCAGGGTCGAGGCGGCGGCGACCGGCGCCAGGCACCAGGCGGCCATGGCCCCGGACACGCCGCCCGTCAGTATGGCTGCGACACATCCGCCCACGGCCCACAAAACCAGCAGGATGGACTGTACGTGGTCGTCCTCGCGCAGGTTTTCGCCCGACAGGGGTAGAGACAGCAGGGCCGGCGCGGCGCCCGCCAGGAAGGCTCCCCAGACTGGCCAGCGGAACTCGCCCGGCAGAAACGCCGTCGCGAAAGCCGCCATGCCGATAGCCGCCAACCAGCCCATACGCCATATGCGCGCTGGGTTTAGCCCCTGCGCGGTACGCACGGGCGGCTTGAACGGGTCCGGTAGCAGTTCGAATTCCAAACCGGGCGACTTCTTTCAATGCAACGCTCAGGCGCGTTGTCGCCAAACCTTAACGCGCCGGAGCCAATCCCTCCAGACCGCTCAATCGGCGAGCGATCATTCCTGGTGACGACCTGTGGACGGAAACGGATTCGTAAGCGCCTTGGGAGCAGGGTTCAGGCTGCACGAATGCGGACAGAACGTCCCGGAGCCCATCGCATGCCAGAACCGGCGTCCCTCGACGCATTGCCCGACCATGACGCCTCTGCGGTGCGACGCGCTGCGGCTCATGCGCGTCGCCGGGCTGCGCTCGACGACCGCAAGCGATCGTTCCTGCGCATGGTCAGCCATGAACTGCGCACCCCGCTCAATGCGGTGATCGGCTTTTCCGAGATCCTGTCACGCGAACTCTATGGCCCGTTGGGCTCGCCACAGTATCGGGAGTATGCCGAGATCGTGCATGACAGCGGGCTGAAGCTGCTGAAGCTGGTCAATCAGATCGTCGAGATCGCCCGCCTGGAGGGGCATGTCACGGATCTGGACCTTGGCCCCGAAGGCCTCGACGAGGCCATTGAAGATGCGATCGAACAACTGAAGAGCGAAGCCACCCAGCGACAGGTGGTCGTCACGGTTCCAGGCTGCGGCGCCCTGCCCGCTGTGATGGCCGACAGCCGGGGCCTGCGGACCATGCTGGGCAATCTGCTGCAGAACGCCATCAACCACTCGCCCATCGGCGGTGAGGTCTGCATCTTTGCTCAAACCCTTCCCGGCGGCGTGGTCGAGATTTCCATCGCTGACCAAGGCCCCGGCGTCGAGCCCGAGGAACTGCCGCGCCTGTTGCGGCCCTTTGAACAGGGCGGCTCAACCCTTACCCGGACGAGCGAAGGCGCAGGCCTGGGCCTGCCGATTGTGGATCTGCTGGCTCGGGCCATGCACGGCGCCCTGCGCCTGACCTCCCGCCCCGGCGCCGGCCTGACCGCCCAACTGAGCCTGCCTGAGGGCTGACGCTTGCCAGCGGACCTTGCCAGCCGATGGCGGGCCCCCTAAGTGGCGGCCATGACACGCCCCATCGACGCCGCCCTGGAAGAACTCGCCGACGAGTTCGAACTGCTGGGCGACTGGGAAGAACGCTATCGCTATGTGATCGAGCTTGGCCGCGACCTGGCTCCGCTCAGCGAAGCCGAGCGGTCGGAGGCCAACAAGGTGCGCGGCTGCGCCAGCCAGGTGTGGCTGGTCACTGAACCGCAGGCCGACCAGACGATCCGTTTCAGGGGCGACAGCGACGCGCACATCGTCAGCGGGCTTATCGCCATCCTGCTGCGGCTCTATTCAGGCCAGCCGGCGGTCGATGTTTCAGCCTTCGACGCCAAGGCGGCCCTCGACAGGCTGGGCCTGTCGGAGGCCCTGTCCTCGCAGCGCTCGAACGGACTTAAGGCGATGGTCGCCCGCATTCAGCGCGACGCCCAGGCCCTGACGGCCTAAAGCATCGTGCGGAAAAGTGGATGCCGGTTTTCCGAAAAAAACGATGCAAAAACAAAAAGCTAAAGCGAAACGCGCGATTCTTGTATCGCGCATTTCGCTCTAGGCACGTCTTGGCGGGCTAAGCCAACAGCCTAGAAGAAGCCTGCGCGATTGCCGATGAACAGGATCGCGACCACCACCAGAAGGAGCTGGATGATCCAGTTCACTGGCGACGGAATCGGCGACCGCTGCACGACGTAAAGGGCAAGCCCAAGAAGGACCAGGGCGATGATGACGACGATCAGGATGCTCATGCCAGCTTAACCGCCATCGCCGATGATGGTTCCCCGACCGTTGCCACGAATACTTGAGACCTGGCGTGTAAGCGCCTATGGCCTCGCCCCTGATGACCTCCGACACTCCACGATCAGCCTCCGGCGCCTTTCGCGTGGCCGCGCTCTATCGCTTCACGCGTTTTGAGGACCCGGCCGCCCTGCAGGGGCCGCTGGCCAAGGCTTGCTGCGCGGTCGGGGTGAAGGGCACCCTGCTGCTGGCGCGCGAGGGGATCAACGGCACGATCGCCGGAACCGACGCCGCCATCGAGGCCGTGCTGGCCCATATCCGCGCCCTGCCCGGCTGCGCTGATCTGCAGCCCAAGACCGCCTGGGCTGACCACATGCCCTTCCACCGCATGAAGGTTCGGCTGAAGAAAGAGATCGTCACCCTGGGCCTGCCGGACCTGGAGCCCGCCGCCAATGCCGGGACCTATGTCGCGCCCGCCGACTGGAACGCCCTGATCGCCGATCCCGACGTCGTGGTGATCGACACCCGCAACGACTATGAGGTCGCCATCGGCGCCTTCGCACGCGCGGTCGACCCGAAGACCTCCAGCTTCTCGGCCTTTCCGGCCTGGTTCCGCGACTATCGCGCCGAACTGGAGCACGAACGCGGTCCGGATGCTCCACCGCTCAAGGTGGCCATGTACTGCACCGGCGGCATCCGCTGCGAGAAGTCCACGGCCTTTCTGAAGTCCGAGGGTATCGAGGACGTCTTCCACCTGAGGGGCGGCATTCTCGACTATCTGGAGCAGGTTCCCGAACCGGAAAGCCTGTGGCGCGGCGAGTGTTTCGTGTTCGACGAGCGCGTGGCGGTGGGTCATGGCCTGTCTCCCGGAACCCACGGCCTGTGCCGGGGCTGCCGCCGGCCGGTCAGCCCGGAGCAGAAGGCCTCGCCCCTCTATGTCGAGGGTGTCGCTTGTCCGACATGTCACCATGAGCGCGACGAAGCCAGCAAGGCGCGCTACGCAGAACGCCACAGGCAGGTGGCCCGCGCCCGCGAACTGGGCATCGCCCATGTGGGCGCCAGGATCGGCGCGCTGCAGGAAACCGGCGAAGACTGACGCAGGCGAGGGATCGCCTCGCCGTCCATCGCGTTATCGGAGGCAACCCACACCAAGGAGCCTCCCCATGGTCGCCTATGACTCCCTCTACGGTGCGCCGCCGGCCGCAGCCAAACGTTCGCGCGTTGCGGACAAGATTTCCAGCCTTCGGGGCCGCAAGACGCCCGACGCCGGTCCCGGCCCGATCGCGCCGGCCCCCGACTACGCCCTGACGCCCGATCAGCACGGCAAGATCACCCTGGCGGGCAGGAAGATTCCGCTGGGCCTGGCCCTGCTGGGGGCCGGCGTGGCTGCTGTTCTGCTGGTCAATCCGCGCACACGTGGCCCGGTCATCGCCGCCGCCACCACCGCCTGGGGCTTCCTCGGCGGGAAGACCGCCTGACCACCACGGCGCCCCCGCGCCGCTCTCGCTGATCATCATTCAAAGGAGGCCCCCATGGCCCATACCAACGAAGACCACATCAAGCTCGTCAACGGTCTGGTCGAGACCACCATCGACAGCGCCGACGGCTATGCCGAAGCCGCCAAGGACGCCGACACCGGCCGCTACAAGGAGCTGTTCGAGAAGCGTGCTCAGGAGCGTCGCACCGTAGCGACCGACCTGCAGGACGAAGTCCGTCGCCTCGGCGGCGAGCCGAAAGACGACGGCACCATTCTGGCCGCCGCCCACCGCGCCTTCGTCAATCTCCGCGACAGCCTCTCCAAGGGCGACGAGGCGGTGATCAACGAGGTCGAGTCCGGCGAAGACTTCATCAAGGCCAAGTACGAAAAGGCCCTGCAGGACAACGACGTCGACGTGCAGACCCGCGCCGTGATCGAAAAGGCCTGGACCTCGGTGAAGTCCGGCCACGACCAGATGCGCGACATCAAGCTGGCGTTGAAGCACTAGGCTTTCCACAAGGCAGCTGGCGAGGGCGGGACCGGAAGGTCCCGCCCTTTTTCGCGTTCAGGCCATGCGATAGTGCAGCGCCAGGCGCTGGAGGGCCAGCTTCAGCACCGTCTTGCCCGCCCTGCGCGGCAGCCCCAGCGACCGCTCGGCCGCCTCCAGAGCCGTGCCCGCCAGACAGACATGTTCAAGGATCTCGCGCAGACCGGGGCCCGCCGCCTGCAGCGCCGCAGCGATGCGGTCCTTGGCCGCGCGGGCGCGTTCGGCGGGCTCCAGGCGACGGCCGCCTCCGCCATCGACGCGCGGCCCGGCGTCCCAGTTCATGGTCAGCCGGCCCACGGCGCCGGCCCGATGAAACTCCTCGCGCAGACGCTCTCCAGCCGCCGCCTCCACAGGCGTGAGCCAGGGCCGGCCCTGGCCATCCCGCCGTCGCGCCAGCCAGGCCAGCGGGGATTCGCCAAGATTGGCCTTGAACGCCGTGCGGCCCAGCCCAGGCTCCTCGAGCGTGATTTCGCCGTCGATGACGCCCGGCCTTCCTGGCGGTGGCGCGGGCTTGGACGGCGGCGTGAACGCCAGCGACCATCCGCCCCGCTTCCGGGGCGTCAGGGTGGCCAGCCGCACAAGGGCCTGGAAGGCGGCTTCGTCGATCACCAGCATGGGTCGCCGCCGACGGTTGGGACCCAAGCGCACGGCGTAGCCCAGAGGCGTCGCCTCGATCACCGCGCCCGGGCGCGCCAGCAGGCGGGCGGCGCGCATCGCCAGATGCTCGACGGCCAGGTCAGTGACCTCGGTCAACGGGCGCCCTCCAGGATCTGGCGCGGCGCCTGGCGCAGGCAGTCCTCCAGCGAAGCCAGCTTGGCGTCGAACCCGGCGTCCTCGCGCAGGTCCTCGATCCTGTGACAGGCGTGGGCGCAGGTCGTGCGGTCGCGCCCGAACGCGAAAGCCACCCGGTTCAGAGGCCAGTGGAAGGTGACATGGGTCAGGTAGATGGCCATTTATACAGACGTTAAGCAGGTAGCCTTACCTTTATTGGAGAGGTGCCCTCGTATGCTCCAAGCCTATGTTTATATACGCTTTTCCACGCCGAAGCAGGAAAAGGGTTCGTCGAAGGAGCGTCAGCTTGACGACTGCCGCTCGCATTGTGCCCGCAAAGGCTGGGCAATTGTTGAAGAACTGGAAGACCTTGGTCGGAGCGCCTGGAAGGGGGATCACCTAAAGTCGGGTGAGCTGGGCAAGTTCGCTGCTCGCGTCTATGCCGGTGAGATACTGCCGGGTTCGGTGCTCGTTGTTGAAAAGCTTGACCGACTAAGCCGCCAGGATGTTCGCTTCACGCAGCGCTGGCTTGAAGACCTCTGTTCCGCAGGCATCTCCATCGCGACCGTTTCGGGTGATCGGCTATACGACGACGATACCCTGCGAAAAAACCTGATGTCCACGCTTGAGGTGCTGCTGATCGGCAAGCTGGCACACGACGAAAGTGAGAACAAAAGCGAGCGGAGTGGCGATAACTGGCGACGCAAGCAGGAGAAGACCAAGGTGGGCGTCGTGATGACGACGAAGACGCCTGGATGGCTTCGGGTCAAACACGACCGATCCGGCCTCGAAACCATCGCAGACCGGGTTGCCGTCTTGAATGACGTCTATCAGATGGCTGCGGACGGGCACGGTGCTCGTGCGATTGCGAAGTCCCTGAACACGCGCGGCGTCCCGTCCTGGGGCGATCCACGCAAGAGCGGAAAGCTTATCGGTTGGACCCCGGGCTTTATCGGTGACTTGCTAGTCAGCCCAGCCGTCGAAGGCGAGTATCATCCGAACTACCGGGCCAAGAAGGGCAACCGATCAGGCAGCCCTGTGTTGGGCTATTATCCTCCTGTCGTGAACGCCGACCTTGTAGCTCGCGCGCGGACTGCTGCTGCGGGCCGGAAGGGAACCGGCGGCAGGAACGGACACAACTTCGCCAATCTATTTTCAGGAATGGCCTACTGCTCGCATTGCCAGGGAAAAATGGTCATGCGTCGGAACCCTGTGAAGAAGGCAGACGGCACCAAGCGCTATGACGCCAACCTCCAGTGCGGCAACGCCTACAACGGGCTTGTCTGCAACCGTCGCGAGTTTTTCAACTACGGCAAATTCGAGCCTGCCGCCCTAGAAGCAATCCTACACCTCGCCCTCGAAGATCGGTTCTTCCAACAAGGCACTTCGTCGGTGCTGCTCACCATCAAGGTTGCGGAATTTGAAAAGGAACTCGTCCAAAAGCGCGCAGAAGCGTCACGCCTCGTTCGCCTCGCCGCCCGCATGGAGGACGAGGGGGAAGTGGATGAAATCGAGAAGGATTTGCGTTCAACTAGGCGGGCCATCAAGGAAGGCGAAGCAGCCCTGGAAACTGCGAGGGGCGACCTCGTAAAAGCTCGGGGCGAAGTCACCCCTGCTGAGCACCTACAGCGTGTCATGGACGTGCGTGATGCCGTTGAGCATCGAGACGACGAAACGCGGATTGCTGCTCGTAGGAAAGTCCACGAGGCTCTGAAAGCGCTAGTCGATCAGGTACGGTGTGATGCCGCCGAAGACTTCCGTGGTGAAGTGCGTCGGACGATAACCATCATCATGTCCGGTGGCATGTTGGCCGTGAAGTTCGATAACGCCGGTCGAAAGCTTGGTAGCGTAAATGCGAGCGGCATCCTCCGAACACATTCCTACGAGGTGGACGGTGAGATCGTGACGACAAATGAAGACGCTGCCCGACGAGGCATCACGGGTGGCGATCCTATCCGCGAGGCCCGTCTTGATGCCTTGGAGCGCCGAAGGGTTTCGGCGCCTCGCACGTCCTAGTCAGAGCTGCCACTTCCGCATCGAGCCCGCTCAGCGGAGGCCCTAAGCCCTTGCCATCATGTCTAAGTGTTCAGCCCACTCTTCGATGTTCGCGAGTGGAACCGGTGAGGCGAACACCATCTCGATCATTGTCGCGACGGCCCGGACTTTCGGCGGGATCAAGGTCGGGTCGCTGCCGTCGTAAACGGCGTGGGCTCGTTCATGGGCTCTGATCAACGTCTCGATGTTGTGGTGCATGAGCAAGAACGAGCCGTCGTTATCCAGATTGTTGTCGGGATGACCAACGCAAAGGTCGCGTACTGGCAAGGTCCCCACCCGGCTGTTCGCACCCCATTGATGCGAGTTCGACCGCTTCGGCTTGGTCGATGGCAAAAGCTCACGACAGAGATCGTTCAGCCGCCTGTTGTCGTTGGCGCTGCCATGTTCCGCCAAGTTCTGCGAATGCGTGGACCAGCTTGAGCCATCGACGGTATGTCCGGTGTAAATCTGATAGTTGCCGCCCGTTTTGAACGGGCTGGCGCTGTCGAAGCTGATCTGGAAATTCGGGTTCACGTGCTGGCGAATGCTGCGCTGTAAGACAGTGAACAGACATCCAACATCGAGCCGTGAAACGCCCAAAATGTGGAGCCAGTCGAACTTCTGAAGGAGCCCTTCGTCGCGCATTTCGATCAGCCGACGAAGGATCAGGCTGAAGTGCATTTGGTGTGCGCCGGCGAATGACCAGCCCTCAAACGGATAGTGCTTCACAGCGTCGTACCAAGCCTTGCTCTCGGCTTCATTGCGCCCTTGCAGAACATTCAAAAACGCCGTTGCACCCGGCGTTCGTTCGCGAAGGAATTGCTTGTTGTTGATCTGGGTCTGGAGAAGACAGGCATTGAAATCGGCGGACAAGCCGTTGGCCGCGACGCGCGCAGCAAGCCCATATCGGCTCTTTCTCAAGCGCTCGGTATGCTGGCGCATCATGCCCGATGAGATGCCGCCGGTCGGAAAATCCAGCACCATTGAATAGTCGGTGTTCCCTTCCATCCACTGCATCATGCGCCGGGTGGTAGCGGCCCCTTCGAAGCTGATGGTTCCTCCCTGGACCTGGAAGCCACCGCTATCGCCCACGACGATGGTTTGGCTACGCGAGCGAGTGGAAACGATTGTCGGCTTTGCAGATGTTGCCCCCGCGCTCTTCGCTGCCTGTCCCGCGCTATAGAGGGCATAGGGGTAGTGGAAGGCCCGACTGCGAGGATCTAGGAAATTCAGATCCTGTGCCGACAGCGGCAGAGGGCGTTTGAATGATCCGCCCTCTGCGAACTCAGCGAACGATTTGCTGATGGCTGGCAAGTAGATAGCTCGATTTCGCGCTAACAGGGCTTCTCTGGCGGTCATGGGTCACTGCACGCTAAGCAAAGGTGGCGTGACCATGGTCGGGCCAGGTTGAATTAAAGATAAACGCACAGGATGAGACTGCTCGCTCGCGCGACGGTGGTGCGGTCAACCTTATGCGAACTGTTTGGCGGCTAAACATTTCCGAGCTGATTTCGGAGTGCATATGAGTTCGCTTGCGGTCGTAAAAAACTCGGATGACGGTCAGATCGAGGATTTGGACAAGGCCTTTAGCCCTGTCGTAAAGCGCGCAGCCGCCTACGAGACGCTTGAGGCGCGCGCCAACGACGCTCTCTACGAAGCCTTGGCGGACCTCTTCTCGTTTGGCGAAAACTTGCGCGCAGAGGCAATGCGACTGGATCGCCCCTTGCTTGAGGAGTTCGTCGCGCGCCGAGGCGAGCGGTGGAACGCTGTCACAGCCCGCAATCCCTACAACGCACTCGTCGCCCTGGCCTTCACCAAGTCCAACAAGGCGTCGGTTTCGCAGTTCTCGCGGGTTCTACAACACGCGCATGATCGGGGTATCAATGCGGCGGCGCTTCGTTTGGAACTGGCGACGCTGACGATCAAGGGCGCGTACCAGGCGGCGGTCGAATTCTATGACAACGCAAAGCATCGGAACGCCCAGGCCAAGATCGTCTCCCGGATTGCGGCGGCTAAGGCTCTGCTCGGTTCGCAAAGCCTCTCGGCACCAATCACGCTCAACACTCCCGAGCCCCTCGCCGCTGGATATGCGTCGGTGCTGGTCCGCATCAATGATCAGAACGAGGCGGAAATCGTCTCAGTTCTCGACACCGACGAAAGCAGGCTCGTTCTCATCGCCGCCGGGGACGTTGCACCCGCGAGCGACGCCCTCGCGGATAGCCCGCTGTTCTCGCTCTACCGGGCGGTCGACATCGTTTTGAAGCTGACGCCGGAGCGAACGAGATCCCACGAGCGACGGGTCCTCGTCCGCAATGTCACGACTAATCGAGGCCACATGTGCCGGGTCATGGCGATCAGCACGGCTTACAACTATCCTTGGGCCTTCGTGGATATTCAGCCGCTGAGTGGCTTGGCCGATGACGGCCACATCCTCGATCACGCGCAGGCTTTGGCGTTCGTGCAGCGCTTCGATCAAGGCACGTGGTCTATTAAGAGCCTGGGTTCCGGCGATCTGATGCTTTCAAGCACGCCGAACGTGGGCGCTTCCGTTGCTCTGCCGCGCTACGTGCCGACAAGCGGCACTTTCGTTGGCTCCTCCAAACTGGAGCGCGCCACGGCGTTCATGCTCAGCCAGCGCGAGGCCGAGACGTTTTCGGCCTTCCTGGGCACAGTGCATTCGCATTTCGAGAAGTTGGCGGAGACGCCGGGGGAAGTGTTGCAACCCAAGCGGCTCGCCTTGGAGTGCGAAGGTCGGACGGCAAACCTTCGCGTCGTCTCGCCTAACGGCGGCAGCAGCGTATTGAGTTCGCCCCTCTTTGCCCTCGACGCGGAGGCCACGAAAGTTGAGAAGCGCTACTTGGCGCTGGCAGATGTCAGACGGCTGTGCGCGGTCGTTAGCGAACATGAGTTCGACATGGCGGGTTGGTTCGGCTCGAACGACGAGAAGGATGTCGCCCTGATCCTGGAGGGCAATATTGGCGATGATGCCATTGGGCTCGTCATACCTACTGTCGTCGGTGCTGCGATGGATTACGCCCAGGCAAGCGACGAGTATCAAGCATGACCACTGCGGCAATGCCTTTGGTCAGCACCGAGGCGATGGAGGCGATTGCCGCCTACATCGAGGAGAACGCCACGGCGGCATACGCTGCGAAGGTCAAGAAGTTCAAACACTATCCTGGCCAGACGTTCTCATCGGAAAACTGGATGGACCGCAACGCTGAGCTTCGGTCTTACCTGTCTGGAGCATGGGGCAGCGGAAGCGACACCGCGCGAACGGCCATGGTCGTTTGGTACATCAAAAAATGGGGCGGAATTAGCCGCCTGAAGGACAAGCATATCGCCAGCTATGCGGCGGCAGGCCCACCGTCGATCGACGTGAAGAATTTCGACAAAATTGCCTCATGGTCCAAGGCACTGGCGATGATGCAGCCGACGCAATTTGCGATTTACGATGCGCGCGTAGCGTTCGCCCTGAATGCGATCCAGGCAGTTCGGCTGGGTTGGGTGCAGACGTGGTTTCGGATCCCAACAACGCAGAAAGGGATCATAAAGAGAGCCCACAAGGGGCTGGAGTGCTATGCGACGCCCAACACCAAAGTGCTCGGGGACGCCGAGGTCTATGGCGCATACCTCGACGTCCTGAAGGGCGCTCACTCCTTCGATCTGGAGCGCGCAGAAATGATCCTGTTCGCGCTAACCGATGATATCGGCGCGAAAATTTCTCCAATGCCTACAATACCGCGACCGCAGCTCTGATCAGTTCGTCGTTGACCTCGATATAGCGCTGGGTTGTCGCAAGGCTTTTATGCCCCGCCAATGTCATGATCACCTTGGGGCTTACGGCCCGATGCGCGAGGCGCGTGATGAACCAACGACGCCCACTATGGCTGCTCGCCCCTTCAATTCCGGCGGCTACGTAGAAAGCGGCAAATAGCTGGCAAAGAGTGTTTGCGCTGAACGCCGTGCGTTTTTGCGTCAGCAGCAGCGGTGACAGCGGAGCCCGCCTCGAAGGCGGCAGGCCATCAGCATAAAGCTGTAGCTCGTGGCGCAAGCGTTCGTTCGGGAAGACCACGCGCGCATGTCCGCCCTTCGTAATCTCGGCGCGCAAGCGGATCTGATCTCGAACCCGCCCCTCGGCGTCGAACACGTCGCCTATCGTAACCGCCGCGATCTCGCCCACGCGCATTCCGGCGTAGAAGGAGAGCATCACGGCGGCGCGGTCGCGAGCGGCGTGTTTGCGCTGGGCGACGACGGCGAGCAGGCGTTTCAGCTCGCCCTCGTTCAGAACCTTGGCCTGCTTCATCGTCGCCCTCCGAGCTTGTGGAACGTCATGTTTTACGCCGATGGCGCGGGATCATGATGTTTCCAGGTGGCCGGGAGCGCGACCGTTTAGGCGATGCGTTGAAATTGCTGGGCTTCTGGGGCGAACCTCAGAGAACAACGGAAACATGAGGTTTCGCAGCCCGCCCTCGGTCGCGCCTGCGCGGTCGTGTCAGTTCCCCGCCCATGCCAGCGTCCCGCAGTTTTCAACGGGAGGCTTTTGAGCATGTGGTTTCGGATTGAGTTCCTATCGCGCGGCAGTCGGTCATGGAGCGGCGCGGGCAGGCTGAGCGGAGAGGCTGGAGCAATCGCCCATGCGGTCTCCGTTAGCCGACGACCCAATGTCGAGCGCGTTCGGGTGATCGACGAGAACGGATCTGTTGTGTGGATGAGCTAAACACTACGCGCCCCTTTGGCCCCCGCTAAAGGGCTTGGGGCTGGGGGCGCGCCCAGCTTGTCCGTCGCCCCCTAAGCTCCCTGCATGAGCGTCCCAAGGGCGCGCTGAGCTTGCGGCGCACACCATGCGTCCTTGTAGGTTCGGCTTTCAATTTCCGCCCAAACTTCGTCGGCCATGGCGTCGATCAGATCGGCGTAGAGGCTCCATTCAGGGCTCAACCTGAATTGCTCTGCGATGGCGATTAGGCGAACCGCCAATGTGCTGAGCGCCGCCAAGCTCGCGGCGGCCCCGGTGCAGCGCAGATAATCGTAATACCGCGCACTTCTTCCAAGAAACCTTACTGAGAATATCGCGTGATTGGGGGCAAGGCGTGTAGAGTGAAGTTGTTGATAGATCTTGTCGATGAGCATGGGGCCTCCTGGCTGCAACCTTGCTCGTACTTATCCATCCCAGATCGGTGAGCCCGCTAAATACAAGCGTGCTCGTATAAGCCCGCGCAGACGGGCGGATTTGGAGGAAGCCCGATGACTAAGGGTATGGATTGGAACCGGCACAGACTGCGCGGTCTGCCAACGGAAGCAGCAAGGCCAAAAGACAAGAGGCTGCGAGGTGCATGGACCCATGTGCCGCGCGAGCCAGTCAAAACCTACAGCCGCGAGGAAATAGCGGCTTGGGTTCGAGGCGCGGATCATGGTGGCGACCATGATTAGCGCGCAGGCGTATCGCGCTGGCGTGGAGAAGATGATTGCGGATGCAAAGCCCGATCTCTTCGTGACCTTGGTGTTCAATCGAAAAAGCGTCACGCTAGAAGGCGCGCGGGCACAACTTCAAAAGTTCCTTGCTCGTTTGAACCACGCCACGGTTGGTTCGAAGTGGCAGAGGCGGCCCGACGAGTGCGCTCGGCATATTGCCATCATCGAGAACGCAGACACGAACCTCCATCTTCACCTCTCGGTGAGCGTGTCGCCATCTCACTTAGCCAAGTTCAAAGCGCAGGCACCTACGGTCTGGGCCGTACTCGAACCTGCCGGCAGCGCCGTTGTCAAAGACGTATGGGATGCGTGCAGACTGGCCGACTACATGACGAAACAAATCACCCCGGAGAAATGCGACCTACTGCTCCTCTAGGGAGCGCACCTCGACCATAGGAACGATCCCGGCTTCCGGTGCCAAGCTAAGGCGGCCGACCGTTCTGTTCGACATCTTCAAGCGGGACCTCCTTCCGAGGCCCGCAATGAAAGAGTATTGGCAGAATGCAGAGACGAACTGACGAGCCAGAGACAAACGACAACCGCTTAATGGGGAACCAGAGCCAGCGGTAACACAGCCACAGAAGTTTAGCGGCTAAACAAATTCGACGCGGTCCGCTGGCTTATCGGTCCGGCAATCCAGCCCTAAACGGGCGAAATCTATGGTCCTGGTGGAAGAATTATTTTTGATTAGAACCGCCCGCACCTGACTGTCCTGTGAAGAACTGCCACAGCCGGACCATCGCCCAGGTATCCAGTTCGCAGTAACGTTCAAGCTGCCGCTGGAGCACCGCTCGGCGGTCTGGTGCGGTCTCCGGCCGGATGGCCTCTAGATAGGCCTCCTGAGCCATACCGCCGTGCTGCACGCCGTCGAGGTCTTGATAGCGCAAGTCGGGCGCGATGGCGGGCAGCACGGCCTTGATGCTCCAGCTTCCCTTCTGGCTGGGGTTATAAAAATGCTGCCGCGCGACGGGCAGCAGGTCCACCAAGCGTCCCGCGATGCCCCTGAGAGCCCCTGCAAGGGCAGGAAGCTGCTCTGCGAGCGCCAGCATAACGCCGCGCTCAAAACCGGCGTTGTAGGCGAAGATGACCCCTGCCTCGCCGCACATGCTTACGAGTGATCTTGCGAGGGCCTCGGCCGGATTGTCGCCCGTAAGGTCAAGGAAGCCGTCGTGATTACAGGCCCCTTCGGCATCCAGGTGGTGAAGGCTGAACTGGAACGGGATCTGCTGGAACGGGCGCGTTTCCGGCCAGATGGGCACCGCGAACTGGATGGTCTCGAAATCCAAGAAGTAGGCCGGGAGGCCGTGTGGGCAGAGCGCAAGCAACGCTGCCTCCGCGTCGAAATAGACGCGATCCTCCAGCGTGTGCACCTTAACCCGCTGCTGGACCGGATTGAGCAGATGGTCGGGCACGTCGCGCATATCGAGCGGGCCCCGATCCTCTATCAACGTCTTGATTGCCTGTGACGTAACCCGAGGCAACCAGGTGGCCGGGTAAGGCGGGTCCGGCTCTATCGACCGGCAGTAATCTGCGAAGCCACATTCAAAGGGCACGCTGCAATGTCGCCCGCGCCTCACCTTCGGAGATGCCCGCGCCTTCAAAACGGCCTGAGCGCCTTCAATCCACCCTGCGACTTGGACCGATGCGGCCTTAGCCCTTTCGGTCACGTCACGCTCGATCAGCAAGCCCCGGTAGTCACCGCCGCCAAGGTAGGTCCAAGAGGTGTCGATGTGCGCCACGGCGATGGATTGGAGGTCCACTCCAGCACGGTCCGCGACATAGGCCTGAACCGCCACGTCGGCGAGGTGATAGTCCTTCAAGCTGCCGGTCGACTTCACTTCCACCAGCTTCCAGGCATGCCCGCCGATCGGCTCGAGAATGTCGGCGAAGAACCGGGCACCGCCTGCTGAAAAGCTTGCTTCGAAGATGGGGTGGTCAACGGCGAGAAGGTCTCGGCTACGCGCAAGAGCCAGGCCGAACCCGTCTGCTTGGACGTCGATTAGCTCGCCGTGCCCCTCGGGGTCGTAGAGGCGACGGGCAAGTTCGCCAACCCGGTTGCCGACTGCCTTCAACTGTTCCGCGTTGTCCAACTTGGCGCGCAACTCGGGTCGATGCACTTCCAGCCAAAGCTGACGAGGGCATTGCACATAGGCCAGCAGCTTGGACTTCGACAGAGCGGACAACAAAATCTCCTTCACGGTCGAGCTTACATTTGTTTAGCGGCTAAACAATTTCGCTGCGGCCTTGGAGGGCCAGCAGATCGTCCCGCAGAAAGGCCCGGTAGGCCTCCGCGATTTCCGCCTCCGTAGGCATCCGGCCGATATCGGCGCGAAGCCGATCTTGGAGGCGAGGGAAGATCCCTATGGAGCGGAACAACAGGTGTCGCTTCTTGGCCTCGCGCATCACGCGATAGACCGGCTTCATCCAGTCATAGTCGGCGGCGTTCAAACCTTCCGGCGGGCTTGTGCTCTGTAGGGGGTGATGGTCGAGCATTTCGTAGTCGGGCGGCAGCAGCACGAACAGGCGGTAGTGGAACGGGTTTCGTTCCGTGGGACGCGTGCTGATCAGAAGCAGCGACACCGCCTTATGGATCGTGGCGCGGGTAAAGACGCGGCAACACATACTGGATGCAGCGGGCGTAGAGCGCCTACGGCGCTCCACGCCCTGCTGACTTAGGCCTTAGCGACCTTGCCCTTGAAGTTGCGCTGACGCTCGACGGCGGCGACCGTCACGACGGCGTCCAGTTCACCGGCCTCGACGGCCTGGGTCAGGGTGTCGATGACGCCGGGCAGAGCTTCCAGCTTTTCCACCGAGATGGCGGTCATGCCCTTGGCCAGTTCAAGGGGCTTGGCCCCGTAGCGCAGCGTGAAGAACAGGCCGCCGCTGGCGTCGGTGAACCAACCGCGCCGGACATGGCGCGGGGCTTCGACGCGGGTGCGATTGCCCGCATCGTCCTTGCGGGTGACGACGCGCGTGGCGTTGAAGGGCTCGCCCGCCAGATGCGCGGCGACGAGCGCCTTCTGTTCGGTGAGATAGCGGATCAGCTTTTCGCGGTTGCGGCCTTTGGCATCCGCCGGGGCGGGCTTCGCGGCGAC
>Ga0209066_10003720_pt1 | contig 17182 bp, 14 predicted proteins | sample All_14_2_FD_187198 | JGI IMG/M metagenome (GOLD analysis project Ga0209066, IMG submission 187198) | Freshwater microbial communities in response to fracking from Pennsylvania, USA - Allegheny Zone_MetaG_DW_15 (SPAdes) (version 2) ... | reverse complement strand
TCGCCCTCTACGACGACAACGGCATCTCCATCGACGGCCAGGTCGCGCCCTGGTTCATCGACGACACACCCAAGCGTTTTGAAGCCTGCGGCTGGAACGTGATCCGCGCGGTCGACGGCCACGACGCCGACGCCGTGGACAAGGCCATCGCCGCCGCCAAGAACAGCGCCGACAAGCCCACGCTGATCTGCTGCAAGACCGCCATCGGCAAGGGCAGCCCGAACCGCGCCAACACCGCCAAGGCCCACGGCGAGCCGCTGGGCGCCGAAGAGATCAAGCTCACCCGCGAAGCCCTGGGCTGGCCCCACGCTCCGTTCGCTATCCCGAAAGACGTGTACGCCGCCTGGGACGCCAAGGCCGCCGGCAAGACCATTGAAGCCGCCTGGAACGCGCAGTTCGCCGCCTACAAGGCCGCCTTCCCCGAGCTGGCCAAGGAGTTCACCCGCCGCATGAAGGGCGAGCTGCCCAAGGCTTTCCACCAGGTCGCCGTGGACGCCGTGCTCGCGGCCCACACCAAGGCCGAGACCGTGGCCAGCCGCAAGGCCAGCCAGATCGCGCTGGAAGCCTTCACGGCGGCCCTGCCCGAGCTGCTGGGCGGCAGCGCCGACCTGACCGGCTCCAACCTCACCAACACCAAGTCGACCCCCAACCTGCGCTTCGATCTGGCGGGCAACGTGGTGAAGAACGAGGCCGGCCAGGGTGGCCGCCACATCAACTACGGCGTGCGCGAATTCGGCATGGCCGCGATCATGAACGGCGTCGCGCTGCACGGTGGCTTCATCCCCTACGGCGGCACCTTCCTCACGTTCTCCGACTACAGCCGCAACGCCATCCGCATGGCCGCGCTGATGAAGCAGCGCGTGATCCACGTGTTCACGCACGACTCCATCGGCCTGGGCGAAGACGGCCCGACCCACCAGTCGGTCGAACACGCCGCCAGCCTGCGCCTGATCCCCAACCTGGACGTCTGGCGTCCGGGCGACACCGCCGAGACCGCCGTGGCCTGGGCTGTGGCGCTGCAAAACAGCAACAAGCCGACTGCGCTGCTGCTGAGCCGCCAGAACCTGCCCTATGCCCCCAAGCACGACCTCGGCGACATCAGCCGTGGCGCCTACGTGCTGGCCGAGCCCAGCGAAGTGGGACTGAAGAAGAAGGCCCAGGCGGTGATCATCGCCACCGGCTCCGAAGTGCAGCTCGCGCTCAAGGCGCAGGACCTGCTGGCCCGCGCCTACAACATCGCGGTGCGCGTGGTCTCCATGCCCAGCACCACGACCTTTGACCGCCAGGATCCGGCCTACAAGGCGGACGTGCTGCCCAAAGGCCTGCCGCGCATCGCGGTGGAAATGGGTTCCACCGACGGCTGGTGGAAATATGGCGTGGCCGCTGTCGTGGGTCTGGACACCTACGGCGAGTCCGCCCCGGCGCCGGTGCTGTTCGAGCACTTCGGTTTCACCGCCCAGAACGTGGCCGACACGGTGCGCACCGTATTGACCAAGTAATCGGTTTCGTTTGATTTTTCATCCATCCACAGGAGTACAGGACATGACCATCAAGATCGGTATCAACGGCTTCGGCCGCATCGGGCGCAACGTGTTGCGCAGCGCGATCCAGAACTTTGCCGACATCGAAGTCGTCGCCATCAACGACCTGCTCGAACCCGACTACCTGGCCTACATGCTGCAGTACGACAGCGTGCACGGCCGCTTCAAGGGCACCGTCAAGGTCGAAGGCGGCAATATCGTCGTCAACGGCAAGACCATCCGTCTGACGCAAGAGCGCGACCCGGCCAACCTCAAGTGGGCCGACGTCGGCGCCGACATCGTGATCGAATCCACCGGCCTGTTCCTCGACAAGGTCACGGCCCAGAAGCACCTGGACGCGGGCGCCAGGAAGGTCATCCTGTCTGCGCCCTCCAAGGACGACACCCCCATGTTCGTCTACGGCGTGAACCACAAGACCTACGCCGGCCAGGCCATCATCTCCAACGCCTCGTGCACCACCAACTGCCTGGCCCCCGTGGCCAAGGTGCTGAACGACAAGTGGGGCATCAAGCGCGGCCTGATGACGACGGTGCACGCAGCGACCGCGACGCAGAAGACCGTGGACGGCCCGTCCAACAAAGACTGGCGCGGCGGCCGCGGCATCCTGGAAAACATCATTCCTTCGAGCACGGGCGCTGCCAAGGCCGTGGGCGTGGTGATTCCCGAGCTGAACAAGAAGCTGACCGGCATGAGTTTCCGCGTGCCGACCTCCGACGTGTCGGTGGTGGACCTGACGGTGGAGCTGAGCAAGGAAGCCAGCTACGCCGAGATCTGCGCCGAGATGAAGGCGCAGAGCGAAGGCGCGCTCAAGGGTGTGCTGGGCTACACGACCGACAAGGTCGTGGCGACCGACTTCCGTGGCGAGACCTGCACGAGCGTGTTCGACGCCGACGCCGGCATCGCGCTGGACAGCACCTTCGTCAAGGTCGTGGCCTGGTACGACAACGAGTGGGGCTATTCGAACAAGTGCCTGGAGATGGCGCGCGTCGTGGCTGGATAAGAGGGCACCCCCGCGCCGCGCCTAAGGGCGCGTCACCCCCTCAAGGGGGCATCACCTGCGGCCCGGCGAAGCCGGTTCCGCGGTGATCGCTGGGACAAGGCATTTCGCGCCGGTTGCACTGCAGTGCAACCGGCGCTTTTCATTACCAGCGCTTGAAGCGAACGCCAGCCCATCCCTGCGCCACAGAAGGGAAGCCCTCCAGCACACGCCGAAGATCCGGCTCCGCCGGTCCAAGGGCGTGGTCCCCCTGAGGGGGAAGCCGCGCAGCGGCGCAGGGGGGCGCTTATTCACACGCCTGCAAGGTCTTGCCGGCCAGTGCGGCACCCAGACCAGCCACTTGAGCGCGCTGCGCGGCCGTGGCGGCGGGCAGGCGCAGGACAAAGTTGGTGCCTTCGGGCCGCTCCACCGCCACGCGCGCGGTGCGCACGCCCTTTTTGCTCAGGTCCTGCAGGGCCTGTTCGGCCGAGGCTTCGCTGGAGAAGGTGCCCAGCGCCAGACCGCGTCCGAGTGCTGGCACCGTGACTTCCCGGAATTCGATCTTGATGTCGCGCAGTTCGGTCTTTTTGCGCGCCATCTGCTCGTCGTTGTAGCGTCCCATGTAGACAATCCAGCGGCCTCCGCTGAGAACTTCGTTGAGCCGCCAGGCGCCGTCGGGCAGGCCCAGCTGCTGCAGGGCCGTGCGCAACACCTCGGCCTGGGCTGGCGAATAGATGGCGGCTTGCCAACAAGCGGTGGCGGGCGTGCTGTCGGTCTGGGGCTTGGCAGGGACTTCGGCGTCTGCAACCGTGGACGCTGCCGTTGCCTCTGGCGCTGGAGCGGGTGGTGTTGGGGGCGCCGCCGGGGGTACCGTGGCGTTCGATGGCGCCTCGGCCGGCCGGGGGGCGTTGAGCAGGCGCAAGCCCTCGGGCTTGATCTGGGATCGCAACCGCTCGGGCTCGGACTGCACCACCGGCTTCAGGCCCAGGGCGCCCAGGTACCCCTGGGTCCAGGCGAAATAGCCCGCGTTGGCCAGCACCAGCAACCAGATCACCACCCTCAACATGGCCGCACACTCACTTCCGAACTGGTGACCGCCTGCATGCCCTGGTCGGTCTGAACCAGCAAGGCCCCTTGCGGGCTCACACCACAGGCGGTTCCCTGGGTGCCGTCGGACAGGCGCACACTTTGCCCCTGGAGCGCATCGCGCCGGGCGAAACGCTCGGCAAAGGCGGTGAAGCCTTGCGACTCAAAGGCCTGGATGTCGCGCACCAGCGCGGGCGCCACCCGTGCCAGCGCCTCGCCCGCGGTCAGGCCCACCAGCACCTCGGACAAGCCGGCGGGCGCCATGGCGGGCAGCAGCGCGTCCGGGCTGGCCAGGGCGCTCACGGCCGCGGCTTCGGGGCGGGCGATGTTGATGCCCACGCCCACCACGACCAGGCGCGGGTGTGTGGCAGCGCTGCCGACCGATGTGCCGTTGCTGGCGGTTTCCACCAGGATGCCACCGAGCTTGCGCTGGTGCAGCCAGAGGTCGTTGGGCCACTTGAGCCGCACGTCCGGGTGCAGGCTCTCGGCCAGGCTCACGCCGACCGCCAGCGACAGGCCCGACCAGTCGGCCGGCGCCAGCGGCAGCGCGAGCGAAAAGGTGAGCGACTGGCCGGCCTTGCTGTGCCAGCCCTTGCCCAGACGACCGCGCCCGGCGGTCTGCTCATCGGCCGCCAGCAGCACCGGCTCCATCAACCCGGCGCGCGCGCGGCGCATGAGCTCGCTGCTGGTGGAGTCGATGCTGGGCAGCACCTCGACCGTGAAGCCCGGCAGATCGGGCACGACCGCCTGCCAGACGGACTCGACGTGGGCGAGCAGGTCAGACATGGTCGGAGAGAGGTGCCTGCAGCCCAGAACACCGCGCAACCGGCTTTGTCGGGGCGCTGGTGTTGTCCCCTTGGGGGGAAGACGCGAAGCGGCGCAGGGGGGTCATCCCAGTTTCGTGGCACGGCCACCGCGCTTCGGCGCCAGCAGCGTGCCGCGGCAGTTCTTGGCGCCGCACCAGCAGGGGTACTCGGCCTTGAGCTTCGGGGTGTAGGGCTCGTCGATCACCAGGCCGTAGTCGTAGAACAGCTCTTCGCCCGCGGCGATGTTGCGTTTGGCGCGGATGAAGACGCGACCGTCGTCCACCTCGGCCTCGCAGTTGGGCTTGCAGCTGTGGTTGATCCAGCGCGAGGAGTTGCCGCCCACCTTGGCGTCGATGACGTGGCCTTCGTCGATGTGGAAATAGAAGGTGTGGTTCGGATCGCTGGGGTCGTGGGGGTGGCGCCTGAGCGCCTCGTCCCAGCTGATGATCTCGCCCACGTATTCAATCAGGGTCTCACCTTCGGCCAGATCCACGACGGCGTAGACGCCCTTGCCGTGCACGCCGGAGCGCCGCGTCTGGATGCGCCGGCTGCTGGCAGCGGGCGTTTTGGTGGCGGAAGCGGCGCGCGTCTGGCGGGGGCTTTTTGCGAAACCTGCGGTTTTCGTCACGGCCGGAATTTTTGGTAAGGTTGATTCATGCAGGTGCGCGCGTGTGTGTGCGTACCCATGTGTGCGCGTGCATGCGCGCGTGAAAGCTGATTGTAGAGATGAAAACTGCTGAAGGTTTCGCCAAAACCCTGGTCATTGCCGAGAAGCCATCCGTGGCCCAGGACATCGTGCGAGCGCTCACCCCGGTGGCGGGCAAGTTCGACAAGCACGATGACCACTTCGAGAGTGACACCTACGTCGTCACTTCCGCCGTGGGCCACCTGGTGGAGATCGCCGCGCCCGAAGAGTTCGACGTCAAACGTGGCAAGTGGAGCTTCGCTCACCTGCCGGTGCTGCCGCCCTACTTTGAACTCAAGCCGATCGACAAGACCAAGTCGCGCCTGTCGGCGGTGGTGCGCCTGGCCAAGCGCAAGGACGTGACGAAACTCATCAACGCCTGTGACGCGGGCCGCGAGGGCGAGCTGATCTTCCGGCTGATCGAACAGTACGCCGGTGGCCTGAAGGGCGGCTCGTACCAGACGCTGGGCAAGCCGGTGCAGCGCCTGTGGCTGCAATCCATGACGCCGGCGGCCATCCGCGACGGTTTTGAACACCTGCGCAGCGATGCACAGATGCAGGGACTGGCCGACGCCGCGCGCAGCCGTTCCGAGGCCGACTGGATGGTCGGCATCAACGGCACGCGCGCCATGACCGCGTTCAACTCGCGCGACGGCGGCTTCTTCCTCACCACGGTCGGCCGGGTGCAGACGCCCACGCTGTCCATCGTGGTCGAGCGCGAAGAAAAGATCCGCGCCCACCGCAGCCGCGACTACTGGGAAATCCACGCGGCCTTCCTGGCCGAGGCCGGCGAGTACCCGGGCAAGTGGTTCGACCCCGCGTTCAAGAAGCCCACCGGCGACGACGCCGACCTGGAGCAGCGCGCCGACCGCGTCTGGAGCCAGCGCGAAGCCCAGGCGATCGCCGATGCGGTGCGCGGCAAGGCCGCCAGCGTCAAGGAAGAGAGCAAACCCACCACGCAGGCCAGCGGCCTGCTGTACGACCTGACCAGCCTGCAGCGCGAGGCCAATGGCCGCTTCGGCTTCTCGGCCAAGACCACGCTGCAGCTGGCGCAAAGCCTCTACGAGCGCCACAAGGCCCTGACCTACCCGCGGACCGACTCGCGCGCCCTGCCCGAGGACTATTTGCCCACGGTGAAGCAGACCTTCGAGATGCTGGCCGGCAGCGGCATGAAGCACCTGGCGCCGCACGCGCGCACCGCGCTCGACGGCGGCTACATCCGCCCGAGCAAGCGCATCTTCGACAACAGCAAGGTGTCGGACCACTTCGCCATCATCCCCACGCTGCAGGCGCCGCACGGGCTGAGCGAAGCCGAGCAGAAGCTGTACGACCTGGTGGTGCGTCGCTTCCTGGCGGTGTTCTTCCCCAGCGCCGAATTCATGGTCACGACCCGCATCACGAGTGTGGTCAATCACCACTTCAAGACCGAAGGCAAGGTGCTGGTCAAGCCGGGCTGGATGGCGGTCTATGGCAAGGAAGCCGCCGAAGACGTGGTGGATGCCAAAGAGGGCGACAAGGGGCAGAACCTGGTGCCGGTGCGCGAAGGTGAGACCGTGCGCACCGAATCGGTGGAGACCAAAGGCCTGAAGACCAAGCCACCCGCACGCTATTCGGAAGCCACCCTGCTGGGCGCGATGGAAGGCGCCGGCAAGCTGGTGGATGACGACGAGCTGCGCGAAGCGATGCAGGAAAAAGGCCTGGGCACGCCTGCCACGCGCGCGGCCATCATCGAAGGCCTGCTGACCGAGAAGTACATGTTCCGCGAAGGCCGCGAGATCATCCCCACGGCCAAGGCCTTCCAGCTCATGACGCTGCTGCGCGGCCTCGGCGTGGAAGAACTCTCCAAGCCCGAGCTCACCGGCGAGTGGGAATACAAGCTGGCGCAGATGGAGCACGGCAAGCTCAGCCGCGCCGCCTTCATGGGCGAGATCGCCGCCATGACCGAGCGCATGGTGAAGAAGGCCAAGGAATACGACCGCGACACCATCCCCGGCAACTACGCCACCCTGCAAACGCCCTGCCCCAACTGCGGCGGCGTGGTGAAGGAAAACTACCGCCGCTACGGCTGCACCGGCGCCGACGGCAACAGCGAGGGCTGCGGCTTCTCGTTCGGCAAGTCGCCGGCCGGTCGCACCTTCGAGCCCGAAGAGGCCGAACAGCTGCTGGCGACCAAAAAGATCGGCCCGCTGGAAGGCTTCCGCTCCAAGGCGGGCTGGCCCTTCGTGGCCGAGATCGTCATCAAGTTCAACGAAGAAGAGAAGAACTGGAAACTCGAATTCGACTTCGGGGACGACAAGAAAAACGAAGAGACTGGCGAGCTGGTCGATTTCGCCGGCAGCGAATCGCTCGGTGCCTGCCCCAAATGTGGTGGCGCGGTGCACGAACACGGCGCCAACTACGTGTGCGAGAAGTCCGTGCCGACGATGGCGCAGGCCACGCCGACTTGTGACTTCAAGAGCGGCAAGATCATCCTGCAGCAGCCTGTGGCTCGCGAGCAGATGAGCAAGCTGCTGGAAACCGGCAAGACCGACCTGCTCGACAAGTTCGTCTCCATGCGCACGCGCCGTGCGTTCAAGGCCTTCCTGGCCTGGGACAAGGAAGCGGGCAAGGTGAACTTCGAGTTCGCACCGTCCAAGTTCCCGCCGCGCAAGACCGCGGCCGGCGCACCCGTGCGCGCGGCGGCTGGCAAAGCCGCCCCGGCCAAGAAGGCCGCGCCGGCGAAGAAAGCCGCAGCCAAGAAGACGCCCGCGGTCAAAACGCCCAAGGCGCCGCGCAAGACCACCGCCGCCAGCGGCAAGCAGCCCAGCGCGGCGCTGGCCGCGGTGATCGGAGCAGACGCCGTGTCGCGCCCCGAAGCGGTGAAGAAGCTGTGGGACTACATCAAGGCCAACGGCCTGCAGGACGCGGCCAACAAGCGCAACATCAACGCCGACGCCAAGCTGGAACCGGTGTTCGGCAAGCCGCAGGTGACCATGTTTGAAATCGCCGGCGTGCTGGGCAAACACCTCAGCTGATTCAGGAGACAACACACCATGAGCCTCAAACTCTATTTCGCCCCCGGCGCCTGCTCGTTCGTGCCGCACAGCATGCTGGAACTCTCGGGCGCGCCGTTCGAGCCCGTCAGCGTCAAGCTGCACAAGGGCGAGCAGCGCTCAGCCGACTACCTGGCCATGAACCCGCGTGGCCAGGTGCCGGTGCTGGTGGACGGTGGCGAGGTGATCACCCAGATCGTCTCCATCCTGCTGCACCTGGACGCAAAGCTGCCGCAGGCCGGCATCCTGCCCGCGTCGGGGCTGGCGCGCACGCGTGCGCTGTCCACCCTGGCCTGGATGAACAACACGGTGCACCCCACCTTCACCCACGTGTTCATGCCGCAGAAGTTCACCGACGAAGACGGCGCGCAACAAGTGATCCGCGCGTTCGCCGCGAACAGCTACCGGGGTCTGCTGGGCGAGATCGAGGTGCTCGCGGCCCAGGCTTCACCCTGGCTCACCGGTGAGAAGCCTGGCGCGCTCGACGCCTACGCGCTGACCCTGCTGCGCTGGGGCGGTTACGCGGGCATCGATCCCACCACCTTCCCCGCTACCTGGGCGCTGGCCCAGCGGTTCGCGGCACTGCCGGCCGTGGCGCGCGCCGTGGAGCGCGAGAAGCTGCAGCTCAACGTGTACCAGCCGGCAGCGGTGGCCTGATTTTCCGCGGCCGCGTCGCCTGGCCTCAGTCCTTGTCCGGGGACTTGCGGGGCGCAAAACGCACCGACGCGCGCAGACCCCGGTGGGTACGGTCCGGCTGGGCGTCCTCCATGGACACCACGGCGCCGTGTTGCTGGGCGATCTCGTGCACGATGGCCAGACCCAGGCCCGAGCCGTCGACGTTGGTGCCCAGCGCGCGGTAGAACGGCTGCAGCACGAGTTCGCGCTCGTTTTCCGGGATGCCCGGACCGTTGTCCTCGACCTGCAAGATCATCACGCCGCTGAAGCGGTCCAGCAGCACGCGCGCCGTGACCACGCCATCCCGGCCGGAATAGTTGATGGCGTTGTCCACCAGGTTGCGCGTCATCTCCTGCAGCAGGGTCGGATTGCCTTCCATGAGGCAATCCGCGGGCATCTCTTCGGGCCCTTCGTAACCCAGGTCGATCCCGTGCTCCAGCGCCCGTGGCACGGAGTCCTGCACGACCCCCTTCACGAGCCGGGCGAGGTCGATGCGCGCCGTCGGCAACGTGCGGCCGGTGGTTTCGGCGCGGGCGAGTGACAGCAGCTGGTTGACGGTGTGGGTGGCGCGGGTGCTGGAGCGCGCGATCTGCTGCAGCGAGCCGCGGATTTCCTGCGGATCGCTCTCGCGTTGCGCCAGTTCGGCCTGCATGCGCAGCCCCGCCAGGGGTGTCTTGAGCTGGTGGGCCGCGTCGGCCAGGAAGCGTTTCTGCGTGCTCAGCGAGGTCTTCAGCCGCGTCAGCAGGTCGTTGATGGACGAGACCAGCGGCGCCACTTCCTGGGGAATGAAAGACTCTTCGATCGGACTCAGGTCGTCGGGCTTGCGCGCGCGGATGCGCTGCTCCAGTTCGTTGAGCGGGCGGATGCCGCGCACCAGCGCCATCCACACCAGCAGCACCGCCAGCGGCAGGATCACGAACTGCGGCACCATCACACCCTTGATGATCTCGGTGGCCAGTGTGGATCGTTTGCCCTTGGTTTCGGCCACCTGCATCAGCACCAGGCGTTTGGGGTCCTGGTTGCGCGAGAGCCAGGCGTAGGCCACACGCACTTCATCACCGCGCACGATGTCGTCGCGCAGCATCACCCGCCCCGGTTCGGGGGTTTCGTTGTCCTGCGGCAGGGGAAAGTCGCCCTCGCCACTGATGAGCTCGCCGCGGGGGTCCAGCACCTGGTAGTAGACGAGATCGCTGTCGTCGGCGCGCAGCAGGTCGCGCGCCTGCGGCGTCAGGTTGAAGCTCACCTTTTCGTTCTGGTTCACGACGAATTGCGTGAGCGCTTGCAAGTTGAACTCCAGCGCACGGTCAAACGGCTTGCTGGCAATGCCCTGCGCCACGAACCAGGTCAGCGCCAGCGACAGCGGCCACAGCAGCAGCAGCGGCGTGAGCATCCAGTCCAGGATCTCGCCGAACAGGCTGCGCTGCTCGCGCTGGAACAGCCCGAACGACATCTGGCCGTTGTCGTGCTTTTTGGGATCGGACATGTCAGAACTGACGGCTCAGCAACCAGTCGACCGGCGCGACGGGTCCCAACCCAGAGCACCGTGGAACCGGCTTTGCCGGGCCACCAGTGCTGCCCCCTGGGGGTTGACGGGCTGCAAGCCCGGCGCGGGGGGGAGCCTTCATCCAGGGATCTTTTCAAGGCAGTAGCCCAAGCCGCGCACCGTGGCGATGCGGATCGGGCCCTTCTCGATCTTCTTGCGCAGGCGGTGGATGTAGACCTCGATGGCGTTGTTGCTCACCTCTTCGCCCCACTCGCACAGGCGTTCGACCAGCTGGTCCTTGCTCACCAGCCGCCCGGCGCGCTGCAGCAACACTTCGAGCAGGCCGAGTTCACGCGCCGAGAGTTCGACCATCTTGCCGTCGATGGTGGCCACGCGGCCGGCCTGGTCGTACACCAGCGGGCCGTGCTTGATGGTAGAACTGGCGCCGCCCATGCCGCGGCGCGTGAGGGCGCGCACGCGGGCTTCGAGCTCCTGCAGCGAAAACGGTTTGGCCATGTAGTCGTCGGCGCCGTAGTCCAGGCCCTTGACGCGTTCCTCGATGCTGTCGGCCGCGGTCAGGATCAGAACCGGCAGCGCCGAACCGCGTGAGCGCAGGCGTTTGAGCACCTCCAGGCCATGCATTTTCGGCAGACCCAGATCCAGGATCAGCAGGTCAAACTCGTTGTTGGTCATCAGCGCGGCGTCGGCTTCGCTGCCGCTGGCCACGTGATCGACGGCCGCGCCGGCCGCGCGAAGACTGCGCAGCAGACCATCGGCCAGAACCTGGTCGTCTTCGGCAATCAGGATGCGCATGCGGGTTTCCTTTGCGGCCGGTCGGGCGGCCTGTTGTGGGGGCACTGTCAGCCGCACAACCGGCTGGCGGCGGCATGGTCTCCTCAGCCATTTTAGGCCTCGCCAGCGGGGTCGGTTGCGGGAGAAACCCCCGACTAATGGGACGCGAGAGCGCGCGCCAAGCGGCCGTTCAGGTGCCGTACGCCTCCAGCCCCAGCGCCACCACGGTGGCCACCTCGGCGCCGACCTGGGCGCGAAACTCCGCCTCGGCCTGTGCCACCGCCTGGCGAAACGCTTCCAGCCAGAGCAGGCCGGTTTCGGTGAACACGATGCGGCGTGCGCGCGCATCCAGCGGATCGGGTTCGCGCCGCACCAGGCCCCAGGCCTCGCTCTGTGTCACCAGATCGCCCATGGCCTGCTTGCTCATCCCGGCCTGCCGGGCGAGCTCGGTCAGGCGCGAGCCCTTGAGCGCCAGGTGGCGCGTGATGTGGATGTGGGCCGCACCCACCTGCGCGCGCGCGGCGAGGTTGGAGAGCGCCAGCGGCACAGCCGCGTCGCGCGCCATCAGATCGAGCACGCGCTCGTCAAAACGGCGCAAGGCCAGACCCATCAGACGGCCCAGGTGGCCGGAGCGCCAGCGGTCGTCAGGCGCGGAAAGAGACAGTCCTTCGTTCATCGATTCAGCCCGTCGGAGGAGGGGGATTTCCGCCCAGGGCGCCGCGGAACCGGCTTCGCCGGGCCGCCAGCGCCGTCCCCCTGGGGGGAAGCCGCGCAGCGGCGCAGGGGGGTGGTCAAATGGTAAGTCAAACTGACCAAAAATTGGCTTGTTAGAAATGTATATCGCTGTAAACTGCTGTTCAAGCATCCAGCCTGTACACAAAAACACCTGCTGGAAGCGAACACCCACTCACTCGCTCAGGAGCATCAAATGGACGCAGCCGTCAAGAACAACCCCGTCAACAGCGAAAAGGCCAAGGCCCTGCAGGTCGCGCTGGCCCAGATCGAAAAGCAGTTCGGCAAAGGCACGATCATGCGACTGGGGGAGGGCGAGGTGATCGAAGACATCCAGGTGGTGTCCACCGGCTCGCTGGGGCTGGACATCGCGCTGGGCGTCGGCGGTCTGCCGCGGGGTCGCGTGATCGAGATCTACGGCCCGGAATCCTCGGGCAAGACCACGCTCACCCTGCAGGCCATCGCCGAAATGCAGAAGGTGGGCGGCCAGTGTGCTTTTGTCGACGCCGAACACGCGCTGGACATCCAGTACGCGCAGAAGCTCGGCGTCAACCTGCAGGACCTGCTGATCTCCCAGCCCGACACCGGCGAGCAGGCGCTCGAAATCGTTGACAGCCTGGTGCGTTCCGGTGCGGTCGACCTGATCGTGGTCGACTCGGTGGCCGCGCTCACGCCCAAGGCCGAACTCGAAGGCGAGATGGGCGACAGCCTGCCCGGCCTGCAGGCCCGCCTGATGAGCCAGGCGCTGCGCAAGCTCACCGCCCACATCAAGAAGACCAACTGCATGGTCATCTTCATCAACCAGATCCGCATGAAGATCGGTGTCATGTTCGGTTCGCCTGAAACCACCACCGGCGGCAACGCGCTCAAGTTCTACGCTTCGGTGCGCCTGGACATCCGCCGCACCGGCACGATCAAGAAGGGCGAGGACTCGATCGGCAATGAAACCAAGGTCAAGGTGGTGAAGAACAAGGTGGCGTCGCCGTTCAAGACGGCCGAGTTCGACATCCTGTTCGGCGAGGGCATCAGCCGCGAAGGCGAAATCCTGGATCTGGGCGTGCTGCACAAGGTGATCGAAAAATCCGGTGCCTGGTACGCCTACAACGGCGAGAAGATCGGCCAGGGTCGCGACAACTCGCGCGAATTCCTGCGCGAGAACCCCGACCTGCGTGTCGAGATCGAGAACAAGGTGCGCACCGAACTCGGCGTACCGCTCCTGCCCACCGACGAAGCCGCCGCGCCGGCCAAAGGTGGCAAGACTGCCAAGGCGGAGAAAGCCGTCGTCGCCGAATAAGCGTCCCGGTGGATCGCACGCGACATTCGACAGCGGCAGGCTGAAATGGGCTTTGATCAGCCGTCACTCAAGGGCCGCGCCCTGCGTCTGCTGGCCGGCCGCGAGCATTCGCGCGCCGAGCTGGAGCGCAAGCTCAAGCCCCACGAAACCGAGCCCGGTGAACTGGCCCGCGCACTCGATGAGCTGCAGGCCAAGGGCTTCATCGATGAGCAGCGCGTGGTGGCGTCGGTGCTGCACCGGCGTGCCAGCCGGCTCGGCGCGTCGCGCGTGAAGCACGAGCTGCAGGCCAAGGGCGTGAGCGCCGAAGCCGTGGCCACGGCGGTGGCCGATCTGCAGGGGTCCGAGTTCGAGCGCGCGCGCGAGATCTGGCGCCGCAAGTTCGGTGAGCCGGCCGCCGATGCCGCGGGACAGGCCAAGCAGATGCGCTTCCTGGCCACTCGCGGCTTTGGCGGGGATGTCATCCGAAAAGTGGTGGGCGGGCGCCACGAGGACTGAGCGGCTGGGAGCCTGGTGTTCGAAGTACCATCCGGGGTATTCAAAAGCACGCCACGATGCGTGTCCCTGGAGACAAACCATGGCTTTATTCCGGCGGTTCTTTGGAGCTGAAGGGGCGGTGCACGACAACCAGCTGCAGGCAGAGGCGGCGGATGCTGTGCAAGGCCTGGACATCGACGCCGCCGTGGTCGCCCACCAGCAGTGGAAGCAGCACTTGCTGGCGCATCTGGCCGGCCACCCCGAAGCCGGACTGGACGTCGAACAGATTTGCCGCGACGACCGTTGCGATCTGGGCCGCTGGATCCATGGTCAGGCCCGTGCCCGCCTGGGCACCTTCCCGGGCTTCACCGCCTTGCTCTCGCACCACCGCATGTTCCACCACGTGGCGTGCAATGTGCTCGCGCTGGAGCAGGCGGGCAAGCGGGGCGACGCCCGCCGCATGGTGACCGACCAGTTCGAGGCCTATTCGGACCGGGTGACGGAAGACCTGCGCTTGTTGCAGCAGGTGGTGAACCAGCCCCGCAGCGAACCCGGTCGGTCGAACTGAGTGGAAGCTCCGCTCAGAGACCGAGCATGAGCTGGAGGTTTTGCACCGCGGCGCCGCTGGCGCCCTTGCCCAGGTTGTCCAGACGCGCGATCAGCACGGCGTGGCGATGGGCTTCGTTGGCAAACACCCGCAGTTCCAGCCGGTTGGTGTCGTTGAGGGCGGTGGCGTCGAGCTTGCCGCTCTCCGGGGCGGGCTCCACGCTGACCCAGCCGCCGGCCGAGACGCTGCCCGCGTAGTGGGCCACCAGCGCATCGTGCAGGTCGCTGGCCTTCGGTGCGCCGGGCAGGTCGTCCAGGTGCAGCGGCAGTTGAACCAGCATGCCCTGACGGAAGTTGCCCACCGCGGGGATGAAGATCGGCCGCCGGCTCATGCCGGTGTAGCGAAGGATCTCAGGAATGTGCTTGTGCGCGAGACCCAGTGCATAGGCTTCGTGCAGCGGCGCCTCGCCCTTTTCATAGGCTTCAATCATGCTGCGCCCGCCACCCGAATACCCGCTCACCGAGGGCAGTGAAACGGGGAAGTTTTTGGGTAGCAGCCCGGCATCGACCAGAGGACGCAGCAAAGCGATGGCACCGGTGGCGTAGCAGCCGGGGTTGGCCACGCGATCGGCTTTCATCACAGCCTCGCGCTGGTCGACACAGAGTTCGGGGAAGCCATAGGCCCAGCCGGGCGCACAGCGGTGCGCGGTGGAGGCGTCGATGACCCGGGGTTTCCGGCCTGACAGGCTGTCGATCATGGCCACCGACTCGATGGCCGCATCGTCGTGCAGGCACAGGATCACCAGATCGGCCTGCGACATGAGTTCGCGCTTGGCCTCGGGGTCCTTGCGGCGTTCGGGGGCGATGCTCAGCAATTCAATAGCAGGCATCTGTTGAAGACGCTCGCGAATCTGCAGGCCGGTGGTGCCGGCTTCGCCGTCGATGAAGATCTTGGCCATGACGCTGGTTGCCTTGTCAGTTCTGGTTCAGAGATGCGTCAATATAATTATGCATTATGTGAACGCGATCACACCCCTTTGGTGCGTCGCAGCATGATACATTCCCCGGTTGCTGTGTCCAGTGCCTGCGTGCCGGCTGCATCCTTTTCGGCCGGATAAAGAAAACCCCCCTCCAGTCTGAGAGAGACCTCATGAAGATTCACGAGTACCAAGGCAAGGAAATCTTGCGTCAATTTGGTGTGCCGGTGCCCCGCGGCATTGCGGCGTTCACGGTGCAGGAGGCGGTGGAAGCCGCGCAGAAACTGGGCGGCCCGGTCTGGGTTGTCAAGGCACAGATCCATGCCGGTGGCCGCGGCAAGGGCGGTGGCGTCAAGGTCGCCAAGACCATTGAAGATGTCAAGCGCATCGCTGGCGAGATCCTGGGCATGCAGCTCAAGACCCACCAGACCGGCCCCGAAGGCCAGAAGGTGCGTCGCCTGTACATCGAAGACGGCGCCGACATCAAGAACGAGCTGTACGTGTCGCTGGTCACCGACCGCGCCACGCAGAAGGTGGCCCTGATCGCTTCGAGCGAAGGCGGCATGGACATCGAGGAAGTCGCCCACTCCACGCCCGAGAAGATCATCACCGAAATGATCGATCCGCTGACCGGCATCACCGCCGACCAGTCGCGCAAGGTCGCGGCAGCCATCGGCCTGACCGGCGATTCCGTGGACCAGGCTGTGGACATCTTCGCCAAGATCTACAAGTGCTACATGGACACCGACGCGTCCCTGGTGGAGATCAACCCCCTGAACTGCGATTCCAAGGGCAACCTGATGGCCCTGGACGCGAAGTTCAACTTCGACGCCAACGCGCTGTTCCGCCATCCCGAGATCGTGGCTTACCGCGATCTGGACGAAGAAGATCCGGCCGAAATCGAAGCCTCGAAATTTGACCTGGCCTACATCAGCCTGGACGGCAACATCGGCTGCCTGGTGAACGGTGCCGGTCTGGCCATGGCCACCATGGACACCATCAAGCTGTTCGGCGGCGAGCCGGCCAACTTCTTGGACGTGGGCGGCGGCGCCACCGCCGAGAAGGTCACCGAAGCCTTCAAGATCATGCTCAAGAACACCAAGGTCAAGGGCATCCTGGTGAACATCTTCGGCGGCATCATGAAGTGCGACACCATCGCCACCGGCGTGATCACCGCCTGCAAGGCGACCAACCTCAGCGTGCCGCTGGTGGTGCGCATGAAGGGCACCAACGAAGAGCTGGGCAAGAAGCTGCTGGCCGAATCCGGCCTGCCGATCATCGCTGCCGACACCATGGCCGAAGCAGCGACCAAGATCGTTGCTGCCGTCAAATAAGCCCGGAGAAGAAACACCATGTCGATCTACATCAACAAAGACACCAAGGTCATCACCCAGGGCATCACGGGCAAGACCGGCCAGTTCCACACCGAGAAGTGCCAGGAATACGCGAACGGCAAGAACTGCTTCGTGGCGGGCGTGAACCCGAAGAAGGCCGGCGAGTCGATCTTCAACATCCCGATCTACGCCTCCGTCAAGGAAGCCGCGCAGCAGACCGGCGCCACCGTGTCGGTGATCTACGTGCCGCCCGCCGGCGCTGCCGCCGCGATCTGGGAAGCCGTCGAGGCCGATCTCGATCTGGCGGTCTGCATCACCGAAGGCATCCCGGTCAAGGACATGCTGGAAGTGCGCAACCGCATGAAGGCCAAGGAAGCCGCCGGCGGCAAGAAGACCCTGCTGCTGGGCCCCAACTGCCCCGGCCTGATCACGCCGGAAGAAATCAAGATCGGCATCATGCCCGGCCACATCCACCGCAAAGGCCGCATCGGCGTCGTGTCCCGTTCGGGCACGCTGACCTATGAAGCCGTGGCCATGTTGACCGAAGTGGGTCTGGGCCAGTCCAGCGCCGTCGGCATCGGTGGCGACCCGATCAACGGCCTGAAACACATCGACGTGATGAAGGCCTTCAACGACGATCCCGACACCGACGCCGTGATCATGATCGGCGAGATCGGTGGTCCGGACGAAGCCGAAGCCGCGATGTGGTGCAAGGCGAACATGAAGAAGCCCATCGTCGGTTTCATCGC
>Ga0209066_10003717_pt1 | contig 17186 bp, 20 predicted proteins | sample All_14_2_FD_187198 | JGI IMG/M metagenome (GOLD analysis project Ga0209066, IMG submission 187198) | Freshwater microbial communities in response to fracking from Pennsylvania, USA - Allegheny Zone_MetaG_DW_15 (SPAdes) (version 2) ... | reverse complement strand
TACTATAAGTGAATGAACCTGTAGCGCAGGTTGCAGTACAAGGAATCGTAAAAGTAATCCGGGAATTTTGTGGGGAGGGCGGGGGAGTTATTTATTGTCGTATTGTTTCAGCAGTTCGCTTGCTGGCACTCTTTTTATTTCCCCGTTCACACATATCACGGCCGTTTCATTGTTTGCTGCCTTCTGCTCATAAAGCTTACGTATAGCAAGCTTTAGTCCGGCTTCAATTTTATTAAGCAATTCAGCGTTTTCCTGTTTGCGGCTCATGATAACTGTTTAATTGCATTCCAAAGGTCGGGATTCTCTATGATATTATCAAATTCTGATTCCTTACGGGCTATAGGTTGCAGAATGCCCAGTGAGTTGTCTGCCACAATCCATGTATCACATATGGGCATGAACAGGTGAAACAGGTTGTGAGCGCCTTTGTAGTAACGCCGGCGAACAACATCTTCTTTAATGTTGTGGCCTCCTTTCTGCACTCTTTCTGCCACACGTTGCAATGCCAGTTCCGGTGAGCTGAGCCATATGTATATCAGCGATACCACATAACCCAGTTTATGGGCTCGTTTTACGAGCGATACATAGCTACGTGTGGCCAGTGTGGTTTCTATAGCAAAGTCGGTACCGGCAGTGAGTAATTCGTCTATACGGTGCAGCATAATGCGCCCGGCTTCCACCGCTACACTTTCAGGGTTGTATGGAGAAATACCTGCTGCTATATTATCGGCATTTACAAATTCACGGCAGTCCAGTATATCAGGCAGAATGGTAAGACTGGCGGTGGTTTTACCCGCTCCATTGCATCCTGCTATGATAAAAAGATTGGGCATTGCCTTGTATTATCTTACCTTGATAGAATAGTTGCGTGGCACAGAGAAAGGATAGGATAAATCCTGATCAAATTCGGGATTTACGATATTCATTTCCAGGTTGTAGTTATTGAGACCATTGGTAATGTTCACTGTTCTGTTAGTAGACAGCATTCTGTCATTTACAATGGCATAGTTACTGTACCCCAGCAGTGCGGTAGGTCCTTCTGCGCGTCGGGTTCTCAGGTCGCCGGTTATAAGAGTGCTGTCGGCAGGCTGGTAAGACAGTTGCTGCAGGAACAGCGTATCTTCTGTACGCAGTGTCCATTTGTTCTCATCTTTTCTGCCACTTACAGGACGGCCGCCTGCCACGGGATCGCCTACCAGCAGGTTCTGCAACTGTATAAGTCCTACAGGTACCGGCAGCACTTTGCCTACATCGGAAAGAGGGAGCATAGTTACCTCTTTTTGTGTAAAGTCTATCATAAAGAAGCTGTCTCTGGTTACCAGCATACGGGCCACAGGGTACAGGCCTCCCAATGCGGTTACATTTACCCATACAATGCTGTCTTTGGCAATGCGGAAGTTTGCAGAAAAGTCGGCAGAATTGTCAGGGCCGGAAAAACTGACTTTTGCTTTACCTGAAAAAGTATGGTAGGGCATCCGCTTATTCCACAATGGTGCCAGCTCTGCCAGCATCCCGGCATCAGCATCGGTGGCCACAACATTACCTGTCATTACGCCTGCTATTGGTTGTGTGCTACCGCTATCGGCAGTGGCAGTAACATTAGTATTATGAGCGCGTTTTCTTTTTTTGCCTTTATGCAGCAGCGAGCACGATGAAAAGAGAATAGGTAATGCCAGCGCCAATGCAATGCATGCGCCTGTATTAAAGCTTCTTTTCACTGATCTTCTTGTCGAGATTGGCATTGTCGCTTCCTTTTTCTTTTGCTTTTTTCCAGGCATCTACTGCCTGTTCGGTTTCTTTCAGCTTGTATAATATATCTCCTTTGTGGTCATAAAATGTAGCATCGTCATGACCTTTTGCTGCATCTATGGCCTTATTAATATATTCAAGCGCTTTCTGAAAATCGCCTTTTTTATAGAGTATCCAGCCATAGGTATCGAGATATGTAATTTCGTTGGGTTGTAGTTCCAGCGATTTGCGCGACATCCGTTCGGCCTCATCCAGTTTCACACCACGCTCACTAAGGTAGTAGCTGTAGTTGTTGAGCGTATTGGTATTGTCAGGAGATAATTCCAGTGCTTTTACAAATGCTTCGTCTGATAGTGTGTATTGCCGGGTGGTATAGTATATATCGCCCAGTGTGGTATACATAGCATTGAGCACTTCTTTTTCATCTTCCGGCTGAATGTCAATGGCCCGGTTTATGGCTTTGATGGCCTGAGGGTTTTCGTTTTTATACATATGCCCAAGACCATTATAAAAGTGTATGACAGCCATATTGGGGAAAAGCTTCAGCGCTTTCTCAGTATATTTTATCAGGGAATCGGCCGAGGACTTTTCAAGATACAAGCCCAGCAGCTGGCCCCATACATTATAGGTAGATGGCTTGATCGCAATAGAGCGCTTGTACATCACTGCGGCACTGTCTTTCATATTGCTGCCTTCAAGAGCCAGACCATAGTATGCCAGTATAGCAGGATTGCCAGGGTCCTGTTCCAGTATCTGTGCAGCCAGTGGCAATGCCTCGGCATAGGCCGCTGCCTCATCGGGCATGGTGCTCATGTAGGTGCTTAATAATTCCAGCGGGTCTATTTGTGCATCAGCCTCAATGGTAGGATTAGTGATGGCTTTCTTTATATAGTTGCGATACTGTACCGTATCCCCCTTGCGCAGGTAGTGCTCTGCAAGTCCTATCTGCAGCGATGCATCATCAGGTAGTTTTTTAACAGCCTGCTCATACAGTTCTTCAGCCTTATCAGCCATATCGTTGATGTCATAAAGGCTACCCAGTACTTTATAATATTTTCCGGCACGGGGCTCCAGCACTATCAGCTGCTTCACTACTTCTATTGCTTTCGCCGGATTTTTCAAACTCAGGTATAGCTGCATTTTTTCCAGCATCAGCTGCTCGTCGTCCATGTTACGGGCCAGCGCTATATCTATGTATTTAAGAGCCTCTTCTTTCTGCCCTGCCTGCACATAGCACTCTGCTGCTTTGGCAGGGTAGTCATGGTCGGCAGGTTCCTGGCGGGTAAGTGTTGCAAAAACTGCTGCTGCTGCTGCAAAGTCTTTGCGGGCCACAAGCATATTGGCATAGTACTCTTTGTACCATTTATTGGTACTGTCGCGCGCTATTGCATTTTTTATACTTGCTATGGCGGCATTGGCATCCTTTTGCTCGGCATATATACGTGCCTGCTCATAGTATGCCGAGGCTACATCAGGCCTTACAGCTATAAATTCTTTTATGCGGGTAGCGGCAAGAGCATAATCTTCATGCCTTCTTGCCGTTATAGCTTCAAAGAAAATACCGTCTGTTTTGGCATTGAATGCCTCTTCCGTACCCATAGAGTCGGTAGTGGATATGGGTGCGGTCTGAGCGATAGCCTGGGCCACCGGCATCAGCGTTACCAGCAGGGCATATATGGTATCCTTTATTGTCATTGCTGCGTAGAGAAGTCGCCAATGCTAAGTTCTGCTGGCTTCTCTTTGTAAATTACGCTTTTACCCAACATAGAATTGTCAATGCATGCATTTTTAACAATACTGTCTGATTGAACTATGCTGTTTGTAATACGTGAGTCATACACTTTCACACCTTTTTCCAGAGATACGAGTGGTCCTATTACAGAATTAGATATTTCCACACCATCTCCAATGAAACAAGGTGGTATTATTACCGAGTTGGTGATAGTAGCAGATGCTGATACCAGCTGCTCTGTATCTTTTTTGATATCCAGTATTCTGCTGTTGGTATATACGGTAGCATCCTTATTACCGCAGTCCAGCCACTCCTCTACCTGGCCGGTGTAGAAACGTACGCCGTTTTTTAGCATATGTTCCATAGCATCGGTAATCTGGTATTCGCCTTTCAGCTTAATGTCATTATCCAGCAGGCGCTGGAGTTCTTTCTGCAATCTGTCGCCATCTCTGAAATAGTATACGCCTATTATAGCCAGGTCTGATACAAAGTCTTTAGGTTTTTCTACAAAAGCTTCTATTTCGTTGGCTTCATTGAGCTTTACCACACCAAATGCGGAAGGGTCTTCTACCTTCTGTGTCCACACTATGGCATCTTTTTCTGTATCAATGCTGAATGTGGCTTTGAACAGTGTATCGGCAAAGGCTATGAATACGTTGCCCTTTAGCGTATCGCCTGCGCACAGTATGGCGTGAGCAGTACCCAGTGGCTGTTCCTGATAGCATATTTTCCCTTTAGCACCCAGTTCTGCAGCTACTGCACACAGATGGTTTTCTACATCCTTACCAAAGGCAGGATTGATGATAAACGCTATTTCTTCTACTTTTTCATTGCAGGTAGCTATAATGTCTTCTACCAGTCGTTGTACTATAGGTTTCCCTGCTACGGGCAGCAATGGTTTTGCGGTAGTGAGTGTATGAGGCCTCATGCGCTTACCCATACCGGCCATTGGGATAATGATATTCATGTTCTTTGTATTTTTCGTTATACTGTTTTTGGGGGTATAATATGTTATCTGAATATTGGCAGCATTAGCTTACTTAGTGTATCAGTGACTGCCTGAACTGCCAAAGCCACCAGCTCCGCGCTCAGTCTCGTCCAATACATCTGTTTGTTGCCATACGGCTGTTGCATATACGGCTATCACCATTTGCGCTATGCGCTCACCATCATTTATAGTCTGTTCTTCGCCTGATAGATTTATGATACCTACCTTCACCTCTCCGCGATAGTCACTGTCTATTGTTCCGGGTGCATTAACCACTGTGAGCCCTCTTTTTATAGCCATGCCACTACGGGGGCGCACCTGCGCTTCATAACCTGCAGGGAGTGCCATATAGATACCTGTAGGAATCAGTGCCCGCTCCATGGGCTTCAATGTTACCGGCTGCTCCAGCCATGCACGCAAATCCATGCCACTGCTTCCCGATGTCTGATATTCGGGTAATGAGTGCGGCGATTTATTGACTATCTGAATGTTTATCATTGGTCGCAAAGGTAAGGCCAATTGCCCACTATGGCAGGCCTGGCCCTGTTATGCATATAAAAGTTAAAGCCGCATGTCATATACGGCTTTGACCTGAAAAAGATGTTTATACAGAATGTATGGTAACATATGGTTACCAGTCGCGGTTGTGATGTTTATGGTATGACCTGTATTTCTTTTTATGTACATAATGGCCTTTATACCTGTATCTGGCCCATGTGCCCATATAACAACTGCTAAGGTTGGTCATCAGTACTATCAGAGCTATTATGCGTAATATTCTGCTATGCTTCATGCGCAATGAATATGATTTTGCGTGCAGCTGTTTGTGCACCGCTGATTTACAAATACAGCAGCTAATATCGGTAAATTTTTGTCATTTTCTTAAACCAATGCATATATATGGGTATATCTGTTAAGCCGGGTGTCGTTTTAGGCGCTGGCATGTGCCGGCTAATGACAGGGTGGGGCATAAATAAAGCGGGATGCTTTTGCTATCCCGCTTTGTGCAGAGCCCCGGTATTATTTAACCATTTGAATGCAGGCCCATAGAGTTGCCCTCACTATCTGCAAAAAATGCCATGTAGCCTATCTCTGGTGAAATCTGTGTTTTGGGCATCAGTACCTTGCCTCCGGCTGCTGCTACTTTATCCAGTACTGTTCCCAGGTCGGGATTTCCATTCAGGTAAATTTTGGCGCCGTCCATAGATGGGGTATACATGTCTCCCTGTGCCAGACAGCCCGATACTTTTCCGTTTGTCTGTTCGGCAGGGAAGAATGCCATTTTGATACCCATCATTTCCATTTCATCCATTTTAATGTCAAAGATGGCCTCATAAAATGCCCTGGCACGTACTATGTCTGTGGCCGGAATTTCAAACCAGTTCAGTGAGTTTACACTTGCGTTCATAAATTTTGTTTTTAGATGATGAATTGTTTTTATTAAAAATATGATATTCTTTTCTCTGGCTGTGTTATTAAATTAAAATCCCCCTTTGTTATCACCCACTCTGGCTGTTTCTGTAGTCAGTGAAAATCTGGTTAAGTATTACAAACGTATATAGTCTCAGATACCGGAAATTGTACAGAACCGACATTTTAATTTTTTGTTCACATAATTATGTTTAAGTTTGTTTTGAAAAATTTAAACAAAATGAGTTCCTATCAGATCAACGATCTCGAGCGGTTAACCGGAATAAAAGCGCATACCATAAGAATATGGGAGAAGCGTTATGGGCTCATTACACCGGGCCGGACAGATACCAACAGGAGGTTTTACGACGATCATCAGGTGCGAAAACTGCTTAATGTGACCACGCTTATGTCTTATGGTCATAAGATTTCCAAAATAGCGGCTCTTAGTGATGAGCAGATAAGTGAAGCGGTAGAAAAGGGTGCTACAGGTAATGATTATGCTCATGTATATGCCGGCTATGTCAATGATATGGTTACCAGCATGCTGGCATATGATGAAAATGGTTTTGAACGGGTTTTTTCTGCTGCAGCACTCAGGCTGGGACTGCATGATACTATGCTGCGTGTGGTTTATCCATTTCTGAACAAGGTAGGTGTATTATGGAGTATTAATAAGGCTGCGCCCGTGCAGGAGCACTTTGCGTCCTGTATCATAAGGCGTAAAATGATGGCCGTACTGGATGGTATGTTACCATCGCAAAGCCCTCAGAAAACTTTCCTGCTCTTTCTGCCCGGTGGAGAATGGCATGAGATAGGATTGCTTTTTGCCGACTATATTTTGAGGAAAAAAGGATGTCATACAGTATATTTAGGTCAGAATGTGCCACTACAAAATGTAACCGGCACTGTACAGGCAGTAAAACCAGACTACCTCCTAACCTTATTTACTGCTGCAAGACCTGCAGAAGAAATAAACATGCTGTTACAAGCCTATCATGAGGCAGACAGTAATGCTGTGATACTATACTCCGGTGCTGCAGAACTAATAGCCGGAGCTGAAAATGATGGTACAAAAATACGTCGGCTTTCGGGCGTAGACGAGTTGGAATTGTTTCTTGATAATGTTTAGTGTGTTTAAAATTTTGTAAAAATAAATAAACAAAATGAAATCAATATCAGTTATAGGTTCTGGTTTCTCTGGTATGGCCTCGGCAGCATTTCTTGCAAAAGCTGGTCACAAGGTTACCGTATTTGAGAAAAACAATACCGTAGGAGGACGTGCCAGAGCTTTTTCTGAAAGCGGATTTCTTTTTGATATGGGCCCCAGCTGGTACTGGATGCCCGATGTATTTGAAAAGTTCTTTGCCAATTTTGACCGCAGACCACAGGATTATTATAACCTCGTTCAACTGGACCCGGGTTTTCAGATATATTTTGGTAAGGGCGATGTGATGCAGATACCTGCATCTATGGATGGTATTTATGACCTTTTTGAGCGCACGGAAAAAGGAGCTGCCGATAAATTGCGTGATTTCATGAAGGAGGGACGGTACAAGTATGATATAGGGATGAGTGAACTGGTGTACCGCCCTTCTTTTTCATGGAGTGAATTTCTGCGTTATGATGTGATAAAAGGTGCGGCCAGACTGCATGTACTGCGCTCAGTACGCAGCCATGTACACCATTATTTCCGTGATGAGCGGCTCATAGCCCTTATGGAGTTCCCCAGTCTGTTTCTGGGCGCAATGGCACATCAGATACCTGCACTGTACACACTTATGAATTATGCAGCGCTGTCTATGGGTACATGGTATCCTATGGGGGGAATGGTACGTATTGCTGAGGCAATGCAGGAGCTCGCTGCCGGCATGGGGGTTGATTTCAGGTTGTCAGAAGGTGTACACCAGATGGAGGTACATGATAACAAGGTAAAAGGACTACACACTGCGCAGGGCAGAATAGCAACTGATGGTGTAGTGGCAGCTGCCGACTATCATCATGTAGAGCAGGCATTATTGCCACCACAATACCGCAATTACAATGATAACTACTGGGAAGGGCGTACTATGGCACCATCCTGTATGCTTTTCTACATTGGTGTAGGGCGTAAAGTGGAAGGGTTGATACATCATAATCTCTTCTTTGACAGGTCTATAGATACCCATGCAAAAGAAATATATGAAGATCCCAGATGGCCATCAGATCCATTGTTTTATATCTGCTGCCCTTCAAAGACCGACCCGTCAGTAGCGCCGGCCGGTATGGAAAATCTGTTTGTATTGATTCCCGTGGCTCCCGGGCTGGAAGATACAGGTGCTACACGGGCTCATTATCTGAAAATAATTCTGAATCGCCTCCGTGAAGTGACAGGCGAGGACATTGAAAAAGATATAGTGTTCAATCGTAGTTATTGCATTAACGACTTTGTTGCCGACTACAATGCTTACCGTGGAAATGCTTACGGCCTGGCAAATACACTCAGGCAGACTGCAGTGTTAAAGCCAACACTCCGTAATAAGAAATTAAGTAATCTATTTTATGCAGGCCAGCTTACCGTACCCGGGCCCGGTGTGCCACCTGCACTGATATCCGGGCAGATTGCAGCAGAACAATTATTGAAAACATTTAAAAGCAAGTATCATGAAACAATTGTTTGATGATGTATCGGTGGCTTGCAGCAAGCTCACCACCCGCCGCTACAGTACCAGTTTTTCGCTGGGCATCTATTGTCTCGATAAGCGATTTCACGATCCCATATATGCCATATACGGTTTTGTTCGCTTTGCCGATGAAATAGTAGATTCATTTCACGACTTTAATAAACGACAGCTTTTCGATGAGTTTTGTGATGAGACATGGAAAGCTATAGAGCGCCGCATCAGTCTCAATCCTATTCTCAACAGTTTTCAGGAAGTGGTACATAAGTACAATATTGAGCCGGAGCTCATAGTGTGTTTCCTGCGCAGTATGGAGACCGACCTGAGTGAAAGCACCCATTCAGGCGACTCATATGCCGAGTATATAGTAGGCTCTGCCGAAGTGGTGGGACTAATGTGCCTGCGGGTATTTACTGAAAACGATAGTTATATGTATGACCGACTGGTAGAGCCAGCCCGTCGTTTGGGGGCAGCATTTCAGAAGGTCAACTTCCTGCGGGATATGAAAGCAGATTATGAGCATCTGGGCAGGGTTTACTTTCCGGGAGTGGCATTTAACTCATTTGCCGATGCTGATAAAAAGCAGATAGAGGCCGACATAGAAGCTGATTTCAATGCTGCGCTGCAGGGTATTATGCAATTACCGAAAGGCTCCCGTTTTGGGGTATATGTGGCATATGTCTATTATCGCAGCCTGTTCAATAAAATAAAAGGCACACTTTCAGCAGGTATCAGACAGGAGCGTGTGCGTATCTCTAATTCTGAAAAGCTGGGCCTGCTGGTATCTTCCTATTTCAGGCATAGCTTTAGTATGTTATAAATTTGTACCGGATGGAAAAAGTAATACTCGTAGACACGCGCGACAATCAGATAGGTGTTATGGAAAAGCTGGCTGCCCATGTAGAGGGGCGCCTGCACAGGGCTGTGTCAGTTTTTATATTCAACACTTCAGGACAGCTGTTATTACAGCGCCGGGCAGCCGGGAAGTACCACTCTCCACTGCTATGGACTAATACCTGCTGCGGCCACCCAAGACCCGGAGAAGAGGCTCAGGAGGCAGCGGCAAGGAGATTAAGTGAGGAAATGGGACTATTCTGCACTCTGCATCCGGTTTATACGTTTACCTATAAGGCATCTGTGGGGAATAACCTTACAGAATATGAATACGACCATGTATATGCAGGTGTTACTGACGATATACCAGCTCCGTCACCTGATGAAGCAGCAGAGTGGAAGTATGTGTCAGAAACAGAGCTTATGCAGAGCATTGCCGAAACGCCAGATGCCTATACTGCATGGTTTCGCCTCTGTATAGGTGATAAAGGAACTTTACTATTTAATACGGTACAGCATGAAGGTGTTTGAGTTAGAGCGTACACAGGTATTACCGGTGAGCCTGCAGCAGGCATGGGAGTTCTTTGTTTCTCCGGCCAATCTTGCAGTGATAACCCCGCCCGATATGGGTTTTACCGTACTTACAGATGTAAGTGAGGGTAGTATATATGATGGTATGCGTATTGACTATACAGTCAGTCCGCTATGGAATATTCCCATGCGCTGGCGCACGGTTATTACAGGTGTGGAGGCACCTCATCTGTTTACCGACAGGCAGGAGCGTGGCCCTTACAGGTTATGGGAGCATACACATACTTTTACAGAGGTAGAAGGTGGTGTACTTATGACAGATCATGTGCGTTATGCCCTGCCATTGGGTTGGTTGGGTGTTATGGTTCATGGTTCGGTGGTTCGTCCCCGGCTGGAGCATATTTTTGACTACAGGCGTAAGCGGCTCACAGAGCTGTTTGGCGCTGCTTAATAATTATGTATATGTGGATAACAGACTTCTTTATAGTGCTGGTCACGTTTGTAGCCATGGAGGGCGTTGCCTGGCTTACCCATAAGTATGTGATGCATGGCATCCTATGGAACCTTCACGAAGACCATCACCGTAAAAATCCGTCTTCGTTCTTTGAGAAGAACGATTATTTCTTTCTCATATTTGCCCTGCCGGGTATAGCCTGCCTTGCCGCGGGGTTGTATGTACCGGTGCCGCATCTGTTCTTTGTAGGGCTGGGTATAACCATTTATGGCTTTGCTTACTTTCTGGTACATGATATATTCATTCATCAGCGCTTCCGTTTTCTACGCAACTCTGACAACTTTTACTTTCGTGCCATACGCCGTGCGCACAAGATGCATCACAAACATCTGAATAAAGAGGATGGCGAATGTTTTGGAATGCTGTGGGTGCCCATGAAGTATTTTGCTGAGCAGTTAAGACAGAAGCGAGCCGATGCCTGAACAATATCTGTATCTGGTAGTAGATGCGCTTTGTATCCTGTTTCCGCTTTTTTTTTCCTTTCATCCGCGGTTCAGGTTTGTGGAGCACTGGCGCTATTTTATGCTTCCCAGTTTTCTTGTTGCTCTTTTTTTTATGGTGTGGGACGCTGTTTTTACTGCTGCCGGAATATGGAATTTTAATCCCCGTTACCTCATAGGTATATCTATTTATGGGTTGCCCCTGGAAGAATGCTTGTTTTTCATCTGCATACCCTACGCCTGTACTTTTACCTATTACTGTGTTGTACGTTACCTGCATGTAGGGGCATTTAACGCACTGGTGCGCAAAGTAGCGCTGGCAATGGTGGTGGTGCTTATTACCGTAGCACTGTATTACATGCACCGTCTTTACACCTCTGTTACACTGTTGCTGCTGGCAATATTTGTAGTGATACTGGTGTGGCGCAATGTGCCATGGATGGCTTCTTTCTTTTTAACCTTTGTACTCATACTGCCTGCATTTTTCCTGTCGAACGGTGTACTTACCGGTGCATTTACTGATGAGGCCGTGGTACGCTATAATGATGCACACAACCTGGGTATACGTATGGGTACCATACCGGTAGAGGATACCTTTTATGGCATGCTGCTACTGATGATGAATGTAGCAGGATATGAGTATATGCTGGGGCGGAAAGCGGCTCAAAAAAAATAATGAAAATTTTCTTGTACGGAATCAAAACCTTACATACCTTTGCGCTCCCTGACACAGGAACAAGGAGCCCAGGTGGCGAAATTGGTAGACGCACTGTGTTCAGGTCGCAGCGCCTTCACGGGTGTGCTGGTTCGAATCCAGTCCTGGGCACCAAATCTTAAAACCCCTGCAACAGCAGGGGTTTTTTGTTGGGTTTTGTTGCCATTTTGTAACGGATCAAGGATCAAGCGAAAAAGGATCAAGCGAAAAAGTTGGGGGAATGATGTAATAGTTTGTTTTTTTGTGTTCAGACGAGATGAGCATACAAGACAACTATTTATCATTGTGCGTGAGCTGCGCGATGCGTGGCGCATAGGTATTGAAGGGTCCTACATTTGGGCAGCAGTATCGATATGATGCTTCGCTTACCCCTTCATATACCTTTTTAGCAGCTATGATACAGCGAAACATAGGGAAACACTTTATTGTGGTACTCAACGGCGAAAACCTGCTGGATTACAGAATGAGTAATGTAGAGTCTCTGTATACAGGTACAATAAGCGCACCGGCTTTCAAGCCCTTGTGGGCACCCATTGATGGACGGGTTATTAACATGTCACTGAGATGGAAGCTGTAACACCACGTTGGCCAGTGGTCTGCGCCGGGGATGCATTTGGCATCCCCGGCGTTTTATGTTTATATAGTGTAGTGATAGTTCTTCTTACTGATTTAACTGAAAAATCTCAAAAAAGTCATGCTGGTGCGCATCTCTTTTAGTTACTTGCATACGGCAGTATGTACAGATATCCTGCCGGTATAGCAGTGAAGCATCTTATTACTTTCTTCGGTCTGTCTTATCTTATAAGTTGGCTCATATGGCTGCCGCTGTATGGGCATATTCTGGGTCTTGATAATCTGCCGGCATTGCCTTTTCAGCATGGGCTGGGAGGCTTTGGGCCGCTTATTGCAGCCTTTATTACTACATACAGGTATAACGGTGGTAATGGCGTGCGGATACTGTTGCGTAAGTTTGGCTCCGGCAGGCATTGGGTATATCTGCTTATTGCATTGTTCGGACCGTTTCTGCTGGCAGTAATTGCGGCCGTTATTAGTCACTTTATTACACAGAAGCCGGTAGCATTCTCCGGCCTGCTTACAGTAAGGGAGTTCCCGGAGTTCAATCTGATTGTCTTTTTCCTGTATAATCTGCTTTTCTTTGGTTTGGGCGAGGAGGCCGGATGGCGGGGATATGCACTTCCGGCATTGCAGAGTAGGTATAATGCGCTTATGGCAGCCGTAATACTTACGTTTTTATGGGCGCTTTGGCACTGGCCTGCTTTCTTTTACCGGCCAGGATATATGGGCATGGGTATTGGCGGTATTATGGGATGGCTGTTTAGTCTGCTTACAGGTAGTGTGCTGCTTACATGGTTGTTTAATGCCACAAGGGGTAGTGTACTTGTTTGTGCCATATTTCACGCTACCGTAGATATCGCTTTTACGGCCGACTTTGCCGATAAGGACATTGTAAATTATATGGGGGCACTCATCACAGTATGGGGTATTGTCACCATTCTTATATTTCGTCCCCGCAATCTTGCACCGCATCGTAGGGTAATGATGGAGTAAGGATATTTCCTGCAGATATCATAAATTGCACAGTACTATGAACGACTTTTTTTCAGAGCTGTTTGCTTACAGCCATCATTATAATCAGCAGCTTGCTGCGCTGTTTGCCGCTCATCCCGATAAGATATCTGATAAGGCTATGAAGCTCTTCAGCCATATAGTTAATGCGCATCAGATATGGAATGCCCGCATTATAGCACAGCCACCGGGTACAACGGTATGGGAAGAGCATAATATGATCCATATAGCATCTCAGGACAATAAAAATTATGAAGACTCACTTGCTATACTTAACAATACAGACCTTAACAGCACTATAGATTATACTAACTCCCGGGGAGAGGCATTTACTAATACCGTCCGCGATATCCTCTTTCATGTTGTCAATCATTCTACCTATCACAGGGCACAGATAGCTACAGAGATGAAGCAGGCTGGTATTGCCCCGCTTACAACAGACTATATTTTCTATAAACGTTAGTAGTCATATCTTTTTCATTGCCGCATAGCTGCACTCCAGGATGCGGTCTGTTCTTTCATGCTACTATGCCATTAAGCAACTTTTTTGGGTATGATAAAAAATGCACTTATTTTTGCGACCGGTTAGTCGCAACTGTATGGTCGCTTTAAAAACATTCAACAATCTTACGGAAGAACGAAAGGAACAGGTGCTTAGTGTGTGCCTTCGCGAATTTTCGCTGCACGATTATGAGACCGCATCCCTTTCGGGTATCGTAGCACAGCTTGGGCTGGCAAAAGGCAGTTTTTACCGCTATTTTGAGAGTAAGAAATCTTTGTATCTGTACCTGATAGATTATTGTATTCAGGCCAGGGTGATACATGACGAGGGCCTTGTAGACAGGGATGCAACCGACTTCTTTGCACTCATGCTGCAGCACTTTGGGGCTAAGATGAGTTTCGACAGGAAATACCCGCTGCATAGCGCCTTTTTATACAATGTGCTACAGGAAAGAAATAATGAAGAGCTGGGTGATATAAAGCTATACAGCAAGGAGCGCGTACTGGGCGTAATAAGAGTGATGGTAGGTGAGTGGGTAAAGCGGGGACAGCTGAGAGCAGACCTGGATGTAGATACCATTGCATTCATGGTGCTACAGACACAGTTGTCCATATTTGATTACATAGCGCTCCGTTACCATGTAGATTTCAGTAGCAACATAAGGGAGAAAGGTATTCTCTATGACCTGCCTGAGGCAGAACTGCTCAGTATCAGCAGGCAGTTTGTAAACCTGCTCAAAAACGGGATAGCAACTTCGTAATACTATTATCATGGAAGTAATAACAACACATGGGTTATGCAAAACCTTTGGTGACACTGTGGCAGCCAGTGATATATCAATCTCTGTAAATGAGGGGCAGATTTTTGGCTTCCTGGGGCTAAACGGGGCCGGAAAAACCACACTTATCCGTATGCTGCTGGGCATGGTACGGCCCGATGCCGGTGAGATACATTTGCTGGGCAGGCTGCTCACGCCACGTTTCGATGGGTGGAATGATGTGGGTTATCTCGTAGAAACGCCATATTCATATCCCAATCTTACCGTAAAAGACAATCTGGAAGTACACTATGCCCTGCGTCGGTTACGGCAAAAAGGGATGGTGGAAGATGTAATGGAGCGTCTGAAACTCACAAAATACAGGGATGCCCGTGCCGGTACGCTCTCTCTGGGCAATCAGCAGCGGCTGGGCCTGGCCAAAGCGCTGATACATAAACCCCGGTTGCTTATTCTGGACGAACCCATTAATGGTCTGGACCCTGAAGGCATTGTAGAGGTGAGGGAACTACTGGCACAACTGGCCGCAGCCGGCACTACCGTATTTATATCCAGTCATATACTGGAGGAGATATCAAAAATAGCCCATGAGATAGCTATTATACATCAGGGAAGGCTGATGACGCAGCTATCGGCAACAGAGTTGTCTGCCAGGCTGCACCGCAAGCTACGGCTCAGCACCCGCGATAATGACCGCGCTGCCATGTGGCTGCAGCAGCAGGGGTATGCCTGTACTATGAATGCCGCACATGAGCTGGAGGTAACAGACAGCAGGGCCATAGAACATCCGGAGTGGGTATCAGCACAGTTGTCACAGATGGGTATAGCCCCTTCCCTGCTTTATCCCTGTACCGAGGATCTGGAAATGTTCTTTCTCAGAAGTATTAACCACTCAATACCGTCATAATGGATATACATATTATTCGTGCCGAACTCAGGAAGATAAAAGGTTCCGGCTTCCTGCCCGCGAGTTTTATTGCTTTTGGTCTGGCTCCGCTTATGGGCGGCGTATTCATGCTCATGTTGCGGCATCCGTCGGCTATGGCCCGTGCCGGTGGCCTGGCTACCAAGGCAGAAGCAATGCATTTTACTGCCGACTGGGTATCCTATTTTCATTTGCTATCGCAGGCTGTAGGGGTAGGGGGCGTACTGATATTTGGTTTCGTCATCAGCTGGCTTTTTGGCCGGGAGTATTCTGATGGTACGGCAAAGGATATGCTGGCACTACCTACCTCACGCAGAGCCATTATTCATGGAAAGTTTGTGGTATATATGTTGTGGTGCATTGCTCTTGCTACCTCCAATCTGCTCATTGGGGCTATAATAGGCTCCATGCTCGGTATTGATATACCATCTGTATCGGTACTGCTGCCATTACTGGGTCATTACTACGCTACGGTATTCCTCACATTACTTACCGTAGTACCTATTGCTTTCTTTGCACTATGGGGCAGGGGTTTTCTTACTCCGCTTGGGTTTGTGGCGCTTACGCTGGTCTTTGCACAGATCATAGCTGCTGCAGGATTCGGCACCTTATTTCCCTGGGCTATACCCGGGCTTTTCAGTGGGGCCTCTGGCGATGCAGGTACAGGGCTGGGTATTATCAGTTATGTAGTGGTATTGCTTACTGCGTTGGCAGGCTACGGTATCACCACCTCATTCTGGATTCATGCCGACCATACAAAATAACCTGATGGAATGAAAAGGGGCTGCCCGTTAAGACAGCCCCTGAGGTAATATTATATGAGGTGAAAGCTTACTGCTTTACAACCTGTATTGCCTTGCGGCCTGTTTCATTGCTTACTACTACGTTATAGACACCTGATGCCCAGTTGTCTGTATTGATGGTAGCAGCACCGGTTACATTGTTAGTCTGTACAGAAGCTACATTGCGGCCTGCTATATCATAAACATTTACTGTAGCATTGGTCCATGCACTGGCATTTATATTCAGTATACCAGTTGTTGGGTTAGGGTATGCAGTAACGGATGCATTGTTTGCTATGTCAGCCACTTCTGTAGAAGGTATCTGACGCATCAGTGTTACTGACATATTCTCAGCCGCATCACCGGCGTCTGCTACACCATTGCCATTAACAGCATTAATAGCAAGGTAAAACTTAACATCTGTAAGAGTAGTAGATGTAGGTGCGGTCCATACGAATGATTTGGACAAAGTAGCTGGAGTACCTGTTCCGGTTATTACAGAAGAATGTTCCATGATTTCAAGACTGGAACTTGTACGTTTGGCAGTCTGCGCAGGAAGCCCGGTAGCGGCAAAGCTACCTGCCTGTATCTGAGATGTTCCTGTACCACTCACTGCAGCCAGCTGGAAGCCAAACTTAGTATTGGCAGGATGGGAGCCTGTTACGGTTACGGTATAGGTCATACCTGCTACATAGCTGGTTACTTCGACTCCGCCAACTGAGTCAACACGAATACCAGGTATTGCTGCCAGCGTACCAGTATGACACCCTGCTTGTGCGCAGGTCTGCGTTATGCCTTTTGCTCCGTTTCGTATGCCATTACCTCCGTTTACGGCACCACTGCCATTACTCATCAGTACAACAGCACCCATGATAGAAGATAAGGTGAAAAGTAGAATTTTTTTCTTCATTGTATTGGATTTTTTGGTTTTAGTGGACGATTGAAATTATTAATTATTAGTAAATGTATGTACTTGCATTCTTATAACAAAACTGTGACAAAAGATATTTTAGAATATTAACAAATATTATGCCAGGGATGA
>Ga0209066_10003716_pt1 | contig 17188 bp, 14 predicted proteins | sample All_14_2_FD_187198 | JGI IMG/M metagenome (GOLD analysis project Ga0209066, IMG submission 187198) | Freshwater microbial communities in response to fracking from Pennsylvania, USA - Allegheny Zone_MetaG_DW_15 (SPAdes) (version 2) ... | reverse complement strand
GGGGATGTGGCACAGCGTTCGCCTTCGGGCAGTACGATCACCCTGTCCGGGTGGCGGCGCCGGGACGCGCGAGGAAAGGACCGCCATGGGGATTCAGGCAGCGATGGACCGGGTGACCGGCGCCGCAACCATCGTCGAGGCGTTGCGTGCTGCCGACGATCTGGCGTTCGAGGCGGGCCGCGATCCGGGTGTGCGTACGCTCCGTGTGCTTTCGGCAGCCTTGGCCGGCAACGACGACATCGCCGCGATTGCCGCGGTGCACGCCCTGTCGGAAATGTTCGACGAGCAGGCAGCCGCGCGCCTGGTCTCGCTGCTCGATGACCCCCGCCCCTTCATCCACGAACACGCAGCCTGGGCGCTCGGCCAGGGGCTGCCGCGGTTCTCGGCGATCGCACGCCTGATCGCGCTGGTCGGGCGCGGCGGGTTCACCGGGATGCTCGCGCAGCGCACGCTCGAGAAGTGGTCGGTCGCCGCAGGAGACGTGCTGGCAGTGGCGCTGGAGTCGGTGCTGGCCGTATCGGCTGAGGCGACGGATGCCGCAGGCCGGGCCCGCCTGGTCGAGACGCTGGGACTCGTGCGCCAGTCATCCGCGACGCGCACACTGCTGACGATTGCTCGAAACGACACAGAAGCGGTGGAGGTGCGCGAGGCCGCCGTCGCGGCGCTGGGTCAGCGCTCGGGCGAGCCCGGGGTGCGGCGTGCACTCGAGGACCTTGTCACTGCCGATGGACCCCTGTCTGACCACGCACGGTTGGCCGTCATCGACCTCGAGCCGGCTCTCGCTCACCCCACCCGCGACACCTCGAGCGGACTCACCGTCGCCCAGCTCTTCCTGCACGCCGATATCGACCCGTCGCTGAGCGCCGCAGGGGCCGGGGATAACGGCGGGATTGCCACCCTCCTGGTGCGCTTGGGCGACGCCCTCACTCACGAGCCCGGCGCCGTCGAGCGCGTGCTGACACTCTCGCGCGGCTCGATCTCGCAGGCGACAGCTGACCTCCTCGATGTCGCCTCCCAGAGCAGGGGGCACGTCTACGGCCATGTTCCGCTCGCGGCGCGCCCCACGCCGTCGGCTGCAGCATGGCCTCTGCGTGTGCGGGCACGGCGCGGCATCCGTCGTCTCCTGCGCGCGGCGGGCCACATCGACGTGCTGCACCTGCGGATGGCCGACGTCGGGTCGCTCGCCGCAGCCGACGTCGCACGCGAACTCGGCATCCCGACGGTCTTCACCCTTGCACCCGACCCCCACGTGGTCATCCAGTCACTCGACCGGGCGGGAACCCTCACGCGCGAGAACTTCGGCGACACCGACCTCGCCGAGCACTTCTGGTTCCGCACGAGTCTGGTGCGTTCGCTTGCTGGCTCCGCCTCGCACAGCGTGCTGTTCCCGCGCCAGAACCTTGCCGACGACATCCGATCACTGGTCGGCGTCGACATCGACAGCGTCCCCGAAAGGCACACGATCGTCGCCGAGGGTGTCGACCTTGAGGTCGTCGATCGATCCGTCGCCCTCGCGTCGGGAGGGGCTACGGATGCCGATCCCGCGCTGCGTGAGCTTGCCGACCTGATCGGGGCTTTGGCGCCGGATCGGCGTGATCTGCCGCTGATCGTCAGCGTCGGCCGCATGCACCGCGTGAAGGGAATGGCGACGCTCGCCGAGACGTGGGCCGGCAGCGCACTGTCCGAGCGCGCGAATCTGCTCATCATCGGCGGTGACCTCGAGAACCCCTCGCTGGATGAGCGCGAGCAGCTTGACCGCATCGAGGTCGCGGTTCCCTCCGCCGAGCGCGCGGCACGCGGCCTCATCCTCGCCGGACACCGCCCCAACGACGTCGCAGCCCGCTGGGTGGCTGCAGCCCGGCTTGGGATCCCCGGCAGAGTGGCCGGTCGCGGGGTGTACGTGTGCGCGAGCATCAAAGAGGAGTTCGGCATCGCCCTGCTGGAGGCCCTCGCGACGGGACTTGTTGTCGTCGCCCCCGACGGTGGCGGACCCGCGACCTACGTGGCCGACCAGGACACCGGGTTTCTCACCGCGACCTGGGATGTCCACGCGCTGGCAGAGGCGACCCACCGCGCGCTGGACCGCGCGGCCCTGGCCGACCCCGCGATCGCCGAGCGAGCTCGAGCGATGGTCGCCGAGAGGTTCACGATCCAGGCCATGGCGGCAGCGCTCGCTCCGGTGTACCGACAGGTCGCTGAGCAGGAGGCCGAGCTCGTGCGGGCAGCGGGCGTAGCATGACGCTGCTGGTCATCAGTCCCGATTACGCCTCGCACCTGCTTCCCCTCGCAACACTCGCGACTGCGTGGCAGCAGCGCGGCGAAGAGGTCGTCGTCGCGACCGGCCCCGCGACCGATCCGATCGTGAAGCGCTTCGGCTATCGGCGGGTCGATCTGCCGCTTGGTCGCGGCGCCAACGCGGGAATCATCCGCACGGCGCAGCAGCAGGCTGACGAGGCGGCGTCTCTCGAGGGGTTCTTCGCCGCCACACGTCACGGGATGATCCCCACGCTCCTTTATCAAGCCCGGGAGCGCCTCACCGACCTCATGTGGCAGCCCGAGGATCGTGCCCGGGCAACCCTCGCGGTGATCGAGGATGTCGCACCCGACGCGATCCTCGTCGATCACCTTGCGTTCAGCGCTCGCCTCGCGCTCCATACGGCAGGCATCCCGTACGGCGATGTGGTGCTCGGCCATCCGAGCGCCCTGCCGGTTGCCGGTGAGGTCTATGGCTTCCCTCCGGCGTGGCCGGCATCCTTTTCTCCAGACCCCGACGAGCTGCGTACGCTCCGGGACGTCTGCGGGGAAGTCTCGGCGCGGTTCACGGCACAGTGGAACGAGGTAGCACAGCGACTGGATGCCGGATCGCGCGGCGTCGACGATGCATTCGCTACCCACGGCGAGCGCGTGCTCTACAACTATCCCGGTGAGCTTGCCCGCACCGATGGGAGGGCGCTGCCCCCGCACGTCTTTCTCGGTTCGACTCGGCGCACCGAGCCCGAGGATGACGCGGTGGCAGCATGGCTCGCCGTCGATGAACCGTTCGTCTACGTCAGCTTCGGCAGCTTCCTATCCGTTCGCGGCGACGTGCTCGCGCGCGTCGCCGAGGCACTGCGCCGCGTCGGCGTCCGCGCGGCGATCTCGACGGGGGCCACTGACCCGGCCGAGCTCGGCACGATCCCGAAAGGCTGGCTCGTGCGCGAGTACCTGCCGCAGGTGCGACTACTCGATCACGCCACAGCTGCCGTCACCCACGGCGGCAACAACTCCGTCACCGAAGCGGTCGGAGCTGGCGTGCCGCTCCTGGTGCTCCCGTTTTCGACCGACCAGTTCGCGGGGGCGGCAGCGATCGAGCGCGAGGATGTCGGACGCAGCCTCGACCCGAATGCGGCAAGCGCCGAGGATCTCGCGTCGGCTCTCGTGGCCATCCTGGATCCGGACTGGGCGGGTCGAAGGACTCTCACCGCGATCCGTGCCGATCAACTGGCCGATCCGGGCCCCGAACGGGCCTACCGGGCGCTCGCCGACGCGACGTCAGCCGAGCGATAGGCCGTCGTCCGCGAGGCCTACGAGCGCTGCCATCGCGGCTCGGTCGCCCGCGGCATCCCGGTACTGCTGCATCCGCGCGGCATTGGCCTCGTAGCCCGCGCCGGCACGGACCTCGCCTACGTGGTGAAGCGCGTACACCCGACCCTCGTGGCGGCGCGGCGGTTCACCGAGCAGGGTGTGATGGGCGAGGTTCCAGGCGGCATCCTCGAATCCCCACCCGCGGAACCCGGCATCCTGTCCCCCGTGGCGGGCCCACGTGCGCGGTGTCGCGATGTACACGCCCGAGCAGGCACCCGACACGAACTGCTCGACGGTGCACTCGGGTAGCGGCACGCCCCGCGCATAGTCGGCGGAGCCCGTCGCGCCGAGCCACCGGTACTCCGTATACGGAAGGTGCACGACGCCACTGGTCGCCGCTGCGCGGATCGCCTCGCGCAGCGGCTGAACCTCGGGGATCGTGTCGGCATCACCGATCACGACGACCTCGTCGGGGTCGGCATCCGCCATCGCCTGGTTTCGACAGGCTGCCAGGACGAACGGAACGTCACCGGTGTCGACGGTCGTCAGCGGCACCGCGGGGAGATTCTCCCGATACCAGGCGACCACACGCTCGAACGCATCGATGCGCGACGGCGCCGGGCGCCACGGCAAGACGATTCGGGCAGGCGGCAGAACATCGTCGGGGGTGAGAGAATCCACTCCACCATCATGGGGCCGCCAAGGAGACGCCATGCCCGAACTGTTCAACTACTTCGACCACGTCGAACTGCCGACTCCGACCCTCGGCGTCGACGAGGTCGAAAGGCTCTGCACGCTGGCCTTTGGCATCGACGTCGTCGCGACGGCTCTGGGCAGCCAGCAGGACCAGAACTTCCGACTGTTCCCGCGCGACTCCGACGTGCCGTTCGGCGTCCTCAAGCTCAGCAATCCGGTGTTCAGCGAGACCGAAATCCGGATGCAGGATGAGGCGACGAATGCTGTCGCGATGGTCGAGCCTTCCCTACGGGTTCCTCGCGTCCTCTCGGGACCTCGGGGGGCTCTCTGGGCCTGGTGGGACAGCTCGCAGGGGCGCATTCACGCTCGCGTGCTGGAGAACATCTCCGGTCACACCCTGACCGGGTCGCGCTACCTTCCCCCCACTGTCATCGAACGCCTCGGAGACCTTGCGGGGCGGGTCAGCGCGGCACTCGGAAGCTTCGAGCATCCCGCGAGCAGCCGCACCCTGCAGTGGGATCTGCGTCATGCACGCAGGGTCATCGACGCCCTGCTGCCTGATGAGCCGGATGCCGAGGTTCGCGCCGCGATAGATCAGGCGGTGAGCGAGGCCAGCGGGGCGCTCGATCGGGTCGAGTCTCGCCTTCCTCTGCAGGCGGGGCACTTCGACATCACTGACGACAACGTGCTGCGCGGCGAGGGCGAGCTCCTCCCCGACGCCGTGATCGACTTCGGCGACGTGATGCGCTCGTGGCGCGTCGCCGAAATTGCGGTCACGGCATCCTGCGTACTGCACCACGATGGCGCAGAACCGATGTCGGTCATTCCCGCGATTCGTGCCTTCCACGCACGGTGCCCCCTCACCGACGACGAGATCACGGCGCTGTGGCCACTCATCATCGTGCGCGGAGCGACTCTTGTGCTGAGCGGGCGCGCCCAGGTGCGCCTCGACGACGCGAACGACTACGCGGCTGACGCGCTCGATCGTGAGCGCCGGATCTTCGATGTGGCAACCTCGGTGCCGGCATCCGTCATGACTGCGGCGATACGTAGGGCGCTGGATCCCGACAGCTCCGCGCCGACCCGGGCATGGGAGGGCGCTCCCGTGGTCACGCTCCCGGCTGAGGCTGTCGTTCTCGATGCCGGCACCGTCTCACCCGTGAACGATCGGGGCGTCTGGCTCGACCCGGAGGCGCTCGACCGGGCGGCGCTGAGCACGCTGGATGCCGGCGCCGGCGCGGTCGTCGTTCCTGCGTGGCATTCGATGCTGAGCGGGGCGCCGCTTCGAACCCCGACGGCGCCGGCGACAATCCCCACCGGCACGACGCTCTGGCTGGCCGAGCCGCTCGCGCTCGGTCGAGACGATGGCGAGTGGACAGGCGGCGCCGGGACGCTCACCTGGCGTTGCGGCGACGAGGTCGTCACGATCACCGGCGTTCCCGACGGCTCGGATGCTGCGCTTCCGGCACGCACGCGCCTGTTCGTGCAACGCCACGCGGCGGGGGACGAACTCCCACCTCCGCGGGTATCCGCGGCCCTCGCCGAGGCCTGGCGCGACGTGACCGGCGATATTTCCAACGCGCTCGGGATGGCGCCGGCGCTCCCGCGCGGGGACGATATTCTCGCTCGTCGCCACGGAGTCCTGGCAGAGGTTCAGGAGCACTATTACGACACGCCACCGAGGATCGAGCGCGGATGGCGGGAGTATCTGATCGACGTCGACGGTCGGGTCTACCTCGACATGGTCAACAACGTCGCTTCGGTGGGACATGCGCATCCCCGCGTCGCGGATGCGGCAACCCGACAGCTCAACCTGCTCAACACGAACTCTCGCTTCCACTACGGCGTGATCACCGAGTACGCCGAGCGCATCGCTCAGACGCTGCCCGCGGAGCTCGACACAGTCTTCTTCGTCAACTCGGGCTCGGAGGCAGCGGATCTCGCTCTTCGACTGGCGATGGCATCCACGGGCCGCACCGACATCGTCGCGATGCGCGAGGCCTACCACGGGTGGACCTTCGCGAGCGATGCCGTGTCGACGTCGATCGCCGACAACCCGAACGCGCTGGCGACGCGCCCGGAGTGGGTGCATACCGTGGCCGCCGCCAATCCCTACCGCGGCACGTATCGCGGCGACGAGGCCGAGCGGTACGGACCGGAAGCCGTTGCGGTGATCGATCACCTCGCCGCATCCGGACACGCTCCCGCCGGGCTCATCTGCGAGACCTTCTTCGGAAACGCCGGGGGTGTCGCGCTACCGCCGGGGTATCTCGCGCAGGTCTACGAAGCTATTCGCCGACACGGTGGCCTCGCCATCGCCGACGAGGTGCAGGTGGGCTTCGGCCGGCTCGGCGAATGGTTCTGGGGGTTCGAGCAGCAGCGGGTCGTGCCCGATATCGTTGCGGTCGCGAAGTCGATCGGCGCAGGCCACCCCATCGGCGCCGTCATCACCCGCCGGGAGATCGCCGATCGGTACCGCACCCAGGGGTACTTCTTCTCATCGACCGGCGGCTCACCGGTCTCGGCGGCGATCGGCCTGGCTGTTCTCGATGTCATCGAGCAGGAGGGTCTGCAACAGAACGCGCGGGTCGTCGGAGCGCATCTGAAGCGACGTCTGGAACGCCTGGCTGAGTCCCACCCGATCGTGGGAGCAGTGCACGGCGCGGGCCTGTATCTCGGCGTCGAGTTCGTGCGTGACCGCATCACCCTGGAGCCGGCGACCGACGAGACCGCGGCAATCTGCGACAGACTGCTCACGCTCGGGGTGATCATGCAGCCCACCGGTGACTACCTGAACGTGCTGAAGATCAAACCCCCACTGTGCGTGTCACTCGAGTCGGTTGACTACTTCGTCGATTCGCTCGATCGGGTCCTCACTATGGGCTGGTGACGCGCATCATCCGGCCCCTCAGGAACCGGAACGCTGGGCACGAATCGCCCGGAGCGCCATCTGCACGGCGATGAACGCGATGAAGATCGAGAACAGCACGTTGCCGACGAACGGATCGACCAGCGTCGCGATCCAGGCGCCGAGCGCGGTCGTCGTGCACGCTGCGACACCGATGGCAATGGCCGCGGGCAGGTCGACGTTCTTGCGCCGGATGTTTCCGACGGTTCCAGAAATGGCCGTGGGGATCATCATCAGCAGAGAGGTGCCCTTGGCTTCGAGGTCGCTCGCCCCGAACAGGATCATGAGCACGGGAACGACCACAATGCCCCCGCCGACACCGAGAAGGCCCGCCAGGATGCCGGTGACCAGGCCCAGCACGATGAGGCCGATGACCGAGAGGATCGTGTACTCGATCTCTGCGTCCCGCGAGGGGATCACGAGGTACAGGCTGATGATCACGAGCACGAGGAACCCGACAAAGCCCCAGCGCAGCACCGGAAGAGGAAGTCGGTGCAGCAGCCACGTGCCGATCTGAGCACCGATGATCGCCCCAGCGGCGAGGATGATCGCGGCGATCCACGCCACAGAGCCGGTCATCGCATAGGAGACCACACCGACCGTTGCCGTCGGAACGATCGCCGCGAGCGAAGTGCCGGCAGCGAGTCGCTGATCGAACCCCAGAAAGAAGACCAGTGCGGGCACGATGACCGTGCCGCCACCGACGCCGAACAGACCCGACAACAGGCCCGCAGCCAAACCCACCAGAATCGCGACGATGTAGAAGCGCGCGGTGCGCGGCTGGGGTGTGGTGGTCATGTGCTCGCTCTCGTCGGCGCCGGAACGCCGGCCGTGCCAGCCTACTGGTCTGTGCTAGCTACTGGTCTGGGGCAGCCGCCCCGACGCGACGGGTTCGGGGCTACTCTACGCTCACGAGGTCGTAGATTGCCCAGCCGTCGTCATCCGGAACCACCGTGTATTCGTACTCGACGACTTCCCGTACACCCGGTTCGATCGGGTTGCCGTCCTGGTCGAAGTGCGCGATGTAGCTCTCTTGGGTTGCGACGGTGTACTCGTATTCCGGGCCACGGATGTCGGTCACGACGATCTCGTAGTCCGAGTACCACTCGGTGAAGGCGTCGGACTGACCCGTGAAGGTCGCGCAGTCCTTGATCTGCACGATCTCGCGCAGGCGCTCGGTCGTGACCCCGAGGAAGAGATCGCAGTCGGCGGTCTGCCAGGCCTCGTCGAACTCGTACACAGCCTCGACGGCGCCGCGTTCATCATCGTTCGTCGGTTCGACCGTGGCCGGCGCGCTCACCCGTCCAAAACCGAGGATCGCAAGCGGGATGAGCACCGCCGCGAGAACTACCGCAACGAGCATCGCGACACCGACGATCACCCAGATGATCCAGGTCCGGCTGCGCTGAGGGGCGGTGGCTGCCACGAAGATCCCCGATGGGGAGCCCTGGTCTGCCGGACCGCCGTCGGATGGAGCCGCGTCGCCTGCCGCCTCCGGCGATTGCAGAGAAAGCTCTGGCGTCGGCACCGTGCGCGGGCGCTGCCACGGGTCGGGCATTCCCTGCGGGTGCGGCTGCACATGCTCGGTCCACTGCTGGCCGTCCCACCATCGCAGGGCACCGTGGCCGTCGTCATACCAGCCGGGGGCAATCGCCGACATCCGCTCTCGTTCCTCGTCGCTCAGTGGTCGCCTTCACTCTATGCGCGCGGACCTCGGGGTCAGAAGCTCGCGACATAGTCTCCAGTGCTGAAGCCACCGGTGATCAGCCACAGCGGCACCAGAACCGTGATCAGGGAGAGAACCAGCGACACGATCGACCACGCGAGCACACGACGTGCGCGGATGTCCAGAATCAGCGCGATGACGGCAAGGACGAGGGCTATGGCCCCCACGATGATCGAGAACGGCATTGTCACGATCAGCAGCCACCAGATCGTCGCCATCTCGGGGAGGAACCCGGTGAGCAAGATCGCAAGCGAAGGCGCAAGGGCGATGAAGGCGACGACGAACGCGATGATTCCAAGGATGGGGATGCGGCGGGCAGTGGGTGCGGGCGGCGATGCCGGCGGAACGGATGCTGTCACGAGCGCAGTCTAGGGCGCACCCTCCCGCGGCCACTCGACCGACCGCGGATGCTCCAGCCCGCACGTGCGGCAGATTCGTGTAGCTGCGGCGCATAGATTCGCCGCAGCTACACAGTTCGGCCGCACTCGCGCGACGACTACCACCCGGCGGCGCGGCTGACAAGGGGCGCGCGGCGGCGAAGGAGGCTGACTACAGTGACGTTCGACGCAACGTCGAAAGGAACACCGATGGCAACGCAGTCCGATACCACGACCAAGACGAAGAGTTCGGCATCCGCAAGCCCGCGCAACGCCCGCAAGGCAGCGAAGGGCGGTGCTGGAGCCAAACTCACCGACGAGCAGAACGCCGAGAGCGGCTTCCAGGCGTCGAAGCAGCTGAGCGTCAACCTGCAGCGTGTGCTCGTCGACCTTCTCGAGCTCTCACTCCAGGGCAAGCAAGCGCACTGGAACGTCGTCGGCCGCAACTTCCGCGACACCCACCTACAGCTCGACGAGATCATCGACGCCGCTCGGAGCCTCTCGGATGTCGTCGCCGAGCGGATGCGTGCACTTCACGCTCTTCCCGACGGCCGCAGCGACACGATCGCCGAAACGACGTCGCTCCCCGAGTTTCCTCACGGCGAGATCGACACCGACGAGGTCGTCGACCTGATCACCGAGCGTCTCGAAGCGGTGGTTGCGACCTGCCGCGAGGTACATGACGACGTCGACGACGAAGACCCCACGAGTGCCGACATCCTGCACGAGGTTCTCGGGCAGATGGAGCAGTTCGCCTGGATGGTCAGCGCAGAGCGGCGCACCCCGCAGGGTCGCTGACCCACTCGAGTTAGCCCCGAACGACGAAAGAGGCCCACGAGGGGCCTCTTTCGTCGTAGCAGGAGCGGGGCTTGTCCCCACCGCCACTCCCCGCGCCGCTCCGCAGCGCGCGGAGCCTCCGGCGGCGTGGGCCCACCCGCGGGTGACGGCTTCACCCACCCGCCCCCGAACGACGAAAGAGGCCCACGAGGGGCCTCTTTCGTCGTAGCAGGAGCGGGGCTTGAACCCGCGACCTCACGATTATGAGTCGTGCGCTCTCACCAACTGAGCTACCCTGCCGCACGGCATCCGTCGGTCACGAGATGGATGCTGCGAGCCCCGAGTCAGGATTGAACTGACGACCCCTTCCTTACCATGGAAGTGCTCTGCCACTGAGCTATCGGGGCGAAGCCCGACGCGCGGGCAACTAGAAGAGAATATCAGAGCGCTGTGATCCGCAGGAATCGACAGCGGGAGTCACTACTGGTCGACGGTTGCGGGAGCGTCGGGCACGGTCACCACTGTCGATGCCACGTTGTGCGCCGCAAGCCACGCCATCGGCTCGGTGGGGGTTTTGCCGTTCAGCAGCACCTCGAAGTGCAGGTGCGGACCCGTCGAGTGGCCCGTCGTGCCCACGGTTCCGACGACGTCTCCGAGCTTGATGACCTGCCCGGCCTGGACACGAAGCGAGCCGTACTGCATGTGCGCATAGTTCGTGGAAACGAGCTCGCCATCCACGATGCTGTCGATCACGACGTGAACGCCGTAAGCGCCACCTGCCTCGGTAGCGATGCGGACGATACCGTCGGCGACAGCGTGGATCTCAGCTCCCTGCCCGCCGGGCGCGAAGTCGACGCCCTCGTGCATCCGGCCCCACCGCATGCCATACGGAGAGCTGATCGGAACGCCGACCGTGAAGGGGTACTGCACGGCAGCCGCGGCGTTGTTGACGTAGGTCGACGCCACCTCGCGCACACCGGCTTCGACGGCGAGCTCGGCCATCGACACTGCCGAGTAACCTTCCTCACGGCTGAGCGCGGTGGTGGATGCCTCTGCTGGCGCAACGTACGCCTGAATGTCTTCCTCGGGTGCTGCCGTCGGTTCAACATCGCTGAGCGCGACGATGGAGGCGGTGGGTCCTTCGCCGCCGCTAGCGGCTGCGACGGCCTCGACCGGCGTCGTCATGCCGACGGCGAGCAAGCCGACAATGCCCATGACGCCGACCGAGAACGATGTGGTTGCGAGCTTGCGCACGGATCCGACGCGGAGACGGCGGCGAGCGACGTGCGCGGATTCGGGCGACTCTTCATCCGCCGTCGAAGACTCCGCCGTTGTCGAGGCACGCGACGTGACCGTCGGGGTCTCTCCCGTGGCCCCGAAGGTGCGGACGACCTCGTCGAAGAGGTCACCGGAGCCTTCGCTTGCCGGACTGTGGGGTTCTTCGGCAACCGAAGCGGGTTCCACGGCGGGCTGGTCGGGCGCAGCCGCAGCCGACTCGTCTTCCACAGCTGGCTCGCCTTCGGCGGCTGGCGCAGCGATGTCGGTATCGGTTTCGACGGGGGTGGGCGCAACGTCCTCGAGTGACTCGACCGGCTCGGAGACCGGAGAGCTGGGAGCGACACCAGCACGGCGAGCGCGACGAGACAGCGGCGCGGTCGGGGCAGCGACCTCTGCAGCGGCGGCCTGCTCAGACGAGCGGGGAGAATCGAGTCCAGCACCCGAGAGGGCGCCTGCTTCGGCATCCGTCAGCGGAACATTGTGCAGCCGTGACCGCAGACCTGCCGGCCTCGGGGCGAGCTCGTCAGCGCTCGAGTACCCGGCCTCGCTTGCGGGAGCGTCAACGCGGCGTCCGCGGCGCAGCTCGGCGCGAGAAGAGCCCGATGTCTCCGGCGCCGACGAGGGCGCGGGAGTCGTGCGACTGGAGCGGCGCGTAGGCGCTGCGTCAGGCGCAGGAATATCGGAAGTCACGGATCTCGCTCTCGGTCGTTCGGGTACGACACGGGTGTTTCGGATGCTTTCACCCTGCTCCGCGCTGGTTTCCCGGATGCGCAGGGAAGGTAACGATACGGTAAACGCTACCTGCTCCCACCTGAGAAAGCCATGGGCGGGCCCCATTCTGCGGATTCCACAGGGGTATCCGCAGATCCGTTGTCAGGGTTGCGAGAGTGTGGACAGTCGCTCGAAGATCCCGGGGATCGCGGCGACCACGAGAACGCGGCCGGTCTCGTCGGCCGGGAAGAGCTCGAAACGTCCCCCCGCTTCGGTCACGATGAGGCCCGCGGCGGCGTGGTCCCAGGGCTTGAGCCCCCGCTCGAAGTACCCATCGACCCTCCCCGCCGCTACCGAACAGAGATCGATGGATGCCGCGCCCATTCGGCGGATGTCCCGCGCGATCGGCATCACCCGCGAGACGCGGCCCAGGTCCGGGGCGTGGGTCGCGGGGTCGTACCCGAAGCCTGTCGCCAGCAAAGCGCCAGCGGCCGAAGCGTCAGGCTCAACACGCAGGCGGCGCTCATCGAGCCACGCGCCCCCACCCTGCGCCGCACGGAACATCTCATCCAGAGATGGCACATACACGGCGCCGGCGAGAGGAGTCCAGGACTCAGGGTCGGCGCCCCCGCGTACTGCCGCGATGCTCACGGCATAGAACGGGATGCCATACGCATAGTTGACGGTGCCATCGATCGGGTCGACAACCCACGTGATGCCGCTGGTGCCAGGGTCGGCATCCGACTCTTCACCGAGAAAGCCATCGGCGGGTCGGAGTTCGCGCAGCCTCGAGCGGATGAGCGTCTCGACCTCGCGATCAGCCTCCGTGACGATGTCGGCCAGAGCGGATTTGGTCGCGGCGATCGAGACGCCCTCGCTGCGTCGCTGTCGCGCCAGAGCGCCAGCCTCGCGGGCGAGGTTTACAGCGATGCTCTCGAGTTCTCGCGGATCGATGTCGGTCACCCTTTCACGCTAGCGCGCGATCAGGACTGCCGCGGCGGCTCCTCGGGCTCGCCGGGAGCCTCCGGGACCGACTCCGCGACAGCGCCGGCGCTCGCGTCCGAATCGACCGGCACCGAAGACTCGGATGCAGCATCATCGGGCGTCGGCGCGGATGGTTTGGCTTCGGGAGTCGGCGCGGGAGCGCTTGGCGCGGGCGGCACTGACACCGGAGCGAAGATCTGGGCGCCGGGCGTGGGATGCCCCGTGTAGTAAGCGTTCCAGTCGGGTGAGCCATCGGGCAGCATCGGCAGCGGCGTCACGCCGTCGATATACATCGGCCACGGGAGCAACTCGCGCTCCGTGTGCGCTGCCGCAGGAGCGGGAACCGGCGCGACGGGCGAGACCGGAGCGGCCCCGACGGGCCGGGGCGCGAAGAGGAGATTGAGCAGGGGAACAAGGGCCGTTCCGACCGCGGCGAGGATCACGACCGCCACGACCACCCGCCAGTAGAACTCCGTGAAGTAGATCCAGTCGCTGAAGATCAGCGGCATGAGCAGAAGCAGCGCGAGCACCGCGACCAGCCCGACCGTGACGGGAGCGAGGATGCGGTTCACTGCTGTCACGTGCCGGAGGGCAGCACGGAGGAAGAACCGGGCGTGCAGGAGGGCGAGTTGCAGCACGAGCACGACGAGGAGGAAACGGAGGAATCGTTCGGGTCCGACGAAGCCCCACCCGTAGAACGACCACGGCTCGGGCATCCAGATCAGGATGATTCCCGCGAGCAGTGCGACGACCCAGGTAGCGATGCTCGCGATCGCAAACCATGCTGCGCGGCGCGGCGCGAGCCGCGCTTCCATGATGGCGATGCCCGCGAAACCGGCGAAGAGAAGCACGGTAAGGAACGCGCGAACAATGGAACCGGCCTGCGGGCCGACCAGCACCCAAACGACGCAGATGAGTGCTGCAGCGACGAGTGCGCCGACGGCAACCCAGATCGCGGCACGGGCGTAGGGCGACCGTGCGGCCAAGGACTGCTCGGGGATTCCGGCAGCTGGCGGCGGCGGAACGTGCGGCGCGGGGGCGTCGGACGACGGCGTGGTCATGAATCCTCCCGAGGATCGATGTCGCTGTCATCCTCGCACGCGAACCTCAGATCGAAACCCCCGATTCGCGTCAGTTGTGGACGCGCTTGCTGCGGTCGGCAGTTGGGAGGAACACGATTTCTGGCAGCACGTCACTCGCTGTAATATTGCTAGTCGCGCCTCCGGTCGACTGTACAAGCTGGGCGGGTGCGCATTTGGCAGGTTACCCAAGCGGCCAAAGGGATCTGACTGTAAATCAGCCGGCATAGCCTTCGGGGGTTCGAATCCCTCACCTGCCACTCATTGTTCAAGGGCTCTCGCGAAGCGGGGGCCCTTGAACAATTCTGGGCATTGCGGGTTCGAACCCTCGGGTGGGCCCACGCCGCCCGAGGCTCCGCGCGCTGCAAAGCGGCGCGTGGAGAGGCGGTGGGGACGAATCCCTCACCTGCCACTCAACGAACAAATGGGTCTCGCGCAAGCGGGACCCATTGTTCGTTGATCGAGCATCGCGGGTTCGGGCCGCCGGCCTCAGGTGCCGATGCGGTCCATGTCGTCGGCGGCGAGCGCTTTCGGGGTGCGCAGCAGCGCGCCCGGGAAGCGGCAGGTCGCCGCGGCGATGTCCATCGCGTCCGCGAGCACGTCGGTCCACTCATCCGCGCTCGTGGGGTCATGCTGCACGATCCCGGCGACCAGGGCTGCCAGGGATGCATCCCCCGCGCCCATCGTGTCAACGACCGCGCCCGGAAGCGACGAGACGGGCTTGCTCACCGTTGCCTCGTCGGTGACCAGGGTCGCCCCGGCGGCCCCCCGAGTGGCAAGAACCGTCGGCACGCCGAGCTCACGCATCCGGGCGACCGCGGCATCCAGGTCCGTCTCGTAGAGAAGCGTCGCGTCATCGTCACCGATCTTCACGACACCGGCCCCGTCGGCGAGCGCTTCGAACCCGCGACGGAACTCGTCAAGGTCCTTCATCATGCCGGTGCGAGGGTTCGGGTCGATCACGAGGCGATCGGATGCCTCACCTACCGCGTCGATGAGCGACGCCGTCTGTTCGGCGTCGTCGAACGGGTAGCAGCTGACAACCACGCGATCGGCATCCGCGATAGCCGCTCGCTGGGCCTCATCGAACGTGAGATGACGGGCCTTGGCAGCATCGTTGAAGGCGTAGGTCGGTTCGCCATTGACGCGCACGCTCACGGCTCGCGAGCTTCCGAGCGCCGACGGGGACGCGACCAGCTCCACACCGTAGTCGTCGAGGTAGGCGCGGATCTTCGCACCCGCCTCGTCGTCTCCGACCATGGCGATCAGCGTGGTCGGAACACCCAGTCGCGATAGCCCCACCGCCACATTCAAGGCTGCTCCGCCGACGAACTCCTTCACGCCAGTGTCATCACGCAACTCGTCGATCAGCGCGTCGCCGATCACCACGACCGAACTCATGCCGGGGCCTCTCCGTTCTCGAGCACACGCGCGACGAACGCCTCGGTGCGGCGCCGTGTGCCATCAATTTTCAGATCGACGCTACCGCGCATCTCGCTGGGCGCGAGCGGAGCGGCCAGGCGCACGTTGTCGTGGCAGGACAGGTCGGTGCAGATATAGGTGCCGACGCTGTCACCGTGAGCACCGGCATCCCCGGCGCGCCGCGCCGTGAACAGCGAGACCTGGTTGCCGGGCTGCATCGTGTGGCAGAGGTTGCACATCGCCGCGCGAGACCGTGCCGAGCTCTCGGATGCCCGGAGCACGACTCCCCGCGGCTGTCCATCAACCTCGGCAACGAGGTATCCGCGGCCCCGGAACTCGGGGTCGCGCCAGGCGAGAAAGTCGAAGTGATACCAGTCTGTCGTGCGGGCACTCAGCGGAACCTCGATAACGCGAAGTTCATCGGGTGCAGCGTTGACGAATGACGCGCGAAGTTCCTCTTCGGTAAGCGGACGCATGCCACCTCCTCCCCCGACATCCTACGAAGGGGACAGCTTACGGAGCAGGGGCTGATCAGTCTCCGGCCCATCCGAGTCGAGCTGCTACCGCGTCGGCCGCACGACGCGGGAAGTCCACCCAGCCGCGCTCGAGACCACAGAGGATGCCGAACAGCGCCCGCGCCGCTGGCTCGACATCCTGTGCGACGGCGTGCGCGATCTGCTCGGCCAGCACCGGGAAGTCGGTTTCGAATCGGCGGAGAGGATCGATCCGATCCCGCGTCGGTCCGCACCGGTCGGGGAACCGACCACGGATCGTCCGCACAAGCAGCTGCACGGCCCAGGTCCTGACGAACTGCCCAGCCACGAGCACCTCTCCGCGGCGGGCACGGCCGACACCGATGAGGATCTTCACGAGCACGAGTCGAGCGTCCTCGGCGGGATCGAAGCGGTCAGCGAGTGCTGCCCGCTCGCGGGCGGCACCGATGAGTTGGGCCACCGTGTCGGATTCGTCGTCCAGGGCTACCGTCGCGTCCCCAGCGACAGCGCCGGAGAGCTCGGATGCTTCGGCCACCGCGAACTCCATCACGTGGCCGTCGTCGTAAACGGCGACGAAGCCGATCTCACCCTCGCGGGCCGTCAGCGCAAGCGATCCGGGGTCGGGGAGCCAGCCAAGGTCGGGGCGGAGGGCCTGTCCGCGACCTGGCGCGACGATGGCGAAGAAATCGTGATCCGACCACTCGTCGCGGCGCTCACGGGCTTGGTCGGATGCCGATCCGAGCAGCGCGAGACCGACGAGGTCGGGATGCCGCGCAACACCGTCCACCAGCCCGCGGCTGAGCTCGTCGAAACGTTCAGGCGTCGCCATCGCCCGATCCTTCTCGAGACTCCGGCGCAGTGATTCCCGGGAAGGCCCAGGCCGCAAACATGGCGCCCGTGGTCCGGATGCCGACACTGCCGTCCGCTGCGGTCTTCAAAGCCGCGTCACCGAAGAGCGCCTCGGCTCGATCGGCGCTGAGGAGCGCTGCTGCAGGAAGCGTGATGTCGGCATCCGTCGTGGCTGCCAACACGAGGATTGATTCCTCAGCGCTCTCGCGCACGAACACGACCGCGCTCTGGTCGACGTGAACCCACCGCAGCCCACCGGTCGCAAGCGCAGGATGCTGGCGCCGAAGCGCGATGAGCTCCCGGTAGAGGTCGAGCCGCACCCC
>Ga0209066_10003715_pt1 | contig 17189 bp, 31 predicted proteins | sample All_14_2_FD_187198 | JGI IMG/M metagenome (GOLD analysis project Ga0209066, IMG submission 187198) | Freshwater microbial communities in response to fracking from Pennsylvania, USA - Allegheny Zone_MetaG_DW_15 (SPAdes) (version 2) ... | reverse complement strand
ATCATCGGCGATTTGCTTACAGGCCGCAGGATCCAAACGCTCCCGGCACTGGCGGGGCGATGGTCTGAGGTCATCAACGATGCCGGGGAGGTGTCGTGCACGGTCTCGTTGCGTGACCCGATGGTGAAGCGGTTGGGGTTGCGTGAGTCGGCGGCGGTTGGGAAGGCGTTCCTGGCTGCGGTGGATGGTGACACGGTGTTGCAGGCTGGTCCGGTTTGGGATCACGACTGGGATGGTGATTCCCGGAAGTTGACGTTGCGGGCTGCGGGCCTGTTGTCGTATTTCGATCATCGGGTGGTGTTGCCGGTCCTCGCGGGCAGGCTCCCGTCCGACCCGACCACAGACACCCGGTATATGCCCCAGGATTTGGATCCGGAGTCGGAATACCCGTGGCCGTCTGACACGCGCAGTTCGCTGCAGGGGATCATGGTGGGCTTGTTTGAACAGGCAATGTCGTGGCCGTCCGCCGATATCCCGTTGACACTCCCGGCTGTGATCCCTGGGACTGCTGAGCGTCCTTACCGTGGGTCGGATGTTGCTCCGGTTGGGGAGCGGGTGCGTGAGCTCACACAGGTCATTGGTGGCCCTGAGGTGCGGTTGACGGGCCAGTGGACGACGGACCGGTTGGGTCTCGAGTGGGTGGCTGAGATTGGCACCCCAGATGAGCCGTTGATCTTCTCCCCGCAACGCCCCGTGTTCTACGTCGGCACCTCGAAGTCGTCCGTGGGGCGGCTGCGGGTCAAGGTGTCAGGTTCGTCGTTGGCGTCACAAACGTTCGCGTCGGGTGGCCGGTCCATTGATGAGGCTCTGGTGTCGGTGTCGACGGATTCGACGTTGCTCGATGCTGGGTACCCGTTCCTTGAGTCGGTGGATTCGTCCCATTCGACGGTGCAGGAGTTGGCGACGTTGCAGAACTACTCCGATGAGGCTGTCGCGCGGGCACGGAAACCGCGTGAGGTGTGGGCGTTCACCCACAACGTGTCCACGGCCCCGTTCCTGTCGTCGTTTCGTGCTGGTGATTTCGCTGACGTGCGTGTGGTTGATGACCCGTACATTCCGGTCGGGTCGCATGGGATGCGTATCACGGGCAGGTCTGGGGATGCGAAGTCGAAGGAAGTCAATCTTGAGTTCGGTCCAGAGGTGGTCTGATGGGGTACGACTCCGCGCCCGGTGATGAGATCAACCAACTGTTCACGATCCTGAAGGATTTCCGTCGGCGGTTGGCTGAGCTTGAGCGGCCTACGGGTTCGCAGACTGCTTCGGCGTTGAGGACGTTGCAGGATCTGGTGAATGGTCTCCTCACGCAAGTGAACGGTGTGTTCTCCGGGTATGTGCAAGCGGGCGGGAACCTCACTGTTGGCGGGCAGGGGCACTTCACGGGCTACCTGTATAGCGTCGGCTCTTCGACCATTGACCTGTCCTCGCTCGCTGGGCTCCGTCAAGGAACATGGCAGCTCTACACGGGCGCGAACACGGGGCTGTTCGGCTACGCCCCCTCGACACTCGCGTCGAAGACGAACTTGAGCGAGTCTCTCCCGTTCACCGCGGAGGATGTGTACGCCACCATCCCCTTCGTGTATGAGTACATCGGGCAGGTGGCGATCCGTGACGATCCCCAGAACCCGGAGCACGACCCCGAGTACCCCGTGCCCTCGGAGATTGGCCTTATCGCCGAACATCTGATCGCCCGCAACATGGGCGTGTTCGTGGTGTTCAACGAGGACGGCACCGCGAAGACCATCGATTACCCGCTGTTCGGGGCTGTCGCGAACCTCGTAGCGGTCCGAGACCTCGACAGCCGCCTCAAGGCGGCAGGGCTCTAGCGGTAGTACGAGGGCGGGTAGAAGTAGTCGCACTCCGGGTAGGCCGGATCCGGGAGCCCTCGAAGGGTGAGGCACACGCCGGGGATGCAACTCAGGTCGTTGTAGCCGTCGCTTGAGTTCGCTTGTGTTCCGGGCGGGCACAGGTCTGGTCCTGCTGGCTCCGGTTCGGGGGCGGGCGCTTCCTCGACAACCGGCGCAGGTTCGGCCGCCACGACAGGTGCAGGTGCGACCTTCTCAGGCGCTTCCGCGTACCCGTTGACCTCGTACACGGACACAGCCGGTTCGGCAGTCGGTGCAGGCTGCCCGATCGCGGACACGCCGAAGAATCCGGCAACCGCTATCAGGATCGCTGATCCGCCCGCTACCGCTACCACCTGAGAAGTCTTCATACCCGGCATGCTACGCCGCCTAGACAGTCACGTCTAGCACATTCTTTCGGATTCTGTACCCCTAACGCCTCGAACAGATGTTCGAAACAGGCTAGAATTAGGACGGCCCCAAACCGAGAAGTGGAATTCTCGCCGGGGCCTAACCCCGAATCAAGTTGAGTTGATTGGAGGGCTGCAATGCAGCCTAGCGAAGAGTGGCGCGCTGTAGTCGGGTACGAAGGCGTCTACGAAGTTTCGAACTGCGGCAATGTTCGCAGGATCGCGAGCGCCAAGGGCACTCGTTCTGGTCGGATGTTGAAACCCCATCTACATACCACCGGCCGAATGCACGTAAGCCTTTCAAGGGACGGGCGACCTGTTGTCCGAAAGGTCCACAGGCTCGTCGCTTTGGCGTTTCTAGGGGAACCGGCACCGGGTCAAATTGTCTGCCACTACGACGGAGACCCAACGAACAACGATGTTTCGAACCTTCGGTGGGATACCCAAGTCGGGAATCACGCCGATTCAGTGCGCCACGGAACCTACTACATCCAACCGAAGGCAACGCATTGCAAGCGCGGCCATGAGTTCACCGCCGAAAACACCTACATCGCCCCGAACGGCGGCGGTAGACAATGCTGCCGCGCTTGCCGCGCTGAAAACCACCGCCAGCGAAAAGCTCGACTAAGAACATAAGGAGATCACTGTGGCCGCAACCGCCCCCTTGGGTACCTACGGAAACGGTGTAGGCACCGTCACCCCACTGGCCATGAAGATGGCCCAGCTTGGTCCGATCGTGAAGACAACGACCGTGAACGTGATCCGGGCGGGCCTGTTCTACAACGGCAGTTCTACGATCGTCACAGGCAAAGCGAACATGTCGTATGACGTGGCTGCGTTCACGGCGGTATGCTCTCGCGGAGCTTCGGCTGGCGCCACCTACATGGCGAACGATGGTACCTACAATGTGGCAACTACTGCTGCTCCTGGGTCGAACTCCCGCTATGACGTGGTTTACGTGTGGCCGCGCGAATACTCCCTCGACGGTACGGATTCGAACCCCGTCATTGGTGTTGTTCAGGGCACCGCGGCCGCGAGCCCGACCGTCCCTTCTCTGGCTGCCTACCCGGGTGCGATCGAACTTGCGAGAATCCTTGTCCCGGCTGGTGTGACAGCCACAAACTCGGGTACCACGATCACCCAAACGGCCCCGTTCACGTCGGTGGATGGTGGGAAGGTTCCGTTCCGCACGACCACGGAAATGAACGTGTGGACCACAGCGCTCACAAACCAGCGGGCTGTCGATCTGGCAACAGGAATCAACTACCGGTGGAACGGTTCCGCGTGGAAAGCGTGGGAGTCCGACTGGATCACCTACACTTGCACCCCTGGGAATTTCACCATCGGCACAGGCGGGTCGGTGAACGCCGCCAAATACCGGTATGTAAACGGGCGCGTCGAGGTCGATATCAAACTGGTTCTCGGTTCCTCCGGCGCATCAGTGACAGGTGTTCCCGTCACCCTGACCCTGCCAGTGAACAGCACCGCATGGTCCACAGCGTTCATGCCTGTTCCCGGTGGTGGTGGTGCGTCGGACACGTCCGCGTCAACATTCTTCCCAGCAGCGATCATCACCAACAACGGTTCAGTGTCGACGGTGCGTGTCTACGTCAACAACCCTCTGGTGAACATCTCATCGACGGTCCCGTTCACTTGGGCGGCCACCGATGTGCTGGCTGCCACATTCTCCTACGACCCCGCCTGATGAGAGGAAACTGATGCGCCGACCATTGGAAGGTGTGCGCCGGGTCACCGGAGACTCCAGCACTCACCCCGCAGGAAACCCGGCCACCGACTACGGTGCCGATACTGGGGAACCAATCTGTGCCTCGTTCGCGGGCACCCTGTCTCTGTGGTCGTCGGAGCGTGGCGGGAATTCGTTCACGATCACCGCCCCCGGGGTTGCCGTTTCCGGGCAGCATCTTGACGGGTACGCCCGTGCCGCAGGTCTGGTGGTTGAGGGTGAGGTCGTCGGATCTGTCGGCAACACCGGCACCGCGACGACCGGCCCACATTTGCATTACTACATCGTTGTGAACGGACGCCAGTGGGCGTTCGAGGAATACCTGGCGTCGATCGGTTGGGCGTCTGCCCCGGCCGGTGGCACCGTGCTCACCCCTATCCCTATCCCCGAGAGAGAGAGCAACATCATGGGCGTCATCTTCTACAACGGCAACGACACCGCACCGACCTACGGGTATCAGGACGGCAACTCTTGGACGGTGTTCACCGATCGGGCTCTTGCGGAGAAGATCATGGCCGCCACAGGTCAGGAGAAGACCGTGAACCTTGTCACCTCGGAGGCGTTCACCCAGTGGGGGGCACAGGTCGAAGCGACTACTGCTGGTGTGGTCCTCCCCGACCCGACCGTGTACGGCAAGAGCGTGGGTGAAGCGATCGCGACCGAACTTGCCAAGGTCGGATTCACGGCCGGATTCACGAAGCCCTAACCCCCTCTCTCACCCGGGAGGGGTGCTATGCCTGATTGGCTCATCACAGTAATCGTCGGTGTCATCGCCGTGTCGGGTGGGTGGTTCACCGCCCGCGTCACCGGACAGAACGCGAAGTACTCCCGCATCCGGGATCTCGAGGCGCGCGTCGATCTTGTTGAGAAGCGCAACGTCTTGCAGTGGAACTACAACCGCACTCTCATCAACCACATCTACGAGGGCAAACCGCCCCCACCTCCCGCGATGCCTGACGGCCTCGTGTGATCCACCCGAACGAAGGAGCATCATGCCTGTCACCATCCTGAACACGACCGAGCCGACACAGGTTCGCCGCCCCTGGCGCGCGTCTCTGCGCACGGGTGGCGCGGTCGCCGTGTCCCTGCTCACCGCGCTCGCGCTCGTCGGCCCTGAGGTCGTCAAGTTCGTTGCCGAGCAGTTCCCCGGTTCCCCCGCGGTGGCGATCGTCGCCAGCGTGTCGGGGTTCATCGTGGGCTTGGCGGTCCTGGTCAACCGGGTCGCGCTGATCCCGGCTGTCTCGGACCTGCTGACGAAGCTCGGTCTGGGGCCAACCCCCAAGCAGTAGCAGAACACTTCTCGCGCCCCGTGCGCCTAGGCTTCGGCCCGGGTGCACGGGGCGCGTTTCGTCGTTGTCAGGCGGCCAGTGTCGCGAGTCCTCCTGCGCGGATCATGTCGTCGTCGTCGATCATGATGTACACGGCGGTGGTGGTGGGTGAGGAGTGGCCGGCGAATTCTTGGGCGAGGCGGATATCGTTCCCGGACCCTTGATAGACGGTCGTGATCGCGCGGCGTCTGAGCGCGTGGGTGGGTGTGGTCGTCAGTCGGAGCACGGTCTTGTACACGGTCTCGGGGGCGATGTGTCCGGCGCTGTTGCCTTCGAAGTAGTAGCCCGTGGCGCGGCCGCGCGCGAGCACGTCGAGTGTTGTGAGGAGCGTGATGGATGCGTACGCGCGGCGGACCTTGCCGCCCTTGCCGTGGACGGTGAGCCAGCGGCCGCCGCGGTCCTCGATGCGTAGGGTCGCGATCTCAGTACGCCGCAGCCCGCACTCGCGACCGAGCAGAAGGATCGCGCGGTCACGGTCGCTGACCCGGGCGAGGGAGGCGCGGAGGATGTTGTCGTCGGAGATGTCGTGCGCCTCGCGTGGGACGTGGACGAGCTCGAGGTACTCGGCGGGGTTCGTGGTGAGGTGCCCGTTGCGCACGGCCCATTTGTAGAACACGCGCCAGGATGAGACGGCGGCGTTGACGGTGGCGGGTTTCCAGTCGTGGCGGTGTTCGACGACGAGCTGTTCGAGGTCTCTGAGGGTGACGGTGCCGAGGTCGTGGCGTTCGGCGAGTTGCCGCAGGTAGGTCATCCGGATTCGGATGGTGGAGGGGGAGCGGCGGCGGGCGGTCAGGTGGTTCTCGAACTGCTCTAGCATGATGGTGTTCCCCCTTGAACTTTGGTTAGGCCACGGCCTTCGTGGTTTCCTTAGTTCTAGTCGGGAATGGCGTGATGGTCGCACCCGAGTTCTGGGACTTGCGACGATACAGGCCGGTAACAGACCCGCCCGGGCCCGTGTTTTCGGGGGCGCCAGCACTGAGGTACTCGGCGTAGAACTCGACCGGATCGCGCTTCAAGAGCCTGGCCAAATGCTCTAGCTCGTCGGCGAGGAACGCAGTCTCGCCCTTCACGCGCGAGGCGAGCACGCTGTTGTTCATCCCGAGCCGTATGGATGCCTGCCGGATCGACCAGCGTTCATCGCTGAGGAGACCGTGGATGTGCTTGGCCCGCGTCGTGCGGATCGCATCGCCGTCCGGCCTGAGATTGGTCACGTTACTCATGGCTTGAGTGTATGACATTCCCGCCATTTTGAGCAAGCTTACATATTGCGTGACTACGAAATAGGAATCTCTCGGCGTGTTGCGGTTGCAACTGTCTGGAATTCCGTGCATAGTTCACGACATGGCAGAAACGACTACCGCAATCGCAGACAGGGTTCGCGGCATTGCTGCCGAGAAGCGATTCACTCAGGAGCGTATCGCGACTGCGCTTGGGCTGGCCCGCAGTTCGGTGAGCCAGCGGCTCAACGGGACGATCCCGTTCACGGCACCCGAGCTGCTGACGCTCTCCCACGCGTTCGATGTGCCAGTGTCCCGGTTCTTCCCTGAGGAGCGCGCCGCGTGACCGCCGCAGCCCTTCACGAGTCGTTGGCGCGTATCGGTGCGCACATCGACGCGTACAAGCGTCCGGCATCCCCCCGGGTGTCGGCACCGGGCGGGGCCGTGGGGAATCCCTCGGCTCCAACGACCAACGAGCGCCCGCCCGGGTAACCGTCCGGTGGTCGGAAGGCGACCCGAATCCTTTCCGGCCACCGGGCCCCCACAACTTCATCCCACAAAGAAAACGGCCCTCACGCGAATGAGGGCCACGACAAGGAAGAAATGGAGTCTCCCGTGTCAACTGCCACGTTACCAGCACTGTTCGATGAGGACACGTTCACCGGTTCAGGGCCTCGCGTCCGCCGCACGGATCGGGTGCAGTCGCATATGGCGGCGGATCGTTCCCAACGGTCGATGCACGCGACGAAGCGCGCGGTGCTCACGCTCGTGTTGCAGGAGGCGGAGCTTCCGGGCAGCGAGATCAATGATCTGTACCGGGCACGCCGCGATCGTCACGGGTGGGGTCCGGTCGCGTTCGACACGCCACGGAAGAGGGCCGGCGAGCTCGCGGACGACGGTTTCCTGTCGGCCCGGTATCAGACCTCGGACGGTAACCATCTCCCGGAGGCTGTCTACTCGATCACGGACAAGGGTCGGGAGGCGCTGGCATGAGCGCCTCGCGTTTCGACCCGAAGCCGGGCGAGCCGTACGCCCGCTGCTCGGAGGACGGTTGCGGGTTCGTGGCCGACACCAAGGAGCAGATGTCGGAGCACTCGTCCTCAACCATGAAGCCGACCGGGCAGACCTCCGGGGTCACGGCCAGCGGACACTCCTACCGGGTGGAGAACCCTTCCCGTGAGGATGCGATCTGGCGAGAGGTCATGCGGGAGGCTGACGACGCTCTCGAATCGGCGGTGCAGGAGTTCGTTGACAGTGTGTACCGCCTCCACAGTCGCGAGGGCGTCTCGCTCGATGAGCTGACCGTCGCGGTCAAGTCGGTGGCCCCGTCGAGCGAGTGGTCGGAGGCGTGGGCTGAGTACATCGCCGACGAAGACGAAGACGACGACGACGAAGACGAGACGGATACCGGCGACGGCCTCGGTCCGCAGCTACACCAGGACACGGCCCTATTCGGCACTGAGGCGGTGTCCGCATGAACGCCGTGATCCCTCGCGAGGTCGCCGCGAACGTTCTCTTCTACTTCGGTTCGGGCGGGTACGAGGCGGGCAGCTTCACGACGAACCTGATGTCCGCTATCGCTAACGCTGACCAGCACAACCTTGCCCTGCTCGCGCTCGGGTTCCCGGAGCTGGTGGCCGCGATGCGCATGGCGCTGCTCGAGCCCGGTGGGATCGACACCCTGCGGGACATCTTCAACGGTGACGCGGTGTCCGCATGAGCGGCCCGCTGCTGGTGACGGCCTCGCAGAAGCGCCTCCGTCGTCTGGCGTCGTGGTCGCTCCCGTTGCTCGGTGGCGCGTTGGTGGGGTTGGCGACGTTCCAGGGGATGCACCCGTGAGCGCCGAGGACACTCTTCGTCGCGAGACTGTGCGTGCGCAGCTCGCCGGCAAGATCCAGGGTGGCTTCCGGCACGGGTCGGTGGACGGGCACCGTTCGATGATCGAGAAGCCGAAGACCGCCCGCCGTCGATGCTCGTGCTGCGGCAACCGGGAGACGCATACGGGCCTCGGTGACGGGCTCGCGCTCATGGGTGGCTGTGAATTGCGCGTGCGCCGCTGGGTCCGCGATGGCTACCCCGTTTCGGCCACAGGGGGCACCAAGTGAACCCGCAACGTCGGGCAACGCACGTCCCGCTCGAGGTCACTCGGGCGGCATGGTCGGCGGTTGGTGAGCGTTTGGATGTGCTCGCCGGGACGGAGAGGGAACGATGACCGCGAAGTCCGCTGTCGAGCAGATCGAGCAGGTCGGCCGTGACCTCGACTCTCTCGCCGACCGGCTCGACAAGCTCGTCGCCGACCCGGTGATGGACCAGCCCACGATCAACGCGGCGGTGTCGGTGCTGTTGGCGATGGCACGGGAGGACACCCGGTGGGCATCGGAGTCGAAGCTGCTCAAGAGGGCGGCTGAACGGGTCGCGGGGTTGCTTCCATGAACGGCCGGTGGGTGAAGGGTCTCGTGTTCATTCTCCTCGCGCTGCTGCTCATCGCAGCTGGTGTCACGTTCATCCTTCTGGGGGTAGGTGGGTGATGCGTGCCTTGTTCCTGACTGGTCTTGTTGTGGTCGCGTGCTGCTATTCGTTCATTCTCTGCACGGTCATCTGGGCGGTGTGGGGATGAGCGGCATCGTCCTCGACATGCCCGAGGCGGAGTACCACGCGCACCCGGCCCTGTCGTCGACCGAGGCGCGTCTGCTCTTGGAGTCCCCGGCGAAGTATCGGTGGAAGAAGGATCACCCGCCGCTGATCCAGCCGTCCAAGAAGTTCGACGTTGGTTCTGCGGTTCACTCGAAGGTTCTCGGCACCGGCTACGAGGCGGTGATGATTCCTGAGGAGTTGCTGGCCTCGAACGGTGCTATCTCGACGGCGGCCGCTAAGGAGTTCGTGGCGACGGTGCGCGCGGCGGGGAAGATCCCGCTCAAGGCGTCAGAGTTCGAGCCGATCGCGGCTCAGGCTGAGGCGGTCCTGGCGCATGGTGGGGCGCGGCAGTTGTTCGCGCAACCGGCGAACGCTGAGGTGTCGGTGTTCGCCACCGACCCTGAGACCGACGTGGAGGTGCGGGCTCGGTTCGATTTCCTCCCGTCCGCGATGGGAGAAGGTCAGCCATCTCGGGTGGCGGTGGACCTCAAGACGGCGGCGGATGCGTCCCCCAAGGGGTTCACGAAGTCGATCGCGAATTACAACTACGACGTGCAACGGCAGTGGTATCTCGACGCCCTCGGACTGGTCACTGGTGAGGTTGCCGAGCTCGTGTTCGTGGCCGTCGAGAAGGAGCCGCCGTATCTCGTCGGGGTGTATCAACTCCCCGGCCTGTGGGTGTCGATGGGCGCCACGAAAGCGCGCGCGGCACGCCGCATCTACGCGGAGTGCATGGCGTCTGGAATCTGGCCCGGTTACGGCGATGAGGTGCAGTTGTTGTCCCCGCCGAACTGGTTGATCTACGAGCACGAGGAGAGGTACGGCGATGAGTGAAGTGGCCGAGCGCCCGAAGGACACGATCGCGCTGGTCGAAGGCGCCAAGACGGGACTGGCCGCGGCCCTCGCGGACCGGATCGGGGTGGACAGGTTCACGCGCGCCGCGGTGACGGTGCTGCGCACGACGCCAGCGCTGCGCAACTGCACGCCGGAGTCTGTGCTTGGTGGCTTGTTCGTCGCCGCGCAACTGGGCCTCGAGATTGGTGGCCCGCTCGCCTACGCCCACCTCGTCCCCTACGGGCGCGAGGCGCAGTTGATCGTCGGTGTTCGCGGGTTCGTGGAGTTGTTCTACCGTGCCGGCGCCCGCTCGGTGCGCGCTGACATCATCCGTCAGGGCGACACGGTGGAGCGGTACACGGACGACACGGGCCGGGTGGCGACCCGATGGGCGGATGCCGACCCGCTGAACCCTGACCGGGCGGCGGTCGGTGCGCTGGCGACGGTGATCCTCGCATCCGGGGAGCCGCTGCAAGAGCTGATGTCGAGGGCGCAGGTGCTCAAGCGCAAGCCGCGCACGTCGAAGGCCGGTCCGTGGGCGGACTGGGAAGACGAGATGTGGAAGAAGACGGTGCTGCGTCAGTGCGCGAAGACCGCGCGTCTGTCTTCGGATGATCTGGCGTTGGCGATCGAGGTGGATCAGACCATCACGTCCGGCCCGGACGGGCGCCCCAAGCATGTCCCGGTTGGCGATGACGGTGACGAGCCGATCGATCTGGGCGCGCTTCCCACGAGCGACCTGGGGGAGGTCGGGGACGGGGTTCCAACTACGAATGATCCGACCCTCCCCGAAGCGGACCCGGAGTATGTGGAGCCGGGAGCATGAGCGGTCCGGTGGAGCGGTTGACTGCCGCTATCGAGAAGCTGGAACGGCTCAAGGCGGAGAGCTCGCTGGGGCCGTGGAAGGCGACCGACCGTCGCGGCGTCCCGGCGCTCGCGCCCTACGAGGCGGACATCGACGCTCTTGGGTTGTCAGAGGCGGTGGACTGGCGGGTGGCCGATGTCATCTTCGCCTCGGACGCCGAACTCATCGTCACCCTGCATCGCACGATCGACGCACAACTCGCGATCCTCCGCAGGGTGCTCGACATCGTGACCCCTATCGACGGGCAGGCATCGTACGACATCGGACCCGGCAGCCGAGTTGGACAGGCTCTTGCTCTGGCTGACACGATCCTGGGGGGCCAGTCGTGACTCTCGGTACCCCTGAGGGTCTAACCCCGGTGACCTCGCAGGAGATCGCCCCGGCGCCCGTGGCCGTCATCAAGCTCCACCGTTCGGGCGGGCGTGTCTCGCTCGACGGGGAGACGATCGGCTGGGTCGATCACTACCGCTGTAACCCGAAGTCGTCGTTCCGTGCGGTGATGCCGGGCGGTCGTGAGCGGCGCGGGTTCAAGACGGCCCGGGATGCGATGGGCTGGCTGGCTGCTGGGGGTGTCGGATGACCGCCCTCGACCTCGACGCGATCAAGCTGCGCGCGGCCCGCGTCGTGCGAGATGAGTCGCGCGGGGGTGCCGACTGCCTTGCAGACGCGATGGAGTCGGCGGGCGATGTTCCGTCTCTCGTCGCAGAAATAGAGCGTCTACGCGCAGCGGCTGACGGCCTCAACGACGTCTTCCTGCACTGGCGCGATCGTGCAGCGGGCTACATGGCCGCGCCGCCATTCAAGTCACATTCGATGGTGCGGGGGCCAATGGCATACGAGCGGGCCGCGGGCCTGGTTCGCGACCTGCGCGACGGGAAGCTCGACGCCGCGGAGATCGAGCGCCTGAAACACTTCGGCGAGGACGGGCCGTGCACCGCCTACGACTACCGCGATACGCGAGCCGCTCTCCCGGCGTGCCCCGAGTGTGCAGCAGGCAAGCACGCGAACTGCGACGGCACAACGTGGGACACCGCCACTGACGCCCTGACCTCGTGCCCATGCTTCACGGCGACCATCGAGCGCGGCGAGGACCACGCGAACAGATTCGAGAGGAAGCAATGACCCGCAAGACCGGAGCCGCCGCGACGTGGAATCCCGACAACATCGGCACCTACTGGCTGACCGTGGGCCTCCTCCTCGCCGCAGTCGCCGCCGCTGGTGTCGGTTCGATCGACGGCCTACTTCACTACGCCGCGTTCATCGTGGACACCCCGGCGAAACAGTGGGTGCTGCCCGTCGCGGTTGATGTCTTCCTCGTCGGGACCGCCCTTGCCACGCTCGCGCTGAGGAAGCGCCGAGCCTACGCCGCGGCATGGCTCACATCGGTGATCACGATAGCCCTCGTCCTGTTCTCGGCCTACTGCAACTACACCTACATGGTTGCCACGACCGACGTGACCGCCGACCCCGCCTCAGCCGCCGCCCCGTGGGTGAAGGCAGCGATGCCGATCCTGCTCCTCGCGGCGACGGAGATCGTGGCCTCGATCACCTCCACTCGGAACAACCGCGAGAACTCCCCGCTGAACCGAGCACACCGGGACATCAAGAAGTACCGGGCGGAGATCGCGGCACTGCGGAAGGCGGCACGGCGACCGGTCGAGCTCGCGCCTGTTGAGGGCAGTGTGGCATGAGCGACCTAGCCCTCTTCGACCTGGACTCAGTAGTCGAGGAATGGACCCCCGTCTACGGGATGCGGGCGTGCCGTGACTGTGGCCGGTCGAAGTTCACCTGGGAGCACGGATGCGGTGGTGCGCACGGGCCTGGCCTGTTCAACCTCTGTGACGACTGTGCGTCGCTCGACGGCGTAGGCGCCCGGCGCGACCCTGCCGAGGCGGATGTGTCGCGGTGGGGAATCCGCACGACTGAGCTCGAGCGGGACCAGTTGCGTGCGTTGCAGGTTCGTCGTCGCGCGAAGTACCTCGCGGGGGTCGCAGCATGAGCACCACAGCGCAGATCAAGCGTGTCCTGACCCGCGACAAGGGTGTGTGCGTGATCGCTCTCCCCGGCTGTTTGAAAGTTGCGACGACCGCCGATCACAGGGCGAACCGTGGCTCGGGTGGTTCGAAGCTGCTTGATGCGTTCCCGGTCCTGATCGCTGCTTGCATTCTCTGCAACGGTGCGAAGGAAGACGCCTACGGGCTGATTCTGGCGGAGTTGAAGCGTCGGGGTGTGCGGGTGGAGAAGGACTCGACGAACGCGAAAACGCTGGCCCGGTGCCTGTCCATTCCGGTGTTGTACCCGGATGGGGTGGAGCGGTTTCTGTCCTCGGATGGTCGGGCTGTGCCGGTTGGGGAGGTGCCAGCGTGAGCACCGCGCCGATCATCGTTTCTGGCACGACGGGATCAGGCACCCGGTTCGTGCAGTTCTGGGGTGAGGAGAAGGTCGCGGGCCGTGTTGTGCAGATGTGCGCGGCGGAGATGAACCTTGGCGCGGAGTTTGCGCCCCGCTTGCTGATGATCGCGCAGCAGTGCCCGGCTGACTGGGTGCCGGTGGTGCTGGAGGTGTTCGAGCGTTTCCGTGCCGGTGAGGTTGTGGGTGCGACGCACACGGTGGCGTGGGAGTTCGGCAAGCCGACGTTTGAGGAGGTACCCGCATGACCGCCCTGGTGCACGGCATCGTGTCGCTCGATCCGCCGACCGTCCGCTGTGACGGGTGCGGCCATGAAGCGACCGGCAAGACGGTCGGGCTGGTGGTGCTCACTTCCGGGATCACGTTCAACCCGAGCAGCGATGACGCGCGCAGGTTGTGCCGTGGGTGTGCGAAGGATGCGGGGTGGGAGCTGTGACCGCCCTGACCTACGCCGACTTCCTCGAGTCGAAGGCACAGCTCCACGACGCGGGCGGGTTCGAGCCGACGAGTATGCCGGAGCACCTATTTGGTTTCCAGGCGCAGCTTGTCGAATGGACCCTACGCAAGGGCCGCGCGGCGATCTTCGCAGACTGCGGTCTGGGTAAGACGCCGATGGAGTTGGCGTGGGCACAGAACGTGCACGAGCACACGGGCAAGCCGGTGCTGCTGTTGACGCCTCTCGCTGTCGGATTTCAGATCGTGAGCGAGGCCGAGAAGTTCGGTCACGAGGCTGCCCTGTCGCGCAACGGCAAGGTGTCTGCGCCGATCACGGTGACGAATTACGAGCAGCTCGGCAAGTTCGACTTTGAGGACTTCGCTGGGGTGGTCTGCGACGAGTCGAGCGCGATCAAGTCGTTCGAGGGCGAGACACGAGCGGTAGTGACTGAGTTCATGCGCCGTATCCCGTTCCGGCTGCTCGGAACTGCGACGGCGGCGCCCAACGACTTCATGGAATTGGGTACGTCATCGGAGGCACTCGGCGCGCTCGGCTACATGGACATGCTCACCCGGTTCTTCGTCAACGACAACCGCACGGCGACGACGCGCTCGAGCTTCGCAGCGACCGGGCGCTCGGCGGGGTTCCGCCTGAAAGGTCACGCTGGGGAGCCGTTCTGGCGCTGGGTGTCGTCGTGGGCGCGCGCGATCCGCAAGCCCTCCGACTACGGATTCTCCGACGACGGTTTCACCCTGCCAGAGCTGCTCGAGCGCGAGACTCTCATCGAGGCACGCACAAGCCGCGCCGACACCTTGTTTGACATGCCCGCGGTCGGTCTCGCCGAGGAACGCGAGGAGAACCGACGCACGCTGACGGAGCGGTGCGAGGCGGCCGCGGAGCTGCTCGAGCACGCGGGTACGGCCGTCGCGTGGTGCCACCTCAACGACGAGTCGAGCCTGCTCACGGAACTGATCGATGGAGCGGTCGAGGTGTCCGGGTCGGACTCGCCGGACTCGAAGGAAGCGAAGCTCGCGGCGTTTACGAACGGCGATATCCGGGTGCTCGTCACGAAGCCGTCGATCGGTGCGTGGGGCCTGAACTGGCAGCACTGCAACCAGATGACCTACTTCCCAACCCACTCGTACGAGCAGTACTACCAAGCGGTGCGCCGCTCATGGCGGTTCGGTCAGCAGCGGCCCGTGACCGTCGATCTGGTGACCTCCGAAGGCGGCCGCAACATGCTCGCCAACCTGCAACGCAAGGGCCGGCAGGCCGACCAGATGTTCACCGAGCTCGTCGCGCACATGAACAACGCGCGCGCCGTCGACCCGCACACCTACGACCAGAAGATTGAGGTTCCCGCATGGCTGGCGTCCTAGCTCAACTCGTCACCGATCGGTTCGCGATCTACAACGCCGATTGCATGGATGTGCTCGCGGCGATTCCCGATGAGTCGATCCACGGCACGATCTACTCGCCGCCGTTCGTGGGCCTCTACCGGTACTCATCGTCGGACCGCGACCTGTCCAACGCGCGCACCACGGCGGAGTTCGCAAAGCACTACGGCCTCGTCATCGACGAGATCGCGCGCGTCACGATCCCCGGCCGCACGGTCGGGGTGCACGCCGCGCCGGTCCCTTCCGGGAACTCGGGCAAGGACTCCCTCGATGACTTCCCCGGCGACGTGATCCGCATGCACCAAGAGCGCGGATTCGACTGGATTGCGCGGCATGTCATCTGGAAGGAGCCGCTCGCGGTCCGTCTGCGCACGATGGCGAAGAACCTGGCGCACAAGACGATCGTTGACGATGCTGCATACGCTGGCGTCGCTGCGGCCGACGAGCTGCTCATCTTCCGCAAGCGTGGCGGATCACCGTTTCCGATCCAGCACCCGACCGGGCTGCACGACTACGCCGGAAGCATCCCCGTGCCCGCCGAGCTGCACCAGTACCGTGCGTTCGAAGGCAAGCAGACCGCGAACCGATATTCACAGTGGATATGGCGGCGCTACGCCTCATCGATCTGGGATGACGTGCGCATCGATCGGGTGCTGCCGTTCCGGGATGCGAAGGATGAGGACGACGAGAAGCACGTTCACCCGCTGCAACTCGACGTGATCGCGCGCTACCTGCAACTGCGGACACAGCCCGGCGATCGTGTGCTCACGCCGTTCATGGGCGTCGGCTCCGAGGTGTACGAGACCGTGCGGCAAGGGCGGTTCGGGATCGGTGCCGAGCTCAAGCCGTCGTACTACGCGCAGGCCGTGCGCAACATGGAGAACGTCGACCGAGAGTTGACCGACCCGGAGCAGATCGACTTCGCCGCGCTCGAGCACAGTGAGGATGCTCTCGCATGACCGCCCTAGTGATGGCTACTTCGCGTACCGCCGCAAGAATCGCAGGATCGCGTCGGTCACGGTCTCGCCACGGCGTTCGGCTTCGGCTTTCGCGGCTTTCCAGACGTCGTGGGGGATTCGGATGGAGCGAGGCGGCGTGTGGGTCGGCTTCATCGGCACGACTCGCAAGCGGCATCGGCGTGCTCTTCATTGGTGCTGCATTCGCTGAGCACGTAGCCGGGACCTCGGCGTTCCATGAGGCTGAGGGCTTTGCGCATGGTGGCCTCGTTGCCGTAGGCGACAGTGTGCCCGCACTGGGCCTGGGTGATCCTGTAGTTCATGCCATCACTTTAGGCCGTGTGTATACACATGTCAATACACGAGGGGCAGAATCATGACTGCCTCCGTGATGACGTACGTCGTGTACTGGCGGGACCGTCAAGTGATGAAGGTGGGCCGCGCCTACCGTGCGTCCCGTGTGCGCCGGTTCCTGGACACCGGGGCGGAGATCGTCGTGCTCGTCCGCGATACCCCCTTGGTGTGGGAGACGGCCGCGCTGGTCGCGTTCCGGGCCAGGTTCCCGCGCGCGTTCGCCACACACCCCGAAGCGCTCGACATCCTCTACCGCGGCCGAGGGTTCTCGGAGTGCTTCATCGTCGCCCCGTCCGAGGTTGGTGCCGCTGTCACCGTGTTCAAGGAAGCCATAGCCCCTCATGTCATTCACACCCGCACGGAAGTTCAAGCTGGAAGCCCTGAACCGCGACGAGCGGTACCTGACCGTGCCGCGCCCGGCCCGTCTGTTCCTGCTGTCGCTGCTGATGTACGTCGATCAGAAGGGTCGGGAGGTGGCGACGTCGCAGGTGTTGCGGGACACGTTCTACGAGTTCGACGAGGACGTGAAGGCGCGGGACGTGGATGGGTGGCTGAACGAGCTCGAGGCGCGCGGGTGGCTGTTGCAGTACATCGTCGGTCGGCGGGTGTTGTTGCAGATCAACCCGGCTGCGTTGGCGGAGTTCGTCTCGATGGATGGGCGCGACGGGTCGAGGTTCCCGGCGCCCGAGCCTGGCCCGGAGGCGGCCCAGAGTGCTACTTGGGGCGGTCTCCGGGCCGAGTCTGGGGCGGCTGCGGCAGAGGGG
>Ga0209066_10003713_pt1 | contig 17192 bp, 18 predicted proteins | sample All_14_2_FD_187198 | JGI IMG/M metagenome (GOLD analysis project Ga0209066, IMG submission 187198) | Freshwater microbial communities in response to fracking from Pennsylvania, USA - Allegheny Zone_MetaG_DW_15 (SPAdes) (version 2) ... | reverse complement strand
GGCTCTGGTCGCCCAGGCCCGGAGCGAAGGGCACGCCCAGGCGCTGGCCGAGGTCGACAGCCGCCGGTCGCAGGCCATCGCCGATCTGAGCGCCGCCCTGACGGCCAGCCTGTCGCGGCTGACCGGTGTGGTTGAGACCTATCGGGAGCAGACTGCTGATCTCGCGCTCGCCACCGGTCGGGCCCTGGCCTTTGCCGCGCTGGAGCGCCTGCCGCAAGCCGCATTGCAGGCCGCGCTCGATGAGTTGGGCCGCGAGATCGATGCTTCGCCTCGGCTGGTGATCGCCATGGCCGGTCTGGACGAGGCCGCCCGCGCTGAGATCGAAGCCCTGTGTGCCAATGTCGGCTACGTCGGTGCCGTCCGGTTCCGCGACGAGCCGGGTCTGGCGCAGGCCGCCTTCTCGCTGGAATGGGCCGATGGCCGCGCCGCCTTTGATCCCAATGAGACCTTCACCCGACTGGCCGCCGCGGTCGCCCGCGCGCTGGCCGCTGACCAAGCTCCCGATGCCCCCGAATCGTCCGAAGGGATGAACCCATGACTGCTGACAATCTGCCGCTTGAAGAGTTCGATCACGGGGTCATGCCCGTGTCGAATGAGGACGGGCTGGACAAGGCGGCCAGCGATCTGGCCCCGGTTTTCGACGTGCCGGTCAACATCTCGGCCGTGCTGGGCAAGTCCCACATGACGGTCGCGCAGTTGCTGAAGCTGACCAGCGGCTCGGTGCTGGAGCTGGACCGCAAGGTGGGTGAGGCGATCGACATCTTCGTCAACAACCGGCTGGTCGCGCGCGGCGAGGTGGTGGTCGTCGAGGATCGACTGGGCGTGACCATGACGGAAATCATCAAGACCGAGGATGCGAGCGCCTGATCGGCGATCGCCAGTGAGATTTAGAGGAGAAGACCCATGCGGCTTCTGGTAGTTGGCAGACTGAGCGGGCAGCTGGCCTCGGCCGTGAAAATGGCCATGGCCCATGGTGCCAAGGTGCATCACGTCGAGCGGGGCGATCAGGCCACCGAGCAGCTGCGACGCGGGCAGGGCGCGGACCTGTTGATGGTCGACTATCGCATCGACATCGCCGCCCTGATCGCCGCCAATGAGGCCGAACGCATCCATGTGCCGGTCGTAGCCTGCGGGGTCGATGCCGGGCCTGAAGATGCGGCCGCCACCATCCGGGCCGGGGCCAAGGAGTTCATCCCCCTGCCGCCCGAGGCCGATCTGATCGCCGCGGTGCTGTCGGCGGTGGCCGATGACGACCGCCCGCTGATCTCCGCCGATCCGTCGATGAAGGCCGTGATCGGTCTGGCCGACCAGGTGGCGCGCTCGGAAGCGTCCATCCTGATCACCGGCGAAAGCGGCGTCGGCAAGGAGGTGATGGCCCGCTATCTGCACCAGAATTCGCGCCGCGCCGACAAGCCGTTCATCAGCGTCAACTGCGCGGCCATTCCAGACAATCTGCTGGAATCCGAACTGTTCGGCCACGAGAAGGGCGCCTTCACCGGGGCCGTGGCCCGCCGGGTCGGCAAGTTCGAGGAGGCCGACGGCGGCACCCTGCTGCTGGACGAAATCAGCGAGATGGACGTACGGCTGCAGGCCAAGCTGCTGCGCGCGTTGCAGGAGCGGGTCATCGACCGCGTCGGCGGCACCACGCCGGTCAAGGTCGACATCCGCATCATCGCCACCTCGAACCGCGACCTGGCCCGCGCGGTGTCGGAAGGCAGCTTCCGCGAGGACCTGCTGTACCGGCTGAACGTCGTCAACCTGCGCCTGCCGTCGCTGCGGGAGCGGCCGGGCGACATTCCGGCGCTGGCCGACTTCTTCGTGCGCAAATATGCGGCCGCGAACGGTGTGCCGGTGCGCCCCGTGTCGGCCGAGGCGCGTCGGGCCCTGACCGCCCACCGCTGGAACGGCAATGTGCGCGAGTTGGAAAACGCCATGCACCGCGCGGTGCTGCTGGCGCATGGGCCCGAGATCGATGTCGACGCCATTCGCCTGCCCGATGGTCAACCGTTGAGCGGATCCACCTATGACGCCGGACCGGCCAGCCGCGCGGCCCAGACCGCCGACGCCGTCACCCGCGCCTATGTCGGTCAGACCGTGGCCCAGATGGAAAAGACCCTGATCCTCGACACCCTTGGTCACTGCCTCGGCAACCGCACCCATGCGGCCAACATCCTGGGCATCTCGATCCGCACCCTGCGCAACAAGCTGAACGAATACGCCGACGACGGCACGCCTATCCCCGCGCCCCAGTCGGGCATTTCCGCCGCTGTCGGCTGAGGACGCACCCATGGATCGCAGAAGCGTTCTGACGGGATTAGGCGCGCTGGGAATTGCCAGTTGCGAACCCGCGCCATCAGAACAGACCGGCGCCAAGGCTGACGGCGATGCGCGGCCCACGGCGATCTGGGAACCATCGCCGGTTCAGACGCTCGATCTCTCGTCTCTGGAAGCGCGTCATGGCGGCCGCATCGGGCTGACTGCGCTGCGTGAAGGCCAGCGTCCGCTGGTTTGGCGCGACGCCGAACGGTTCGTCTATTGCTCCACCTTCAAGATGTATCTCGCCGCCGCGACCCTATTGCGGATCGAAGCGGGCGAGGAGCGCCTCGATCGTCAGATCCGGATCACCGAAGCCGACATGGTCAGCCATGCTCCGGTCACCCAACCCGCCATTGGTGGAACCCTGAGCGTCGAGATGTTGATGAAGGCCATCGTGGAGGTCAGCGACAACCCTGCGGCCAACCTTCTCCTCAAGGCGCTGGGCGGCCTGGAAGCCATGCGGGACTTCTATCGCGGTATCGGTGACGACAGCACTCGCGTCGATCGTTTCGAGCCCGAGATGAACCGGCTGGACGGCGACAAGGACACGATCACTCCGCATCAGTCCGCAGCGAACATCCAGCGCCTGCTCCTGGACGGCCGGACACCGCTTGCCGAACCTTCGAAGGACATGCTGCTGGGGTGGATGTTCGGGTCGCCCACAGGCGTCGGCCGCATCAAGGCTGGCGTGCCCGCCGGCTGGCGTGTCGCGCACAAGACAGGCACCGGCGGCTATGGGCCGACCAATGACATTGGCGTTCTGTACCCGCCGACTGGCGCCCCCATCACGCTGGCCGTGTACTATCACGGCGTGAGGGCCTCATCCGACGCCGAGAATGAGGCCGTGATCGCCGACGCCACGCGGATGACGCTGGCGGCCCTGGGTCAGGCCGCATGACCGACACCCCCATCATGATGAAGGACGGCATGGCCCGGCCCTCGGGCAAGGACATGCTGGGCTGGATCGCGCGCGGCGAGGTCGGCATGGCGGTCGGCGTCATCGGCGTCATCCTGCTGCTGATCCTGCCGATCCCGGCCTTCCTGATGGACATGCTGCTGGCGATCTCGCTGATCTCCAGCGTGCTGATCCTGATGACCGCCCTGATGATGAAGAAGCCGCTGGACTTCGCGATCTTCCCGACGGTGCTGCTGGTCTCGACCCTGTTCCGTCTGGGCCTGAATCTGGCCTCGACCCGGCTGGTGCTGACCAGCGGTCACGAGGGGGGCGACGCCGCCGGTCATGTGATCGAGGCGTTCGGCGCCCTGATGATGGGCGGCAGCTTCATCATCGGCATCATCGTCTTTGCCATCATTCTGGTGGTGAACTTTGTCGTCATCACCAAGGGCTCGACCCGGATCGCCGAGGTCTCGGCCCGCTTCACCCTCGACTCCATGCCCGGCAAGCAGATGGCCATCGACGCCGATCTGTCCTCGGGTCTGATCACCGAGGAGCAGGCCAAGCTTCGCCGCAAGGAACTGGAGCAGGAATCGACCTTCTTCGGCGCCATGGACGGTGCCTCGAAATTCGTGCGGGGTGACGCGGTCGCCGGCCTGATCATCGTCTTCATCAATGTGCTGGGCGGCATCCTGATCGGCACGCTGCAGCACGGCCTGCCGATCGGCGACGCGGCCACCGCCTATGTCCAGCTGACCATCGGCGACGGTCTGGTGACCCAGGTGCCGGCCATCATCATCTCGATCGCCGCCGGCTTCCTGGTGTCCAAGGCCGGGGTCGAGGGCTCGGCTGACAAGGCCCTGGTCGCCCAGCTGGCTACCAACCCCATCAGCCTGGGCATGGTGGCGGCGGCCTCGGCCCTGATCGGTCTGATCCCGGGCATGCCCATCCTGCCGTTCGCAGCGCTGGCTGCGGGCTCTGGCTTCATGGCCTGGCGACTGGGCCGGGCGCGCCTGAAGCCCGCACCGGTGGCATCGACCGAGTCCGCCAAGCCCCGCGAGGATGTCGAGGAGCCCATCCAGACGGCCCTCAATATCGATGAGGTCAAGATCGAGCTGGGCTATTCGCTGCTGGCCCTGATCAACGATCTGGAAGGCCGTCGCCTGACCGATCAGGTCCGGGCCCTGCGCCGCTCGCTGGCGCAGGAGTACGGCTTCGTCATGCCCTCCGTGCGGATCCTCGACAATATGCGCCTCGGCACCCAGGGCTATGCCATCCGGATCAAGGAGATGGAGGCCGGAAAGGGTGAGGTGCGGCTGGGGCAGCTGCTGGCCATGGACCCGGCGGGCCGTCAGGTCGAGCTGCCGGGCGAGCACACCAAGGAACCCGCCTTCGGCCTTCCGGCCACCTGGATCGACGAGTCCCTGCGCGAGGAGGCGACCTTCCGTGGCTATACGGTGGTGGACCCCTCGACCGTGCTGACCACCCACCTGACGGAAATCCTCAAGGAGAATATGGCCGAGCTGCTGTCCTATGCCGAGGTGCAGAAGCTGCTGAACGGTCTGGAGGGCGAGGAGAAGAAGCTGGTCGAGGACCTGATCCCCGGCTCGGTGACCGTCACCACCCTGCAGCGGGTGCTGCAGACCCTGCTCAAGGAAAAGGTCTCGATCCGCGATCTGGCGGCCATTCTGGAAGGTCTGGCGGAAGCCGCGCCGCACACCAGTTCGGTCACGACCCTGGTCGAACACGTCCGGACCCGTCTGGCCCGTCAACTGTGCTGGCAGCACAAGGCCGACGATGGGGCCCTGCCGATCGTGACCCTGTCGCCCGAGTGGGAGCAGGCCTTTGCCGAAAGTCTGGTGGGGCAGGGCGAGGACAAGCAACTGGCCATGGCGCCATCACGCCTGCAGGACTTCATCCGGGCTGTGCGGGATGTGTTCGAGCGGGCCGCCATGTCGGGCGAGACGGCCGTGCTGCTGACCGGTCCGCAGGTGCGGCCCTATGTCCGCTCGATCATCGAACGCTTCCGCGGCCAGACCGTGGTGATGAGCCAGAACGAGATCCACCCCCGCGCCCGTCTGCGGACGCTGGGGCAGGTCTGAGGCTGAAAGGTCAGTTGACCTCGGTCCAGCCCTCGGAGGAGGCCTGACGCGCGGCTTCATTGGTCGGGCGGGCCACCAGGCCGGACTGGGTGATCCAGACCTCATACTCCGCGCCATCGGCCATCGGCATATAGGCGCCGCCGCCGTACAGAGTGTCGACCGCATCGACATAGCGGCGATAGCGGCGGGCCATATCCCAGGCATTGATACGCCAGGGCAGGACGTCGGGCTGGTCCCCGCCGGTCAGGTCATGGACGCTGCGGATACCCTCGCGCTCCTGCTGTACCGACTGATAGCGGCCCGACAGACGGTCCAGCCGGTACTGGGAGTCGAGCCCCAGGACGTTGGCCCAGGGCTTCCAACGCAGGACCTGCGCCTCGATCCGCCATTCGTCGCCGTGCAGGGGATAGACCGCCGTGGTCGGGGTGTCGCCGTCGTTTGCCGCAGGCTGGATGACGGTCGTCTCGAAATACTGGGGCCCAAGCTGCTTGACCTGAATGGTGGCCACGGGCCGCTCATGGGTGAGCCGGGCGTAGGTCTGGATATTCATACCCAGCAGCGCCGCGATGACCCCCGCCGCAGCCAGGCCACCGCCGCCAATGGCGCCCAGGCCGCCGCTCAGGAATTTGCCCCGGAAAAAAGCCCTCAGACCGCTGAGCAGAAAGATGACACCCGCCAACCCTACGATTGCCGGAATAATCCACCACCACCAGACCATGTCGCCCCCTTACGCGCTGCGTATCAACTCCATGGTAACCGTAAAACGCGGGAACGTCGAAGGTTTCACCCGAGACGCGACTGGACTTGGCCCTGCCGGCGGTTAAACGTGCGCCGCGATGAGCTGGGAAATCCGCGAAAATCTGACGGCATTCAGCCGCTTCCTGCGCACGGCCAGCCTTGGCCGGTCCCTGCTGGGGCTGCTGTCGCTGGCGCTCGTGCTTCTGCTGGTCGTCAATCTGGCGACCTTTGTCATGATCGGTCGCACGGCCGAGTTCAATGAAACGATTGATCGCAGCGTGCGCGTTCAGGTGGCGGCGCGCGACGTGCTGACCCGGCTGGTCGATGCCGAAACCGGCCAGCGGGGGTATCTGCTGACCGGACGGCAGCAGTTCCTGACCATTCACGATGAGGCGATCCGCGAACTGCCCGTGCTGATGCAGGAACTGGATGACCTGACCGGAAATGACCCGGAGGTGCGCGAGCGGATTGATCGCCTGCGTGACCTGACCCGCGAGCGCATGGGGCTGATGGATGCCAGCATCACCCTGGCCCGCAGCGGTCGCACCGGCGATGCGGTGCAGATCGTCCGCGACGGGCGGGGCAAGGAACTCATGGACGCCATGCGGCTCGAGATCGACGCAATCGACGCGATCGAGGGTGAGCGGTTCGCGTCCCGTCGACAACAGTCCGAATGGTCCGCGCGCGCAACGATCGGCGTCAACGCCATGGCGGGATTGCTGGTCCTGATGCTGGCGGGGATCGTGGCCTGGATCGTGCTGCGCTACCTGCGCGAAATGCAGGCCGCCCACTATGAGCTGGATCGCATCAACGCCAATCTGGAGAATGAGGTGCGGGACCGCACCGGCGATCTGATCCGTGCCAATGAGGAGGTCCAGCGCTTCGCCTATATCGTCAGCCACGACCTGCGTGCGCCTCTGGTCAACGTCATGGGCTACACCTCGGAACTGGAACAGGCCGGCAAGGTCATCGACCGCCAGATGGCCAAGGTCGAAACCGAGGCGCCGGACCTGATGGAGCGCGATGCCCTGGTCGCCGTGCGCGAGGATGTGCCCGAGGCGATCGGCTTCATCCGCGCCTCGACCGAGAAGATGGACCGGCTGATCAATGCCATCCTGAAGCTCTCCCGGGACGGGCGGCGCGTGATGGTGTCCGAGCCTGTGGACATGACGACCATGGTCCAGCGGATTGCCGACAGCGTGAACCACCAGACGGAAGCCGTCGGAGCCGAAATCGACGTGGCCGAACTGCCCGGGCTGACGGGTGATCGACTGTCGCTGGAGCAGGTCTTCAGCAATATGATCGACAACGCGGTCAAATACCTGGACCCGAAGCGCCCGGGGCGAATCCGGGTGGAGGGCGAGGATCTGGCCGACGGTATGGTAGAATACCGGATCATCGACAACGGTCGCGGCATTTCGGACCGGGACCACGAGCGGATCTTCGAGCTGTTCCGTCGCTCGGGCAAACAGGATCAGCCGGGCGAGGGTCTGGGTCTGGCCTTTGTCCGGAACAGCGTTCGCCGGATGGGCGGGGATATCGCTGTGGAGTCGAAACTGGGCGAAGGCTCGACATTCATCCTCAAATTTCCCAAACGCCTCTACGTCTCGGAAAACGGAACCCCCTCATGACCGCACCTGTCAAAATCGTGATGATCGAAGACGATCACGGCCATGCGCGGCTGATCGAGAAGAACATCCGCCGGGCCAATATCTCGAACGAGATCGAGCATTTCGCGGATGGCACATCGGCGCTGGAGCATCTGTTCAGTGAGGAAGTGCTGACCAACGGTCCGCTGCTGATCCTGCTGGACCTGAACCTGCCGGATATGTCGGGCACCGATATCCTGGAGAAGATCAAGTCGGACGCCCGGCTGCGGCGGGCGCCGGTGGTGATCCTGACCACGACGGACGACAAGGCCGAGATCCAGCGGTGCTATGATCTGGGCTGCAATGTCTACATCACCAAGCCGGTGGAGTATGAGTCCTTCTCCGAGGCCATCCGGCAACTGGGCCTGTTCCTTTCCGTCATTCAGGCCCCCGAAATCGATTGAACGAGCGCTGTTTGGAACCGCTGACTACGCCCCTCAGACTGCTCTACATCGACGACGACCGCGGCCTGTCGCGGCTGGTCGAGAAGGAGCTCGGCCGTCAGGGCTTTGCGGTGACCTGCGCCGCCGATGGTGAGGCCGGGCTGGAGTGTCTGAAGAGCGGCCAGCTGTTCGATGTCTGTGCCCTGGACCACTACATGCCCGAGCGCGACGGGCTGGACGTGCTGCCTGACATCCTGGCCCTGCCGGACCCGCCCCCCGTAGTCTACGTTACGGGGGCCCAGGAAGGCCGCATCGCCGTTGCCGCCCTGCGGGCCGGGGCGGCGGACTATGTGATCAAGGACGTGTCGGAGGATTTCACCTCCCTGCTGCGCTCGGCCATCGAGGACGCCCACAACCGGCGGCGCCTGCAGCGCGAGAACGAGACCGCCCAGGACGAAATCCGCATGGCCCGCGACCGGGCTGAGGCCATGCTGCGAGAGGTCAACCACCGGGTCGGGAATTCGCTGCAGCTGGTGTCCAGCTTCATCTCGCTGCAGATGCGCCAGCTTGCGGATGGAGCCGCCCGGGATGCCCTGCGCGAGGCGCAGGCGCGCATCGAGGCGGTGGCCCATGTGCATCGCCGGCTCTACACCTCGGGGGACATGGCCCAGGTGGCTATGGACGAATACCTGAAGAGCCTGATCGGGGAGCTCGGCGTTTCGCTGGGCCGAGAGGACAATGCGCCCAATCTGACGCTGGACGCCGACCCCATGAACGTCGGCACGGATCAGGCCGTCTCGCTGGGCGTGATCGTCACTGAACTGGTCACCAATGCGGTCAAATACGCATACCAGCCTGGCCAAGGCGGCGAAATCCGGATCCACCTCAAGGCGGATGGAGACGGGCGCGCCCTGCTGACGGTCGAGGACGACGGGCCCGGGCTTGGCGACCAGTCTGCGGGACCCAAGGGGACGGGCCTTGGGTCCAAGATCGTTGCGGCCATGGCCGGGGGGCTGCGATCCCGGGTCAGTTTCGATGAGGCCCACAAGGGTGTGCGCGCCCAGCTGGCCTTCGACCTCTAGGCCTGACCATGCTGCAGTTCGGAACCGCCAGACCTGACCACACCTATGCGCCGCGACCCACGGCGTTCGGCCTTCTGGTGCACGAGGGGCGACTGGCCTGTGTGCGCATCGACAGGGGCGAGGACAGCTACCTCGACCTGCCGGGTGGTGCGCGTGATGGCGACGAGTCCGAGGCGGAAGCGGTCGTGCGCGAGTTCCGTGAGGAGACAGGGCTGCAGGTGGCCGCTGACGTCCGCCTGACGGAGGCCGCACAGTTCGTGGACAAGAGCGATGGCCGTACGGTCAACAATACGGGCGGCTTCTGGACGCTCAGCCTGCTGGACCCCACGCCGTCCGGCAAGATTGAGGACGACCACGAACTGGTCTGGCTGGACCCGCTGGAGGTCCTGACAGGTCTACGCCACGAAGCCCATGCCTGGGCGGTGGCCGTTTGGCTGAGGTCTCGCAAATCCGCGTGATCCGGGGAACGACCCGCGCCTGAACCTGTTGAATTGTCATCGGGCGGACAACGGGTTCGCCTTCCTCTCAGGAGACGACAATGAACAAGGATCAAGTTGAAGGCCGCGCCAAGGAAGCCATGGGCAACGTCAAGGACACCACGGGCGATGTGACTGGCAACAACAAGCTGCAGGCCGAAGGCAAGGCCGACCAGGTCGAGGGCAAGGTCCAGAAGACCGTCGGCGACGTCAAGGAAGACGTGAAAAACTAATCCGGACCATTCCACCGGATCGAAGGGGCCACCGTCGCAGGACGGTGGCCTTTTTCAATTCTGGCCGGACAGGTTGATCCGCAGGCCTTCGTCGCGATCGCGGCTGCCGGACGGGTCGCAAACCTCCTCCCAGATCACGCCGCCATCCGGGCGGGCGCGGGGGCGAGTGCTGCAGCGGGCCTGCTCCCTCAGTTGGGGCGTCGACGGGCCGCGGATTTCGCGCGGCTGGTCGCACTGGACGGCAAAGTTTGCATCGGCCTGGGCGCGGGCGCAGGCCTCGAGCGACGTGGTCGGGCGCAGGGCTTCGGGCAGGCTGTCGCCCAACTCGGCCACCAGCTGTTGCCGGACGCGGAATTGGCAGGACTCCAGCGGGGTGTCGCCCCGGATCTGGGGGTGGCAGCGGGCGCGCTCCCAGGCGAAGGGGTCGTCGCGCGCCCATTGGGGCAGGGCCGGGTCCTGCATCAACAGGCCGAGGATGATTGCACCGAGCATGGACGCCTCCTGTGGGTGGTCGTCGGCCTATCGGGCCAAGGAGCGCATGGCGCGCTCCAGCCCGTCGAGAGTCAAGGGGAACATCTGGTCCTCCATCACCTCGCGGATCAGGCCGACCGACGGCGTATAGGACCAGTAGCGCTCGGGCACCGGGTTCAGCCACGCCGACTTTGACCACTGCTGACGCAACCGTTTCAGCCATACCGCGCCGGCCTCCTCGTTCCAGTGCTCGACCGATCCGCCGGGCATGGTCACCTCATAGGGGCTCATGGTCGCGTCGCCGACCACCACGGCGCGCCAGTCGCCGGGATAGCGGTTCAGCACTTCCCAAGTGGGGGTCCGGGCCTCATGCCGACGGCGATTGTCCTTCCAGACGCCTTCGTAGAGGCAGTTGTGGAAGTAGAAGAATTCGAGGTGACGGAACTCGGACTTCGCGGCCGAGAACAGCTCCTCGCACAGCTTGACGTGGCCATCCATCGACCCGCCGATGTCGAGGAACAGCAGCACCTTGATGGTATTCCGCCGCTCGGGCCGCATCTGGATGTCCAGCCAGCCCTGGCGGGCGGTGCCGTCGATGGTCGCGTCCATGTCCAGCTCGTCCGGCGTGCCCTGTCGGGCGAACCGGCGCAGACGCCGAAGCGCAACCTTGATGTTGCGGGTGCCCAGTTCGACCGAGTCATCCAGATTCCGGTATTCGCGCTTTTCCCAGACCTTGACCGCCCGGCCGTGCTGCGACTTGCCGCCGATGCGGACGCCTTCGGGGTTATAGCCGCCGTTGCCGAAGGGGCTGGTGCCGCCGGTGCCGATCCATTTCGATCCGCCCTGATGCCGGTCGTGCTGTTCCTCCAGTCGCTGTTTCAGCGTCTCCATCAGCTTTTCGAAGCCGCCAAGGGCCTCGATCTCGGCCTTCTGCTCGTCGGTCAGGTATTTCTCGTTCAGGAGTTTCAGCCAGTCCTCGGGCACGCCGCCGACATCCGGCTCCTCGTCCGCGCCGACGGTCTCCAGCCCCTTGAATACCTTGCCGAACACCTGATCGAACCGGTCGTAGTGCTTCTCGTCCTTGATCAGGACGGCCCGCGACAGGTGGTAGAAGTCCTCGACCCGCGTGCCGGCGGTCAGGACGCGCTTGTCCATGGCCTCCATCAGGAACAGCCATTCCTTGAGCGAGACCGGAACCCGGGCATCCCGCAGGGCAGTGAAGAAGGGGAGAAGCATCAGTCCGCTGCACCAAGGCCGTCTGCCCGCTGCAGGGCGATGGAGAAGGCCATGCTGGCCAGCTCGACCACTGAATCATCTCCAGCAGGCCCTGTGCCGCGAGCCTTGAAGCTCCAGTCGTCGATGTGTCGAACCAGGATCAAGCTGCGTACTTGTCGACCGTCCAGTTCAAGATCGAATACCGTCAACAAGGGCGTTTCCTGGCCCGGTAGAGTCCGGATGTCGAAAGCCTCATCGACCGACTGAGCCCCGGGTGTATTGCGCTGTATGGCCCGGATCGCAGCGCCCATGACCTCTTCTGCAGAATAGACCTCGTCATATCGCGTGGCGAAGAAGGTGACGAACGTCCGACCAATCCAGGTGCTGCAGCCGACGTCCATTCCGGAGGACTGGAACAGCCGGATATTGTCGCGCTCGTCAGCTCCGGGGAACTCGCAAACCATTCCGCTGGGAATGTGCAAGACGGTGGGCATGTCGCTGTCGGTGATGTTCGAGAAAAAAGCAGCTCCTCCAGAGTTGGCGATGATCTGGTCGGCGTGCGCGCGAGCCTCGGCGTCACTTGCCGCCTGGGCTTGCGCATGGACGGGCAAGGTCAGCAGGCAAAGGCCCATCACAGCCGCGGACAGATGACGGAACATGGTGGAACCCTCCGTGGGACAGGAAGGCAGATGACCACGTGGACGCCCCGGCGTCCATGCCGGGGTCAGCCAGGCTTCCTCAGGATGAACTCGTCGTCCATCCAGCGGCCGACGGGGAACTGGTATTCGCCCACCTTGTCGAAGCCGTAGGCGGCGTAGAGTTTCTGGGCCTTCAGATTGCCGCTCCAGACACCGATCCACTGGGCGCCGGCGCTGTGTTCAGTCATCCAGTCCATGGCGACCTTGAGCAGGCGGGTGCCAAGGCCCAGCCCTTGCGCTTCCTTGAGGATGTACAACCGCTTCAGCTCGGTCTCGCCGGGGCGGGCGTCGGGATGGGGCAGGGCGTTCGGGCCGGTATTGGCAAAGCCCAGCAGCTGGCCCTCGCGCTCGGCCACCCACCAGCCCATGGTCGGGTCGGCCAGCCGGACCTGGGTGGCGTCGACGCTGAAGACCGCCTCCATGAACACCGCCAGGTCGTCCTTGGGATAGGGGATGCCGAAGCCGTCCATGAAGGTTTCGACGAAGGTCCGGCTGCCGGCGTCCGACAGGGCGGGGGCGTCGGCCATACGGGCCAGGCGGATCAGAATGTCGCTCATGCGGCGCGCTTATCACGCTCTGGCGAGGCAGGCGACAAGCGGGGATTCGGGGCCTAGTCTGGGGGCAATGACCTTGCCGATCTTTACCCACCCCGACATGACCGGACACCAGCCCGGCATCGGCCATCCCGAGCGGCCCGAGCGGTTGGCCGCAGTGCTGGCCGCGCTGGCGGATGCCGGGCTGGACAGCAACCGTCGCTCGGCGACCGAGGCGTCGGTCAAGGACCTGGAGCGGCTGCATCCGGCCGGATATGTCGCCAATATCCTGAAGGCGTCGCCGGAGATCGGGCGGGTGTCGCTGGACGCCGATACCCACCTGTCGCCGGGCAGTGTGCGCGCGGCTCGTCTCGCCGCCGGGGCCGTGGTCGATGCCGTTCGCGCCGTCATGGGCGGAGAGATGGACCGGGCCTTCTGTGCGATCCGGCCGCCCGGCCATCACGCCGAGCCTAATCAGTCGATGGGGTTCTGCCTGTTCTCCAACGTCGCCGTGGCCGCCCGGGTGGCGCAGGCCGAGGGGGCAGGGCGCGTCGCGGTGGTGGATTTCGATGTCCACCACGGCAATGGCACCCAGGCAGCGTTCGAGGCCGACCCCAGCCTGTTCCTCGCTTCGATCCATCAGATGCCCCTGTATCCCGGCACCGGCGCGCCGTCCGAGACGGGGGTGGGCAACATCGTCAATGCGGCCGTCGAGCCCCATGCGGCCCGCGAGGCCTGGCGCCGGACCTTTTCCGAGGGCTTGATGCCGGCGCTGGAAGCCTTCTCGCCCGACCTGATCCTGATCTCGGCCGGATTCGATGCCCACCGGCGTGATCCGCTGGCGCACCAGAGCCTCGAGGCCGAGGATTTCGCCTGGGCGACGCGCGCGGTCGTCGAGGTTGCGCGGCGGGCCTGTGCCGGCAAGGTTGTCAGTTCGCTGGAGGGGGGCTACGACCTAAGGTCTGGGGCGATCTGCTGTGGCCCATGTTCAGGCACTGGGGGAGGAATGAGGGACACGTCGACCGACAGTCTTGCTGTCGCCAGCCGCCCCGGTGCCATGCTTGACCCCGACCGCCTGAATGATCTGGCCGCGGACCACACGCGCAAGGACGTCGAATCGATGGCGCCCCTGCCCCCGGTCAGCGGCGATATCGTGTTGGCCCGCCATGGCGAGCCGGCCCTGTCGCGCAAATGCCTGATCACAGCGCGCCAGTACCGCGACTGGTGGGGCAAGTATGAGCTGGGTGGCCTGCTGGAAGGCCAGACGCCGCCCGCCGAACTGTTGCTGACGGCGGAGGGGGCCGCGCTGATCCTGTCGTCGACCCGCCAGCGGGCCATCGAGACCGCGGCGGCCATTTCGGGGGATCGCGAGGTGATCAGCGACGCCCTGTTCATCGAGGCGCCTCTGCCGCCGCCGCCCTTTCCGGACTGGTTCAAGCTGTCGCCCCGCTGGTGGGGGGTGGTGTCGCGCTTCTGGTGGCATGCCTTTGATCACCATCAGGGGCAGGAGACTCGCCGCGAGGCCGAGGCCCGGGCCGATCGTGCCGCCCGCCTGCTGATCGAAAAGGCGGCCATGGGGGGCGATGTGCTGGTCCTGGCCCACGGCTATTTCAACCACATGGTCGGTCGCTGTCTGAAGGCGCATGGCTGGCGACTGGCGCACAACCAGGGCTTCAAATACTGGTCGCAGCGGCGCTTTGTGAAGCGCTGAGCGCCCCCTGTCTTGCCTGTCCTGACCGGGCCTGTCAGAACCGCAGGCATGACCGCCGACGTTCCCAAAACCGATCCGGACCTGTCCTTCGAAGAGGCGCTCTCGCGACTGGAGAGCATCGTCTCGCGGCTTGAGTCCGGCCAGGCGCCGCTGGAAGAGTCGATCACCCTGTATGAGGAAGGGTCGCGGCTGAAGGCCTTGTGCGAGGAGCGGCTGAAGGCGGCCCAGCTGCGCGTCGAACAGATCGTCGTCGGCCCCGATGGCAAGGCCGCCCGGGCCGAGCCGGCCGGGTTCGAGTGATGACAGGGCCCGTCGCCGCGCAGATCACCTTTGACGACTTCATGAAGGTTGACGTGCGCGTGGGCCGGATCGTGACCGCCGAGCCTTTCCCCGAGGCGCGCAAGCCCGCCTTCAAACTGACCATCGATTTCGGCCCCGACATCGGGATCAAGAAGTCTTCGGCCCAGATCACCCGCCATTACACCCTCGACCAGCTGGTGGGACGCAAGGTCGCCGCCGTGGTCAACTTTCCGCCGCGCCAGATCGGGCCGGTGATGTCCGAAGTGCTGACCCTGGGCTTTCCCGACGCGGATGGTGAGGTCGTGCTGATCGGGGTGGACCGCGAGGTTCCGGTGGGCGGGCGGCTGTTTTGATCCCGCTGGCCGCCAATTCTCCGGAACAGGCGGTGATCGACCGGATCGCCGAGGTCGCCGACCTGATCACCGTGGCGCTGGACGAACTGCTGCCCCGGGCGGACGGCCCCGAGGCCCGCCTGACCGAGGCCATGCGTTATGCGGCCTTGGGGCCGGGCAAGCGGTTGAGGCCCTTCTTTGCCATTGAGGCGTCGCGGCTGTTCGATCTGGACGAGGGGCCGGTGCTGCGCGCGGCCTGTGCGCTGGAGTGTGTTCACGCCTATTCGCTGATCCACGACGACCTGCCCTGCATGGACGACGACGACATGCGCCGGGGCCGGCCGACCCTGCACCGCGCCTATGACGAGGCGACGGCAGTGCTGGCGGGGGACGCGCTGCAGACGGCGGCCTTTGACATCCTGCTGGACCCGGACACGCACGACGATCCGGCGATCCGGTGCGAGCTGGCGCGGCGGCTGTCCTATGCCTCGGGCGCACGCGGCATGGCGGGCGGTCAGATGATCGACCTGATGGGGGTGCGCGACGACCTGGGCGGGGTGGCGCGCATGCAGCGGCTGAAGACCGGAGCCCTGATCAGCCACGCCTTCGAGATCCCGCTGATCATCGGCGACATCCGCGACGAGCGGCGCGCGGCCCTGATCACCTTCGCCCACGATCTGGGTCTGGCCTATCAGATCGTCGACGACGTACTGGACGCCGAGGGCGACGAGGCCCTGCTGGGCAAGGCGGCGGGCGGCAAGGACGCCCGGCTGGGCAAGACGAACTTCGTCACCCTGCTGGGGCTGGAGGCGGCCCGCGAGCGGGTCAGCCACCTGCGCGATCAGGCGCGGGGGCATCTGGATGTGTTCGGCGATGATGCCGAAATGCTGAAGGCCTGCGTCGATGTGGTGCTGAAACGGCGCTCCTGACGGCCCTCCGCTGCGGCAATCAGCCATTGCTCATGAATCCCTCACTGGTGTTCCGCGCCCCCCTCAATCATGTAGAGAAGACAGAGGGCGATCTTCGCGTCCGACACTGAGCCCGTTCCATGCCTGATACCCCCCTGCTCGACACTGTTAAGCTTCCCGCCGACTCGCGGGGCCTGACCACGCCCCAGCTGAAGCAGCTGGCCGATGAGCTGCGGGCCGAGGTCATCGATGCCGTGTCGGTGACGGGGGGGCATCTGGGCTCGGCGCTGGGTGTGGTCGAGCTGACCGTCGCGCTCCACCATGTGTTCGAGACGCCGAAGGACATCCTGATCTGGGACGTCGGGCACCAGTGCTATCCGCACAAGATCCTGACCGGGCGGCGCGACCGTATCCGCACCCTGCGTCAGGGCGGGGGCCTGTCGGGCTTCACCAAGCGGTCGGAGAGCGACTACGACCCGTTCGGCGCGGCCCATGCCTCGACCTCGATCTCGGCCGGGCTGGGCTTTGCGGCGGCGCGGGACCAGAAGGGCGAGACCAACAAGGTCGTGGCCGTGATCGGCGACGGCTCGATGTCGGCGGGCATGGCCTATGAGGCCATGAACAACGCCGCCGAGACCACCAAACAGCTGGTCGTGGTGCTGAACGACAATGACATGTCGATCGCCCCGCCCGTGGGCGGGATGAGCGCCTATCTGGCCAAGCAGGTCTCGGGCGGCACCTATCGCAATCTGCGCCGCTTCGGAAAGTCGGTCGCCCAGCATTTCCCCCGCCCGTTCCGCGATGCGGCGCGCAAGGCCGAGGAATATGCCCGGGGCATGGTGGTTGGCGGGACCTTCTTCGAGGAGCTGGGTTTCTACTACGTCGGGCCGATCGACGGCCATGACATGGATGCCCTGATCCCGGTGCTGAAGAATGCCGCGGCGGTCGATGACCGGCCGGTGCTGGTCCACGTCGTCACGCAAAAGGGCAAGGGCTATGCCCCCGCCGAAAGCAGCGCCGACAAGTATCACGGCGTCGCCAGGTTCGACGTCATCTCCGGCAAGCAGGCCAAGCCGGTCTCGAATGCGCCCAGCTATACCAAGGTGTTCGGCACCGAGCTGATCAAGCGGGCCGAACACCTTGGTATAGC
>Ga0209066_10003710_pt1 | contig 17211 bp, 19 predicted proteins | sample All_14_2_FD_187198 | JGI IMG/M metagenome (GOLD analysis project Ga0209066, IMG submission 187198) | Freshwater microbial communities in response to fracking from Pennsylvania, USA - Allegheny Zone_MetaG_DW_15 (SPAdes) (version 2) ... | reverse complement strand
CTCGCGGGCTCGCCGCCGCGGACGGCGGCCCCGAGCCCTGTCCGCGCATTTCTGTCTTCTGTCCGGTCGGGATTCGCGGGGGGTGTTCGGAATGCATGGAGCGGCAGGGCGAGGGTTTTGTAATTTACTGCCCCGACACGAGGTGCTACCATACATAGGTATGAAAAAATATCTCGTTAACATCACAGACTGCGTGGATATAGCGGCCAACGAGCTTTACGCCGTTCTTGCACGCGAGGTTGAGAAGATGCCCGATGTGATCGTTGCCCCTATTACCCCTATTTCCCCTGAATTCTCTGTCATCAATACAAATTTCGCGGTTCGCCTAATGGCCGACGCGTACCCCGAAAACAGCGTCCTAATGACTACGATTAACGCAGAGAAGACTCGTCCGATGAACGTAGTGGGCAGAACAAAGGAACGGAATATTGTCTTTATTGGTAGAAACATGGGTAGCTTCGATTGGCTGACACGCGACTTCGGGTGTGCCGAACTGTACGACCTCACAAAATATAACGTGGGGAATTTCGTATCTTTCGCAGGGAAATATGTTACCGCAAAAGTCGCTGCGGCTGCGGCACTTGGTACCCCACTTTCAGAACTTGGAGAGGCAATTGATCCTGACGGTATTATAAGAGTTGGTCTTAAGCCAGGGACTATCGTACACATTGATAACTTCGGGATGATGAAATTTACTGGAGACATGGGCCCCACGTCGCCGGGAGACCGCTATGAGGTTACTGTTGGCAAGAATAAAATCAACGCCATTTACCAACCGCGTATGATGTCCCTTGAAACGGGAGACTGGGCATTTTTCCCTGGAAGCTCCTTTGGATTATTTGAACTTGGGCAAGCCCGAGATTTAGGTGCACGAAAACTCAATATTAAAGTGGGAGATGTTATCTCATGGAAGAAGATTTAGGACGGCTGTCCTAAACTGGCTCGTCTTAAAATATATGACTTCTCTCGTTGAAAATGGAAATAACTACCCCAAACAAGCGTTTGACTCAAATCTTGCGCTCGAGTCGTTCCTTGTCCCCGTTCAGTCATCCGCATCGGAGGATCTGCTTTTAGCGGCTCCGCGCATTATCGAACTCCTCAACACCTACGGTGTTGCCGTCGTTCAGTTTGAAAAAGAGGAATCTGCTCGTGAACAACTTGTTTGTTTCAAAGAGATTTTTGGCGATACGATGATGCACGATCGATCTGACAGTTACGGTATTGCGGAAGTAACCATAACCGATGAATCTTCCCCTTACCCCGGTGCCTCTTCGCGAGAATACAGTTTCCACACAGACGGTACGTATGACGAGCATCCACCAAACATCGTCGCTTTACGGTGCCAGATTCCAGCTCAAGAAGGCGGGATAACCCAACTCGCGAGCGGAAAGAAAATCCACGAGAGACTTTCTTCTGTGGATAGAGTGGCTCTGGAGGCCCTTCACAGAAACGATGCCCTTTCTATCAGTCGGGCTGGGAAGACCTTTTCAGGAGGCGTGTTCAAACGTACTGGAGATCGTATGGCAATTCGGTACCGAACAGATGAAGCTGCGCACCACTCTGACGATGCGAGCGTACGGAGGGGAATTGAATTAATCCAGAACTTCCTATCTGATGAAAAGAATCTAGTGAGTTTTAAACTGGGAGCAAAACAAGTATTAATTACAGACAATTTGACAGTCTTGCATGCCAGAACAGCCTTTGGTTTGGGCGATCCGAGACTAATGCACCGTCTCTGGTTCAATGGCGCACCCAAAGGAAGTGGCAAGATCTTCTTTGGATTCACAATGAGTAATTAGAGGATATGGCGAATCAAATAAAATCCGACGTAGCGACACGGGAAGAAGTGGTGCTGGCTTTCTGGAATAAAAATCGCATCTTCGAGAAGTCGCTTGAGAAGCCAGCACCTCTTGGCGAATTTGTCTTTTATGATGGTCCACCCTTTGCGACCGGTTTGCCGCACTACGGCCACATTGTTGCGAGCGTCATCAAAGACGCAATCCCACGCTATTTCACAATGCGCGGATATCGCGTGCCGCGCGTCTGGGGCTGGGATTGCCATGGGCTCCCGATAGAAAACATTGTTGAGAAAGAGCTCGGCTTCAAGCATAAACGCGACATCAAAGAATTTGGTGTGGCAAAATTTAACGAACGCTGTCGCGAACAAGTGCTTGCGTATGCACATGAGTGGGAGAAAATCATCCCGCGCATCGGGCGTTTCGTGGACATGAAAAATGCGTATCGTACCATGGACAAATCGTTTATGGAGAGCGTGTGGTGGGTCTTTAAGCAGATATATGACAAGGGACTAGTGTATGAAGACTACCGCTCCATGCACATCTGCCCTCGTTGCGAGACGACGCTTGCCCAGACAGAAGTCGCAGAGGGATATAAAGACGTCAAAGATATTGCGGTGACGGTGAAGTTTGAACTTGCTGAGGAGCCGGGTACGTATTTTCTCGCTTGGACAACAACACCCTGGACGCTGCCAGGCAATGTCGCTCTTGCGGTCGGGAAAGATATCGAATACGGGCTATATGAAAAAGACGGCGTGCGCGTTATAGCGGGAGTGAAACGTGCGGAGACTCTTGGTCTCAGCGTGCCCTCAAAGACATTTCGCGGCAGCGAGCTTGTCGGGAAAAGATACAAACCCCTCTTTGATTACTACGGCCGAGACGAGGGACTTAAAAATCATGAGAACGGCTGGAAAGTGTATGCAGCCGATTTCATAACGGAAGACAGCGGTACTGGTATTGCGCACGAAGCACCCGCCTTTGGCGCTGAGGACTGGGAGCTACTCAAGCAGGTTAACCTGCCTTTCGTGCAGCACGTCAATTTTGACGGCACGATGAAAAAGGAGGTTTCTGACTTCGTTGGAATGGAGGTGCGACCGAAATCAGATGACGGGAAAACGCGACTCGCGACTGATATTGCCATCCTTAAATATCTTCAGGAACATGGCGTTCTTTTTGCGAAAGAAAACATCACACACGCATATCCGCACTGCTGGCGCTGTGACACGCCGCTCCTCAACTATGCCACTTCGTCTTGGTTCGTTTCGGTAACAAAATTAAAAGAGAACCTGCTCGAAAATGCGAAAAATATCAACTGGTCACCTTCCCACATAAAAGAAGGACGTTTTGGCAAGTGGCTTGAGGGCGCGCGCGATTGGTCTATTTCTCGCCAACGCTTTTGGGCGAGTGTTATTCCTATTTGGGTATGCACAACCTGCAAAGAAAAGCGGGTGTTCGGTAGTGCGTCCGAACTTGAAGCAGCGAGCGGCAACACAGTAGACGACCTTCACAAGCACATTGTGGATGAGATTATGGTGCCATGCAGCTGCGGTGGCGTGATGCGTCGCGTGCCCGATGTTCTTGATACCTGGTTCGATTCAGGATCAATGCCCTATGCCTCCCGGCACTATCCCTTTGAGCGGAAAGAAGAATTTGATGCGGTATTCCCAGCGCAATTTATCGCTGAGGGTACTGATCAAACGCGAGCATGGTTTTATTATCTTCACGTCCTAGCGGGCGGTCTGTTTGGAAAACATGCATTTAAAAATGTCATCGTGAACGGCATCGTGCTGGCCGAAGATGGGAAGAAAATGTCTAAACGCCTCCAGAATTATCCTGATCCTATGGATATGGTAGAAAAGTATGGTGCTGATGCGCTCCGGCTTTACCTACTCTCTTCGGCGGTCGTGCAAGCAGAAGATCTTGCGTTTTCAGAAAGCGGAGTGGATGAAGTGGCAAAGAAGAATATCGGTCGCCTACAAAATGTACTCGCATTTTATGAGCTCTATAAGAACGACACCGCGCCAAATACAAATAGTACGCACCCCCTTGACCGCTGGATACTTGCACATCTCCGCGGGCTTGTGAAAGAAGTGACCGAGGCTTACGAGCACTACGAACTCCATGCGGCTACGCGCCCGATCGCACCACTGGTTGACGACCTGTCCGCGTGGTATACACGCCGCTCACGTGATCGCTTTAAAGAAGATGGCGCAGATAAAACTGCTGCGCTCTCAACACTTCGCTACGTGCTCCGCATACTTGCTATCATTATGGCACCTGCTACGCCGTTTATTTCCGAAGAAATCTATCAGAGTGTGAGGGAGAATGGCGACCCGGAGAGCGTACATCTTGCTGAATGGCCTCTCGCTTCCACCCAGGAGCCACAAGGGAAAGACACTGCTCTTATTACAGACATGGCGCGGGTGCGATCGCTAGCGAGTGAAGTGCTCATGCTGCGGCAAAAAGCAGGTATTGCGGTACGTCAGCCGCTCGCTCAACTTTCTATTTCCGGAGAACTCTCGCTTGAGCTTGTACCTGTGCTTGCGGAGGAAGTGAACGTGAAAAATATAGTACAGGGCTCAGATGCTCTTGCACTTGATATAGAACTCACACCAGAGCTTATTGTGGAAGGAGATGAACGAGCTTTTGCGCGCGCCGTTGCGGAAGCACGCAAACAGGAAGGATTTTCTCTGAAGGACAGTGTTGATGTCAAAAAGACTGTTGATGGAAAACATGCAATAGAACTTTCGACTGGAATTGTCCGATTCGTTTTGACTAAAAACGAGGTATAAATAAGTCATATTCACGATTATGGATTCGCCACGAAAACCAGAGACTGATTCAGAGCAAATGGACGGCTCCAACTACGATCCAACTATCCGTGTGGACGAAGAGACAACAAAAACCCCGTTTGTGAGGCATTTCACTAGTAGCGGTCTTGTATTCTCGTGCGTCTATACTGACAAGAAGCAAACTGCTTTGGTCGTGATCTTTAACGAGCCAGAACTGCTGGACACTTCAGTCTCTGTTCCTGTGAGACTACACTCGTCTTGCGCCAACAGCGATATTTTGGGGAGTTTTGATTGCGATTGTCGAAGCCAGCTCCTACGTTCAATTGACATACTTAGACAGCGAAACGGTGTTCTCGTGCACTTATTCCAGGAGGGGCGCGGCGCAGGCATTTTCGCAAAATATCTTGGGATGTACACGATGCAATCACAATCCCTCAGCACTTATGGCGCATACGAGAAGCTTGCTTTTGAAACAGACGGACGAATCTACTCACTAGCATTTAAAATTCTCCGTGATCTGAAAATCAACAGCATGTCTCTATTGAGCAATAACCCAAAGAAGATGTCCGCTTTCAAGGAGGCCGGTTTTTTAGTGACCTCGGAACCTCTTCTCGGTGAGATTACGCCACAGAACTTCGGATACCTGTTCAGCAAATTCTCAGAAGGACACCATGAGATTCCGGGGCTTTTCCCAGAGGAGGGAGATTACTATTTCTGTAAAACGATTTCATCGGGCGAACCTCCTCGACGAACATGGATAATCGATGGAGACGACACGTTATGGGAGGACAACATTGCTTATATGAAATTGGCCAACGATTTTATCAAGCATTGTCTTCCGTATTTGCCGAAACTTACCGAACACGCTATCCGTCAAATGATAGACGAGACGGAAGAAGTAACAATTAAAACGCATGGTTTTGGTGCTCCTGGCTTCAAAGTTTCTTTAGAGGCTGTTTACGAACTCCTGCTCGCTAAAAACCCAGAAATTCCTCTACCAGAAGAACTATTCGATTCGATTATTCCAGTCCTTCAACGCCAACCAGAAACCTTAACACCTAATGCTATTGCTGTGTTATCGGAACTATGGAGACGTGGCGATGGGCTCGTTTTATATACACAAGGGCCTTTGCGGATTCAGTTTGAAAAGATAGCTCGCTCGGGTCTGGCGGAATACTTCCACGGACTTTGTGTCGTGAAATCTAAGAGCATCGATTCACTCAGGCGGCTGCAATACGATTTCAATCTTGATTCGGGCGAGTTCATTGTCGTAGGAAACAGTCTGCGTTCGGATATCGAACCGGCTCTTGAGGTGAGGTTAAAAGCAGTCCACTTTAACAACCCTAATTCCTGGCACATTCAGAATAGGTCAAACTTAGATGAGAAACGATATATGCGCATCGATAACCTCACCGAGCTTCTAACACTCAATATCTGAGATGAATTGTGCAGTACGATTTTAGTGGCTGGTTATCTCAAAAATTGTCTCAGTTCCCATTGCGCTGATCCGACCAGTTCCGCCTATAGGAAAAGTGAATTGAGGATAGGTATGGCCGAAGCTTAGATTTGCCACCACCGGGATTCGGGAAAGTTCTGGATAACTTCTGATTATTCTTATTAGAGTGTCGTCGCTAACTTTCGCAGCCGAGGTAAAGCGACCAATGAGAAGTGCCCTTACCCCGCTGAACCCTTTTTGATGTAAGACGCTCTGGAGCAAGCGGTCGAAGGAGCGAGGCGTTATTTCGCTGTTCTCCTCCAATAATAATATGGAGCCAGAAAAATCGGGAGAAAACTCTGTCCCAAAAAGCGTAGCGAGCGAAGTTAGGTGACCCCCGACAAATCGCCCATCGGCTTGTCCTTCGGTAATAACTAACGGTCCCGGGTTTTCATGGAAGATCCTATTCCCCTGGTCAAGCCACCAAGCATCGTCGCTCCAAGAGGGGCTCGGCGTGACTATAAACCGTTCCGATGAAAAAAGACAAGTCCGAAATGATTCCAACATATATTCAAATCCCTTTTCCATTCCGAATGTTCCGTAAAAGGGGCCGTAATACGTTACGAGTCCTGTCTTAGCGTGAATGGCGTTGACTAACGCTGCCATATCAGAAAATCCGCAAAAGATTTTTGGGTTCGTCTTCAGGAGTCCCCAATCCACTGATTGCAGAATCTGGGCAGCATTCATCCCTCCCAGTCCGGAGAAAATTAGCTTAACTTCTGGGTCTCTTAATGCTTCATTCAAATCTTCCACCCGAGCGGCAATTGGGGACGTATCGAATTCGTCGCTATCTTCGACATGACGACCGAAAGATAAACTAAGGCCTAGTTTTTCAAGATTTACTTTACAAACCTCGCGTTGCGGCAGAGATGCACCTTTCAAACTAAGCCCGAAGGATATTACTCGAACGAGGTCCCCTTTCTTGAGATGCGTTGGTAACAGCGGTGTTTCAGTCATATGCTTTAAGGACTATCATCTCATAAATTTTCGTTTTTAAAAAACACACGTAAGACCGGACACGGCGTCGGGTATTCAAAAATCTGAAGAGGGAGTCTTCGCCCGCGCGCACGGGTGGGAGGAGTGTCGCGTCCTCGCGACACTCTGGGGCAAGCATTTGCATTCAGCCTCGGGCTGTTTCCGCTAGGAGCGTCCATGCGCTTGGACGAACTCCTCCCCGGTCGAAGGCACAGAATCAAAAAGCGGAAGCGACACCACCCCGTACACTTCTGAAAACGAGGAAGGGGGTTGTGCGAAGGGCGGACTCCGAAGGAACGAGGAGGAGTCCTAGCGGAAACAGCCCGAGGCGGATGCCGAGGGTGAATCTCCCATAGCAATGGACCAACCTAGAGCGGATAGAACAGCCCGAGACCACAACCTGTATTGCATTGAACGGCTCACTTCCATGAGCCAACGGCTCATTTGGTGGGAAGTGAGCCGTTCCCCCGAGCCCTGCCGCTCCATGCATTCCGAACACCCCCCGCGAATCCCGACCGGACAGAAGACAGAAATGCGCGGACAGGGCTCGGGGCCGCCGTCCGCGGCGGCGAGCCCGCGAGTCTGCGAGCGGGCGAGTAATCATTGGTTCGGGTTTCGTGTAAAATAGGTTCTAGCGTGTTTTAATAGGGACTCAAAATAAGAATTGTGCTTTATCAACAATAGACCAGTTCTGGGATAGAAAACAGGTCTATTTTCGTCTAAAATTAATTGTGAGAATGAGCGTAAAGACGATTCCACGGCCATGTCCTGTGTGCGGAAAACCACCCGCACGTTCCCTCTACACATACTGCAGTAATGCATGCCAGCAAGAGTTTCAGCATCGCGCATATCTCAAGCGTTGGAAAAATGGAAAAGAAAAAGGCCTTAGTTCCATCGGTAACGTTTCAAATCCAATTAAGAGGTATCTACGTGAAAAGTACGAAAATAAATGCTGTTTGTGTGGCTGGTCTGAAGTAAACCTGAAGACGGGTGTAGTACCGCTCGTGGCCGACCATATTGATGGAAATTGGCGAAATAATACTGAAGAAAATCTCAGACTTATTTGTCCAAATTGTGATGCCTTGAGCCCTACCTATGCTGCGTTGAACAAGGGTAATGGTAGGCCATTACGGGCGATAAGTGAAAGGGTTAGAGAAGGTCGTCGACTCGCACAAGGACAGAATTTATGATAAAAAGAAAAAAGTTGACCGTAGTAGTGCCGGAGTAGCTCAGTTGGTAGAGCATTCGCATCGTAAGCGAAAGTGCGTCGGTTCAAGTCCGACCTCCGGCTCCAAAGAAAAACCAGCCGATTTCGCGTAAGCGAAATCGGCTGGTTTCGTTTATACTCGCTGTAATGAAAGAGGCCGAAAATCGCCTGGCAGAAATCGAAGCACTGATGGCATCTGCGGATTTTTGGGCGGACAAGGACAAAGCACAACAAATCGTTGCTGAGTACCAAATGCTCAAAGAGGGCGGTGAAGAGGGCGGCGATCCGCACGACCGTGGCAACGCTTCTCTTGCAATTCTGGCAGGTGCCGGCGGAGACGATGCTGAAGACTTTGCGCGTATGTTGCGCCGTATGTATGAAGGGTATGCATCTAGAAAAGGTTGGGCAGTGCGTGAACTGCATACCAATGAAAATCCGCAGGGAGGGTATAGAAACGTGGTGCTCGAAATGATTGGGCCTGGTGCTTATGGGCGGCTCAAACATGAGGCAGGCGTACACCGCCTTGTGCGCCAGTCGCCCTTTAATGCAAACGCCAAACGCCAAACCAGTTTTGCCATGGTTGAGGTTCTCCCTACGCTTGTGGCAAGCGATAAGGTGGAACTTAAACCAGACGACATCGAAATCCAATTTGCCAAGTCAGGAGGCGCAGGAGGACAAAACGTCAACAAGCGTGAGACCGCCGTGCGCATTCTTCATAAGCCTACAAATCTCTCAGTGCACGTCTCAAGCGAGCGCAGTCAGCAGGCAAACCGCGAAAAGGCAATGGAGCTTCTGAAGGCGCGCATTTTCGCAAAAGAGGAGGCGGAGCGCGAGGCAGCCGCAAAGGGTCGTTCAATAGCCGCAACTACTGCGAACGAGTGGGGAAGTCAAATCCGATCCTATGTGTTGCATCCTTATAAAATGGTTAAAGATCACCGTACTAATCATGAATCGGGGAATCCTGACAAGGTTTTAGAGGGCGAACTGGACGATTTTATCGACGCAGAGATTGCTCGAGATAAGGAATAGTCGAGCTATCCACAGCAAAGCGCAGCTCCCCCAAGGGAGCTGCGCTTTGCGTGCTCTGGCGGCTGGGGTACAATGAGTCGCGACGCATGATTTATTTCGACAAAGTCACGAAGACGTACAACGGGAACGGTCCTGCTATCGAGGACATCACGCTCTCCATCGCCCCTAAAGAATTCGTTTCTATTGTTGGACACTCAGGTGCCGGCAAAACCACTCTTCTAAAACTTCTGCTCGCAGAAGAAAAACCAACCGAGGGTTCTATCTTTTTTCAATCAATCGACGTCAACGATTTACCAAGCGCTGCGCTTCACCACTATCGTCGTAAAATCGGCATGGTGTTTCAGGATTTCCGCTTGATTCCAAATAAAACCGCATACGAAAATATTGCCTTTGCTATGGAAGCGGGCGGTCGTACCGATGAGGAAATTAAAAGCGATGTGCCGTATATTCTCGAACTCGTAAACCTCTCCGACAAAGCAAATCACTTCCCGGATCAGCTCTCAGGGGGGGAGAAGCAGCGCATCGCTATTGGGCGCGCCATTATTAACCAGCCGGAGGTTATCGTTGCTGATGAGCCAACCGGAAACCTTGATCCAATTAACACCTATGAAATCGTTGAAATTTTGAAGAAGATCAACGAAATGGGTACTACGGTACTTATCACTACCCACAATAAGGGCGTTGTGGATGCCATTGGCAGCCGTGTCATTACGGTTGATCGTGGTCGTCTTGTGCGGGACGACGCGGACGGTAAATACATACTGTAGGATATGGCTATGTTGGACTGGATGATTATCAAGCGAGTAGCAACCGGAGGAGCAAAGAATTTTGCTCGAGGTGGGGCAGTATCTGCAGCCACCGTGCTCATCATGGCAGTAACGCTGGGCATCATCAGTTTCCTTATTTTTGTTTCTGCACTGCTCAATTTCACGCTCACAAGCATAAAAGAAAAAGTTGATGTGTCGGTGTACTTTGTAACCACAGCGACCGAACAAGACATTCTCGGAGTTAAAAGCAAGCTTGAGACGCTCCCGCAGGTCGACTTGGTAACTTACACATCACGTGACGAAGCTCTTTCAATTTTCCGTGAGCGGCACGCCAGTGATGAGCTCACGCTTCAAGCACTCGATCAGCTTGGGGGCAATCCGCTCGATGCTTCACTTGAAGTGCGTGCTAAAGATCCAACACAATACGAGAGCATCGTAAACTTTCTTCAGGCAACACCGGCGCTCTCCTCAAGCGGAACTTCAATCATTGACCGAATCAATTATGCTCAAAATAAAGACGCTATCGATCGTCTTTCACTTGCCATTACAGCGACGCGAGAGATTGGTTTCGCAATCGTGACCCTTTTCGCGCTTGCTTCAGTACTGATTGCCTTTGCAACCATTCGTCTGGCTATTTACACCGCTAAAGATGAGATTGCGGTCATGCGTCTGGTGGGTGCAAGCAATGCCTACATTCAGGGTCCTTTCATCGTTGCCGGCATCATTACCGGCGTGGTGTCTGCCGTTATTGTCTTGCTGCTACTGTTCCCGGTGACGTGGTATGCCGGTGGCAAGATTGTTTCGTGGCTCGGTGGCTTCTCGCTCTTTGGCTACTATCTCTCACATTTTCCCCTTATCTTTGCAATTGTTTTTGTTTCAGGAATCCTCCTTGGTGCTTTGGCTTCCATTTTGGCAATCCGTAAGTATCTTCGAGTCTAAGTATGGCCAAGGACGGACACAAATACATATTCGTCCTTGGCGGTGTAATGAGCGGTGTTGGAAAGGGTGTGGTAACCTCCTCCATTGGCCTCTTGCTGCAACAAAAGGGTTACCCGGTGAACTTAGTAAAAGTCGATCCGTATCTCAACGTGGATGCGGGCACTATGAATCCTACGGAGCACGGTGAGACGTTTGTACTCAAGAGCGGGCTTGAAACGGATCAGGATATGGGCAACTACGAGCGCTTTCTCGGACGCGATTTGACCCCTGAAGACTACATGACCTCTGGTATGGTGTATCAGTCAGTTATTGCACGTGAGCGTGCGCTTGAGTACGGTGGCAAGTGCGTAGAGGCGATTCCGCATGTACGCGATGAAATTCTGCATCGCATTGAGGCTGCTGCTGATCATAACGGTAGCCGTATGTCGGTTATTGAGATTGGCGGCACAGTCGGGGACTTCCAGAATGCACTCTTTATCGAAGCTGCGCGCGTGCTTAAAATGGAACATCCCGAAGACGTGCTTTTTGTGATGGTTTCGTACCTGCCAACGCCTGGCACGCTTGGCGAAATGAAAACAAAGCCGACGCAAACGGCAGTACGTGACTTAAACTCTTATGGCGTGCAACCGGACTTTATTGTGGCACGCTCGAAAGAACCGCTTGATGACAAGCGTAAAGAAAAACTTGCCATTTCATGCTCAGTACGTAAAGACCGTATCATTTCCGCACCTGACATAAAAAGTATTTATGAAGCACCGCTCAACTTCGAGAAAGACAACCTCAGCGATGCGATTCTTGAAGCGCTGCGTCTTCCAGAGAAACGCAAAGCCTCGCTTACTGCATGGAAGAAATTTGCAACGGCCGTTGCAAATGAGAAAGCAAAATCGGTAGAGATAGCGATTGTCGGGAAGTATTTTGATACGGGCGACTTTGTGCTTACCGACGCGTATCTCTCTGTTATCGAAGCCATAAAATTTTCGGCCGCAAAGCTCGGTCGGCGCGCAAAGATTTCATGGTTGAATTCAAAAGATTTGGAAAAAGGGTCACCAGCTCAAATTGTTAAGCAGCTCGAGAAACTTAAACAATTCGACGGCATTATTGTGCCGGGTGGTTTTGGTGAGAGCGGTATCGAAGGAAAAATCAAAGCAATCCAGTTTGCACGTGAACACAAGATTCCATACTTCGGCCTCTGCTACGGCATGCAGCTGCTAGTCATTGAGTATGCGCGCAATGTGCTCGGCATCAAAGGTGCTCAAACGACAGAAATTAAAAAGAATGCTGAGGAGCCGGTAGTCGACGTCATGCTCGAGCAGAAGAAACATCTCGCCGATAATAAGTACGGCGGTACCATGCGTCTCGGCTCGTACCCGTGCTATCTCAAAAAGGGAACTATCGCGCGTGGGGCGTACAAAAAAGAATTGGTTGACGAGCGTCATCGCCATCGGTATGAAATCAATCCAGCCTACGTACCTCGTCTTGAGGAAGCCGGTCTTATTTTCTCAGGCACCTCACCAGACTCTGTTCTTATGGAAATCGCTGAACTCCCAAAATCAGTACATCCGTTTATGCTCGGCACCCAGTTCCATCCAGAGCTTCAGGCACGACCGCTTACGCCGCACCCACTGTTTACGGAGTTTTTGAAAGCAGCCGATGCACACAAGTCTGAAAAGTAATAGCAAATTTGCGCGCAGCGTGTGTATCATTTTTCTTTCGGCGCTCATCCTAAATGCACTCTATGAGAACGCTCATGCGTTCCTCTATGTGCACTACCAGGGCGGCGCAATTTCTGAAGGGGTCTTGCTGCACGCAGCACTTGCTGATGCGTTCATAATTACCGCGCTCTCGCTCGTGTTTTTTTATTTTGAGCGCCTTGCGCGATTGGCGTGGCTCATTGTTCCTTTGGGGTTTGTCGTTGCCATAGGAATTGAGTGGTGGGCACTTGGTACGGGCAGATGGGCGTACGGATTGCTGATGCCCATAATTCCGCTTCTAGGTACCGGTCTTACGCCCACTATTCAGCTCGGACTTCTCGGGTATGCTTCCTATTGGTTTGCCAAGTCTGTAACTAAGAGGTGCGAGGAGAAGGGTGTGGAGTCTGGGGGTTTGCCTGGTTGAAAGTATCGCGTTTTTCAAGTATCGTGCTTCTAGCGCATGGCGGCACAGCCGCCATGCGAGAATCATTGCCGGATCATCTAATGGTAAGCCCTCCGGGCTTTCTGCCAGCGCTCGCCTCGGGCAAATGAATGAAGGCATTCATTTGCCACTCGGCTCGCTTGGCAGTAGGACTATCCAGTAATTGCATTGATCCTTGCCGGATCATCTAATGGTAGGATGCGACTCTCTGAAAGTCGTCATCTTGGTTCGAATCCAAGTCCGGCAGCCAACTCGAGCTAGGTTATCGCGCACGAGACGCGTCGATAACCTAGGGAAAGTTTCTCCAATCAGAAAAGGCATACCGGCTGAGAGCCGTATTCAGAACCAAGGCCGCCGTAAGGCGGTTTTTGGTTTGCTCGCGATATACTGAAAACAACAAAATACATGTACTTCCTTTTGATGGTTCTAGGCTTCTGCTTCGTATATGGATTCCTGTATCTCCTTTTTCCATTGTTTTTCAACAATTCTCTAGCGTCCCTAACCAAGCGTTCGTTACTTTCCATTACTAGCATCATTCTTATCTGGATTGCGGTTTGGCATATAAGCGGCCAGATTCCGGATCTCGACTGGTCTAACCGGTTCCTGCATGTGTTCGGAGGAGGGTTTCTTTCCTCCCTAATCTGTTTTTTGGCAATTCTCGACTCGAGACTTTCTATAACTAAGTTCCGCTTTTTCGTTTTTAGTTTCCTCATCGTACTCTCGCTCGGGGTTGCGAATGAAATCCTCGAATATTTTCTCCAAGAGTTCACGTCGCTATCGTTCGCTAATACCGCGAACGACACGTGGATGGATCTCATAAGTAATACTGTCGGTGCGCTTATTGCACTAGTCTGTCTCACCCCTTTTATTCGTCCTGCTGAGAAAGGTAAGATTAGTCTATGAAAAGGCAACCTGTGATCACAGCGATTGCGACGCTCTTCACTGCGGCTGTAGTAATTCTTGGTTACATTATGCTTGGGCTGTTGCCTGCCATGCTCTTTGTTTTCGGATTTCTCGGTGGATATATTTTATGGCTCCTTATTCCGACTAAGGTCTCTTTTGCCGCAATCAAGGTTCCATATTTCCTTACGCTCGCATTCTTCGTTCTCCACAAGATCGAGGAGCGAGAGATGGATTTCTTCCCGCGCCTTTCGGAGATAACCGGTGTACCCGTACCGGAAGCAAGTTTCCTTATAATCCTGCTCTATGCACTTGCAGCTGCATGGCTCCTGATTCCATACCTTGTTAGTCGCGGACATGCATTCGGGTATTACCTCGCATGGACATTCTTTACGGCAATGGGCGTTACGGAACTCGCGCATTTCTTCCTTCCATTCTTAACCTTAGAGCCGTACGCCTACTTCCCAGGCATGGCGAGTGTAGTTCTGCTCGCTCCAACGGCATGGTGGGGAATCTGGCGGCTCTCAGGTAAGCATCAAGCAGCCGGTGTACAATGAAGTTCATGACGTTCGCGAGAGTTTCAATCGGTTGGCTACTTGCCGTTCTACTCTTTTCCGTAGTAGCCCTTGGTCCGTCCACAGTCCTTGCTGCGGCAGAGAGTACTGATACCGGATGCCCGTTTATGGTAGGGGAGACGTCATTTTGCTCCATGTCGTTGTTCGAGCATATTGAGCATTGGCAAAGCACCTTCACTTTTACGCTCGTTAAGTTCCTTTCTTTTTTCACTATAGTCATTCCATTTGTCTTGGTTTTGCTAGTAGTAGCGCGACCGAAACTGTACGAGTGGTTTTCTGAATGTGTTCGCTTTCCCACACTTCTTCAGCAATTGTTCTCCCAAGGACTTCTCAACTCAAAAGCGTACTAACGGCTGCTTCGTGCGCCTTATTCGCTTAAATCATTTACTATGAACAAAAGTTTTATTATCACCATACTCGTATCCCTTCTCATCGGAGGTGGAGCAGGCTACCTGATAGGAGGCAGCAAGAATCATCCAGGGAACGGAAACACTTCTGTATCCGAGAATCCTGCTCCAGGACAACATGCAACAGACCCCAATGCGATGGTTCAAGAGCTTCTCTCGAAGACCGGCATCTCGCGCGATGAAACCTACCTCGAGAACATGATTACGCATCATGAGTCAGCTATTGCCATGTCTAAGCTCATTCTCGGCAGGACAGAACGGCCAGAACTAGAGGAGCTTGCTAAGAACATCATCGATTCCCAGTCAAAAGAAATCGATATGATGAAGGGCTGGCTGAATGAATGGTACGGACGCTAATTCAATCCGCATATGCAAACTAAATTCGAAAAGTATTCGACTCCGCTGTCAGTCCTTCTGGGCGCCCTCTTCATAGCGGGCGCTATCTATTGGGGAGAGGGTAAACCTCAGACGGGAAATCTGCCGCAGGCAGGACAGGGTCCAGACCAAGCAGCGCTCCAGGCGGCATTGGAGAATATCGCTCCAATAACCACAGAAGACCATATTCGCGGGAACCCAAATGCAGAAGTCGTTATCGTGGAATACTCGGATACCGAGTGCCCGTTCTGTAAACGCTTTCACGAGACGATGAGAGAGGTGATGAGTGAATACGAGGCAGGTGGAGAGGTTGCTTGGGTCTACCGGCATTTTCCGCTTGACTCGCTTCACAAGAAAGCTCGAAGCGAAGCAGTCGCGCTTGAGTGCGCGAATGAGCTTGGCGGCAATGACGCGTTCTGGAAGTATGCTGACCGGTTGTTTGAGATAACGCCGTCGAATGACGGACTCGATGCAGCAGAACTGCCCAAGATTGCAACATTCGTCGGCTTGGATGCGGCGGCGTTCAGTGCATGCGCGTCGAGCGGACGTTACGACGCACATATCGAAGCAGAGGCGCAGAATGCAATGGCAACTGGTGGACAGGGAACTCCATGGAGCATCATTGTTGCCAAGGATGGAAAGAAGTATCCGCTTTCCGGAGCACAGCCACTTGAAGCTGTGAAGCAGGCAGTGGAAACGGCGCTGAAGAACTAGTGCCTGCCGTATGACACTCGAAACCTATTCCGTTCTCGTTTCCCTTGGCTTATTCCTGCTTTCGGCAGTTATGGTCGCGTGCCTTATCTTGTACGCCTTCGTACCCGCCTTCAGAACCCATGTGCATGCTCATAGCTATACTGCGCTCTACGGTTCTATGGCGGTTATCGTGCTTCTTGCGATAGGGGGTGCGCTTGTGTACCAGCTTGCGTACCTCACACCAGTCTGCGAATTGTGCTGGTGGCAGCGTATATTCCTGTTCCCGATCGCGGTAATCGCGCTTGTCGCGGCATGGTATCGCACAAAAGAAGCGCATGTTATGGCAGGTGTGCTCGCACTCATGGGCCTCTTCTACGCCTCCTACCACTACTACTATCACTTCCAGGGTCTTGTTCTTGGGAACAAGCTTGCACTCCCGTGCTCTTCCGGCGGCTTGTTACCTGCCTGTACTGACTCGCCGATTCTCACGTTCGGATTCGTCACGATTCCATTTATGGGAATACTTGTTTTCTTCATCATCCTCGCCATCACGTTCTTCGTGCATCGGAAGATTGAAAGCGAGAAAAGTATTAGCAAAAGTAATTCTTAACCCATGAAATTAACCACCAATGTCCTCATTATCGTTGCGGTCCTTGCCTTATGCGCCGGTATCGTCTTTCTTCTTGCACAACCCCGTCCCGAAGTAGCGAAGGATTTTCCTCCCATAACCGCCGAAGACCACACCAAGGGAGACGTAGAAGGACATGTTGTGCTCGTGGAGTATCTCGACTTCGAATGCGAAGCCTGTGGTGCGTACTACCCAATCATCAAGAGTCTAGAAAAGCAGTTCGATAAGGACATTACATTTGTCGCTCGGTACTTCCCGCTTCCAGGGCATAAAAACGGCCTTCCGGCGGCTCTTGCAGCAGAGGCTGCGGGACGGCAGGGGAAGTTCTGGGAAATGCACGATCTTCTGTTCGAGCGTCAAAAAGAATGGGGAGAGAAACAGGTAGAGGCTCCAGAAGTATTTGAAGCGTTCGCTGCGGAACTGCAACTTGATATGGAAAAGTTTCGTGCCGACGTGGCGTCGGCAGACGTGAGGGCGCGAGTGCAGCGCGATATAGACTC
>Ga0209066_10003708_pt1 | contig 17212 bp, 14 predicted proteins | sample All_14_2_FD_187198 | JGI IMG/M metagenome (GOLD analysis project Ga0209066, IMG submission 187198) | Freshwater microbial communities in response to fracking from Pennsylvania, USA - Allegheny Zone_MetaG_DW_15 (SPAdes) (version 2) ... | reverse complement strand
ACTATATCTCGACCATCGGCTCGGGCGGGTTCGTCAACAGCGATCCGAACGGCACGACCCAGACGGTGCTGACCGCGCCGCCGCGTCAGTTCTTCGTCTCGATCAAGAAGGCCTTCTAAGCCTTTCAAGATCACGAAACCTGGGGCCGGGAGGCGACTCCCGGCCCTTTGTCGTTCAAGCTGGGCCACCATACGAGGAGGCGTCCGTGACCAATCTCTCCCGCCGCGGAGCCCTGGGCCTGTCGGCCGCCGCTCTGGCTGTCGCCCCGGCCGCCAGGGCCGCCGTCCTCGACGCGCCGCATCCGGCCCTGGACAAGCCCCTGACCCGCATCGCCTTCGGCTCGTGCGCCAGGCAGGACAAGGACCAGCCGATCTGGGAGGCGATCTTCGACCAGAAGCCGGATCTGTTCGTGTTCCTGGGCGACAACATCTATGCCGACACCCGCGATCCCAAGGTGATGGCCGCCAAATACGCCATGCTGGCCGCCAAGCCGCACTTCAGGCGCCTGCGCGACACCATCCCCACGGTCGCCATCTGGGACGATCACGACTTTGGCGAAAACGACGCCGGGGTCGACTATCCGATGAAGGCCGAGAGCCGCCGGCAGTTCTGCGACTTCTGGGGCGAGCCGGCCGACTCGGTGCGCCGCACCCGCGACGGGGTCTATGCCGCCTATGTGTTCGGCCCCGCCGGCCAGCGGGTGCAGATCATCCTGCCCGACCTGCGCTGGAATCGTACGCCTTTGGCCGAGAAGACCTTCAAGGGCGGCTACAAGGCCTGGGCGGCAGGCCAGCAGCTGTCAGGCAAGCAAACCCCCGGCCCATATGACCGCATCCCAGACCTGACCGCCACCATGATCGGCGAGCCGCAATGGGCCTGGCTGGAGCAGCAACTGGCCCAACCCGCCGAGCTTCGCATCCTGGGCTCCAGCCTGCAGGTGCTGGCGGATTTCGCCGGCTGGGAAAGCTGGATCAACTATGCCCGCGACCACCAGCGCCTGCTGGACGCCATCCGCCGCCAACGCGCCGACCGCCTGATCTGCATCAGCGGCGACACCCACTATGCCGAGGTCTCGCGACTGGACGTCAACGTTCCGTACCCGATCTGGGACGTCACCTCCTCGGGCCTGACCGAGGTGTGGCACGTGACCCCGCCCAACGCCCTGCGCGTCTCGCCGGTGCTGCGCGAGCGCAATTTCGGCATGATCGAGATCGACTGGCGCGACCCGGCGCCGGTGGTGACCATGCGGGTGCATGACGAGCAGGGCGCCGTGAAGATTTCGCAGGTGATCGATGCGGCGACGTTGCGGGTCGGATAGGCCCGTACGCCCCCTCCGTCACGATGCGTATTCGCATCGCGCCACCCTCAAGGCAAAGAATGGGAGGCGACGTGACGGAGGGGGCGTCCCCGCGCTGGCGGAACCATCAAACTTTTAACTGCTGACAAGTCCAAAGCGTCGCACTAGCGTCTCGCGCCATGATCAAACCCTCGCTTACCGCCCTCGCGGCGTGCCTCGCCCTGTCGTCGCCGGTTCTGGCGGAAAAGCTGACCCCTGAACGCATTTTCGCCGATCCCAGCCTGACGGGTCCGATCGCCAAGGGCGTGTCCCTGTCGCCGGACGGCAAGCGCGTCACCTATCTGAAGGCCAAGGCCGAGGCCGCCAACGTCCAGGACCTGTGGGCGGCCGACGTGGCCGGCGGCGAGCCCTATCGCCTGATCGACTCGGCGGCCCTGTCCTCGGGCGACAAGGCGCTATCGGAAGCCGAGAAGGCCCGCCGCGAACGGGCCCGCGTCTTCTCGCGCGGCATCGTCGAATACAGCTGGGACAGCCAGGGCCGCTTCATCCTGGTCCCGCTGGACGGCGACCTCTATCTGGACAGCGTTTCGGACGGCAAGGTCAGCCGCCTCACTGAAACCCCGGGCGACGAAGTCGACGCCAGGGTCTCCCCCCTGGGCGGCTATGTCTCCTATGTCCGCGACCAGAACCTCTATGTGAAGCCGGTCAATGGCGGGGCCGAAAAGGCCGTGACCACCGACGGCAAGGACGCCCTGTCGTTCGGCGTCGCCGAATTCATCGCCCAGGAGGAACTGGACCGCTTCAGCGGCTATTGGTGGTCGCCCAGCGAGAGCCACATCGCCTATGCCCGGGTCGATGAGAGCGGCGTCGACATCGTGCCCCGCGCCGATATCGGCCCCGGCGGCGCCACGGTCGTCCTGCAGCGCTATCCCCGCGCCGGCCGCCCCAACGCCGTGGTCGATCTGTTCGTGCGCAACATGGCCACCGGCCAGGACGTGCAGCTGGACCTTGGCGCGAACAAGGACATCTATGTCTCCCGCGTCGACTGGTCGGCCAATGGCAAGACCGTCTACGTCCAGCGCCTGTCGCGCGACCAGAAGACCCTGGACCTCATCGCCTTCGACCCGGCCACGGGCAAGGGCAAGACCATCCTGACCGAGACCGACGCGCACTTTATCGAGGTGCACGAGGATTTCCGTCCTCTGAGTGACGGCACCTTCCTGTGGTCGTCGGAAAAGTCGGGCTTCAACCACCTCTATCGCCATGCCGCCGACGGCAAGCTGATCGCCCAGATCACCAGGGGCGACTGGCCCATGAACCGGGTCGAGGGCGTCGACGAGACGCGCAAGGTCGTGATCTTCGGCGCCTCCATCGACACCCCGATCGAGCGCCGCCTCTACGAGGTTTCCTACGCCAAACCCGGCAAGCCCAAGGCCCTGACCCCGGCCGGCGGCTGGTGGACGGCCAAGGTGGCCCCCAACGGCGCCTTCGCCGGCACCTACACCGATCCCAAGACACCGCCCCAGACCGCGCTCTATGCCCCCGACGGCAAGCGCGTGCGCTGGATCGAGGAAAACAAGCTGGCCGAGGGTCACCCCTACTGGCCCTATGCCGCCACCCTGACCACGCCGGAATACGGAACCCTGAAGGCCGCCGACGGCGAGGCCCTGCACTACGCCCTGCTGAAGCCGGCCGATTTCGACCCGTCGAAAAAGTATCCGGCCATCGTCGCCGTCTATGGCGGCCCGCACGCCCAGAACGTCCGGAAGGCGTGGCAGAGCCCGTCGGAGCGCACCTATCTGGAAGCCGGCTATCTGGTCTTCCGGCTCGACAACCGCGGCACCGCCAACCGCTCGGCCAAGTTCGCCCGGGCCCTGGATCGCCGCCTGGGCACGGTGGAGGTCGAAGACCAGCTGGTCGGCGCCGAGTATCTCAAGACCCTGCCCTACGTGGACGCCGAGAAGCTGGGCGTGGTGGGCTGGTCGTATGGCGGCTTCATGACCCTGATGATGCTGACCGCCGACAACACCCCGTTCAAGGCCGGCGCCGGCGGCGCTCCGCCGACCGAGTGGGGCCTGTATGACACCGCCTATACCGAGCGCTATATGGGCAAGCCCGAGGAGAACAAGGACGGCTATGCCCGCTCCGACATCCTGGGCCGCCTGGACAAGCTGGCGCCCGGCAGCCTGCTGCTGCTGCACGGCATGGCCGACGACAATGTCATCTTCGAAAACAGCACCCGCCTGATGGCCGCCTTGCAGGCCAAGGCCATCCCGTTCGAAATGGCCCTCTATCCCGGCGAACGTCACAGCGCCGGCAGCAGCAAGGCCAAGGGCCTGAGCGTGCTGAGAACGCATCTGGAGTTCTTCGGCCGCAAGCTGAAGGGCCAGTAGGCGCTTGAGGCGCTCCGTTCGCGGCGACGACGCCGCGAACGGAGCCTGCGTCAAAAGGCGCGCCCAGGCCGACCTTTTGTCACAGCCCCAGCATGCAAAGCAGTTTCTATTCTCCTCAGCGCAGATGTGAGGAGAGCGCCATGAGCAAGATCACTGATGAAGCCGTCGAATGGCTGATCCATGCGGTCAAGGATGCGCTTGAGCTGGGCCTCGCCTCCGAGTCCGATCTTGAGGACTGGCTTCTGGCGGCGATCACGCTGGAAGAGATGTCGCTGGAAGACGAACTCGACGCGCGACAGGCCCGCACCATGGCAGCCTGGATGACCTCGGCGGCCACGACGCTGCACTAGGGCCCTTTCCGACCTGATTGTTTCATCAGGGCCGGGCGCACAGCGGAACGGCGGCGCCGCATCACCGTTCTCTCCAGAGCCCAACCGCGATCAGAGGCGAAAGACCTGTTCGAGGGCAGCTGGAAGCCGCGTTTGCTCCGGCGGCTTCCAACACCTGAACGCCCTCAGTGAGCCCCGTTCAACCTTTGGAACATGTCCTCGTAGCCGCTGATCTCGGCGAAACGCAGCGGCTTGACCCGCTCGACCAAGATCTCGCCGCGCGGCGTGTCGCCCCTTTCGATCAGGCCGAGGACCTCTGTCGTGTAGTCAGCCAGGGGCATGGAGTTGGGGTTCTCGGCATGGCCAGGCATCAGATCGGTGGCGACGGCGGGCGGCGCCAGCTCCAGAACCTCCACGGCCGTGTCGCGGAGTTGGTGACGAAGCGACTGGGTCCACGAATGCAGGGCCGCCTTGGTCGCATTGTAGGTCGGCGTCGCCGCAAGCGGAATGAACGCCAGGCCTGAAGTCACGGTGATCACCGTGGCCTTCGGCTGAGCCAGCAAGTGCGGCAGCAGGGCCGCCGTCAGCCGGATAGGCCCCAGGAGGTTGGTGGTGATCGTCGTTTCCACCGTCGAGAGGTCGAAGGGGGCGGCCGCGAGATCTTCGACCTTCATGATCCCGGCGTTAAGGATCACGGCGTTCAGCCCTGGATGGTTCTTGACGATATGGGCGCCGAAGGCGGCGACGGCGGCGGGGTCTTCCACGTCCAGCGTCGTCCAGGCCATGCCCGGATTGGCGGCTGCGGTGTCCTTCAGCACGCTCTCGCGGCGCCCCGCGATGATGATCTGATTGCCGCGCGCATGCAGGGCCTCGGCCAGGGCGCGACCGATGCCGCTGCCGCCGCCGGTGATCAATATGGTGTTCCCGGTGATGTTCATTGTCGCCTCCAAGAGCGATGTCCAAGCGATGGAGATCAGGTATGACTGATACTCTCCCTTGGAAAGTAGGCACCGAAAGCCGCCATACTTACCCAGTAGAAAGAATTTGCCCTGCAGGAAGAATTTGCATGACAACGCCGCCGCCAGCCAGAATCTCGCATCCCGAAACCGGCGAGTACGCGGATCCGCGCGTCGAGGCCCTCGTCAATGAGGTGATCGGCAGGGTCGCAGACAAATGGACCATGCTGGTTCTGGAGGTCCTGGCCGAGCACGGCGACACCCGTTTCACCCGTGTTGGCGAACTGGTTGGAAACATCAGCCAGAAGATGCTGACCCAGACATTGCGTCAGATGGAGCGGGATGGGCTTGTCGTCCGAACGGTACACCCGGTGATACCGCCCAAAGTCGAGTACCGGCTGACAGATCTGGGCCTGACCCTGGCCGAAGCCTTCTGCGGCGTTTGGATGTGGGCGGAGAAGAACATCGAACGCATCGAGGCTGCACGAGCGGTCTTCGATGCGAGAAAGGCATGAGGGGCTGGCCGACCAACCGCGCCCTTGACTTCCGTAGCGAAAGAAAACGAACCTCCTCTGTAGAGCTCCAGGGGATCCGCACGTGACTACCTATACCGACCTGATCGCCGGCATGACGATCACCGCCACCGGCCACGCCGCCCATGTGACCGATGACTGGAAGCAGGGCCGCACTACCTATGGCGGGCTGTCGGCGGCCCTGTGCCTGGAAGCCGTGATCCAGACCCTGCCGGACGCCCCGCCCCTGCGCTCGGGCCAGTTCGCCTTCATCGGCCCGGCAGCCGGAGAACTGGCCATTGAGACAAAGGTGCTGCGCCAGGGCAAGTCGACCCTGTTCGTCGGGGTCGATCTGGTGGGCGAGCAGGGCCTGGCCACCCGGGCGATCCTGACGTTTGGCGCCGCGCGGGAATCGCTGGTGTCGCACAGCGACCTGCCCTGCCCGGCCGTCGCCCCGCCGGCGGAGTGCGAATTGTTCTTCCCGCCAGGTTCCGGCCCCGGCTTTTCCGGCCAGTTCGAAGTGCGCATGGCCGGTGGCGCGCGACCGCTGTCGGGCCAGTCGCCGGACTATCTGCTGTGGATCCGCCACCGCGACACCGCCGCGCGCTCGCTCGCCGCCCTTGTCGCCCTGGCAGACACCCCGCCCCCGCCGGCCATGACACTGTTTCCGAAGTTCGGGCCAATCTCGACCATGACCTGGTCGCTCGACGTCGTCGGCCTGCCCGCCGAGGACGACGATGGCTGGCGGCTGCTGCGCAGCACGGCCGAGACCATCGGCGACGGCTATTCCACGCAAGGCATGATGCTGTGGGACGCAGCCGGTCGCCCGCTGATCGCGGCGCGTCAAAACGTGGCCGTTTTCGTCTGACGGTGACGGTTGGGCTTGGCGGCGGCGAGGTTTTGCCCTCATCCTCCGGCCCGTTCGGCCGACCTGTCGTCTCGGCCCGCCTGGGGAGATTCGCATGACCAAGATCGCCTGCCTGGCCGGAGCGGCCGTCGCCGCCCTGATGGCTTCCAGCGCCATCGCCCAAACCTCGGAACAGGCGACCAAGGCCTATCTGGCCGAGATCCAGGCCAGGAACGACACCCTGCGCGCCGTGATTGCCGTAAACCCCGCCGCCCTGGCCGACGCCAAGGCCCTCGACGCCGAACGCAAGGCCGGCAAGGTGCGCTCGGCCATTCATGGCCTGCCGATCCTGCTGAAGGACAATATTGAGGCCAATGACGGCCTGGCCACCACCGCCGGCTCCCTGGCCCTGAAGAACAACGTGACCGGCCGCGACGCGCCGCTGGTCAAGGGTCTGCGCGAGGCCGGGGCGGTGATCCTGGGCAAGGCCAACCTGTCGGAATGGGCCAATATCCGCTCCAATCACTCGATCAGCGGCTGGAGCGCCATCGGCGGCACGGTGCGCAACCCCTATGTGCTGGACCGCAGCGCCTGCGGCTCGTCCAGCGGTTCGGGCGCGGCCGTGGCGGCGGGCCTGGCCTGGGCCGCCATCGGCACCGAGACCGACGGCTCGATCACCTGCCCCGCTGCGGTCAACGGCCTGGTGGGACTGAAGCCGACCGTGGGCCTGGTGTCGCGCACCCATATCGTGCCGATCAGTCACAGCCAGGACACCGCCGGACCGATGACCACCACGGTCAAGGACGCCGCCGACATCCTGACCGCCATCGCCGGCTCTGACCCCGCAGACGCAGCGACAAAGGCCGCCGACAGCTACAAGACCGACTATGCCAAGGGTCTGGACAAGACCGCCCTGAAGGGCGTGACCCTGGCCGTGGCGCGGTTCTACACCGGCTACTCGCCCAAGACCGACCTGGTGTTCGAACAGGCCCTGGCCGACCTGAAGGCCCAGGGCGCGACCCTGGTCGAGGTCAAGGATTTCGACGAAGGCCCGATCGGCAAGGCCGAGGGCGTGGTGCTCTACACCGAGCTGAAGGTCGACCTGGCCGCCTATCTGGCCTCGACCGATCCCCAAAAGGTGCCGACCCGGACCCTGGCCGACGTCATCGCCTTCAACAAAGCCACGCCCCACGAGTTCGAATGGTTTGGTCAGGAGAGCTTTGAGCGCGCCGAAAAGACCAAGGGCTACAGCGATCCCGACTACATCAAGGCTGCAGCGGACGCCAAGCGCCTGGCCGGCCCCGAGGGCATCGACAAGATTCTGAAGGATGCGGGGGCCGTGGCGATCGTGGCCCCGACCACCGGTCCGGCCTGGACCATCGATCCGCTGAATGGCGACAACTATGGCGGCTCATCGACCACCCTGCCCGCCGTGGCCGGCTATCCGCATCTGACCGTGCCGATGGGCGACGTGTCGGGCCTGCCGGTGGGGCTGTCGTTCATCGGCCCGGCCTGGAGCGAGAAGCTGCTGCTGAACCTGGGCTATGCCTATGAGCAGGCCACGATGAAGCGCAAGGCCCCGACCTTCCTGAAGACCCTCGCGCCCTGATCCGGGCGCGACCTCAGACCCGGGGGCGAATGACCTCGATCGAGGGCGGGGGCGGAGTGACCTGTCCCGGATAGGGCGCGTAGGGCGGCGGCGGCGCGGGCCGTCGCTGGGGCGGCTGGGCGCAGCCGGCCAGCAACAGGGCCGCTCCAGCCAGGATCAGCAGGGGTTTCAGCATCCGACGACGCCGACGCCGGCGAAATTGCGGTTTGAACCCACGCCGACGCCGCCAAAGCCGTGACCGGCCGCGATACCCACCCCGACCGCACCAGGCGCGCTGGCCACGGCGAGACCCAGATTGCCATTGGGCGAGAACAGGCCCAGGCCAGACTTGAAGCAGCGATGCTCGCGGCCCGGCCCGCCGATATCGGTCACGCCATCGCGCCGGGTCATGGACCAGGAGCCATAGGCGTCGCGGCCATTGACCTGGACGTGGCCATTGCCATCGGAGCGCGCTGCGTAGGAGCCCCCGCCCGGGCTGCCGTCGACGGCGCAGGAGGACACCAGCCCCGGACTGGCCAGATCACCGCTGAGGGCGGCGGCCGACCGGGTTCGGGGATTATAGGCCGCGACCTCGGTATCGCCGCGCCCGCCGCCGACAAAGATCTGGGTCCCGGTCTCCTTGTCATAGGTCATGATATCCGGCGCCTTGCCCGTCGGCGGGGCGCCACAGGGCGCGTAGCGGCCTGCTGCAGCCGCGGGGGGCTGGTAGAAGACCTGCGCCTGGCCCTGGGCCGCAACCGGGCTCGCGGCGATGACGGTGGAGACCGCAAAGGCTGCGGTCAGGCCCTGGGCAATCCGGCTCATTTCGGAGATCCTCCAGCAGCGGGCGCGCCCACCAGTTCCGGCGGGGGCGCCGTGGCCTCTTCCGGCGTCACAGTCGGCGCCGGCCAGTAGGCGTCAAAATCCAGCCGGGCCATGTTGCGCGGATTGCGGAACAGTTCCGGGGCCTCGTACCAGGGCCTGCAGGTCAGGGCCTCGGCGAAATAGCCGGTGACCAGGGCCTCGCAGCCCTTGTCATGGGCATAGATCCGGTTGTCTCGCGCCCGGATCTGGACACCCTTCTCGGCGAAAAGGCCTGAGCGCATCACGCCGACAATCTTGTTGCCGGAAGCATTGAGCGTGCCTGAGGCGGCATACAGGCCGACATCAAGGGCCTCCAGATCACCGTCGATGACCCGCAGATTGCCGTCCTCCACGATGACCGCCCAATCGCTGTCCAGCACGATCGGGCGCAGCAGGGTCGTTTCGTCACCCCCGCCGACATAGATACCGCGCGAAAAGCCGTCGACTCGCAGTCCGTCGATCTGCGCCAGCTGCTGGCGATTCATGCCGGTCATGACAAAGCCGGCCGAGTTGCGTGTCCGGGTCGAACCGGTCCAGTCGCCGAGCCGGTTGATGCGCACGTCACGCAGACGGCTGTCGCCCGAGGTCTCGACGGCCATGCCGATCGCCGTGGCCGCGACCTCAAGATTGGCGATCAGCAGCTCACCCGTCACCTGCACGACCGGCTTGCGGGTGCGGCCGATCAGGACGGAATCGGAGATCTCGACCCGGCTGTCGCCGACATCCAGAGCCGAGCGCAGGCCATCATAGCGAACCGTCACCCCCCGGAGCGAAAGCTCTGTGGCGCGGCCGGTGATGCAAGCGCTGTCGCCCGCCCTAAGGGCTTCAATGCCAAGGCCTTCAAGCCTGACGTAAGCGACCCCCGGAGCGATCTGGATGCAGGGCTTTCCAGGCGGCGCCACGAGGATCGGCCGCCCCAGTCCCGCTGTATAGTCGCGAACGACAATGGACACCGACCGGGTGATTTCGAGCGACTCGTAGCAGGCGCCGCCCTCCCGCGAGGTCAGGGTCAGGACATCGCCGTCATAGAGGCGCGCCAGGGCGTCGCCGACCTGGCCCGGATAGGCCAGATCGCAGTTGATCTCGCTGAGGAGCGGCGGTTCAGGTTTCGTACAGCGTCCACGGACAAGAATCTCGCCACGCCTGCACTGCGTCTTGACCGGAGCTTTCCTGACCTTGCAGCCGCGAGACAGGTTCGGCTCGAGCAGAAGGCCAAAACACGGACGGATCTGCTGGTCGACCTTGGCGTCCGGCGAGGCCAGCGCCACGGCGGGCGCGGCGGCGAGGCCGAGCGACAGCGTGGCCACGAGGGCCAGGAAGCGGCTCAGGCGGCTCATCGATAGTCCCTTTCGATGTAGGGCCGACCGCCGCGCTCGGCGGCGGGTCTGGGCGGACGCGAAACCTGCGCCAGCAATTGTTGCAGGCGCCAGACCGACGGCTTGAAGCCGGCCAGGGCGCCATCCAGCTGGTAGACGACCGCCTTGGCGCGATCCTGGTCGGCCACGCCCTGCAGACCCAGCGAGAAGAAGGTCGACATGGCGTACTTGGCCTCCGCCGAGCCCTGACGTTCAGCCTCCTCGTACCAGTGATAGGCCCGGGCATAGTCGCGCGGCACGCCCACGCCCTCGGAATACATCACCGCCAGAACGAGCTGGGCCTTGGACGAGCCGTTGACGGCCGCGTACTGCACCGCCCGCACCTTCTCGATGGCGCTCAACCGGCCACTGATCGGACGGCCGATCATGGCCTGGAAGGTCTGGGCGTCGTTGGTGGAAAGAAGTTTCTCGTCGATCAGCGGCGACGGGATCACCCGCAGATAGGCCAGCGCCTCGCCGATGTGGACGAAGGGGAGTTCGTTCAGGCGTCCCAGGGCGGCCTCCCTGGCCTCGCCGGACTGGTTGGCCTCATCGGAATGGGGCACGCCCGACTCCGGGGATCCGGGCGGATAGAACTCGTAGGGCGGAATCCAGCGCTTGGCCTTGGTCTCGACAAACGCGCCGTACGAGGCGCGTTGCGGCGACGAGCGCTCGAAGTCCTTGAGCATCACGTACGCAGAGACGTCGCCTGTCTGCACCGCCAGATAATTGTAGAGATAGGCGTCGACGTCGTTGCGGCGGAACAGATCCAGCGCCGCCGGCGCGCCGGCGCGCTTCTGACTGCCATAGGCCTCAACGGCCTGCAGATTGTCAGACGGCTCGCCATACGGCCCAAAGAAGCCGTCATGCATGCGGGCCAACACGCGATAGCCGTCGGCTCCCTGGCTGGACAGCACATAGATCACGCGGTTGCGGACCTTTTCGCGCTCCTCGGTCGACATGCGCGACAGGAGGCGATCCAGGGCGCCATAGGCGCTCTGGCGCTCAAAAGCGCGGCAGTCGTCGAAGCGCGACAGGGCCCTGCCGTCGCTCTTGCCACGCCGTTCGTAGGCGGCGATCGGCGCATAGCCGCCAGCATTGGCAAGGGCCATGGCGTACCAGGTCGCGGCCTCGACCTGATCCTCGAGATTCTTGTCGACGGCCCGCTGACCTTCATACCGCCGCGCCAGTTCCAGCTGAGCGAAGAAGTCGCCCCGGAAACCGCCCTGGCGCAGCGCCCGGATCTCCTGCTGTTGCTGGTTGAACTGGCCCGACACACCCTGGGCGGCCTGCGGCCGAGGGCAGGCGCTGGCGCGCTTCTGTAACCAGAGATTGGGCCCCACGTCGCAACCCACGAGGGGAATCACCACGGCGGCGACAATCGCTCCGACCGGCGCCCGCCTCAGAAGCGATCCTTGCCCGGAAACGGCCCCAAGCAGGGCTTTTCGGAGCGCGGAATAGCGCGAAACAGCGTCGCTGACTTCGTGCATCACTCCCCCTCCAGCACGCCGTTAACCATAAGCATCAAGGACTCATGTGCTCGGGGTTGCACACTGTCAAGGTGAAGCAACGCCGTTCGACCACCGGCGTGTTTTCGCGCTGCGCAACAAATCGCGCGGCAGGAGAATCTGTCGGAAATGTCACAAATCCGCTGCGGCAATACCTGTCGAAGACGTGACAAATGCAACCGCGAGGAGAACTCGTCTCCTCGCGGACTATTTTATTGGCGCGCCGGTCTGCTGGGCGCGCCGAGCCGGGTTTGGAGCCAGCCGCGCAAACCCGTCCTAGCGTCCTGTCGGCATGTCCTTGAAGGCCACGTCCTTGTCGACCCGCACATCACCCGGCAGGCCCAGAACCCGCTCGGCGATGATGTTCTTCAGGATCTCGTCGGTGCCGCCGGCGATCCTCAGGCCTGGCGCCCACATCAGGCTCTGCTGGAACGCCGCCTCGGCCGGGGCCTGATCGGGATCGATCAGGATGCCGTACTGGTCTTCCATCTCGACGGCGGTATTGGCCAGGTCCTGCATCTGGTTGGCGGCGATGATCTTGCCGATCGAGCTTTCCGGTCCCGGCGTCTGACCGCGCGACAGGGCGGTCATGGTGCGGAAGCGGGTGAACTTCAGACCCTCGGACTGCACATACCAGTCGGCAAGCTTTTCGCGGAAGGCGTTATCCTTGATCGCCGGACCGGTGGCGCCGGTCAGCTCGCGGGCCAGGCCCATGATCTCGCGATAGTTGGGACCCGACGAGCCGCCGACCGCCAGGCGCTCGTTCATCAGGGTGACCAGGGCCACCTTCCAGCCCTCGCCGACCTCGCCCAGGCGCTGGCTGTCCTTGACGCGCAGGTCGGTGAAATAGACCTCGTTGAACTCGCGTCCGCCCGACATCTGGTGGATCGGCCGACACTCGACGGCGGCGTCCTTCATATCGATCCAGAACATCGTCAGGCCCTTGTGCTTGGGCACGTCGGGATCGGTCCGGGTCAGCAGGATGCCGTAGTCGCAATAGTGAGCGCCGGTGGTCCAGACCTTCTGGCCGTTGATCACCCACTCATCGCCGTCCCTGACCGCGCGGGTGCGCAGGGCCGCCACGTCGGAGCCGCCGGCCGGTTCGGAGAACAGCTGGCACCAGATCTCCTCGCCCTTCACGGCGGGGCTGACGAAGCGCTGCTTGGTTTCGGTGTTGGAGAACGCCATCACCGTGGGCACGCACATGCCAAGGCCGATGGTGAAATAGCCGTAGCTGAGACCAGCCTTGGTCTCTTCCTGGCCAAAGATCACCGACTGGATCGGTGTGCCGCCGCCGCCGCCGATCGCGGCCGGCCAGGTGATGCAGGCATAGCCGGCCGAAGCCTTGCGGGCCTGCCAGGCCTTGGCCGCGACCATGTGCTGGTCGGTATTGGGTTTCAGCTCACCGAACTGCGCGCGGTGCTCGGCGGCGTTCTGCGCCAGCCAGGCGCGAGCCTTCTCGCGATAGGCGGCTTCTTCGGGGGAATCGTTGAAGTCCATGATCGTCTCTCCCTATGCCGCGTTTTTCTGTTCGAGCTGGCTGACCAGCCGCTCTTTCCAGACCCGCGGCGCGCCGGCCACGAGGCTGAGCTGGCGCGAACGCCGATAGTAGAGGTGGCAGTCGACATCCCAGGTGAAGCCCATGCCGCCATGCACCTGGATGCTTTCCTTGCTGGCGAACCAGTAGGCGTCGGACGCTGCGATGCGCGCGGCCGAGGCGGCGATCGGCAGTTCCGGCGCGTCCACGTTCAGGGCCCAGGCCCCGTAATAGGCGTTGGAGCGGGCGACCTCGTTCTTGACGTACATGTCGGCCAGCTTGTGCTTGATCGCCTGATAGCCAGCGATCACCCGGCCAAAGGCGTAACGGCCCAGGGCGTACTCCTTGGCCATCTCCAGGCACTTGTCAGATCCGCCCAGTTGCTCGAAGGCCAGCAGCACGGCGGCGCGATCCATGATCGCCTGCACGAGGTCGAAACCGGCGCCCGCCTCCCCTACCCGCTCGGCGGTGACGCCCTCGAAGGTCAGCTTGGCCACACCGCGCGTGGGGTCGAGACTCTTCAGGGTTTCGCGCGAAACGCCCTTGGCCTTCAGGTCGACCAGAAACAGACCGGCCTTGCCCCCTTCGCTCGCGAGAACCAGCGCCATGTCGGCCACGTCGCCGTCGGTGACCGGAATCTTCACGCCCGTCAGCTTGCCGCCCTCGACCCGGCAGGCCAGATTGGAAGCGTTGACCACCCCAGGCCCCTCGGAGGTCGCCAGGCAGCCGATCAACTCACCAGCGGCGATGCGTGGCAGCACGGCGGCTTTCTGGGCCTCGTTGCCCGCCAGCATCACGCCTTCAGCCAGGAAATAAACCGTCGAGGCGAACGGGATCGGCGCCACGGCGCGGCCCAGTTCCTCGGCGATGGCGCACAGCTCCACCCGGCCAAGGCCCAGGCCGTTGAACTCCTCGGGGATACAGGCCCCCAGCCAGCCCTGCTCGGCGACAGCCGCCCACAGGTCCTGATCGAAGGAGCGGGTCGCGTCATCGAGAACGCCGCGCACGACGGCGGGACCGCAGCGTCCATCGAGGAACTTGCGCGCCTCGTCCTTCAGAAATTTCTGGTCGTCGGAAAAGTCGAAATCCACTGGGGCCTCCCTGGACGGCTCACGGGTCGGCGCGTCTCGAGACCCACCCTGAACGACCTTGAGCCACAGGGAAAGATTGACCCGGCGTCAAGGATTTCAGGTTCTTATGGCGATCGTCAAGTTCACGTCGCGTCCAGGGGGCTCATGGCCAAGACCGTCTATCAGCGCAACCAGAAGGTCTGGGTCGAGAGCGTCGGCGCCTGGGCGACGATCGAGCGCATCGTGCCGATCTGGGCCAAGGGCTTCGATGAGCCCGTGCGCGTCACCTATGACGTCGGCCTGGGCCGCGAGTTCCACGCCCATGAGCTGAAGCCCGAGGACAAGGTCGACGCCGAGGGCGCCGGCATGGTCACCAACTGGCGGGTGCTTCGGGCGCGCAACAAGTGGCAGCAGGAAAGCGATTGCCCGCACCACCCCTATCCCGGCACCTATCCGGTGGTGGTCACCGACCCCAATGACTGGGGCGGCTGGCGCACGCCGGGGGCCGAGTACGATCGTGACCCGCGCAAGATCGAATATCAGGCCCGGCTGATTTCCAGCGCGCCGCGTTTGCACGCCATCGCCCGGCAGATCCTGGAGCTGGTCGCCGATCATCCCGAAGATGCGCCGCCCGCCCTCGCCGCCCTGGCCCAGCAGGCCTCGGCCATCGAGCGCTATCTGCATGAGGTTCCGGCCGCCGAAAGCGCGACAGGCCGGGTCGAAGGATAGCGCCCCATCACAGGCGGACGCGGCTGGGCTGATCAGGAACGACCAAAGCCTGGGCCGGACGGCATCAGGCTCGACACTGATGCCGTCCGACCCTCGCCTGGAGCGAGGCAACGACGCCCCGGCCCAAACCACCGGCGCTCCGGGGATGACTTCCGCAGCCCGCGCCGGGACGACGCAACGCTGCGAAACGTCTCACATGGGTGTTAGAAGCGATAACCGACGCCGACCGACGCCACGATCGGGTCCAGCTTGACCTTGGACTTCAGCGCGCCGCCATTGATCGAGGCGTCGGTCTCGAACCACACCTTCTTGACGTCGATATTGAGGTTGTACCGCGCGTTCAGCGGCACATCGGCGCCGACCTGCAGGGCGTAGCCGAAGCCGTCATCCAGCTTCACCTTGAAGCCGTTCTTGTCCTTGCTGCTGTAGAACAGCATGTAGTTCAGGCCCGCACCGACATAGGGGCTGAACTTGGCGGCCGGGAACGGGTGGTATTGCAGCGACACCACGGGCGGCAGGACCCAGGTCTTGTGAACCTCGACGTCCGTTCCGGGCCCGACCGCCTTGACGGTGTGTTGCGTCGTACCGGCGATCACCTCGACAGCGAGCTTGTCGCTCAGGAAATAGGACAGGCCGATGGTGGGCTTGATGTCGTCATTGACGTCGGCCTTCAGGCCCGAGGCGACGCCCGCAGCGGTGACAATCGAATTGCCGGCGTCAGGCGCCACATCGGTGACGCGCACGTTCAGAACCAGATCGCCCTTGGCCTTCGGCGTCACGGCCTCTTGGGCCTGAGCGGCGGAAACGGCCAGAAGGCTGGCGGCGCAGGTCAGGGCCAGGCGGGTCGCGATGGTCATCTTGTATCCCCTTATTTCGAACCGGGCGCTGCATTTGGGGCGCCCGAAAGGGGAATTGCGCCCGGTTGAGCGCGCGTTCCTTGATCCGGAACAAGTCCATACGAAAAATGTGGCTTTTAGCCCAAGCCTTAATACTTAAGGGCTCTCGCGCAGGTCGTCCGCCGTCGTTAGATTGCCCTCATGCTCACAGAAACACCCAAGGCCATCCGGCTCGCCGACTATCGCCCCTTCCCGTTCGAGATCGAGGAGACCGAACTCGTCTTCAAGCTGGAGCCCGCAGCCACGCGGGTCTTGGCCACGCTGACGATCCGGCGAACGGGCGATGCCGGCGAGCCGCTCGTCCTCAATGGCGAGCGGCTGAAACTGATCTCGGCGGCAATCGATGGGCGCGCCCTGAGCGCGGCGGACTACAGGCTGGACGACGAGTTCATGACCCTGGTCGATGTGCCCGATGCATTCGTGTTGACCACCGAGGTCGAGATCAATCCGGCCGCCAACAAGGCGTTGATGGGTCTCTACATGTCCGGCGGCCGCTTCTGCACCCAGTGCGAAGCCGAGGGCTTCCGGACCATCACCTACTTCCCCGACCGTCCGGACGTGCTGAGCCGCTACACCGTGCGGATCGAGGCCGACGAGGCGTTCAGCTATCTGCTGAGCAACGGCAATCTGTGGGAAGGCGGCGAACTTGAGGACGCCGATGGTCAGGGGGGGCGCCACTACGCCGTCTGGAACGACCCCTTCCCCAAGCCGGCCTATCTGTTCGCCCTGGTGGCGGGCGAGCTGGACGTGCTGCAGGACAGCTTCGTCACCATGAGCGGGCGGACCATAGCCCTGAGGGTCTATGTCGATCCCGGCCAGGCCGCGCGCGGCGCCTATGCCATGGACGCCCTGAAGCGCGCGATGAAGTGGGACGAGGACGCGTTCGGCCGCGAATACGACCTGGACCTGTTCATGATCGTCGCCGTGCGCGACTTCAATTTCGGGGCCATGGAGAACAAGGGGCTGAACATCTTCAACAGCTCGCTGCTGCTGGCCGATCCCGAGACCGCCACCGACGCGGACTACGAGCGCATCGAAGCGGTCGTGGCCCACGAGTATTTCCATAACTGGACCGGCAACCGCATCACCTGCCGCGACTGGTTCCAGCTGTGCCTGAAGGAGGGCTTTACGGTCTTCCGCGACCAGGGCTTTTCCGCCGACCAGCGCGGCGCGGCCGTGCAGCGGATCAAGGACGTGAAGGCCCTGCGCGCCCGCCAGTTCGCCGAAGATGCGGGCCCCCTGGCCCACCCGGTGCGGCCGTCCAGCTATATGAAGATCGACAACTTCTACACCGCGACCATCTACGAGAAAGGCGCGGAGATCATCCGCAT
>Ga0209066_10003707_pt1 | contig 17214 bp, 17 predicted proteins | sample All_14_2_FD_187198 | JGI IMG/M metagenome (GOLD analysis project Ga0209066, IMG submission 187198) | Freshwater microbial communities in response to fracking from Pennsylvania, USA - Allegheny Zone_MetaG_DW_15 (SPAdes) (version 2) ... | reverse complement strand
CATGTGGGTTTTCGCTGCGGGGTCCGGGGAGGCCGGGGCAGAGGGAATGAGTGCCTGGTGGAATTCGGGCTCGGCCATCGGTGTGATCAAACTGGGGCCCGGTCCGTGTCTGGCCAGCCATTCGATGCACACGAGGTGGAGCAGCACGACACCCAGCACCAAGGGTGTCAGACGCCGGATGGAAGGCCGTGCAGCGGGCATCACCCCAGGCTGGCAGGCCAGACCGGCCCAGAGGGCGACGAGGCGTTGTGGGCGGGCTGGAGTTTGATTACGGTCTGGGCCGATTCGGAGGGCCATTGCAGGGGCAGGCGCAGCATGCGTCGGTCGCGGCTGACCACGGCGTGCAACTGCGTGCGGGCTCCTGCCAGCGGGGTGATGTCGTCCAGCTTGGTGATGCGCCAGGTCTCGCCCGGAGCGCATTCCACTGCCAGCCATTCGTCGCCACTGGCCATGCCTGCCTGTTCGGCCAGGCCGTCTCGCAACACATTTTTCAGCGTGATGCCGTTGGCCTCGGCCACTCGCAGGCCCAGGCGCTGCGCCAGGGGGGCGGGTTCTGTGTCCACCTGTACCCCCTGGGCGCTCAGCAGCTCGACCACCGGCATTTCGGAAGTGCTGTGCACCCAGGCATCGAGTTCGGCGTTCAGTGGTTTGCCCGCCAGTTGGGCCACCACCGTGCGCAGGTCACCTTCCGTCATGGCCCCTCCTTGGCATCGGTGCCAGAGTGCGCGCAAGGCATGGTCCAGGCTGCTGCCGTGCTGGCGCAGCGTGAGGTCGAGACACAGGGCCACCAGCGCGCCTTTGGTGTAGTAACTGACGGTGGCGTTGGGCGTGTTTTCCTGGATGCGGTAGTAGCGCGTCCAGGCGTCAAAGCTGGCCTGGGCCACGGTTTGCACGAGCCGCCCGGGGGTTTGTGCCACTTGGTTGGCGGTTTTGGCCAGCAATTGCAGATAGGTGGCGGTGTCGATCAGGCCTGCGCGGTGCAGCAGCAAGTCGTCGTAATAGCTGGTGAAGCCTTCGAAGAACCACAGCAATTCGGTGTGGTTTTCGCGATCCAAGTCATACGTGGTGAACTCGGCCGGGCGCAGGCGTTTGACGTTCCATGTGTGGAAGTACTCGTGGCTGATCAGGCCCAGCAGGCCGGTGTAGCCGTCTGTGGCTTTCAGTGCCGTGGTGGTTTGATGGCGTGGCAGGTCGTTGCGGGGGCAAATGAGGGCGGTGGAGTTGTGGTGTTCCAGACCGCCATAACCATCTTGGGTGGCCGCCAGCAGGAACAGGTAGCGGCTGAAAGGTGGACGTTCGTTGCTTTCGGCAGTGCCGTGCCAGAAGTCCATCTCGGCTTCGCAAATGCGCTGGGTATCGGCCACGAGTCGGTCGCCGTCCAGCCATGGGCCGGCGCCGCTGACCACAAAACGGTGAGGCACGCCACGCACATCAAATGCGGCACTCCAGAAAGCTCCCATTTCCACGGGGGTGTCCACCAGCACGCCGTAGTTGGGGGCGCAGTAGGTGCCAAAGCCCGCTGCGTCCACTTGCAACGGATCCAGTCCGGTGGCCAGTTGCCAACCGGGGCGTGCGACAGGGGCATCCACCTGCAGGTGGTGTGAGCGGTTCTCCTGTCCCACCACGCGCAAGCACAGACTGGTGCCGTTGAAAAAGCCGCGCACATCGTCCAGGTAGGCGGTTCGCACCGAGGGATCAAAGGCATAGACCTCACAGCGCACGGTCACCGGTTCACCTGGCACATGTCCCTTGAGTTGCCACCGGTGTTTGTCCAGTTGATGCAGCGCCACGGCCTGGCCGTGTTGCTGCGCGTTCAGGTTTTGCAGGTGCTGCGAGAACTCGCGAACCAGATAACTGCCCGGTATCCAGACCGGCAAGGCCAGCACTTGGTCTGCGGCGGGTTCGGGCACCGTAAGGGAGACCTCGAACAGGTGGGCCTTGAAGTTGAGTACCGATACCCGGTAACGGACGGGAGACAGGCTGTCCATGCTCACACGGCCCCCGCACCGATGAAGCAACTCAATGCGGCGACCGATGAAAGCTGAAAGCGCAAAGTCAGCCAGTGCCCTAGGCCGGAAGCCGGAAAGGTTTTGCGGTCCACCAGATAGCACACCACCAGCAGCAACCCCAACCACGGCAACGCAGCATAAGCGGGCATGAGTGCGCCAGGCCATGCCAGCAAGGAAGGAACGACACCCCACAAGAGGTGGAGTTTGGCCGCGCGCTCGGGCAGGGGAGGGACGTCTGGCAAACCCGCTTGACGCACCCAAACCAGGCCCCAGTGCAAACCACCCAGGAACGAGGCCACGAGTGCCGCATAGGCGACCAGTGTCATGGCGACGTAGGGCAATGCTTCTTCAGTGACCACCCACAGCAACAGGGACAACGTCACAAAGGGCACGAGCCCAGCGTGACCGAGGGCGCGAACCAGTGTGGGCAGCGCAACGGCGTGCAGTCTGTGGGACGGAGATGAGGGGGAGGGCGTGGGCGCGTTCATCCCCACATTGTGACCAAAGAGGCCCTGCTTTGCTGGAGCAGGGTGAGGGGGGTCACTTGGCTTCGGCCAGCATTTTCTCCAGCTTGTCACCCGGAATGGCCCCTGGAACACGGCTGCCGTCCACAAAGAAAAGGGTAGGTGTGCCTGTGATGCGGTTTTTCTTGCCAAATTCCACGTTACGGTCGACAGCTGCGGTATCGCAGGTGGCTTTGGGCGGGTCGATGTCTTTCACCATCCAGTTGGTGAAGGTTTTGGCTTTGTCTTTGGCACACCAGATGGCGTTGGACTTGTCGCCCGAATCCTTGCTGAGGATAGGGTACAAGAACACGTGCACGGTCACGTTGTCGATTTTGGCGAGTTCGCGTTCGAATTTCTTACAGTAGCCGCAGTTGGGATCTTCAAAAACGGCGAGCTTGCGTTTGCCGTTGCCTTTGACGATGGTGAACGCGTCTTTGAAGGGCAGCTGATCAAACGGCACGGCGGTGAGCTTTTCCACACGCTCTTCGGTGAGGTTCACCTTGGCCCTGGTGTCGATCAGCATGCCTTGGATCAGGTAGTTGCCCTCCGCATCGGTGTAAAGGATGTCGGCCCCGTTGACCCGCACCTCGTACAGGCCAGGCATGGGCGTTTTGCTGATTTCATCGATCTTGGGGAGGTTGGGCAGGCGTTCGGCGAGGTTCTTGCGGATGGTGGTTTCCTGTCCGAAAGCCTCAGCGTGCAAGGTCATTCCCAGTGTGAGGGCGATCAGAGCAGATGAAATGCGGGACGTGGAGAAGCGGAGGGTCATGGTGAGCAGCCCGAGGGCCAGGTTGGAATGAGGGTCAGCGGGCGCCGCAGCCAATCCTCGGGACACCGGATTGGCCAAAAAGTTCAGGAGTGCGTCAATGCGCGCCACTTTGTCCCACCGCTTGGCGGGTAAGCCAGTTTTTCAGGGGATGGAGCTTGTTCACCCCGTCCAAGCCCCAGTTTCGCAGTTTCTGGGCCATGCCGTTGCGGTGGTTGAACAGCAGGAAAAGCCCGTCCGTGAGGCCTCCCATGGCCGCGAAATCCGCTTTCCGGACCCGTTCGTAGCGCCGCAGCAGCCGGAGGTCACCCAGTTCGCGCCAGTATTCGCGGGCCTGCAGCACACGGGCCAGTTCGGCGGCGTCTGCCAAGCCCATGTTCAGGCCTTGCCCGGCCAGCGGATGCATGGCGTGGGCGGCGTCTCCTGCGAGGGCCACGCCAGTTTTGACCCAATGGCTGGCTTGTGACAGTTCCAGTGGCCAGGTTTTTGGGGCGTGGGTCAGCGTCATGCCGTCGGCGAACATGTCACACACCATGCCCAACTCGGACAAGAATTCGGCAGGCTCGGCGGCCACCAAGTGCTGGGCTTTGGCCCACGGGACGGACCACACCAGCGCGGCATCCTGTCCCGCAGCCCCTCCCAAAGGCAACAGAGCCACAATTTCACCGTTGCGAAACCACTGGCGGGCCACTCCTTCGTGAGAGCGGTTCAAAGTGACGCGGGCGGCCAATGCGTGGTGAGGGTACGGCTTGACTTGGTAATCGAACCCGAATTCGGTCCGTGTGCCGCTGCGGCGACCTTCGCACACCACCGTCAGGGCTGCGCCCGAAGGAGGGCTCTCCATGCGATGCACGTTGCTTTGGAACTGCAAGGCATCGGCCAGCCGAGACTCCAGCGCAGGCACGTCAACGATCCAGTTCAGCGTATCCCGTTGCATGTCTTCTGCCGCGAACGACAAATGACCTCCCGAGTCACCCTGCACCTCCATGCGGCTGACGGGTGTCGCAGCATGTTCGACCGTGGGCCAGCCGCGAACCGATTCCAAGCAGTGGCGCGACGCCGCATTCAGCGCATAGGCACGGATGTCGCCATGTCCTTCAGGGCCAGGGGGGGGATTACCAGGCGATGGTTGAATCACCAAAGCCACACGCAGTCGTTGCTGCGCAAGCAGCAGGGCCAAAGTGCTGCCCACAATGCCGCCACCGCGAATGCACACATCAAAACGTTGGGTCATTTGGGCATTTTAGGAGCGGTGCCATCCCATCATGACGATGGCGACAATGGTGGCCATTTTCTCCACACCCTTATCCCCCTGGTTTGGTCATGACACGCATTCAACCCTTGTCTTGTTTTGAGGTGCAGGGCCGCATCGGCCAGTTGTGGGTGCATCCCATCAAATCGTGTGCTGGCACGAGGGTTTCGAGGTCCCGGTTGTTCCCCACGGGTTTGGAGTGGGATCGGCGCTGGATGGTGGTGGACGCCGAGGGGGGATTTGTGTCGCAACGCGAGTTGCCCCAGATGGCCCGGATTCATCCCCGTGTGGATGCCTCCCTGTTGCGTGTGACGGCTCCCGGAGTGCCGCCGCTGGTGTTGCCTTTGACACCACTTGACGAGTGCGAACGGGTGCGTGTGAAAGTGTGGGGAGACGACGTATCTGCCATTGACATGGGGCAGACCGCAGCGGATTGGTTCACCCAATGTCTGGCACAACCCGGTGCACCTGCCGTTTTGCGTTTCTTGCGCTTGGTGGCGTTTGACGCCGTGGCGGCCAACGCCCAGCCGCGTTTGAGCAGTGACAAGTGGACGGGCGGGTTGGCAGTGCCCAATCTGTTTGGCGATGGGTTTCCCTTGCTGGCGACCAGCCAGGCTTCTCTGGATGACCTCAATGCGCGGTTGGTGTCTCGAGGCGTGTTGCCAGTGGACATGCGGCGGTTCCGGTCCAATCTGGTGCTGGAGGGCGTGGAAGCGCACGATGAAGACCGGCTGGAGGGCCTTGCTATGGACGTGTTCCAGTCCAACGCAGAGCTTCCGGTGCGCGTGTTTCTGGCGTTGACCAAACCCTGTGCCCGATGTCCCATTCCCGATGTGGACCCGGACACGGCCGAGCGCGGCACGGCAGTGGGAGACGCATTGGCCACTTATCGGCGGGACGCCCGCCTCAAGGGTGCCGTCACTTTTGGGGTGAATGGCTTTGCCCAGACCGCGTTGCCAGAAGGAGGGCTTTGGCTGCACGAGGGGCAGATGTTTGGAGCCAACTGGCGGTTTGACTGAGCTTGGGTCTTAGGCCAATTTTGGGGCGTGCCAGTTGCCCACCTCCACCTGGATGGCCACCTCGCAGTCTGGAAAGATGTGCAGTTTGGCCACTTTGACCCTGACCCCCAAGATGCTGGGCAACTGAGACAGCCGCACCGCCAGTTGACCGACCAAGCTTTCCAGCAGGTTGACATGCTGAGCGGTGCACTCGTCCAATACCATCTGGCGGACCACGCGGTAGTCCAGCACATGTTGGATATGGCTACCGGGCTGCAAGGGCTGCAAGCCCTGGTTCAGTTCCACATCGACACGAATCGCCTGCGGGGCTTCCTGCTCGTGGGCGAGGATGCCGATCGGCGCTTTGATGCACAAGTTTTTGAAACTCAGCACCTGGTTGCCGCAGACGGGTATCTGGCGAAGCTGGGGCCTCAGCCCCATGCGCTGTGGCGCCAACGCCGTGTCTGGACTCATGGCGATTTCACAATGGGAGCTTCCCACTCTTGGAACTCGTCTTCTTCGGCGCTTTTGAAGACACGTTCCGCTGAGCGCAGGGTGTTTTCGATCAGCATGGTGACAGTCATGGGGCCGACGCCTCCCGGCACCGGTGTGATCCACGAGGCTTTTTCCTTGACCTCATCAAAGCACACGTCGCCGACGATGCGCCCGTCTGGCAGTCGGTTGATGCCTACATCGATGACGATGGCCCCTTGCTTGACCATTTGCGGCACGATCAGCCCCGGCTTGCCAGCGGCCACGATGAGGATGTCCGCGAGGATGGTGTGTTGTGCCAGATCCCGTGTTTTCGCATGGCAGATGGTCACCGTGGCTTCGCGCTGCAGCAGCATCAGCCCCATGGGTTTGCCCACGATGTTGCTCGCACCCACGACCACAGCGTTTTTTCCCGCGACATCTATGCCCGTGGTGTCGAGCAGCAACTGGACCCCGTAAGGGGTGCAGGGGGGGAATATGCTGTTGCCTGTGACCAGGGCCCCTACGTTGTAGAGGTGGAAACCATCCACATCCTTGTGTACGGAAATGGCTTCCAGTACCCGTGCGATCTCGATGTGTGGCGGCAGCGGGAGCTGGACCAGAATGCCGTGGATGTGTTCGTCGGCGTTCAGCGCCTGTATCGTGGCCAGTACCTCTGCCTCCGAAACGTCGGTGGCCAACCCCACGTGCAAAGAGCGCACACCACATTCCTCACACGCTTTGATCTTGTTGCCAACATATACCCGGGAGGCCGGGTTGTCGCCCACCAGAATGACCGCAAGGCCGGGTTGTACCCCGCGGGCTTTGAGTTGCTCCACCCGTTCCCTGAAGCCTGTGCGCAGGCGCTTGGACAGCGCCTTGCCGTCAATGATCTGTGCGCTCATGCCGTTGACTCAGCGAAACACAACGGTCTTGTTGCCCTGGATCAGCACGCGGTCTTCCAGGTGATAGCGAAGCCCGCGCGCCAGCACTGCTTTCTCCACATCTTTACCGCTGCGTACCAGTTCTTCTGGCACGTCCGAGTGATCGATGCGGATCACGTCCTGCTCGATGATGGGACCCTGGTCGAGTTCTGAGGTCACGTAGTGACAGGTGGCGCCGATCAGTTTGACACCACGCTGGAACGCTTGGTGATAGGGCTTGGCACCGATGAAGCTCGGCAGGAAACTGTGGTGGATGTTGATGATCTGGCCGGGAAGCTTGTCACACAGGTCTGGTGCCAGAATTTGCATGTAGCGTGCCAGTACCATGACGTCGCCTTGTGCTTCCCGGTAGAGCTGTTCGACTTTGGCGTAGGCTTCGGGCTTGTTGTCGGGGGTGACAGGCACATGGTGGAAAGGGATGCCGTGCCACTCGACCAGTCCGCGAAAGGTTTCGTGATTGGAGATCACGCAAGGGATGTCGATGTCCAGCTCACCCGATTGCCAGCGGCCCAGGAGGTCGTACAGGCAATGTTCCTGTTTGGATACCAGGATCACGACGCGTTTCTTGCGTGCGCTGTCGGAAATCCTCCAGGTCATGTTAAAGGGCGCAGCGACTTTTGCGAACTCTGCACGCAAGGCGTCGATGTCCAGTTTCAGCGAGTCAGCCAGAATTTCCTGGCGCATGAAGAAAAGGTTTGATTCTGTGTCAGCGTGGTGGCTGGCTTCGGTGATCCAGCCACTGTGCTGTGCCAGGAAGTTGCTGACTGCGGCCACGATGCCCACCCGGTCAGGGCAGGAAAGGGAAAGTGTGTAACGTCGTTGTGAAGTCATGGTCATTCGATGTTCAGAAATCAAAGGGCGAAACTCGGCCACCCGGCCTCAAAAGTCCGGGCGATAACGCACGCGAGGCGTACGTCAGTCCTTGGCCGTGCGTTTTGTTTTTTGGGGGTCGTCGAAGGGCAGGCTGTGGCTGGTGGCGGCGCACGTCAAGGCGGCGCCGCGCAGCTCCATTGGTTTGCCTGGAACGGCATAGGAGGGGTCGATGCGTGCAATGGCCATGGAACGCTTCGTCAGCCGTGAGTACATGGCACAGGTGACGAAGCCGACCTTTTTGTCGCCGTCCCACAGCGTGTCCCCGGCCTGCGCGGCTTCATGGCTGGCAAATTCGACGCCGTATATTTTGAAACGCTCTTTGCCTTGCAGTCGGAAATGCTCGGCAGCCCCGCGGAACTCGGTTTTCCCTGGGGAAACCGTGAAGTCCAATCCCAGTTCCCACAATGTGTCACCGATGGGTTCTCCGTCCATGGGGTACATGTCAGAGTTGTCGTAAGGGTAGAACAACAGGCTGCTTTCCACACGCAGCCAATCCAGTGCGGTAAACGCACAGGGCACGATGCCCATGGCCTTGCCTTCTTCGACGATGGTGTCCCAGATCAAGGGGGCATCGGCCGCCTTGCAGAAAATTTCATATCCCCGTTCGCCGGTGTAACCGGTGCGGGAGATGGTGACTGGGCGACCGAAAAGCGTTGTGTGTGTGTGGTGAAAATAGGGCAACTGCCGTATGCCTGCCACGTGTTTGGCAAGGTACTCGACTGCCAAGGGGCCTTGCAGAGAAAGGTCATGCAGGTCGTCGTCGAACAAGACGCTCACTTGGCGGCCCACGGCCCCACGGGTCAGGATTTCGTGTCCCTGCCCGGCACCGTGAACGACCATGAACGCATTGGGGCCGTTGCGGTAGATCACGCAGTCGTCAATGAACTTGCCTTGTTCGTTGAGCATGCAGGCGTAGACCGATTTGCCGGGATAGAGCTTGCTGACGTTGCGTGTGGTGGCTTGGTTGATCAGCATTTCGGCATGCGGGCCGATAACGTGTACCTTTTTCAAACCCGATACATCCATCAAGCCCGCTTTGGTTCGAATGGCTTCGTGTTCATCGGCCAGGTCAGTGCTGTACGTCCAGGCGGTGCCCATGCCATTCCAGTCTGCCAGCGTGGACCCGAGTGCGCGGTGACGGTCCGCGAGTGCAGAGATGCGCCAAGAAGTCGTCATGTGTTTCTCCAGAAAAAAAGATGGAAAAGAATGAAAGATGTCGCAAAGTCAGGCCGTCTCGGCCAGGCGATCGATGTCGGCGGTGGTACCGACGGGCAGTGGTGCGCCATCGTCGTAAGCGGCCAAGTAGTCCAGCGCCAAAGGCAGGTAGCGGGACAGGCCCTTGTAGTCGGCCAATTCCTTGGGCAGGGTGGAAAGCACTCGCGACAGGCGTTTGCCCCACTTGGGTACGCGAACCAGCTCGTCCAGTGAGGCGAGGTAGCACCGGATCGGGAACAGCAATGCATTGCTGCGAGGCAAGCGCCAGAGGGTTTGCAGTTCTACCCGCAGGTGCAATTTGCGGCCAATGTTTTCGCGGGTCAGCGATGCGCGGTCTGGACCCCATTCCGGGTAGGTTTCGGGTGATGTGTCCAAACGTGGATTGACGGTCATGGTCCAATTCAATCGTCGCACAGGCTGACCCAGGCGCACCATCAGCAGGTATTTGAGGGCGCGTTCAAACACCCCCGTCTGGTGGGCCAATGGCACCGGGCCGTGCCATTCCATGAAACTCATGCCCACGTTGAAGTCCAGGGACCAGTCGGCTTGGGATGTCACCATGCCCGCGTCGAGAAACAGGTCGTTGTCACGCTGATCGCAGATGGCAAAGTCGCCCTGTGCCTGGCGGGTGATGTATTCGAAGGGCTCGCAGGGCAGCGTGCTTGCATCGCCGAAAACGAATGTCTGCTCGATGTTGAGTGGGCGGTTTGTCCAGGTCCACCGCGCACCGAACCCGTCACCGTCCTTGTGCACGGAGAAGTGTTCTGGATAGTCGGTTGACAGGCTGTCCATCAGCAGCTCCAGCGTGTCCCATTGGGCCATCATCATGTGAGGCAAGGCTTGGCACCGTCCTGGATCACGCTCCAGCGTGATGGCTTTGTCCCGGCACTCCGCGATGTAGTGTTCATCCACATCGAATCCGTGCACAAATGCTTCGCTCGGCCCGGCCGGGCCGTGGGGTTCCATGTTGACGCTGTACATGTACTTGTCTTCAGGGAATGGGAAGGGAAAACGCAGGATCGCAGCTTCGCTGTTGCGATAGGTGTAGTCGCCGCGAAACGTTTCGTTGGGCTTGAAGGCAATGGTCATGGGAATCTCCAGGAAAGGGCTGCCGTCAAAGGTCCAGCACCAGTTGCGGGCTGCGGGCACGGGAAACGCAGGGCATGATGGATTGCCCTGACGCTTTTTCCTCGGGACTGAGGTAGTGGTCTCTGTGCTCAGGTTCTCCCTCGAGTAACCGGGTCACGCAAACGCCACATGCCCCCCCTCGGCACAGGCAAAGGGGCGATGCACCAGCCCGCTCCAAAGCTTCCAACAGGCTTTCATCTTCTCCAACGCTCACGCGCAAACCAGATTTCTGCAGCACAACTTCGAAGGCTTTGCCCGTGCTGCTGGCACCACCAAAGTGTTCGGTGTGCACTTGGTTTTCGGGCCATCCCGCCGTTTTTGCGGCTTGGAGCACCGCTTCATTTAGGTCACTTGGCCCGCAGACGTAGAGATGGGTACCCACCGGTTGGCGTGCCAGCAAGGCGGCAATGTCCAGACGGTGCCCTTCGGCGTCCCAGTGAAACTTCACATTCGCGTTCTCAGGGAGCCAGGGATTGAAGACTTCTTTTTCCGACTCGCGGCAGCACACATGGAGCGAGCAGCCTACTTGGCGCACACCCATGTCTTGCAGGTAGGAAAGAAAGGGGGTAATTCCAATGCCACCGGCAATCATGAGGTGGTGTTTCGCATTGCGAACCGGTGCGAACAGATTGCCAGGCGGTTGCGCTTCCAATACATCGCCGACGGTCAGCCGATCGTGGACCGCTGCCGATCCGCCGCGTGAAACAGGCACTCTTCGCACGATGATGTCGTAGCCATGGCGGCTGCCCGGGGCATTGATCAGGGAGTAGGCGTTGCGGTGCACACGGTCAAGGCCAGGAAGGCTCAGAAGCACGTGGGCTCCAGTTCCCGTGGGTGGAAGGGGCTTTCCGTCGGCTGCAGCCAGGCGAACGTGACGCAAGCTGGGGGCGATGTCTTCAATGGCTGTCACGCTCAGTTTCAAGGACGAAGTGATCATGGAAATACCTCCTCAATGGCGGGCCGCTCACCTGGCACCTCGGCATCGACCATCACGCCCATGAAAGCAGCGTGCCTGCGTGAAAAGTGGTCTCTTACCAGCAGGTGGCGTCCGCACCCGGCGCAGGCCACCACCTGAGTGGTCACGTTTTCGGTCAAACCATGGCAGTGTGTGCACCAGACGCGTCTGCGCAGGCTGCCGGTGTGGGCCAATCGGATTTGGGCGGGGGTGAACCCTACCTGCCCGGCTTCGCCAGCCACGGACCACAGAAACGGTTCCGTTCCCTGTGCATAGAAGCGATCGCTGACGTGAAACGGTCCGCGATCCCTCAGTGCCTGGCTCAGCGCCGACAGGTCAGGCAACACCTGCAGTGCCGTGCTGGCCGCGTTCCCGCTGCCCACGGTCCACATCTGCAGAGATGAGGCGACAGGGCGGAACATTTCGATCAATTCGTCCACCGTTTTGCGGTTGATTGCCCCGGTTTCCAGTACCAGCCAGTGGCGTGTGGCCGCAGGGTCTGGTTGCAGAGGGGCGTAAACCGGGCGGCTTTTGATGTCAGACGGCGCAATGTTCATGTCAAAACTCCTGCGGAGCACGCACCCGCAGGAGCGCTTCCGGTTGTTGATGTGCACATGGCAGAACTCCAAAGAACTCGAAAACACGGAAACCGCCGCCCAGTGACTGTGGGCGACGGCAAGCAGGTCAGCCGTTCTGGCCGGGAATCCAGTTGGTTCCGGCAAGCGGTACCCTGGCCATGGCCGCGGCTTCGACTGTCAGGGCCACAAGGTCTTCCGGCTCCAGGTGGTGTACGTCCTGCTTTCCGCAGGCGCGGGCCAACGTGGTCAGCTCCATCGTCAGGGTCTTGAGGTAGTTCTTGACGTGTTTGGCCCCCATGTCCGGTTCCAGCCGCTGCTCCAGAATGGCGTCTTGCGTGGTCACGCCCACAGGGCACTTGCCCGTGTGGCAGTGGTGGCAGTAACCCGCTTTGGTGCCCAGTGCGGCGTAGTCGGCTTCCGCGCTGTGGCTTTGGCCCGCTTGCTGGTAGGTGTCGCGGTTGCAGCCCAATGCCATGAGCACGCCTTGGCCGATGGCCACTGCGTCGGCACCCAGTGCCAGTGCTTTGGCAACGTCAGCGCCGGTGCGGATGCCTCCGGACACGATGAGTTGAACCTTGCCAACCATGTCCAGATCTTGAAGGGCGGCCACTGCTTGGCGCACAGCCGCCAGCGTGGGAATGCCCGCGTGCTCGATGAAGCAGGTTTGTGTCGCCGCCGTGCCCCCTTGCATGCCGTCGACCACCACCACGTCAGCACCCGCGTGGACCGCCAGTTTGACGTCGTTGAATACCCGGGTAGCCCCAACTTTCACATAGATGGGCTTTTCCCAGTCGGTCAGCTCACGCAACTCCTGAATTTTGATGGTCAGGTCGTCCGGGCCGGTCCAGTCAGGATGACGGCTTGCAGAGCGCTGATCCACGCCTTGGGGCAAGGTCCGCATCTGTGCCACGCGGGGGTTGACCTTCTGGCCCAGCAGCATGCCGCCTCCACCGGGTTTGGCACCTTGCCCAAGCACCACTTCAATGGCGTCAGCCCGACGCACATCGTCCGGATTGAAGCCATAGCGGGATGGCAGGCACTGGTAGACCAGCGTCTTGGAGGACAGACGTTCCTCCGAGGTCATGCCGCCGTCACCAGTGGTGGTGCTGGTGCCCATGGCCGTTGCGGCCTTGCCCAGGGCCTCCTTCACGTTGGCCGACAGGGCCCCAAAGCTCATGCCGGCTACGGTGATGGGGGTGTCCAGCACGATAGGCTTCTTGGCGAAGCGTGTTCCCAAAACTGTCTTGGTCGAGCATTTTTCACGATACCCTTCCAATGGGTAGCGTGACAGCGATGCGGTGAGAAACACGAGGTCGTCGAAGTGGGGCAGCTTGCGCTTGGCACCCAGTCCCCGGATTTCGTACAGGCCGGTGCTGGATGCCCGGTGGATGTAATCGAGCGTGCTGCGGTCGAAACTGGCCGACTCTTCGAGTTGCAAGCGCTTAAAGGTGATGGGGTGTTCGGTTTGTGACATCTCAATAGTCCTGATCTGCGTCGGCATTCCAGTGGTAGAGGGTGCGGGCCGAGGCCACGCGCTTGAATTCCGTGGGGTTGTGAGACAGGCCCGCTTTGGACAGCAGGTCCGCCAAGGCAGCGGTATCGGTCTCCGTCAGAGGCTCGATTTGTGCGTCAGCGCCGAGCGATTTGATGTCCCCGCGCACATAGATCACGGCTTCATACAACGAGTCACCCAAGGCATCGCCCGCATTGCCACAGATCACCATCCGACCGGCCTGGGCCATGAATCCGGAGAAGCTGCCGACCGAACCTCCGACAACAATGTCTCCGCCTTTGAGCGAGATCCCACAGCGAAGACCTGCATCGCCGTCGATGATCAGCAGTCCACCGTGTGCCGAGGCACCTGCACCGTTGGAGGCAAAGCCCTTGACATGCACTTTGCCGCTCATCATGTTTTCGGCCACGCCGGTGCTGGCGCTGCCTTCGATGGTGACATCGGCAAACTTGTTCATGCCAGCGGCGTAATAGCCTGCATGGCCTTTGATCGTGACGGTGACGGGGGCGTTGATGCCCACCGCGATGTTGTGAGCCCCATCGGGGTTGATCACTTCGATGTGCTGGCCGGCCAACACATCGGCTGCACTGTGAAGGTGTTGATTGAGCGCACGCACAGGCTGGTGGCTCAGATCAAAGGTCAGATTTTCCATACGTACATCTCCTCGGGAGCGGGTTCAAAGACTTTGGCGTGCTTGACGTCGGGCAGATGGGCGAGCGAGCGGAACTCTGAGGCGATGGCGACGTAGTCGTCGGTCTCGGCCACCACTGCGGGTTTGCAGGCAAAGGGGTCGCGAATGAGCGCCAATTCGGTGGGTGTGCCCATCAGGAAGGTGAAAAAGCCGTCCAGCGCTTCGAAGCCCTTTTGCAGCGCTGCGGGCAAGTCGTCGCCTTCACGCAGGCGCCATTCCAGGAATCGGCACGCGGCTTCGGTGTCGTTGTCGGTTTCAAATTTGATGCCCCGCGGCTCCAGCATGCGGCGCACCCCATTGGGGTTGGACAAAGAGCCGTTGTGCACCAGGCAGAAATCCTCGCCTGCGGTGAATGGGTGGGCGCGGTCAGGTGTCACCGCAGATTCGGTTGCCATGCGGGTGTGCCCCACCAGATGGCTGCCAGTCAGTGAGCCAAAGGCGTAGCGATTGGCCACATCGGCGGGCAGGCCAATGTCCTTGTACAGATCGATACGGCGCCCCGTGGACAGGATGTGCAGCTTGGGGTCAATGGTGTTGACAAATGCCTTGACCGGCTCTGCCGGCCCTTCGAAGGTGACAACGGCATGGTTTCCCTTGACAACTGCCTGCGCTTTGACTTTCAGCGCGGCGTTCATCGCGTCGACCAGTCCCACCCAGTCGTAAGCGGCACCAGCCTCCGTCAACCCGGAGTACAGGCTGATCTTGCGCTGCCCCTCGGGCAGCGACTCGCCAAACACCGCCATACCAGCCGAGTCCGGGCCACGCTCGGTCATGCCGATCAACATGGGCACCATCAACTCACCCAGCTGGCTGTAGAGGGCCGGCTTTTTCAATAACAGTCCAACAATTCCACACATGGTTGCTTCCTTCAAAAAAACTCGAGGTATTGCTTCACTTCCCACTCTGAGACATGGCGCATGTACTCAATCCATTCCATGCGCTTGAACTTGAGGAACTCGTCCGTGACCGGGCCCAGGGCTTCGCGAATCACGCCGTCTGCTTCGAGGGCGTCGAGTGCCGCATTCAGGTTCTGGGGCAGCAGGCCGATGCCGGCCTCCTTCAGCTGTGCTTCGCTCCAGTCGTACAGGTTGACGTTGCGCGGAACACCTGGATGCATGCCTTTTTCAATGCCATCCAGACCGGCTGCGATCACTGCAGCTGTGGCCAGATAAGGGTTGCATGCCCCATCGGGCAGGCGCAGTTCCAACCGGCCTTTGGGAATCCGAACCATGGTGGAGCGGTTGTTGTCGCCATAACTGATGTAGGCCGGTGCCCAAGTGGCCCCGGTCAGCGAACGCCCGACCACCAGGCGCTTGTACGAATTGATGGTTGGGGCGCACAACGCCGTGAGGGCAGGGGCGTGGTGCAGCAGACCGGCCATGAACTGGTAGGCCATGGGCGAAAGCTCGAGGCCGTTGGGGTCACTCTTGTCTTGGAACAGGTTGCGCTTGCCGTCGCCAATGGACAGGTGCATGTGCATGCCATTGCCGGGTCGGTTGGCAAAAGGCTTGGGCATGAAGGAGCAGATCAGTCCCAACTCGTTGGCGATTTCGCTGGCTGCCATCTTGAAGAACACGAAGTGATCGCACGAGGTCAGGCAATCGGCGTAGGTGTAGTTCAACTCGAACTGACCATTGGCGTCTTCGTGGTCGATCTGGTAGACGTCAATGCCCGTGGCACGCATGGCGTTGGAGAGCTTTTCCAGGAACACCCGGGTGCGAGACAAGCCTTTGTAGTCATAGCAGGGCTTTGCCAGGGTGTCGCTGGCATCGTGTGGGACGATGTGGCCTTCCGCTGTGCGGCGCAACAAGGAAAACTCGGGCTCCAGACCTGTGAACATGGTCAGGCCTTTTTCGGCCAAGCGTGCCACCTGCTTCTTCAATACCACACGGCTGTCAAACGCCCAGGGCTGGCCTTCCACATGCCCTTCGCAAACGATGCGGGCCAGGCCAGGCTGCCAGGGCACCAGCGACACCGTGGACAGGTCACCCACGGCCATAAAGTCAGGTCCGTGCGGCTCAATACCCACACCGCAGATGGCAAATCCGGCAAAGCCAGCGCCATCGGTCATCACGGTGTTCAAATGGTCCACGGGCACCGACTTGGCCTTGGCCACGCCGTGGATATCGACAAATTGAGCCAGCACGTAGCCCACACCCTGAGACTTGAGGTACTGCTGGGTTTCCTCGACAGTGGCAAAGCGTTGGGGGGGCACCAGAGCGGCTGGCTCGGGCAAGGTGGAGAATGGGGTTGCAAGTGTGTTCACAGGAAATGGCTCCTTCGGTTGGCAATCGGTGGTTTGCGGTGGTCCCGATGGCGTCCGCTTTGGTGCATGGCCATCAACGATGTTTCTTCTCATGCAACATTTGTGCCCGATATGAACATTTCGCCGTGCGCTGCACGTAAACTTTTTCACTGACTGAGAGCAAGGGGGTTGTGGTGAACAAACTGGACGAAAAAGCGGTTGCCTCTCTGGAGGAATCGGTGGGGGCGGCCATCAAAGAGCTGCGGCAGCGGCACGGATTGACCATTGCGCAGGTCTCGGAGCAGGCCAGTATCAGCAGAGGCATGCTGTCCAAGATCGAGAATGGCCAGACGTCGGCTGGCATGGAGACTTTGGCGCGCATCGCGCGTGCGCTGGGCGTGTCCATGTCCATGCTGTTCAGCAAATACGACGTCACCGCCAGCACGGCCCAGCACATCAAAAAGGGGACAGGCATGGAAGTGGTGCGTCGAGGCACCAAAAGTGGGCATACCTACCACTTGCTCGCCTATGACCAGGGGCCTGTCAAACTGTTTGAACCGTTTTTGATCACCATGGACGACGATTCGGAGCGTTACCCCACGTTCCAGCACCCGGGAACGGAGTTTCTGTACATGTTGGAGGGAAAGTTGGAGTACCGCTGTGGGCAGGACACCTACGTGTTGGAGCCGGGAGACTCGCTGACGTTTCAGGGGGAGGTGGCGCACGGGCCCGAAAAGTTGGTGAAGTTCCCGATCAAGTTCCTGTCGTTCATCGTGTATCCGAGAAGTGTGGAATCGACCGGGTGAGGTTCAGGTTCTCACCAGAGATGCGTTATCAATAGCAAACTTTCTTTGCTCAGTCTGCGTAAATTGATATTTTTTTTTAAATTCTTTAGGTGCAAGCCATCCCCTGCCTCCAGGGGGGGGGCGTCATGGGGCTCTGTGGCGATTGCGTAGCTCCCGCTCAAGACCAGCACGAGCACGTCGGGGGTTGTTGGGATTTCAATGGCATCGCTTTTGAGCACCTGTACCGTGGCACGTGCACGTTCGCGTGCCACCATCACGTTCCAA